>Ga0070679_100005298_pt1 | contig 11941 bp, 14 predicted proteins | sample KBSC63BmetaG_FD_65652 | JGI IMG/M metagenome (GOLD analysis project Ga0070679, IMG submission 65652) | Corn rhizosphere microbial communities from Kellogg Biological Station, Michigan, USA - KBS C6-3B metaG | ecosystem: Host-associated > Plants > Roots > Rhizosphere | place: USA: Michigan... | reverse complement strand
CGCGCTCGGCATTCGTGGACTGCTCGGAAAAGTTGGAGACAGCGAGCGAACGCTCACGGTTCCGGAGCCCATCGCGCCTCCGAAGCCGACGAGCCCGCCGACGGGCGCCGCTTCTTCCACCCCATCGGCCATACGATGAAGGATTTTCGGCGCGACCTGCCGAGCGTGAGTGCATTGCTCGAGACGGCGGGCGTGAGGTCCTTGCTGGAGCAGCATCCGCGAGCCGTCGTCGTAGAGGCAGTTCGTAGCACCGTCGATGCAGCGCGCAGTTCGGGGGCCGCGCAGCACACCGAGGACGAATGGGTGCAAAGTATCACCCGTGCGCTCCTCGACGCGACCCGGCCGTCGCTCCGCCGGGTAATCAACGCCAGCGGGGTCGTACTCCACACCAATCTCGGCCGCGCGCCACTTGCCGATGTCGCCGTTCGCGCGATCGAGCACGTGGCCGAAGGCTACAGCAATCTGGAGTACGACATCGAGACGGGAGCGCGAGGCTCCCGGTACTCGCACTGCGTCGGACTCCTTCGGCAGCTAACGGGCGCCGAAGATGCGCTAGTGGTGAACAACTGCGCCGCCGCCCTGGTCGTCGCTCTCAACGCCCTGGCGCAGAGAAAAGAAGTGCTCGTCTCGAGGGGCGAGCTCGTGGAAATCGGGGGCAGCTTCAGAATCCCCGACATCATGGCGAAGAGCGGGGTCAAGCTGGTCGAAGTCGGAACCACCAATCGCACCCACGACGACGATTATCGCCGAGCCATCACACCGAAGTCGGGCGCCATTGTAAAGGTCCACCGCAGCAACTTCGCCATCGAGGGTTTCACCGCCGAAGTCAGTGTCGAGCGCCTTGCTTTCATCGCCGCCGAGCACGGACTACCGGTGATCGACGATCTTGGTAGCGGACTGATGATGTCGCTCGACGAGTACGGGCTTTCAGGCGAGCCGACTGCGGCCGCGGCGCTCGCCTCCGGCGCTACCATTGTCACCATGAGCGGTGACAAGCTGCTCGGCGGCCCGCAGGCAGGGATCATACTCGGCAAGTCCGCCGCAGTCGCGAAGCTGCGCAAGAACCCGTTCGCCCGGGCGATGCGGGTGGATAAGCTGACTTTGTCGGCTCTGGAAGCCACCCTCCGGCTCTACCTGGAACCAGCCCGCGCGCTGCGGGAGATACCGGTACTGGCCATGCTCACCGAAGGTGTTTCGCGGATCGAAGCGCGCGCGCGCGCCGTCGTGACCACCCTCCAGGCTGCCGGGATCGAGGCGGACGTAACCGTCAGCGAAGCGAGCGTCGGCGGTGGCGCATTTCCGACTGCGACGATTCCCTCTGCCGCGATCGCTCTCGGTGATGCTGTGCGCATGGAGGAGAGTCTGCGTCGGGGCGATCCGGCGGTGATTGGACGCATTGCTGACCACCGGCTGCTGCTCGATCTCCGCAGCGTGCTCCCGCGCGAGGATGCGGAGCTCGCCCAGGCGATCATCAGGGCGCGAGCGTGACCTCTGCGCCCGACGCGGTTTTCCTCGACCGCGACGGCACCGTGATGGTGGACGCGCATTACATCAAGTCGCCCTCGCAGGTCAGGTTGCTGCCCGGCGCCGCTCACGCAGTGAAGAAGCTCAATGACGCGGGCGTCAAGGTGATTGTGGTGACCAACCAGTCGGGGATCGCCCGCGGGCTGTTCACGGTCGAGGACTACGAGAAGGTTCGCACCCATTTCGAGGCGCTACTCGGGAAAGAGGGAGCTCGGATCGATGCCAGTTACTATTGCCCGCACCATCCGAGTGCCGGCGACGCGTGTGATTGTCGGAAGCCCGGCACGAAGATGTTCGAGGACGCGATTCACGACTGGACGATCGATCCTGCGAGAGCAGCCTACATCGGCGATCGGTGGCGCGACGTCGCCGCATCCACGAAGCTGGGCGGCCGCGGCATCCTCGTTCCCTCCCCGATAACAACGGACGACGATCGGCGCCTTGCCGGTGAAGCCGGGATCGAAACCGCAAGCTCGCTGGCCGATGCCGTCGACAGGCTTTTGCGGCCTTACTGAGCGCGGGTCGCTGGCGTAAAATCGGACATGCCGTCACGACTCGCCGTGCTCGCCTCGGGACGCGGCTCCAATCTCCAGGCGATCATCGAGCATTTCGACAATCTTGCGCGCGAGCGCATCGCCAAAGTGGTGCTGGTGGCGTCGAACCGTGCCGATGCTCCGGCGCTCATTCGCGCCGCGACCGCCTCAATCGATATCGCCAGCTTCGACGCCAGCGATGACGGCTCGACACTGCTGGATTTACTGCGCAAGGCACGCGTCGATCTGGTTGTTTTGGCCGGCTATCTGAAACGGATCCCACCGATGGTGGTGCGCGAGTACTCCGGCCGGATCATCAATATCCACCCCGCGCTGTTGCCGGCTTTCGGCGGCGCAGGCATGTATGGTGCGCGGGTCCACGAAGCGGTAATAGCGTCGGGCGCCGAGGAATCAGGCGTCACTGTTCATCTCGTCGACGACGCCTACGACCGAGGTCCGATCGTGGCGCAGTGGCGCGTTGCGGTTGAGACATCCGACACTGCCGAATCGCTCGCCGCGCGGGTGCTCGCCGTCGAGCACATTGTTTACCCAAGGGTCATCGAGATGGTGGCCATCCTACAACAACTCGAAGCGAAAACAACTGCCTGATATGCCCACCGCTTTACTCTCGGTTTCAGACAAGACCGGTCTCGTCGATTTCGCCAAAGGCCTCGCCGCTCTCGGTTGGGATCTGATCTCGACTGGCGGCACCGCCAAAGCCCTCCGCGCCGCCGGAATCAAGGTGCGCGACGTCAGCGATGTCACTGGGTTCCCCGAAATGCTCGATGGTCGGGTGAAGACACTCCATCCAGCGGTCCATGGCGGGCTGCTCGCGAAGCGTGACGTGCCCGCGCACGTCCAGGCGCTCGGCGAACATCGCATCGCGCCGATCGATCTGGTCGCTGTGAATCTCTACCCATTCGAGGAGACTGCGGCCCGCGCCGGTGTAAAGCCGGACGAGATCGTCGAACAGATCGACATTGGCGGGCCTTCGATGCTTCGCTCGGCAGCCAAGAATTACGAGTCGGTAACGGTGGTGGTCGATCCCGCGGACTACCCGCGGGTGCTGGCGGCGCTCGACGCCAGCGACGATGACCTCGACCTCCGCCGCTTGCTCGCGGAGAAAGTGTTTGCGCGAACCGCTGCGTACGACGCGGCCATCGCCCACTGGTTCGGCTGCGAGCGGGACGAGACTTTCCCGGAGCAGGTGAGTATTCCACTCCAGAAGGAGACCGGCCTTCGCTACGGCGAGAATCCCGGCCAGCGCGCCGCGTTTTACGTCGAGCGCAAGGGCGATGGTATCGCCGCGCTCGAGCAGAAGGGCGGCAAGGAATTGTCGTTCAACAACCTGCTCGATCTCGAAGGCGCGCTGCTCGCCACCGATCCTTTCGACGGCGAGACTTGCTGCGCGATTGTGAAGCACACTACGCCTTGCGGGCTCGCGACAGGGGAAACCGCGCTCGATGCGTACCGAAAAGCGCTGGCGTGCGATCCGGTCTCGGCATTTGGGTCAGTCATCTCGATCACGGTTGCGGTTGACGACGAGACAGCCGAAGCGGTGTCGAGCCTGTTCGTCGAATGTATTGTGGCGCCCGAGTTCACCCCCGGCGCGCTCGAGATACTTGGACGAAAGAAGAATCTCCGCGTTCTCGAGGGACGCGCGAGATGGCGCGATCACGCCCTCGACTACAAGCGGGTCCGGGGCGGGTTCCTGGCCCAGGAGCGCGCGGCGCGCGACATCGGCAGCGAGGCCGAGTGGCGGGTCGTTACCAAGCGGCAGCCGACAGATGGCGAATGGGTGAACCTTCGCTTCGCCTGGCGCGCCGTCGGCAGCGTCAAATCCAACGCCATCGTGCTTTGTCGTGATGGTGCGACCATCGGCATCGGCGCGGGGCAGATGTCGCGCGTCGATGCGGCGTTCCTGTCGGTGCACAAGGCGCGTCAGGTAGGACACGACACCAAGGGTGCGGTGATGGGCTCCGACGCATTCTTTCCATTCCGTGACGGCGTCGAGCAGGCGGCGGAAGCAGGCGTGACTGCGATCGTCCAGCCGGGAGGATCGGTGCGGGACGAAGAAGTTATCCAGGCAGCGGACGAGTACGGCATCGCGATGGTGTTCACGGGCAAGCGTCAGTTCCGCCACTAGATGACCGCGACCGCCGGCGAGCTTCCCGACCACCGGCCGTCGTACCGCGCCGCCGCGATCGTTTCGGCGCTGGTTTTCGTTCTGTACCTGGTGACCCTCGCCCCTTCCACGGCGATGTGGGACACCAGCGAGTACATCGCCGCCGCTTACACGCTTGGTCTTCCCCACCCACCGGGCAATCCCTTCTTCGTCCTGATCGGACGCGTGTTTGCGGTGCTGCCCATCGCGCCAAACGTGGCAATGCGGATCAACATCCTCGCCGCGTTGTGCAGCGCGGGCGCGGCCGGCATGTGGTTTCTCGTCACTGAGCGCGTCCTGGTTGGCTGGCTCGTCGAGCGCTGGCAGCGCGTGGCCGGCGGAGTAATCGCCGCGCTGCTCGGCGCGACTGCGTTCACCGTTTGGTCGCAGTCGGTCGTCAACGAGAAAGTGTACACGATTTCCCTCCTTGGCCTCGCCATCGTGTCGTGGCTGACCGTGAGATGGTGCGACGATCCGGACGGCGCCAAGGCGGATCGGCTGCTCGTCATGATCGCGTACCTGAGCGGACTCGGCTACGCAAACCACATGGCGGGATTTCTCGCCGCGCCGGCAGTCGCAGTCGCGGTCGCACTTCGCCAGCCGAGGACGCTGCTTCGGTGGAGGCTCCTGCTCGGCTGCGCTGGAGCGCTCCTGCTCGGAATGTCGCCGTTTCTCATCCAGCCGTTACGGGCGGCGCGCTTCCCTGCCATCAACGAGGGCGAGCCGACCGGCTGCACCAGTCAGATCGGGGTAGGCTGCACGTTCAGCAAGGCGACGTACGACCGGTTCATGTACAACTTCAACCGCAATCAGTATCAGAAGCCAAGTCTCGGCACGCGCCAGGCACCGTTCGTCGCGCAAGTGGAGATGTGGTGGCTGTACTTCCGCTGGCAGTGGCTGCGCGATCCGCTCGATTCGCACCCGGGCCTGCAGAGCGCACTCGCGACGCTCTTCCTCCTCCTTGGCGGACTGGGCGGTTACGTGCACTGGAAGCGCGATCGCGCGTCGTTCTCGTATTTCGGGCCGTTGATGTTCATGGTGACGCTCGCACTCATCTACTACATGAACTTCAAGTACGGCTCGTCCCAATCGCCCGAGCTCGGCGACTCCGTACCCCGCGAGGTTCGCGACCGCGACTACTTCTACCTATGGAGCTTTTCGGCGTGGAGTGTCTGGGCGGCGCTCGGCCTCGTCTACGTCTGGGAGACGATCGCCGCGCTGGTCGGCGCCGAGCGGGTTCAGCTTGGCTCCGAGCACCTTCTGCTTCCGAGGCGGCGCAGCTGGATGGTGGCGAGTCCCGTCCTGGCCCTGGCGTTGATCCCGCTTCTCGCCAACTGGACATCGGCTTCACGTGCCGGTCAGACCGACACCGCTGACTTCGCCTACGACCTGCTCAATTCGGTCGAGCCGTACGGGGTGCTCGTGACGGCCGGCGACAACGACACCTTTCCTTTGTGGTATGCGCAGGAAGTGGAGGGAGTGCGTCGCGACGTGATCGTGGCTTGTCTATCGCTCCTCAACACCGACTGGTACACCAGGCAGCTGCTACGCCGCCCGGTGTACGAGTACGACTCTTTGCGCGGACCGGCCGTCTACCGGGGAAGGACGTGGAAAAAACCCACCGGTCCCCCACTCAGTCTGACGATGGACGAGGCGGATGCGGTGCCCTCGGTGGTGGAGTTTTCTTCGCCGCAGACCTTCAGAAAGGATGGGACCGACATCCTGGTCAACGTAAACCCGCGGCCGTTCGGAGATTTTCAGGGGCTCGAGCGCGCCGATCTGTTCGTGCTTTACATGATCCGCGACGGCTACCCGGAGCGGCCGATTTTCTTCAGCCGCACTACTGCCGGTTACCCCGAGGAGCTGAGCCTGGCACCGTTCACAGTGACGACGGGGCTGGCGCGCAAGCTCGTCCCCGCCGTTCCAAAATCGGGCGGCGCCATCGCCGCGATTCCGGGCGAGGGCTTCGTCGACGTCGAGACGACCAGATCGCTGTGGGAAAAAACCTTCAGAGCGCCCCGATCTATTGCCAGTCGGAGTCTGTGGGTCGATCGCCCCTCGGTGGGGATCCCATTCCTGTACATTCGGACCGCACTCACGTTGAGCGCCGCACTCGCCGCGCGGGGCCAGACAGGCGAAGCGTCGACAATTGCCGCCCAGGCGGATCACATCGCCCGCGCCACCCAGCTCGAGGACATCATGCCCGGCAACCGGCGCTAGGAGACCGAGCCCGCGCCGTCGCCGCGCCATCACGACCGTCGGGAATGTTATCTTGAGAGCGCTGGAGGGTTGGCAGAATGGCTATTGCACCAGTCTTGAAAACTGGCGCCCGCAAGGGCTTGGGGGTTCGAGTCCCTCACCCTCCGTCCTGATGCAGAAAAAAAAAGCCACCCGCAAATCGCAGGGTGGCGTTTTTTCTTGGCGTCCCGCCTACTGGCCCTGCACCCTCGGCGCCGGTCCGAGCTGCGCGAGACGTGATTTCATCGTCGAAAACCCCGAGTCGTTGGTGGCCAGGCCGTTCAGTGTGGAAGCCGGCGTCTGGCTCAGCATGCGCTGAATGTCTGCGATGCGGTCCGAGGTTCCGGGGTGATCGGAGAACCACGCCGACACGTTGCCGCCGCCGCCTGACTGCTGCTCCTCCGCCAGAAGCTTCTGGAACAACGTCAGCATTCCCCGCGGATTGATCCCGGCTCTGATGACGTTGTTGAAGCCGCCTTCGTCGGCCTGTATCTCATCCTGTCTGCTGAACTTGGCAAATACGGCAGTTCCGCCGATGTTGATCGCCGCCTGAGCGACGCCGCTCTGACAGACTCCGGTCAGGGCGCAGAGAATTCCAACACCGACATTGGCGCCCTGGGCCTGTTCCATCTGCTTCACTGAATGCCGCTTCACGACGTGCTCGATCTCGTGGCCGAGTACGCCCGCGATTTCGGACATGTTGCTGGCGCGCTCGAGCACGCCGCGATTGACGTAGACGAACCCACCCGGAAGGGCGAACGCATTGACGACGTCGGAGTTTACGACCTGAAACTGCCAGTTGAGGTCGGCGCGTGAGGTCCTGCTCGCGATTCTCTGGCCCAGAGCGTTGACGTAGTTCTGGATGTAGGCATCCTGAACCATCGGCAGCTGCGCATTGACCTGCTGCGCGGCATCCTGGCCCATTTGCACTTCCTGCTGCGTAGACACGCCGCAGCCGGCGAGCAGCGCAGCCGCGGCAATTGTAAGTGAGACTTTGAGCATTTGCTGCCCCCAAGAAGGTTGTCGATCAGCGGTACCCGCTGGAGTCCCGCGCCCGTCTCAAAAGGCAGAAAGCAAGCCATTACGCGCTCGCGACGGCGGTTACATGTGCTTACTTTCCGGTCGCGGCTCCACCAAAGCTCGAGGACCACAATGGCGGACTTCACCAAAGAATGGATCGAGCACCTGAAGACCCAGATCTCCGGCCGAATGACCATCGTCGCCGACAAGATGGATCCCCAGACTTATGACGAGCTCGTGACCGATCTGGCCTGGTTCACTTTCCGTTTTGCCCGCGATCCCGACACCAAAATGAGGAAAGTCTTTCGCTGAGCCGTTCGGAACGGCGGCATTAGATTCGCCGTAGACGGGGGGATCGGAAAAACACCCGGGGTCACCAATGGCGAAATGCGAAGTGTGCGGGAACGACTACGACAAATCGTTTACCGTCACCATGGCAGGCAAAGCCCACACATTTGACTCCTTCGAGTGCGCCATCCACGCGCTGGCGCCAAAATGCGCGCACTGCGGTTGCAAAATCATCGGTCACGGTCTCGAGAGCAAAGGAACCTTCTACTGCTGCGCAAGCTGCGCCCAACAATCGGGCGTCAAGGGATTCGAGGACCGCATCTAGCACAGCAATGAGGACTACCGCGTGAAGTGGAAGAGCAGAAGTGATCCGGATGGAAAAATCGGCGACGAGCGAGTTCGCACCAAGTTCGCCTGGACGCCCGTCGAGGCTGATGATGGCTATACCTACTGGCTGACCTCCGTAGTGGTTCGCGAGCAGCTGTTGCCCAAAGTCTCGCGCGGCGGATTCGAGGACGACGAGCAGACCTGGGAAGTCGTCGAGGCGAAGCCCGTCAACGGCAAGAGCCGCAGGTAGGAAAGCAAAGACGGATTGTTCGTCACTATCGATCTCAACGCCGATCTGGGTGAGGGCTTCGGGACTTCGCGCATCGCGGACGATCTCGAGCTCCTCGATCTGGTTTCGTCGGCGAACATTGCCTGCGGATTCCACGCCGGAGACGCAGTCACCATGCGCCACACAGTGCGGGCAGCGCGCGAGCGCAACGTTGCCATCGGCGCTCACCCATCCTATCCCGACATAACGGGATTCGGTCGGCGCGAGCTCGGGCTCTCGCCAAGCGAGATCGAGCACCATGTCAGCTACCAGCTCCACGCGATCTCCGATGTCTGCGCGGCCGAAGGCGCGAAGCTCGTTTACGTGAAGCCCCACGGCGCGCTGTACAATCGTGCAGCGTGGGATCCAAAAGCAGCGGAAGCCATCACCCGCTCCATTCGCGCCATGGATCGGTCGCTGACGCTGCTCGGACTTCCGTCCAGCGAGATGTCGCGCGCGGCAGAAGATGCTGGAGTCCGTTTCGCCAACGAGGCATTCGTGGACCGCGCGTACACGAGCGATGGGCGCCTGGTCCCGCGCAGCGAGCCCGGCTCCGTCATTCACGATGTCGAGACGGCGGTTGCACGGTCGCTGACGCTCGTCCACGCCGGAACTCTCGTCGCCAGCGACGGCGGTCAGCTCCGCATTGAAGCGCAGTCGATGTGCGTGCACGGTGACAACGTCGACGCCAGCGCAATGCTCCGCCGGCTGCGACGGAGCCTGGAAGAAACGGGCGTGCGGATCGCGCCCTTCGCTGCTTGACGCCGGCCGCCCTCAAGCCGCACCCGCTCGGCGATTCTGCGATAACGATCTCGTTCGGGGATGAGCGCAGTACCCAGCTCCTGCGCCGCATTCACGCCGCCGCGCGTGCTATCAGACAGGCAGGTATTTCCTCCGTGCAGGATGTGGTGCCGGCCTATCTCGCGGTCACGGTGTTCTACGATCCCCTCGCCACTTCGTACGAGGAGATGGCTCGGCTCCTCCTCGACAAGTGCAACCCCACACCCCCGGAAAATGTCGGGCAGCACCCGCGCGAGCACGTCATTCCCGTCCGCTATGACGGTATGGACCTCACGTCCGTTGCCGAAGCCACCGGACTCGCGGTCGACGACATCGTCGCACTGCACTCCGGGCGTGCCTATACCGTCGACATCCTCGGCTTCGTCCCCGGCTTCGCGTACCTCAGCGAGCTAGATCCCGCGCTTCACCTGCCGAGGCGGCCGAAACCACGTCCTCGCGTCGCCGCCGGGAGCGTCGCCATCGCCGCCGCTCAGACCGGTGTCTACCCGCTCGACACACCCGGCGGCTGGCACATCATCGGGACGACGACCGCCGCGATGTTCGACCCGCAGCGAGACCCCGCGGCGCTCCTCGCCGCGGGCGATGTCGTCCGCTTCGAACCGCTACAGTGATCACTATCACCAGGGCGCCGCCGTATCTCACCGTCCAGGACTGCGGTCGAAAGCACGCGCGGGCGTCCGGGGTGCCGCCCGGCGGAGCGATGGACACCTTCGCGTTGCAGGCCGCCAACGCCATCCTCGGCAACGACGCGGATGCCGCCGCGCTCGAGTGGGCGCTGGGCGGCGGGAAGATCGTTTTCGAGGACGACTGTGGCTGCGCAATCGCCGGCGCGTCCGTCCGCGCGAATGTTGGTGGCCGGCCGATCGCGCCATGTACCAGCACGATCGCCAGAAAAGGCGAAGAATTCTCCGTCGAGCAAATCGAGTCGGGGCGGTTTCTCTACCTCGCCGTCAGCGGCGGGATCGATGTCCCCGTCCTCCTCGGCAGTCGATCGACCTACCTGCCCGGCAGATTCGGTGGCCTCGGGGGACGTACCCTGAAGACAGGGGACACGCTGAAAAGCGCTGACGCCAGTCGCGCGCTATCGGTGGCGGGCACGCATTGCGCCGCGGAGATGATCCCGCATTACGACGCCGGCATCGTTCACGTCATTCCCGGTCCGCAGGAAGATCTATTCGATGACGACGCCTGGGGAATCCTGTGTGAAAGCGAATACCGCGTCTCAACTGCGTCGGATCGCACGGGATACCGCCTGGAGGGTCCCGCGTTGCCCAAAATGTCGGCTGCTCTGCCGTCGGAGGCTGGATGCCCCGGCGCGATCCAGATTCCCGGCGACGGCCTTCCGATCGTGCTGATGGCTGATGCGCCGACTATCGGAGGCTACCCCAAAATGGCGGTGGTTGCAGAGGCGGATCTGCCGATTCTGGCCCAACGGCGGCCCGGCGAGCCGATCCGATTCGAGCGTACTTCGGTTGACCATAGCCGACGTGCCCTGCGCCGGAGACAGGCCGACCTCCAGTCCATTGCCCGCCTCGCGCGCCCAGCGCGCTGACGGCGACCCTGCTGCGCCGCAAGCCGGACCGCACCGTCGGGCGCGGCTCCTGCATATCAGAGACTGTCGCCGCGTATCGCGGCCCACTCACTGTTGGAGGTCATATGGAACGTAGCGAAGGTGAAATCACCAACGCCGAGTCCGGAACCGAACCGGGCAGCTTCGGACAGCCGGCGCCCGAGCAGGGGGGCGTGGGAAGCCGCGTGAAGAGCGTTGCATCCACGGTCAAAGAAAAGGCATCCACACTTCCGGCGCTTATCGCCGACGGTCTCGAGGCAGGCGCCAACGCTTTGCGCCAGAACAAGCTCTCCACTGTCAGCGACACCGGCCCTTCCGCCACAGCCGATTCGAGCATCACCGCAGTTACAGATACTCTTGCCACCGGGATGCAGTCGAGCGCGGACTGGATCCGCGATGCCGATATCGACAAGCTCAAGTCGGGCGTCGAGAACCAGGTGAAGGAACATCCCGCCAGATCTCTGCTCGTAGCCCTGGGCGCCGGCTATCTGATCGGAAAAGTTTTCCGCCGCTAGGATGAGACTCGCTGACACTCGATCGAGCGCGCGCGGAGTGGGTCAGCTGCTTCGCGAAGTTGCGGAGGACGGCGCGCATCTCGCCCGCCAGGAAGTCCAGCTCGCACGCATTGAGTTCGCGCAGATCGCGCGTGACATCGGCAAGGGCACCGGATTTACCGTCGCTGCCGCGATGATCGGAATGCTGACCGTGCAGATGCTCGTTTTCGGCGTCGTGCTCCTAATGGGCGATGCCCTCTTTCACGGGCACTATTGGATCGCGGCCTTCATCCTCGCCGCAATCCTTGGCGGGCTCGCGTACCTCTTGTTGAAGAAAGGAACCCGCCTGCTCTCGCCGCGGAACATCAAGCCCGAGCAGACCCTGGCAACGTTACGGAGACACAAGGATGCCTGAGACCACCACTGAAGTTCGCGCTGACATCGAGCAGACGAGGGCGCGGATGTCCACCGCGATCACCGAGCTCGAGAAGAAGGTCCATCTGAGCCATCAGATTGGCGAGCACCCGTGGGCGGCCGTCGGAATCGCGTTCGGCGCCGGCATCGCGCTCAGCGCATCGAGCGCCGACATGAAGGCAGCGCGGGTCACCTCGGACGCAACGAGGCAGACGGGCAGCAAAGTGGCGACTGCTCTGGATGGCATTGTCGCAACGCTCGTGACTGCCGTTACAACTGCGATTCACGAGCGAATCGACA
>Ga0070679_100005296_pt1 | contig 11942 bp, 10 predicted proteins | sample KBSC63BmetaG_FD_65652 | JGI IMG/M metagenome (GOLD analysis project Ga0070679, IMG submission 65652) | Corn rhizosphere microbial communities from Kellogg Biological Station, Michigan, USA - KBS C6-3B metaG | ecosystem: Host-associated > Plants > Roots > Rhizosphere | place: USA: Michigan... | reverse complement strand
GAATAGAGGTACGCGATCGGCGCGCCGTCGAGAAACAGGATCCAGCCGCGGCCGCCGCCGGCGGCGAACTCCGCCTCGAGGCCGCGCGCGAACGCTTCGTCGGCGGGCAGCGCCGCGTCGAGCAGATGCTCTTGATACGTCTTCTCCGCGACGATGCGCGCCAGCCGATGGAACTCGCGTGCTTCGGCGCCGGTGCGGTACTCGCGCCAATCGATCGTTCCGCCCGAGCGCTCGGCGAAGCGGCGCACCTTCTTCTTCAGCGTCGAGCGCGTCTTGGACGAGAACTTCGCCAGGTACGCGTCGAACGTGCCCGACAGGTCGAGGTAGTGGCGCACGATGCGACCGGGCACGTAGCGAATCGCGTCGCCGACGAGCTGCACGCGCGGCAGCGGCGCCGTCAGCGGATGGCTCATCACCAACGCGCCCTTGACGTCGCGCCCCCAGCGCTCGAACGGCGGACGCAGCTCCGCGGCGTCGCCGTCGATGCGCGTGAAGTGGCGCTCGTAGACGGCGAACGACAGCGGCAGACGAAAGAGCGTGATCGATCCGAGGCGGTAGCGCAGTCGGATCGGCTCGAGCTTCCAGTCGCCCGCATCGGACGCGGGCATGCTAGTCGCTCGAGTCCGACGGCGGCGGCGTCGCGCCGCCCTTCGGCTTGTCGTCCGCCGGCGGGCGATAGCGCAGATAGAGCTCCTTGGCGCGTGCGACCAGCATGCGGAAGCCCTCGTGCGAGACGCGCAAGAGCTGATTGGCCGGCGTCTTGCGCAACAGGAGCACGCGCGCCGCTTCGAAGTCGCCGTTGCAGAAGAGCCGCTTGTAGGGCGTGTCGCCGAAGCCGAAGCTCATCCGCGTCACCGGATTGGGCCCGTCGAGCAGATCGCCGAACATGAGGTACGTGAGCACGGTGCCCGGCGACAGCGCCGACATCGACGCATCGAAGCCGGTGGCGCGATAATGAAAGATGCCCTCGGCGACGGCACCGACGCCGAACGCCGCCGGCTCGCCGCCCGCTTCGAGGATGTAGGCGCGAAAGAGGCCGCGCTCCGCCTGATCGGCGAGCTTCGCCTGCCAGTCGACGTCGGCCGGAAACGGATCGACGCCGATGCCGCTCTGCCAGCTCTTGGCGGCGATGGCGCGCGCCAGCCGCAAGAACTCGGCGACGTCGGCGGCGCGATCGAAGCGGCGCAGCTTGCCCGGCTTGCCCTGCTTGTCGAGGACACGCACCTTGCGCGTGAAGTTCTGCCGGCGCTTCTTGTCGAGGCTGGCGTTGTAGGCGTCGAAGGTCGCGGGGAAGTCGGTGCAGAAGATCTTGCCGGTGCCGGGATCGAAGGGCGCGTAGACGAAGAAGCGATCGCGCACGGCGCGCGAGGTCGCGGTCCAGCGGCGCATGAAGCTGTCGTCGGGGACGCTGGGCAGCGTGATGCACGCGCAGTCTCCGGCCCAGCGATCGATGGCGCCGAGGATCTCGTCGTAGCTCGACTCGTCGGCGGGCGCGAGAAATTGGCTGCCGAGCACGACCGCCGACTTGAGCTTGAACTTGCGTAGCGTGTAGCTCGAGGCGGTGAAGTCGAGCCCATCGTAGTCTTTGACGACGGGGACCACGGCGTCGACGGCGCCGCCGCGCCCGCGACGCACGATGAGCGCGCCCTGCAGCGGCGTCGCGCCCGGATTTTCGCGCGCATGATCGAACCAGGCCGGCGACTGGAACGTCTTGTCGAGGTTGCTGCTCGCGGCGAGCAGCTCGTGCCAGCGACGGACGAGCGCAGGATCGGCGAAGCGCTGCGGCGACGTGAGCGTCTCGAGGCCCGCGCTCTCTCGTTCGGCGACCGGAGTCATGGCCATGTTCTACTACAAGACTACTCGTGCCGCTCGCGGCCGCTCACGAGGTTGCGGATGAGCGCGATGAGCTCGAGCGTCATCGAGCGCGCCAAGACGAAGCAGGCGCCGATATACACCAGGCCGCCGGCGGCGATTTGCGCCAACAGCTCGCCGCCCGCGCGCAGGCCGCGCAGATGGCCGAGGCCGAGCGCGACGAAGCCGCGATGCACCAAGTAGGCAGCGGCCACCATCGGGACCGTCGCCAGCAACGGACCGATCTGGCGCGTCAGGATCGGCGCCACCGGCACGTTCTCGCTGCGCCGCAAGACTTCGAGGCTGACGACGAGGCGCGCCGTGAAGGCGACGCCGATGGCCGTGCACGCCCACAGCGGCGACAGCCGGCCGAGCGTAATCAGCGACAGCAGCACGAAGCCAACCGTTGCCCACTCGATGATCATGACGGCGCGCAGGCGCAGGCACACCTGCAGATACGACAGCACCGCGCCCGTCAGCGGCCGCACCACCGCCAGCCCCGACAGGATCGCCAGCATCGGGCCGACCATCCACCACTCGGGCGCCAAAAATGCGCGCGTCATCGTCGTGGCGACCGCGCCGAGCCCGATGGCGAGCGGAAAGATGATGAGCCCGAGCAGGCCTGCCGCGCGCGTGAGCGCGCCGACGCGCCGCTCCTTCTCCATGTTGGCCAGCGACGACAGCAGCACGTCGGTGACCTGCTCGCCGACCTGGATCGACGGCACGTCGGCGAGGTTGTAGGCCATGTTGTACGCGCCCATGACGCCGGCGCCGTAGAGCCGCGACACCACGAGGTTGTCCCAGCGACGAGCGGCGGTGTCGGCGAGCGTCGACAGCGACGACCAGGTGCCGTAGCGAATCAGCGTCCAGAAGGTCGCCAAGCGGAGGCGATGCGGCTCGAGCCACTCGCGCCACGACACCGCCGACGACATCATCACCAGCGACACCGTCGCATTGGCCAGGTTGCCGTACACGAGCGCGTAGCCGCCGGCGCCGGCGCGCGCCGTGGCCACGGCGACGATGGGCAGCGACAGCTCGCCGAGCGCGCGCGACAGGCCGAGCCGGCGAAACTTCATCTGGCGCACGAGCATGCGCTCCGGCATGTACGCGATGCGCGCGATGATGAGCGCCAGCGCCATGCCGGGCACGTAGCGCACCAGGCCTGGCGCGTCGACGGTAGCGCCCATGCGATAGCGCGCGGCGTAGGCGACGCCGGCGCCGATGAGCCCGGTTCCGATCTGAATCACCGTCGCGTGAAAGGCGACGTCGCGCCCGGTCTTCGGATCGGCGACGAGGTAGACGCCGACGCCGAAGGTCAAGAACTGCATCGTCGACAGCACGATCACGTGCGCCGCCGACACCTCGCCGACCTCGTTGGGCGACAGGTAGCGCGTCAGGACCAGCGTGCCGACGAGGCCGACGATGCGCGAGCCGAGGCCGGTGCCGATCGTCCACGCGATGCTGTGTGCGGCCTTGTTGGCGCTGACCATCGACTCCGCGGAATCATAGGATGAACGCCGGTCGATGTCTCCTGGTCGCTGCCGTCAGCGAGCGCCGGCGGCCGAGCTCCCGCCGGCCATGCCGCGCCACGCGTCGAGCATCATCTGCGCCCGCATGACGACGCGCCGTCGCTCGCTCGCATCGATGCTCTCGAGCATGAGCAAGCGATCGACCTCGCCGCGGGATTCGTCGAGCGCGGTCGCCATCACCGATCGGCGCGCCAGCGCATCGCACGTCGCCTGACGAAGGAGCGCCGACAGCGCCCGCATGCGCTCCCGTTCCAGCTCGTCTTCTCGCCGCGACGACATGATACCCACCACCCCTGATCGTCGTAGGCACCGCCGCCGGGACCTGCAACTGAACCTGCGGACCGCAATGCAGGAAATGCACGACTGGGCACGGCGCGTAAACCCTCTGCGTATTGGCGACCGCATCGCGTTGGGTTGTAATATCGAAGACCGTACAGCGTCGTACTTGCGATGAACACCGCCACCAACACATACGCTTTCGAATCGCGCGGCACGATCCTGGTCGTCGAGGACGATCATGACATCCGCGTCGGCATGCGTACGCTGCTCGAGGCGGAGGGATTCCGCGTTCTGACCGTGACGAACGGTCGCAGCGCGCTCGACATGCTCGAGCGTGCGCTCGAACCGCCTTGCGTGATTCTGCTCGATCTGATGCTGCCGGTGATGGATGGCTGGCATTTTGCCGAGCTGCTACGCAAGCAACCGCGGCTCGCCGGCATCCCCATCGTCATCATGTCTGCGTACGAGAATCCGCCTCCACCGGCCGGTATCGTCGGCTTCATCAAGAAACCAGTGGACGCCGAGGCGCTGCTTCGGCTGGTGACGCCCTATTGCGACTGACGTGACGCCGACTCGCGCACAGCTCCGGGCGTTGGCCAACGAGCTGCGCAACGCGCGCACCCGCCTGCTTCCGATGGAGCTCGCGGAGCGCATGCAGCATGCGATCGTCCAGCTCGAGAACCTCGTCGTCTCGCCGACGATCGACCCGACCGCGATCGAGGCCGCCTACGAATCCGCGCAGGGGTTGCTGCGCGAGTGCGACCAGCTCTCCGGCAAATCGTAATCGCGCTCAGGCGTGCTTGTGGTGCTTGCGCGACTTCTTCGACGCCCGCGCATGCGTCATCGGCGTCGCCTCGACCCGCGCCGCCGCCGCGACCTTCGCCGTCAGTCGGCCATTCTCGGTCTGCAGCTCGCTGACGCGCGTCTCGAGCGCGCGCTTGGCATTGCCCGTATCGGTGAGCTCGGCCCGCGCCTTCTCCTCCGACCTGGCCGCCGAAGCCACGCGCGCGGTCGCCGCGTCGAGCTTCTGCTCCTCGACGAGCATCCCGCCGACGGCGGCAACGAGCGTGAGCGCGAACAAGATCCACGGCAGCATCGACTGCTTCGCGGGTTTGACGATCGGCGCGTCTTCGAAGTCCATGTGGTTCCTCACTGCCGGTGTTCTTCGACCTCGAGCAGTGCAAGCCGCGTGTCATCCTTGCCCACCCAATCCCGACGCCAACTTGCGTCCGCGCCGACCGCGCGCCCGTCAACCACCCTTTACAGCTGCGGACATCTTCCCCAGATCAGTTCACCACGACGGTGGCGAGGTACGGCCGCGTCGACGTGGCGCCGCCGACGCCGGAGATCTTGAGCAGGTACGTCCCACCCGCGGTGCTGCGATGCGCAATGTTCTCGTCCGCGAGATCGTGCGCGTCGGCGGCGCTGTCGACGTACGCGACGCGCCCGGCCGCCGAGACGTGATAGAGCGTCATGTCGTAATCGGCCGCGAGCTGCGACAGCGTGACGCTGTAGCGCCCGCCCTTCGGCACCGTCCACTGCACCCAATCGACGTCCGTGGCGCTGCCGATGGTGCCGCTGAACGTGCCCGCCGCGCACAGCGTGTTCGCCTGGGCCGCCTTGTCGTTCGGCTCGCTCTCGCCGCATCCACCACCGCCGCCGCCACCGCTGCCGCCGCCACCACCACCGCCGCCGCCGCCGCCGCCACCGCCAGCGCTCGTCGCGATGCAGGCGCCTTGCGCATTCGACCACTCGGTCTGCACGTTGAAGCCGGCGACGCTGGCGTCCTGACCGACGCAGATGTCGCCGATCTCGCCGTTGGCTTGATCGTACCAAGCGAGCGGAGGCCCGTAGGAGGTCGCCAGTCCGACCGCCGCGTCGGTGACTGCTTCGATCATCTCGTGCGACGACGCCGCCGTGGTGTCGTCGAATTGCGAACCGCTGCCGCAGCCGCTGGCGCACGCGCCGCCGAGATCGGGCACGACGCCGTAGTAGACGTTCTGTCCGTTGTGCACGAACGTAAAGTGGTACGCGCAGAAGTAGATGCACGACTGGCTGCCGTCATCCATCGTGATGGTCACGCCGGGCGGGAAGTAGACCATATAGAGATCGTTTGACGTCGCTGTGCCGAGCTTGCCGCCGTCGAGCAGGCGCGCCAGCTCCGCTTCGATCTGCTGATTGGTGACGCTGTTGCCGGCCGGCGCCGCGCTGTCGACGAAGCTGCCGCCGAAGCTGCCGCGGCCGATGTGCTGCGTCGGCGTCGCGTACTCGTCGAGCCAATCGAAATATGGGCTCTTCGTGATCGCCGTGAAGAACGCGTCGAGCTGCGATTGGAACTGCACGCCGGCGCCCCAGAAGACGTCGTGCACGCGCACGTTCGAGATGACGGGGCCTCCGTAATACGTCAGGTGCGTACCGGCGGCGGCCGCCGGCGGAGCGACGAGGTTGTCACTGGTCGGCTGCGCCGATGACGGACTGAGCGCAGCGGCGGTGTTGTCGTCGCTCGGCGGCGTGACGACGCCGGCGCAAGCGGGGGCGACGAAAGCGAGAGCGAGCACGCGGGCGGCGGATGCGAGACGATTCATGGCTTCACCTCACGCAAGAGCGTTCGTGGTGAAGACACGTCGATCGGGTCACCGTTGCGCGAAAATCGACCGCGACGCGAAAAAAGATCAGGCGGCGTCGTTGGCGCGCAACAGCCGCGCGACGCTGACGTCGCCAAAATGGCTGCGCATGAGGCGGATGAGGCTCCCCGCTTCGCCATCGCCGAGGTTGAGGCGCGCGCGCAGCCGCCGCTCGGTCTCGGCGAAGAGCGCCTCGCGCGCGACCTGCAGCCGGCGCGAGACCGTCGACTTGTCCACGTGATGGAGCGCCGCCATCTCGCCGAGCGAGAGCGCGTCGAGAAAGTGCAGCCGCAGAAGCTGCCGCTGCTCGACGCTGAGCGTGGCAACCGCGAGCGCGAACGCCGCGTTGAAGTCGGCGCGGTGGCGATGGCGCAACAAGAGGAGCTCGGGATTGCCCGCGATCATCGGCTCGTCGGTGGGCGCCAGCGACGCGTCGCGATCGCTGCGACGTAGATTGAGCGCCAGGCGGATGGCGGCGACGCGCACCCAGGTGCCGAGCGGGCCGCGACCGGAGTAGCTCGACAGCCGCGCCGGCTCGCCGTCGCTGCCGACGAACAGCCGCTCGCGCAGCCGTTGCCGCACCTCGTCGGCGAACGACGCCGAGCGGTCGAGGCGGACGAGATAGCGCGGCACGACGCGCAAGTAGCGCTCGTCGAAGGCGGCGAGCGCGCGCGGCAGCTGATCGACGCACGCGCAGGCGAGATAGAGATCCTCGACGTACAGCCCGTCGTCGTCGCCGAGCCGCAGCGCCAGGTAGGCGGCGAAGCGCGCGTCGTCGACGGCGAGCTCCGGCCAGGCGGCGCGCGCGCGCCCAACGAGCGCGGCGATTCTCGGCGCCGCGCCGTCGGTCACGGTTGCACCGGCTCGTGCGCGCGCAGCCACGCCTCGACCGTCGCGAGCTGGTGCGCACGACGCACGCCCATCGGATGCGCGACGTAATAGGCGCGCGCATGTCGTGCCAGCTCGAGCGCGCGCGCGTGATCGCGACCGAGCATCCACAGCGCCTGGGCCAGCGCGCACGAGGCGTCGGCGCGATCGTCGCCCGTCTCGTCACCGTGCTGAAGCGCGATCGCGCGCGACAGCGGCGCCAGCGCCAGCTTTGGACGGCCGAGCGCCACGAAGGTCGCGCCGATGCCGGTCAGCGCGTACTCGGTCTCCTCGTCGTGCAGACCATGGATCTTGTCGGCGTCGGCCAGCGCGCGCTCGAACCACGACATCGCCTCGGCCGGATGTCCCGTTTCGAGCCACATCCAGCCGTAGTTGCCCTGCGCCGTCGAGCGGTGCGACGGGTTGGCGTTGCCGACGTGCTCGAGGAAGTAGCGCACGCCCGCCATGGCCGCCGCGGCGTCGCCCTGCTCCCAGTCGTCGAGCGCGATGTTCTCCTCGACGCTCAGCGCGGGATAGCTGTAGGGGCCGAGCAGACGCGCAAAGGAGTCGTGAATCTGCTGATGCAGCGGCCGCGCCTCGGCGAATCGGTGGTCGCTGCCCAGCACCGACGCCAGCTGGCCGAGGTTGCGCAGCCGGGCGAAATCGTCGCCGTCGAGACGATCGTAGTAGATCGCGGCCTTGCGATGGAGCTCCGCCGCCGCCGCGAGATGATCGCGACGCCACTCGAGGACCGCGCGCGCGAACAGCCGCTCGCCCTCGGCGCGCGGGTCGTTGCCGGAGTGCGCGGCGGCGTCGTCGGCGAGCGCTGACCAATAGTCGGCATCGGCAAAGTCGCCTTGCTGCGCGTCGACCTCCACTGCCTGAGCGGCGACGTAGGTGAGCCGCGTCTCGTCGTGGGCACGCGCCGCCAGCACCGCCGCATCGACGAGCGCGCGCCGCGCCGCCGGCAGCTCGCCAAGGCAGATCTGGGCCTGGGCGACGGCGTGCTGCGCCCGCGCGGCCAGCGCCGGATCATCGAGCAACCGTGCGCGTTGCGCCGCGTCGGTAGCATACGTGAGCCCGTCGCCACACTTGGTCGCATCGAGCTCGGCGCGACCGCGCGCGAGCAGGTCTCGCGCCGCCTGGAGGTCGTGCTGCGCGGCGGCGGGCCCGCGGCGCGGCCGCTCGAGCTCGACGACGTCGGCGCATTCGGAGATCGGCGGCAGCGACTGCACTGCCTGCGTCGCCTTGTCGCCGAGCTCGCGATCGTTCGCGAGGATGCGCGTGAGCTCGCCGGTCTCCTTGCGCCGCTCGTCGAGACACTGCATGCGCAAGTCGAGGAGCGCCTCCGACTGCTCGCCGCGCACGTGCGTCGCCGCGCAGGCGTCGCCATACGCGTGCAGCCAGCGGCCGGCGTACTCGTCGAGCGCCCGGACGACCAGCTCCGCCCGATCGCCGCCGCCGAGCGCCGCGGTGACGGCCGCGCGCCGCTCGCCGTCCCATACGCCGGCGAGCTTCTCGATGCCGCCGCGACACATGCTCGCGCGATCGGCACGCACGTGCCACGCGCCGCCGGCAACGGCGCCGACCACGCCGAGCGCCGCCGCTGCCCACACCGGCGAGACGCGCCGCGACGGCGCCAGCGCGCGCAACAGCGCGTCCATCGACTCGAACCGCGCCGGCGGAATCGCGTGCAGCCCGCGCGCCAGCGCCCGCCGCACCGACGCCGGCACGCCCTTGCGCCGCGCGCGCAGCCGACTGCCGTCGAGGATCGCCGCCTCGAGCTCGGCCAGCGACTTGCCGGGAAACGGCCGCACACCGTAGAGCGCCTCGAACAGCGCGACGCAAAAGCTGAACTGATCGGCGCGCCCGTCGGCCGGCGAGCCACGCATCTGCTCGGGCGCCATGTACGCCGGCGTGCCGACGACGGCGCCGGCCATGGTCAGCTCGCCCTCGACGCTGGCGTCCGGCGACGACGGCTCTTCGATCTCGACGGCACCTTCGATCGGCCGCACCAGTCCGAAGTCGGTGACGCAGACGCGCCCGTCGGCGCCGATGAGGATGTTGTCGGGCTTGAAGTCGCGATGCACCAGGCCTGCCGCGTGCGCCGCCGCCAGGCCCGCGCCCGCGGCCGCGAACACGCGCAAGATCTCGTCGACCGAGCGCGTGCGCGCCGCCTGCCACGTGGTCAGCGTCGAGCCGTCGATGACCTCCATGGCGACGAACAAGCGATCGTCCCAGGTGCCGACGTCGAAGACCGTGATGACGTTGGGATGACGGATGCGCGCCATCGCCTGCGCCTCGCGCACCAACCGCGCGCGCAGCTCGACGTCGAGCTCGGCGAACTCGGGGCGTACCAGCTTGAGCGCCACCTTGCGCTGCAGCTCGGGGTCGAACGCGCCATAGACGACGCCCATGCCGCCCGCGCCCAGCACCTCGAGCACGCGATAGCGCCCGACGCATTCACCCGCGGCGAGGCCCGCCACGTCGCTCTTGCGCGGCTGGCGCGGCAGGGTCGACGTGGTGGCGGCCCCGCGCGCGTCTGATTGCGAGGCATAAAAGGCGCGCGTCGCCGCCGCGATGAGCTCGCGACAGCTCGGGCATTCGTCGACGTGTCGCGTCGCCACCGCCAGCGACGACGCCGGCGCGCGACGCTCGACCAGCGCCGACACGGCATTTTCGTCCAAACAGGCCATCGCCCCTCGTCTGGATCTGTTATCGGCAGATGTAAGGAAAAGTTGCGTAGAACGTTTTCGGGGCTGGTGCGTTTCCAGTCCCCATGAGGCGGAGCTGTGCCCTCGCCGTGCTCGCGTGTGCCCTGGGTTCGTCGGCCGCGTCGGCGCAAGGCGTGCGCGGCGAAACCTTCAATCTCCAGCTCTTCCGCCCGGCGGTCGACTCCAAGGGCTACGTCACCGTCGACGGGGCGGCGCTGCTCGGGCACCTCGACTTGTCGCTCGGCCTGACAGGCACGATCGCGCACGACGTGCTGACGCTCCGCGGGGCCAACGGATCGTCGTTCACCGTCGAGAACCTGCTGACGCCGCAGCTGCAATTCGCCCTCGGCCTCTTCAAATGGGCCGAGGTCGGCGTGTCGCTGCCCGTGTCGATTCTCTATGGCCATCGCGGCCCAGGGTTCAAGTCGCCGGACGATGCCAACGCCAACAACGACCTCGCCTTTTCCGGCCAATTCGTCGGCGACCTCGGCATTCACATAAAGGGGCGCATCCTCAACGGCCACCGCTACCCCGTCGGCCTGGCCGCGCTGCTATCGATCTATGTACCGAGCGCGACCGATCATCAGTTCCTCGGCGAGAGCCAGGTCACGCTGCGGCCCGAGCTCATCGTCGAGCGCGAATGGGGCGCGCGCAGCCGCTTCCGTACGGCGCTCAACGTCGGCGCGCTCGTTCGTCCGTCGCGCCACTCGTTCGTCGACGCCGGCACCACGCTCACCGGCGACGCCGCGGTCAACAGCGGCGGCGACTTCTGCGCGCCGTCGTCGAGCGCCGCGTCGCCGGCGCCCATCCCGGGCGACGCCGCCTGCGGCACCGGCCTCGGCCGCACGCTCGGCACGCAATTCACCTACGGCCTCGGCGTCGCCTTCGCCGTCGTGCCGCAAAAGTTCGAGCTCGTCGGCGAGCTCTACGGCTACGCCGACGTCACCGGCAGCGCCGCCGGCCATCCGCTCGAAGGGCTGCTCGCCGCCAAGGTCTACCTCGCGCGGAGCTCGTTCTTCGAGATCGGCGGCGGCGCCGGCCTCTTGCCGGCGACTGCCACGCCCGAGGGCGGCATGACCGGCTCGCCCGCCTGGCGCCTGTTCCTCGGCTTCATCTTCGAGCCGTCGATCGGCGACCGCGACGGCGACGGCATCAAAGACGATGTCGACAAGTGCCCGGACGACCCCGAAGACTTCGACGACTTCGAGGACGAGGACGGCTGCCCCGATCCCGACAACGATCGCGACGGCATCCTCGACAAAGACGACCAGTGCCCCAACGAGCCCGGCCCCATCGAGAACCACGGCTGCCCGCTCGGCGATCGCGATCGCGACGGCATCCTCGACAAGGACGACGAGTGCCCCGACGTCCCCGGCCCCGTCGAGAACCACGGCTGCCCGTGGCCCGATCGCGACAAGGACGGCATCCTCGACAAGGACGACGAGTGCCCCGACATCCCGGGGCCGAAAGAGAACCACGGCTGCCCATTCCTCGACTCCGACGGCGATGGCCTGCTCGACAAGGACGACAAGTGCCCGCACGAATACGGCCCGAAGGAGAACCAGGGCTGCCCGCCGCCACACGCGACCCGCATCGTCAAAGGCCGCATGATCGCGATGGATCCGATCTACTTCGAGACGGCCAAGGCGATCATCAAGCCGATCTCGTACCCGACGCTCAACGACGTCGCCGACACGATGCGCGCCAACCAGCAGCTGCTCATCGTCGAGATTCAGGGGCACGCCGACGAGCGCGGCAACGACGATTACAACATGCGGCTGACCGAGGATCGCGCCGCCGCCGTCAAGCAGTACCTCATCGAAAAGGGCGTCTCGCCCGATCGCTTGCAGTCACACGGCTACGGCGAGACCAAGCCCCTTTGCAAACAACACACCGAGAGCTGCTGGTCGAAAAATCGCCGCGTCGAGTTCGTCATCCTGCGTCGGACCGACTCCGCTCCATGAGCGCGAAGCCGTAGTTCTCGCGCATCGCCGCGCGCTGGTTGCGAAACAGGACGCCAAAGACGAAGCGCATCCAGCGCGACACCGGCGGCGGGCGATGATGGCGCTCACTCTCGG
>Ga0070679_100005295_pt1 | contig 11942 bp, 6 predicted proteins | sample KBSC63BmetaG_FD_65652 | JGI IMG/M metagenome (GOLD analysis project Ga0070679, IMG submission 65652) | Corn rhizosphere microbial communities from Kellogg Biological Station, Michigan, USA - KBS C6-3B metaG | ecosystem: Host-associated > Plants > Roots > Rhizosphere | place: USA: Michigan... | reverse complement strand
AGGCGTGCAACAGGATCGACGAGTGCGGTGCCACGTTGATGCTGTCCGCGTTGGGCGGGCTCAGCGGACCCTTCTCCGACCACAGTGACAACGCGAGGTTGGCCCCGGCGTCGCCCGGGTTGGAGATGACGATGAGATCGGTCGTGCCGATGCGTCCGTCACCGCCAGCGAACCACCAGTCCGTGGCCGGTGCCGTGCATGCCGTGTCCGACAGCGCGCGATGGATCCCCGATGGTGTCAGGGTCACCTGCGACGCTCCGAGCGTTCCGGCGTCGGGTCCGACCGCGGTCACCGCCACGGCACCGCCCGGCGCATTGGCCGTGACCACAGCGGTCGGCCGGGGTGAGAGGGTGCCGGACTTCGCACCGGGGCCAGGCGCGAGCTGCAGATAGCTCACCTTCGACAGAGTCCGGGCCGACGCGGTGGCGACGGTCATCTGCGTGTTCGCGCCCCCTGGGCCGCCGGTGACGCTCGGGCAGACGAGGGTCGCCGTCGAGACCGGTGCGATGGCGCCGTGCGAGGTCCGCGCGGCGCGCGCAGTCGGGCGGACGAGTGTGCCCACGACGGCCACGACCACGACGAGCACAACCGCCGCAACCACCCATCGGTTGACCGCTCTCACTCATGCCTCCGGGGCTTGGGGAGGCAGAGCACGACCGCAACCGCGAGCAGCAGAACCTCGACGAGCAGCCAGCCGTGACGGCCGGCGTCGTCGTAGCTCACCTTGACGACACCACCGGTCGACGGCAGCACCCACGCCTGCGCCCAGCCGTAGGCGACGGCGGGCCGCAGCCGGTGCCCGGCCAGCGTCGCGCGCCAGGCCGCCGCGCGCGGCTCGGCCAGCACCAGCAGCCGCTCGCCCGTGCCCGTCGTCGAGACGTCGGCAGCAACAGCCGCGTGAGCGCTGCCCGGTGTGGCGGCCAGCAGCTGAGGCTTGGACTTCGGCGACGGCAGGCCGCCCGATGCCGCCGCCTGCGCATCGGCCCCGTGCAGCACGACGAGCTCGCCCGCCGGCCGGGTCGCCCGGTAGACCACGCTCGAGGTCGCCGGGACCCTGGCCAGGCCGTCGATGCGGGCAAGCCCGGCGAGCGCCTGATCGTCGTCGCGAGGGACGACCACGAGGACGATCCCCAGTGCGGTCAGCTCATCCGCCGCCTTCGCCCGACCGGCGGCCGCGTCGGCGACAGCCGCCGCCAGCGCCGCCGAGCCCGGCGACCCGTGCTGCGAAGTGACGTCCGCGTCGCCGAGTCGCAGCCCCTGCGGCCCGCGCAGCACGGCGTAGTGCACGCTCCTGCCGCTGCCCTGGAGCACCAGCACCTTGGGTGCGGTGGGCGCGGCCGCTTCGGCTTGCGCGAACACCGGCAGCACCGAGGCCGTCGACGAGGACAGCGGATGCGCGCTGCCGCGAGCCACCCAGGTCACCGCGGCCGTCGCGACACCGACGACGCCGGCAACAGCAAGCGTCGCCGCGAGCAGCTGCCGCCATCCGAACGCGCGCCGCGACAGCGCTGAAGGTCCGGCGTCGACGGCGGTCAGCGCGCCGGCCAGCGCGCCGAGAGCGGCGATGGCGAGCAGCGCTCCGGTCCAGTAGCGGGCATCGTCGACGGCACCCGTCGGGGTGGCCCGGGCGACGGCGAGCGCGACCGCGGTCGCCGCCGCGAACACGACGAAGGCGACTCGTGCGACGACGCGAGCGGTCAGCAGGGCGACGACTCCGCCGAGGACGACCGGCGCCCAAGCCCACAACGGCGGTTGGGCGCCGCCGCCGGGGTGGACGAGGAGAATCTGCGCTGCGGACAAGCCGCGATGCGATGCGAGCGTGTCGGGCAGTCCGGCGCCGGACAGCGCCAGCCGGGGAGTGGTGAGCGCGTCCCAAGACCAGGGCAGCAGGACGAGCACCGGCAGTGCGACAACGAGCAACGCGGCGGCGGCGCGCGCGGAGAGGCGCTGGCTCCGATCGAGCGGGTCCCGCGCGCCCGCGAACACGGGAACGCAGACAAGACAGCTGACGGCCGTGACGACCCAAGCAGCCGGAGCGACCGCGACCTCCACGGTGAGCAGCACGCCGGCCCCCGCGGCGCGGTGCAGAGCCGGACGCCGGATGGCCGCAGCAACCGCGCGGAACACCGCCGGTGCCAAGACGATCGCGACGACCGCGTCGATGCGACCGCCGGTGACGGCCGCGAACAGCGGCGGCATCGTTGCGTAGGCGACCGCGCCGACAGCGCGCAGCCATCGCCGTCGCGTCACCGCACCCGACGCGAGATACGCCACTGTGCCGGCGAGCGGGATGGCGCCGAGCAGCAGCACATCGACGGCCAGCCAGACCTTGCCGAGGAGCACGGTCGAGATCAGCGCCAGCACAGCGATTGCCGGCGGCGTCGTTGCGGTGCTGCCAAGACCGACGGAGTGCCAGTTGGCGCCGTACGACGACCACAGGTCCGACGCGCCGCCCGGTGCGGCCAAGAGCCGCCCGCCGTGGAGGTCGCCGCCCAGCAGCGCGCGGTCGGCGATCAGCGCGATGACGGTGAGCGCCAGCGCGACGATGACACCAGGGCGTGTGACCACGCCCGCGACGACGCCGAGGTCGTCGACGGCGAACGACTCCGCCTCGGCGGCGACCGGACCGGTCTCGACCGGAGCTCGCCGGCGGCGTCGCTCGTCGAGCGCGGCGCGGCCGGCGACGAGGCCGGCGAGCGCGTCACCGGCATGCCGCCAGCGCCAGCTGGCCGGTGCCAGCAACCCGCGGACCTGGCGGTGCGGACGACGCCGGTAGGACCGGCGTCGTCGCCGCGCGCCGAAGACGACCGCGGGCCGGCCGACGACCGTGGCGATCCCGAGCAGCTCGTCGCGTGACCGTCCGGGCGAGCGGAGGAGCAGCGCCCCCACGGCGCGCAGCAGCGCCTCGAGGACGTAGCGGAACATGAGCGGAACGACGAGCCAGGGCGAGGTGTTGGCGAGCACCACCTGCATCCCGTGCGCCCGTTTGACCGCGCCGGTCGGCAGCGACAGGGCGTCGGCCCGGCGGCGGCCCGACGCCAGCGCGGACGCGTGCCGCACGACCGCTCGGGGTGCGACGACCACACGTCCACCGCTCGCGTTGACCCGCCAGCCGAAGTCGACGTCCTCGCCGACGAACGACCAGGCCGGATCGAAGCCGCCCAGTGCGTCCCAGGTGTCCCGGCGGATCAGCAGCCCGGCAGTGCCCGCGGCGAGCACGTCGCTCACGTCGTCGTGTTGTCCCTGGTCGACCTCGCGCGGCTCCAGGCCGGTCTCACGGAACCCTGAGGAGTCGGTGGTGACCCCGACCTCGACGAGCCGGCGTCGCTCCCAGTCGAGCACCTTCGGCGCGACGACCGTCGCCGACGGCGACTCCTCCGCCCGCTCCAGCAGGTGCGCGAGTGCGTCGGGATCGGGTGCGCAGTCGTCGTGCAGCAGCCACACCCACTCCTGCGCCGACGTCGCGACCGCCGCCGGCATCGCCGCGCCGGCGAACGCATCCAGTCCGGACTGCACCGCAGTGCCGAGTGCGGTCTCGCGCGGACGGCCGACGACGGCGGTGTCGCCGAGTGCCGCACTCAGCAGAGCGGGCGACTCGTCGGTGCTGCCGGTGTCGACGGCGACCACGCGCTGCGGCGGCCGGGTCTGAACCGAGAGCGCCTGCAGGCATTCGGGCAGCCACGCCGCGCCGTCATGGCTGACCAAGACGGCCGTGACGGCGTGGTCCGGGAAGCGGATTCGTCGAGTTCTGGGGGGCATCGTGTGTTCGGCGTCCGCCGCCCCCGCGGCAGATCGCAAGCCAAGGGGGTCTCGGCGACCCCGGGCGCGGCCAGACTACGGCAGTCGGCGACCGTTCCGGGGCCGTGCGCGAGGTGGTCTCAGCCGGCGCGGCGCTTGAGCCGACGGCGCTCCCGCTCGGACAGGCCACCCCAGATGCCGAACCGCTCGTCGTTCGCGAGCGCGTACTCCAGGCAGTCACCGCGCACCGCGCAGCGCCCGCAGACCCTCTTCGCCTCCCTCGTGGACCCGCCCTTCTCCGGGAAGAAGGCCTCCGGGTCCGTCTGGGCGCACAACGCCTCTTCCTGCCAGGGCAGGGCAGCCGGGCTGTCTTCATCGAGCAAGAAGCTCTGCTCCGTCACGACGCCTCCTCGAGGGCCGGCATCGCCGCAGGCCGGCACGCACGGGCGCGTGGGCAGGCGGCGTTGCTGCTGCGAAGTGACCTGGCCGTTCCGGGTGGGCGGCGCAGAGGGAAGGACACACGTGAAATTACACGCGCGTCGTACCCTCGCCGTCAAGCGGTTGAGTGGTATTGGCCTGGTCAGATTCCGGTGGCGCGGGGGGCTGGTCGGCCACGGCCGGGGCTCCGACAGGGGCCGGCGCGCTCCTCTTGGCCGTCCGCTTGGCTGCCTTCTTGGCCGGCGTCCTGGTCTGCGGCTTCGCTCCCGTGGCCTTCGACGCCGTGCTCTTCTTCGCGGGTTGCGGCGCCGCCTTCTTGGCCACAGGGGCCTTCTTCGCCGGCCGCTTGCGCGCGGTCTTCGGGACGGGTGCGGGCTCGGCCAGCCGTTCCAGCTCCTCGGGAACCTCGGGCACCTCGACCGCCGGTGCGCCGGCCGTCGTACGCCGGTACCGCTCGGCGTCGCGCGCGTCCTTGCGCCGCTCCAGCGCGTCGGTGACCCGCTCGCCCATGGCGCGGCGATCCTTCGCCGGCAGCCCGCGCGCGAACTCGTCCAGCAGCTCGTGCAGCACGCGGTCGCGTTCTGCTTCGAGCAGCTGGTCCCGGCGGGCGAGGTAGCCGAGCAGCGCCTGCCCGGCGGTCACCAACCGCTGCGTTGCGCTGGTCACGATCTCGACCGAGCCGCCGACGGCGCTCGTCGTGCCGTCGACCGACTCACGGAGGTCGGCGACGAGGTCCTGGATCTCGTCCCTGAACTCGTCGACCGCGGCGTGGCCGGCCTGGCTGACGAGGTCGATCGTGGCATCGGTGCGACGGTCCCAGTCGGCGTTCATCGTCGACACGACCTCGTACATCTGCGCGAGGATCTCGGCGAACGTCCGCACCGAGCTGCGCGTGTCCTCACCGGCCTGCGCGGCCGTCGTCACCCCGCCGCGCAGCTCGTCGAGCCCGGTCTCGAGGGTCGCGGTCGACTGCTCGACCCGGTCGAGCACGTCGGAACGCAGCCCGCGCACGGCCTCGTCGAAACTGCCCCGCTGCCCGTCCAGCGCTGCGGTGATGTTGTCGTCCGCACGCGTCACGGTCGTGGCGATGCGGTCACGCACCTCCTCGAGTGCGTCGGCGAGGTCGCCGCGCAGCGCGGCCACCTCCTCCTCGACGAGCCTTCTGCTGGCGACGTTGGCGGTCTCCAGCGCCTCGAGGTTGGACTGCAGCTCACCGACAAGCCCGGCTCGCGCCTCGGCGAGTCCGCCGGCAAGACCGGCGCGCACCTCGTCGAGTCGTTCGGTCGTGCTGCTCTGGAACGAGTCGAGAAACCCACGGACGTCGGCGTCGGCTGCGGCGGCCGCGTCGCGACCGAGAGCGATGTGCTGCTCGAGAGTCGCCACTGCCTCGCCGACGGCGTCGGACAGCCGCGCAGCAAGGGCCTCCACGTTGCGGCGCTGGTCGTCGCGGCTCATGCCGACGGCTTCGGTCAGCGACGTGCCGAGCGATCCGAGGCTGCGGTCGACGGCGCCGGCGACCTCGCCGAGCGCCTCGCGAATCTCCTCCGCCCATTGCGCCTGTGCATCGACGGTCTCGGGCAGCGCGGTGCCGACGAGATGGTGCATCCGCTCCTCGACCCGCGCGATCCGCTCGTCGGCACTGCTGAAGCTGTCACGGGTGGCGGCCTCCAACCGCTCCGCGAGTGCGTCGAGGGTGTCCTCCAGCGCGGCCAGCCGCTCGTCCGTCTCCGATCGCGCCTGGGTCCACGCTGCTTCCGCAGCACGACTTCCGGCTGTCGCTTGCGTCAAGCCGGCGGACAACGTCCGGCGCAGGTCGGCGGCGAGGGTTTCGACGCGCGCGGTGAGCGCCTCGTCGAGGCGACCGACGGCTGTCTGCACGGCCGCGACCTGATCCGGCTGGCCGGCGAGCGCGGACCGGATGTCGGGCAGGACCGCTTTGATCTCACCGACGGCGTCGGACAACGAGTCCAGTCGCGAGGCGAGGTCGTCCTGCCGCCGGCCGAGCTCCTCGGTCTCGTTGCGCGCTGCGGTCAGGGCGCTCGTGAGCTTTCCGGTGCTTGCGTCGACACCGCTGCGGATGGCCGAGAGGTCACTGCGGAGCGTGCCGAGGTCGGCGCGCAGGCCGCCGAGCTCCGCGCGCAGCCCGGTGAGCGCCGCGGAAAGCACCGGCCCTTCGGGCGGCGTCGGCTCGTCGTTGGCCGCTTCCGCCGCCAGCTCCTCGATTCGCCGCAGCAACGCGGTCGCACGCGCGTCCGTGTCCACCTGTGCCCCCAGCGTCTAGGTGTTCGCTGGGCGGACCCTACGCCGATGTGACCGCCGCGACCGGCACCTCGCCGTACAACGTCGTGCGTTGTCGCGCGGGACGTCCCGCCGCCGCGGCGATCGCTGCCAGCTCCTCGGGCGTACGACGCGACCCGTGCGCGCTGCCGGCCATACGGCTGATCGTCTCCTCCATCAACGTGCCGCCCAGGTCGTTGACGCCACCGCGCAGCATCGCGACGCATCCGTCGGTGCCGAGCTTCACCCACGAGCACTGGATGTTGTGGATGCGGCCGTGCAACAGGATCCGTGCCATCGCGTGCACCGCGCGGTTCTCCTGCATCGTCGGACCCGGCCGCGCCAGCCCGGCGAGGTACAGCGGCGCGTTGAGATGCACGAAGGGCAGCGGCACGAACTCCGTGAAGCCGCCGGTCTCGTCCTGTAGCCGGGCGAGCAGCTTCAGGTGCGCCACCCAGTGCGCCGGCGTGTCGACGTGGCCGTACATCATCGTCGCCGTCGTCGGGACGCCGAGCCGGTGCGCCGTCGTGACGACCTCGATCCACGTCGCGGTCGGCAGCTTGCCCTTGGTCAGCAGCCAGCGCACGTCGTCGTCGAGGATCTCGGCGGCCGTCCCGGGCAACGAGTCGACACCGGCATCGCGCGCGGCCGCGAGCCAGTCGGCGATCGACAGGCCGGTGCGGGCGGCTCCGTTGACGACCTCCATCGGGCTGAAGGCGTGCACGTGCAGCTGCGGTTGGCGTCGCTTCACCTCTGCGGCGAGGTCGAAGTAGGCCGTGCCGGGCAGGTCGGGGTGGATGCCGCCCTGCATGCACACCTCGGTCGCGCCGGCGGCGACGGCCTCGTCGGCCCGCTCCCCCACCTCGCTGATCGACAGCGTGTAGGAGTCGGCGTCGCTACGCCGCTGCGCGAACGCGCAGAATCGGCAGCCGGTGTAACAGACGTTGGTGAAGTTGATGTTCCGGTTGACGACGTAGGTGACGACGTCGCCGACCGCATCGGCGCGCAGGTTGTCGGCGAGCGTCGCGAGCGCGTCGATCTCGGCGCCGGGCGCCGCATCGAACAGCACGAGAGCGTCCGCGTCGGACAGCCCGGCCGGATCCGACTCGGCGCGTGCGAGCGCCGCGACGAACTCGGGTCGCTGCCGCTGCGTCGGGGCCGCGAGCGGTGCGGCGCTGCCACGGTGTTGTGCCTCGGCCGACACTTCGAGGGTCGACCAGTCGCCGTACGCCGCGTCGAAGTCCGACCGCCGGTCGCTGCGGCGGCCTTCGGTGTCGATCGCGGTGTTGAGATCGATGCGGCCCGTGCTGTGCTGGGCGGTCCAGCCGCCGTCCGGCTCCTGCCACGGCCGGCCGACCGGCAGCGCGTCGGTGCGGGCGAGACCGCGGTCATCGACGAGCGCGGTGACGTGTGGCCGCAGCCGCGGGTCGAGCCACGGCTCGTCGAGGTAGGGCGGGTGAGCGGTCAGCCGCTCGGTGAGTGTGAACCCGGCGTCGGTTGTGACCTTGGCCAGCTGGTCGAGGTGCGGCCACGGCCGTTCGGGGTTCACATGGTCGGGGGTCAGCGGCGAGACGCCACCCCAGTCGTCGATCCCTGCCTCGACCAGCCGCACGCACTCGTCGGTGTCCACGAGGTTCGGCGGTGCCTGCACGCGCATGCCGGGACCGAGCAGCAGTCGCGCGACCGCGACCGTCGCGACGAAGTCGTCGATGTCGCAGTCGTCGACGTGTCGCATCGCCGTGTCGGGCTTTGCGCGGAAGTTCTGGATGATGACTTCCTGCACGTGGCGGTACTTGCGGGCGAGGCCGCGCAGCGCGAACAGTGACTCGACGCGGTCGGCCGGCGCCTCACCGATCCCAACGAGGATCCCGGTCGTGAACGCGATGTTGGAGCGGCCGGCGTCCTCGATGCAGCGCAGCCGGACCGCGGGCACCTTGTCCGGGCTGCCGCGATGCGCCGCCACGTCGGCCGTCGTCTCGAGCATCAGACCCATCGACGGTGCGACCGGCTTGAGCCGCTGCAGCTCCTCCCACGACATGACACCGGGGTTGAGATGTGGGAGCAGGCCGGTCTCCTCGAGCACGCGGATGGCAACCGCCCGCACGTAGCCGAGAGTCGAGTCGTAGCCCGCTTCGGTCAGCCACTCGGAGGCTTGCCGCCAACGGGTCTCCGGCCGGTCGCCCAGGGTGAACAGCGCCTCCTTGCACCCGAGCGCTGCGCCCTGCCGCGCGATCGCGACCGCCTCCTCGGGGGTCAGGAACGGCGCATGGAGCTCGCCGGGTGTGGTGGCAAAGGTGCAGTAGTGGCAGCGGTCGCGACACAGCCGCGTCAACGGAATGAACACCTTGCGGCTGTAGGTGATGGTCTTCGGCCGTCCGGCGGCATCCAGGCCGGCGTCACGGACCCGCGCGGCGACCGCGGACAGAGCACGCAGGTCGTCACCGCGCGCACTCAGCAGAGCCTCGGCTTCGGCGGCATCGATGGCCTTGCCCGCGTCGGCGCGGGCCAGCGCGCGGCGCAAAGCGTGCTGCGGGCCGCTCGCCATGTGACGACCCTACGTCTCGCCGGTTCTGTGCCGACGGGGAGACTGTCGCCGTGCGGATCACGGTGCTCGCGGGCGGGATCGGCGGGTCCCGGTTCCTGCTCGGGCTGCGGTCGCTCGGCCACGAGATCACCGTCATCGGCAACAACGGCGACGACATCACGTTGTTCGGGCTGCGCATCTGCCCCGACCTCGACACCGTCATGTACACCCTCGGCGGCGGCATCTCGGCCGAACGCGGCTGGGGTCGTGAGGACGAGTCGTTCCGGGTGCGCGACGAGATCACGGCGTACGGCGTCGACCCGACGTGGTTCGGCCTCGGTGACCTGGACATGGCGACGCACGTCGTCCGGACCATGTGGCTACACGACGGCGTGCCGCTGCACGAGGTGACTCGGCGACTGTGCGAACGCTGGCAGCCCGGCGTACGACTGCTCCCCTCCACCGACGACGGCGTCGAGACGCACGTACATCTCACGGACGGGCAGACCGTGCACTTCCAGGAGTGGTGGGTGCGCATGCACGCCGGGGTGCCCGCGCGCGCGATCGAGCTCGTCGGCGCGGACGACGCGCGACCCGCGCCCGGTGTCGTGGAGGCCATCACCGGCGCCGACGTGGTGCTCCTGCCGCCGAGCAACCCGGTGGTGAGCGTCGGCACGATCCTGCAGGTGCGCGGCATCGCCGATGCGCTGCGCTCGACGCCTGCGCCGGTCGTCGGCGTCTCACCGATCATCGGCGACGCGCCCGTGCGCGGCATGGCCGACGCCTGCCTCGAAGCGATCGGCGTCGAGACATCGGCGTACGCCGTCGGTGCGCACTACGGACCGCGCAGCCGGGGCGGCGTGCTCGACGGATGGCTGGTCGACACCGTCGACGAGGCGGCAGTCGACAAGCTCGCGGCCGAGGAGCTCCCGGCCCGTGCGGTTCCGTTGTGGATGACCGACGAGGCGGCGACGGCGAAGATAGCCCAGGCCGCTCTCGGCCTCGCGACCGAGGTGCGGAGATGACAAGCAGCTTCTCCGTGTTCGGCGTCGATGGAATCGCCGAGGTGCGGGAAGGCGACGACCTCGCTGCGCTGATCGCGGCGGCGGAGCCCGACCTGCGCAACGGTGACGTCGTCGTCGTCACGAGCAAGGTCGTGAGCAAGGCAGAAGGCCGGTTGGTCCGCGCGACGCGGGACGAGGCCATCGACAGTGAAGCCGTACGGCTCGTCGCGCGCCGCGGTGACACGCGAATCGTGGAGACACGGCACGGGTTCGTGCTCGCGGCAGCGGGCGTCGACGCGAGCAACGTGCCGCACGGGATGGTCGCGCTGCTGCCGTCGGCACCTGACGCCTCGGCGCAGCGGATCAGGCTCGGACTGCACGACCGACTCGGTGTCGACGTCGCCGTCCTCGTCACCGACACCTTCGGGCGTCCGTGGCGCAACGGCCTCGTCGACGTCGCAATCGGGGCGGCGGGCTTCCCGGTGCTCGATGACCACCGCGGTCGCACCGACGCGCACGGCCACACCCTCGAGATGACGGTCACCGCTGTCGCCGACGAGGTGGCCGCAGCAGCGGAGCTGGTGAAGGGCAAGCTCGCCAACGTCCCGGTTGCTGTCGTGCGCGGGCTCGAGTTCGCGCCGCCGGCCGATGACGCGGGCGCGCGGCCACTCGTGCGCCGCGCGGACGAGGACATGTTCCGGCTGGGCACAGCGGAGGCGAAGCGCTCGGCGGTGTACGACCGCCGTACGGTGCGCGCGTTCACCGCCGACCCCGTGGACGCTGCCGCGGTCGACCGCGCGATCTCGGCGGCGGTCACTGCGCCGGCTCCGCATCACAGCACGCCGTGGCGGTTCGTCGTCGTACGCGAGCGCGCGAAGGAGCTGCTCGACGCGATGCTCGACGCGTGGGTTGCCGACCTGCGCGGTGACGGGTTCACCCCCGAGCAGATCGCGCGCCGCACCGGACGGGGCGACGTGCTACGCGCCGCGCCGCTGCTCGTGGTGCCGTGTCTGGTGACAACGGGCTTCGCGCACACCTACCCCGACGTCCGCCGGTCGACGTCGGAGCGCGAGATGTTCCTGGTCGCGATGGGTGCCGGTGTCGAGAACTTCCTCGTTGCGCTGGCTGCCGAAGGTCTGGGTAGCGCGTGGGTCTCGTCGACGATGTTCTGCAAGGACGTCGTGCGGACCGTCCTGGATCTGCCGCATGACTGGGACCCGATGGGCACCGTGGCCATCGGGTATGCGGCCGAACCACCGCGCGATCGCGCTGACCGGGATGTCGAGGACTTCCGCATCCTGCGCTGACCGCCCCGCGACTACGGTCCGAGCCGGTAGCCGTAGGCGCGTCTGCGCGTCGAACACCGGGTCCCGAGGAACCGGCCGTTCGTCCGCCCAGGACCTCGAACATGCGTTCGAGCCTCGCGACAAGCGCCGGCAGTTCCTCCGCAGACGACGAGGGTGTGGACGCGCGACTGATCAGTAGTCGAAGGCGACCGTCTGCTCGTCGGTGTTCAGTTCATTGGAAGCCGACGTCGCCACTAGCGTGTAAGGGCCGTGGCCGGCGTCCGCGCCGGACTGCGTGACGCCGGGCCAGATCAGCGCCCACGTCCAGCAGGCGTCCGAGGCTGCCGTCAAAGTGTGCGGCGAGGAGGCACCGGGATGCGCATGGCTCCACGACCAGACGACGGCGGATCCGCGCTTGACGACGAAGTCGACCTCGCGCGAGGACGCGAACGTCAGCGATCCGCTCGAGGTCGAGTCGCGGCACAACGTCAGTGCCAGCCGCTCGCCGCCGTCCACCGGCGTCGCAGCGGCTTCGCTGCACCAAGCCTGGCCGGGGTTGACGGACGAGTTGTCAACGGTGTCGCCGGTGCGGCACACCCGCGGCTCACCGGTGTAGGCGCTGCTGGTTCGCGTCAGCACGATCGAAGCGGGTCGATGACCTGATGGCGCAGAGCC
>Ga0070679_100005291_pt1 | contig 11945 bp, 11 predicted proteins | sample KBSC63BmetaG_FD_65652 | JGI IMG/M metagenome (GOLD analysis project Ga0070679, IMG submission 65652) | Corn rhizosphere microbial communities from Kellogg Biological Station, Michigan, USA - KBS C6-3B metaG | ecosystem: Host-associated > Plants > Roots > Rhizosphere | place: USA: Michigan... | reverse complement strand
TGGCCGATTTCCGTAAGTAAAGGAGGAGGGCCGGCCGTTCAGGCCAGGCCCGGGGGACATGGAGGAAATCGGCCACCCGCCGCCCGCGCCCGCAGTGCGCCACGGGCGAACACACTTCCCGCCACGGCGGACCAAGCGCGTCGATACAACAGCACCGAGTACAATGCCCCCTCGCGTCGCGATCGTTTCCAGTCAGCGTCGACGCAGTCGCTTCCGACTCCCCTCCTCCCGTCTGCCTTCGACTGGCGCTCGCGAACAGCGAGCAGCAGGCCGATGAACTTGCAGAACTCCAATGTCCTTTGATTCCCTCGGCCTGGCCGAGCCGCTGCTGCGTGCCGTGCACGAAGCGGGCTACACCACGCCCACTCCGATCCAGGCGCAAGCGATCCCCGCGGTGCTCACCGGCGGCGACGTCATGGGCGGCGCGCAAACCGGCACCGGCAAGACGGCAGGCTTCGTCCTGCCGCTGCTGCAGCGCCTCATGGCCAAACCCGCCGTTCGCGACCGCAACGGCAAGCTGCCGATCCGCTGCCTCATCCTCACGCCGACGCGCGAGCTCGCCGCGCAGGTCGAGGAGAGCGTGCGCACCTACGGCAAGCACTCGAAGCTGACGAGCATGGTGATGTTCGGCGGCGTCGGCATGCAGCCGCAGATCGACAAGCTGCGGCGCGGCGTCGACATCCTCGTCGCCACGCCGGGGCGGCTGCTCGACCACCACGGCCAGCGCACGCTCGACCTCTCGCACGTCGAGATCTTCGTCCTCGACGAGGCCGATCGCATGCTCGACATGGGCTTCATCCACGACATCAAGAAGGTGCTCGCGGTGCTGCCGGCGAAGAAGCAGAGCCTGCTCTTCTCGGCGACCTTCAGCGACGAGATCAAGGCGCTCGCCGACCGTCTGCTCGACCAGCCGCGCCTGATCGAGGTCGCGCGCCGCAACCAGACCGCCGAGCTCGTCGCGCAGAAGGTGCATCCGGTCGGCCGCGAGCTGAAGAAGGACCTGCTCACGCACCTGATCAAGAGCAACGACTGGCACCAGGTGCTCGTCTTCACGCGCATGAAGCACGGCGCGAACCGCCTCGTCGAGCATCTGCTCAAGCAGGGCATCAGCGCGATGGCGATCCACGGCAACAAGAGCCAGACCGCGCGCACCAAGGCGCTCGCCGACTTCAAGAAGGGCGAGCTGCAGGTGCTCGTCGCGACCGACATCGCCGCGCGCGGCATCGACATCGACCAGCTGCCGCACGTCGTCAACTTCGAGATCCCGAACGTTCCCGAGGACTACGTGCACCGGATCGGCCGCACCGGCCGCGCCGGCACGCCGGGCGAGGCGATCTCGCTCGTCTCGGTCGACGAGAACGGGTTCCTGCGCGACATCGAGCGCCTCATCAAGCACGAGATCCCGAAGGAGATCGTGCCTGGCTTCGCGCCGCCGGCCCACGAGCGGCCGGAGCCGATCGTCCTCGGCCGCATGGTGATCGGCGAAGGCGCCGGGCGCGGTGGCGCGCGGCCGCGTCGCGACGCGCCTGCGCGGCCGCGCGGCGGCGCGCGCTCCGGCGGCTCGCACGCGGGGAGCGGAAGCTCCTCCCGTCCGCGTTCCCGCTGACCTGCGCGGCGAGCGCAGGTGAACGACTCCGCTCCTGCTCCTGATGCGCCGACGGTGCTCCTCGCCGGCGCCTCGGGCCTGATCGGCCGCGCGCTGCTCGAAGCGCTGCTCGCGCCGACGCGCAGCGAACGCGTCGTCGTGCTGGCGCGGCGCCCGCTCGCGTCCGACCGGACACGCGACGCTCGCGTCAGCGTGCGCGTCGGCGACATGGCGACGCTCGCGGCCGACGCGCGCGGCGCACGCGACGTCTGCATCGCGCTCGGCACGACGATCAAGGTCGCCGGCTCCCAGGCGGCGTTTCGCGCCGTCGACTTCGACCTCGTCGTCCAGGTCGCGCGCGCGGCCCGCAGCGCCGGCGCGCGCCGCCTCGCCGTCGTCTCCGCGCTCGGCGCCGACGCGCGCTCCCGCGTCTTCTACAACCGCGTCAAGGGCGAAGCGGAACAGGCGCTCGCGACGCTCGGCTACGAGTCGCTGGTGATCGCCCGGCCATCGCTCCTGCTCGGCGACCGGGCGGCGCTCGGCCAGCCGACGCGGCGCGGCGAGGTCCTGGCAGCGCGCCTGCTCGGGCCGGTGCTCGGCTGGGTTCCGGCGTCGGTGCGGCCGATTGCCGCCGGCGTCGTCGCCAAGGCCATGCTGATGGCGCTCGACGAGGCGCGACCCGGCACGCGCGTGCTCTCGTCGGCCGAGCTGCAGCGGCTCGGCCGCGCCTAAAAGCAAATTCACTCGCCGCCGCGCTTCGCGCGCAACCGAAGGCGCGCTTCCTTGCCTCGCGATTTCCACGCCGAGACCTGCTGACGCCGTTCGACCCAGCCGAGCGTGTCGCGCCGGTGCTCGCGCAGGAGCTTCTGGAAGTTGCGCAGGCGGTCCGGATCGACGCCGTCGCGCACCGCGCAGCCCGGCTCTCCCTGGTGCGCGCAGTCGCGAAACCTGCAGCGGGTCGAAAGCGTCGCGACGTCGGCGAAGCTCGCCAGCAGCGAATCTGCGTCGCCATCCGGCCGGAGCGTGCGCAGTCCCGGCGTGTCGATCACGCAGCCGCCGCCGGGCAGCCGGTGCAGCGAGCGCGCCGTCGTCGTGTGCATGCCGCGACCGTCGTGCACACGCACGGCGCCCGTGTCCTGGACGGCGGCGCCGAGCAGCGTGTTCGTCAGCGTCGACTTGCCCGCCCCCGACGAGCCGAGGACGACGAGTGTCAGCCCCGGCACATCGAGATGCGCGAACGCGCGCGCGCTCTCGGGGTCGGTGGCGTCGACCGCCAGCACCTCGACGCTCGCAGGGAGCCTGGCTTCGAGCTCGCGAACTCGCGCGTCGCGGCGCTCCGGATCGCGCGCGGCGATGTCCGCCTTGCTGAGCACGACCAGCGGCCGCACGGCGCTCGCGCCGGCCAGCGCGAGGTAGCGCTCGAGCCGCCGCAGGTTGAAGTCGTCGTCGAGCCCCATGACGACGAGCGCGCGGTCGACGTTGCTGACGATCGCGTGCACGCTGCCGTCCGCGTCGCGCCGCTGGATGCGCGACGTGGGTTCGATCCGCTCGCGCACCCAGAGCTCGCCGGCAGCCGCCGTGGCCGCAAGCACCCAGTCGCCGACGGCGAGAGCGTCGGCGCCGGGATGGAGCAGGCGCGGCAGCGCGCGCGCCGTGCGCACGGCGGCGCCGTCGCTCAGCTCGAGCCCGGCACGGTGCACGCAGGAGATGCGCAGCAGCGCGAGATGTTCGGAGTGGAGAGCGGCGGCCGCGCGTGCGCGCTCCGCGAGCGTCTCCGTCAGGCCGACCGCGCGCAGGCGGTCGAAGTCGATGTCGTTCAAGGTCTTTGCTTCCGATCTGGCGAATGCGCGACCGCCGGCGAGGCGGCGCGCGAGCACGCCCGGCGCGGCTGCGCCGGTGCGTGGCGATGCCGGGCCGCGCGCGGCAGGCACTCGTTCGGAGCTCGGGGGGTGCGCGACGCCGATGCGTCGGCGCGGAGTCAGCGGCGAATCAGGCGAGCGCGCGCGAGGCGGCGACAAGGACTCGGGAGGCGGTGTCGTTCTTCATGTTCTTCCTCCTTGTCGTTGCCGGATGGGCCGACGCTCGGTCGGGGCCGCGGCGATCGAGGCCGTCGCCGGGCGCGCAGTCTGCACGGCGCGGCACGCCGGGTCAAGGCAGGCGTCGCGATCGCGCATCGGACTGCCGGTCGCACTTGCGTGGGCGGCGATCCGCCGCACATAGGCCAAGGGCATTCTTTCGGCCCGTATGATCGCCGCGCAATCGCCCGTGCCGCAGTCGCCCGTGCAGTCGCGCGCCGTTTCGTTTCGCTTCGCAGGAGTTCTGATGAAATCGATCGCCCTCGCCCTCGCACTCGCCTTCGGCACGACCGCAGCGCTCGCACCGGACTTCGCGGAAGCGCGCCGCATCGGTGGCGGCGGCGCGATCGGCATGCAGCGCAGCCTGCCCGCGCGCGCGCCTGCCGCCGTCCCGGCGAAACCGGCCGCGCCCGCCGCCCAGCCGGCGGCGCCGGCGACCGCCGGCGCCGCGGCCGCGGCCGCACCGCGTCGCTCCTGGATGGGCCCGATCGCCGGGCTCGCCGCAGGCCTGGGCATCGCCGCGCTGATGAGCCATCTCGGCTTCGGCGCCGAGTTCGGCAACTTCGTCATGCTGCTGCTGCTCGGCCTGGTCGCGCTGATGGCGGTGCGCTTCCTGATGCGCCGCTTCGCACCGGGCGGCGTCTCGCAGCCGATGCAGTACGCGGGCGCAGGCGCGAGCGCCGGGGCGACTCCCGCCCGGCCGATGCCCGAGATGTTCGGCTCCGGCGCTGCTGCTGCAGCCGCCGAGCCGATGCAGGCGAGCGCCGCGCAGCTGCCGGCCGGCTTCGATGCGGCGGGCTTCGAGCGCATCGCCAAGATGATCTTCATCCGCCTGCAGGCAGCGAACGACGCCGGCGACCTGAACGATCTGCGTGCCTTCACGACGCCCGAGATGTTCGCCGCCATCAAGCTCGACCTGCAGGACCGCAGCGGCGCGCGCCAGACGACCGACGTCGTCCGCGTCGACGCCGAGGTGCTCGAGGTCGCGAGCGAGGCCGACCGGCAGATCGTCAGCGTGCGCTTCCACGGCCTGATCCGCGAGGAAGCCGAGGCCGGCGCGGCGACGTTCGACGAGGTCTGGCATCTCGTCAAGCCGGCCGACGGCAGCCGCGAATGGGCGATCGCCGGTATCCAGCCGACCACGCCAGCGCTCGCCAGCGCCTGAGCCCGAGGCGCCCGCCGCCGCGCCGAGCCGAGCCGTGCCCGACATCGTCGCGCTCGGCGAGGCGATGGTCGAGTTCAACCAGACCCGCTCGGCTGGCGGCCGGCTCTACCTGCAGGGATTCGGCGGCGACACGTCGAACTTCGCCGTCTCGGCCGCGCGGCAGGGCGCGAGCGTCGGCTACCTTTCGGCGCTCGGCGACGACGTCTACGGCGCGATGCTGCGCGCCATGTGGCGCAGCGAAGGGATCGACGACTCGGGCGTCGTCACGGATGCCGACGCGTTCACCGCCGTCTACTTCGTCACCCACGACGACGCCGGGCATCATTTCAGCTTCTTCCGGCACGGCTCGGCAGCGAGCCGGCTGACGTTCGCCCAGCTGCCGCGGCAGTCGCTGGCCGGGGTGCGCGTCCTGCACGTCTCGGGCATCTCGCTCGCCATCTCGGAGGCGGCACGCGCGACGTGTTTCGAGGCGATGCGGGCGGCGCGCGCGGCGGGAGCGATGGTCTCCTTCGACACGAACTTCCGCGCCAAGCTCTGGCCGCTGGCGACAGCGCGCCGCGTCATCGACGAGGCGATCGCGCTCGCCGACATCTGCCTGCCGAGTCACGACGACCTCGCCGCGCTCACCGGACTCGACGCGCCCGAGGCGCTGATCGAGCACTGCCTCGCGCTCGGCGCGCGCATCGTCGCGCTGAAGCACGGCGCGCGCGGCGCCTGGGTCGCCGACCGCACGCGCTCGCTGCATCTCGCGCCGCACCCGTGCAATCCGGTCGACGCGACCGGCGCCGGCGACGCGTTCGGCGGCGCGTTCGTGGCGCGGATCGTCGCCGGCGACGACCTCGAGAGCGCAGGTCGCTACGCTGCCGCGACCGCAGCGCTCTCGACCGAAGGCTGGGGCGCCGTCGAGCCGATTCCGCACGCCGACCGCGTTCGCCGGGCGCTCGGCGCTCGGCCCTAGGCTGCGTCGGCGGCCGGGCCCTGGAACGCGCCTGCGCGGTACGTCAGGACCAGCGTGTCGCGATGGCCGTAGCCCTCGAGCGGCTGGATCGGCGTGCTCTCGTGGATCACGCGCGCGTCGTCGAGCACGAGCGTCGTCCACGGCTCGAGCATCGTGAAGCGAAGCCCGGCCGGGCCGTCGGCAGCGAAGACGCGCGTTTCGCCACCCTTGATGCCTTCGCGCCCGACCAGGACGACCGCGACGAAGTCGACGCCATCGCGGTGTGCGCCCTCCGGCGTCGGTCGGCCGATGCCGTCGGTGGTGTCGATCCGGAACTGGTGCGCCTCGACGAACCACGGCTGCGCGCCCTTGAGCTCGGAGGCGAGCGCGCCGAACGCGACCAGGATGCGCTGCCAGACCGGCGCGGCGAGCACCGCCGCTTCGATCGGCTCGAACCAGCGCTCGATGCCGCCGTGCAAGGCGTTGTATTCGACCGGCTGCCAGTGCGCCCGCTGCGCAACCAGATGCACCGCGTTCCCATCGAGGACGAAGCTCGAATGGCGCCGGCGCCGATAGCGGCCGCCGTCGCGCAGGTGCAGGTCGGGCGGCAGCGCGTCCCACGACGGCCGGAGCGCGTCGAGCTCGGCGATGCTCGCCGAGGCGAAGCGCGCGAAGTCGGCGGCGACGAGCAGCGCGTGGCCGCGCCCGGCGAGCGCGCCGGCGAGGCCGGCGAGCGGCGTCGCCGGCACCGCGAGCGCCGCCTGGCTCATCCGCCGTGGCGCTCACGCGCCAGCGCGGCGCCGCGCGCGAGCGCAGCGAGCTTGGCTTCGGCGACATCGCGCCGCATCGGCGCCAGTCCGCAGTTCGTGCACGGGAAGAGCCGCTCGGCGGGCACGTGGCGCAGCGCCCGGCCGATCGTCTCGGCGACTTCCTCCGGCGTCTCGACGACGTCGGAGGCGACGTCGATCACGCCCACCATGACGTCCTTGCCGTCGAGCAGCTGCATCAGCTCGGCCGGCACGTGCGAGTGGTAGCACTCGAGCGAGACCTGGTCGATGCGGCTCTTCGCGAGCGCCGGGAAGACCTGCTCGTACTGGCGCCACTGCTCGCCGAGCGTCGCCTTCCAGTCGACGTTGGCCTTGATGCCGTAGCCGTAGCAGATGTGCACCGCCGTCTTGCAGCCGAGGCCCTCGCTCGCGCGTTCGAGCGCGGCGACACCCCACTCGACCGCGTCGTCCATGTAGACGTTGAAGGCGGGCTCGTCGAACTGGACGATGTCGACGCCGTCGGCCTCGAGCGCGCGCGCTTCCTGGTTGAGCAGCTCGGCGAACGCGAACGCGAGCTTGACTCGTCCGGCGGCATCGCCGCCGTAGTGCCGGTCGGCGACCGTGTCGACGATGGTCATCGGCCCGGGCAGCGTGAACTTGACCTTGCGTTCGGTGTGCGCACGCGTCAGGCGCGCCTCGCTCGCGTGCACCCGCCCGCGCAGGCGCACCGGGCCGGTCACCTGCGGGACCATGGCGTCGTAGCGGTTGTTGCGGATCCCCATCTTCACCTTGTGCACGAAGTCGATGCCCTCGACCTGCGCGAGGAACCCGTGCACGAAGTGCTGGCGCGATTGCTCGCCGTCGCCGACGACGTCGATGCCGGCGTCTTCCTGCACCTTGAGCCAGAGCAGCGTCGCGTCGGCCTTGGCGCGCTCGAGCTCGGCGCCGCTCGCCTTCCACGCCGGCCAGAGCGTCTCGGTCTCGGCGAGCCACGAGGGCTTGGGCAGGCTGCCTGCGATGGCGGTCTCGAACATCGATCGACTCCGGTTGCGCGGCTCGTGCTGCCGCAGATTCAGCGAAGGAACGTTTGCGCTACCGTGCTTCGGTGAGCGCTGCCGATCCGTCCAGCTTCGTCGACGCCGAAGCGCCGCTGGCCGAAGCCGATCGCATCGCCGCGCTCGACGTGCTGCGCGGGTTCGCGCTGCTCGGCATCTTCATTATGAACATGCCGGGCTTCAGCCACTCGCTGTTCGCGCCACCCGACGCACCGACGACGCCGCTCGACGCCTGGGTGGTTGCGTTGCGCGATCTGCTGTTTGCCGGCAAGTTCAACCTGCTGTTCGGGTTCGTGTTCGGCATCGGCTTCGCGATCCAGATGGCGCGCTTCGGCGCCGTCGAGCGCGCGCGCGCCGCGCGCCTCGGTGTGCCGGCGCGCGCGCACCGGACGGCGCACGTCTACGCACGCCGGCTCGCGTTCCTGCTCGTCGTCGCGCTCGTCCACGCGATGCTGCTCTGGTCGGGCGACGTGCTCGTCGTCTACGCGCTGCTCGGCTTCGTCATGCTCGCGCTGCGCCGCGCCGGGGATCGGCTGCTGATCGCGCTCCTGATCGGCTGTCTGCTCTTCCCTGCCGTCTCCGAGGCGCTTCGTCCGCTTCTCTTTTCGCCGGCAACGGAGACGATCGCGGCATTCCAGTTCGGCCAGTTCCAGGCGTCGAACGACGCCGCGTTCGGCCGAGGGTCCTTCCTCGACGCCGTGCGCGAAACGGCGCGCGTCTTCGCCTGGAGCACGGGCTCGGCGATCGGGCTCTACGGCTATCTCGCGTTCGCGATCCAGATGGCGACCGGCATCCTCGCCGGCTTCGTCCTCGGCCGCCGCGGCTGGCCGCGCGACGCGGCGCTCAGGCAGCGAACCGCCTGCCTGCTCTGGCCCGCGCTCGCGCTCGCGGCAGCCGGCAACACGATCGCGACGCTCGGTGCCACCGCGTTCGCGTCGCTCCTCGGCGCACCGCTCGCGATGTTCGCGACGGCGTTCGCGAGAACGATCGGACGCGCCGCGCTCGCGGTCGTCTATGCGCTCGTCGTGATGCGCCTGGTCGGCAGCGGCGCGCTGCCGCCCTGGCTCGACTCGCTGCGCCAGGCCGGCCGCATGCCGCTCACCAACTACCTGATGCAGACGCTGCTCGCGACCTTCTGCTTCTACGGCTGGGGGCTCGGCTGGTGGGGCCGAGCGGACGCGACCGCCGAAACGGCGCTCGCCATCCTGCTCTTCGTCGCCGTGCAGGTGCCGTTCAGCAAGGCGTGGCTGCGGCGGCACGCGAGCGGCCCGCTCGAAGCGCTCTGGCGTGCCTTCACGTACGGCCGGCGCGCGTGAGTCCGAACGACTCCGCGAGCAGCGCGTACGAGGTCCGCCGCACCGCCGGGTCGTGCGCCCACGTGTTGACGACGAGCTCATCGAGCGCGAACTGCTGCACGAGCCGCTCGATGCGCTCGCGCACCGTGGCAATCGAGCCGACGAAGGCGCGCGCGCGCATCGGCGCGAGGCCCTCCTCCTCCGCCGCATCGAAGCCGCGCGCCGCGATCTCGGCCGGCGACTGCAGCGGGCCGAGCACGCCGCGCGCGCGGTCGATGCGCCAGCGGTCGCGCGAGAGCGCCTGATAGGCCGCCTCCTCGTCGGTCGCGGCGACCAGCGCCCAGATGCAGACGGTCGCCTCCGGCCGGGGGTGCCGCTCGCTAGGCTGGTAGAGCCGTCGGTACAGATCGATGGCCTGCTCCGCACCGACGCCGTCGGTGAAGAAATAGGCGAACGCGTACGGCAGGCCGAAATGCGCCGCGAGCTGCGCGCCGTAATCGGAGCTGCCGAGGATCCAGATCTCCGGCGCGTGCGGCCCGAGCGGATGCGCCGTGATGCCCGCGTGCCGGCCGACGCTCGTCCAGGCATGCAGGTCGCGCACCTGCACCGGGAAGTCTTCCGCCGCGTGCGCGGCGTGCGGGTTGAGCGCCCGCGCGGTGCGCATGTCGCCGCCCGGCGCGCGGCCGACGCCGAGATCGATCCTGCCCGGCGCGAGCGCCTCGAGGACACGGAACTGCTCGGCGACCTTGAGCGCGCTGTAGTGCGGCAGCATGACGCCGGCGCTGCCGATGCGGATGCGCGACGTGCGCGCGGCGATCGCTGCCATCAGGATCTCGGGCGCGCTGCCGACGATCGTCGGCAACCCGTGGTGCTCGCTCAGCCAGAAGCGTGCGTAGCCGAGCGCCTCGCAATGCTCGGCGAGCGACAGCGTGTCGCGGATCGCGGCGTCCTCGCTGCTGCCGGCGAGCGAGACCGACTGGTCGAGGACCGACAGGCGCAACGGCGCGGTCTCAGCCATGCGGATGCGTCGGGTCGATCCAGCGCACGGTCTCGGGTTTCTCGACCGGCTCGATGTCGAGGTTGACCGCGATCGCCTCGCCGTCGCTGCGACAGAGCACGCATTCGAGCGTCTCGTCGGCGCTCGCGTTGATCTCCTGGTGCGGCACCCACGGCGGGATGTAGATGAAGTCGCCCGGGCCCGCTTCTGCCGTGAACTCGAGCGCGTTGCCCCAGCGCATGCGCGCCCGGCCCTTGACGACGTAGATCACGCTTTCGAGGTGTCCGTGGTGGTGCGCACCGGTCTTCGCGTCGGGATGGATGTGGACCGTGCCGGCCCAGAGCTTCTGCGCGCCGACGCGCGCGAAGTTGATCGCCGCCTTGCGATCCATGCCGGGTGTCTGCGCGGTGTTGGGATCGAGCTGCGTCGCCGCGATGACGCGCACGCCGTTGTCGCGCCAGTCGTTCGCCGTGCCGGGTTCGGGTGCTGTGCTCACAAGACCTCCGCTGGACAGGTTCTCTCGCCACTCGTGTACATTAGCTGCACAGTTATACGCAAGACAGTGGTTGTTCGTGATTCTCGTTCTACCCCCGCGGTCCTCGCGGCGGGCGCTTGAAATCCCCTTGATCGGTTCTTGAGTGTCGCTGCATGCGCCGCATGTTGCTGCGCATTCATTTCAGAGAAACAGGACATACGTTTTATGACGACCCAAACCGGAACCGTGAAGTGGTTCAACGAAAGCAAGGGCTTCGGCTTCATCGCGCAAGACGCGGGCGGCGCCGACCTCTTCGCGCACTTCCGCGACATCCAGGGCAATGGCTTCAAGACGCTGCAGGAAAACCAGCGCGTGGAGTTCGAGGTGAAGCAGGGCCAGAAGGGCCTGCAAGCCGCCAACATTCGCGTGATCTGAGCTTCGTGCAGGCCGCCGGGCTCGCCCGGCGCGAAGGAGCCGCGGTTCGCCGCGGCTTTTTTTCGCGTGCACGTTCTCGACCATCGGCGCCGCTGCCGCCTAGCATCGTCACAGGAACACAGGAGCCGCCCATGAGCACGCTCGCAGGCACGACGAACCACCAGATCCGCCTCGCCCGCCGCCCGGTCGGCATGCCCGTGCGCGCCGACTGGTCGATGACCGCCGAACCGGTCGAGCTGCCGGGCGCAGGCGGCGTGCTCGTGAAGACCTCGATGCTGTCGCTCGACCCGGCGATGCGCGGCTGGATGAACGAAGGCCGGAGCTACATCGCGCCGGTCGGCATCGACGAGGTGATGCGCGCCGGCGGCGTCGGCGTCGTCGTCGCCTCGCACGATCCGCAGTTCGCGCCCGGCGATCGCGTCAGCGGCACGCTCGGCGTCCAGGAGTACGCGCTCTTCGACGCGCGCCGGATCGCGCGCGGCGAGATCCACAAGATCGACCTGCGGCTCGGCACGCCGGCGCAGTGGCTGAACGTGCTCGGCATGCCGGGCATGACCGCGTACTTCGGCCTGCTCGACGTCGGCCAGGCGAAGGCGGGCGAGACGGTGGTCGTCTCGGGCGCGGCCGGAGCGGTCGGCCAGACGGTCGGCCAGCTCGCGAAGGTGAAGGGGTGCCGCGCGGTCGGCATCGCCGGCGGGCCGGCGAAGTGCGATTGGGTCGTTCGCGAGCTCGGCTTCGACGCCTGCATCGACTACAAGGCCGGTGCCCTGAAGGAAGGCCTGAAGTCGCACTGCCCGCGCGGCGTCGACGTGTACTTCGACAACGTCGGCGGCGAGATCCTCGACACGGTGCTGACGCGGCTGAGCCAGCGTGCGCGCGTCGTCATCTGCGGCGCGATCAGCCAGTACAACAACACCGAGCCGGTCAAGGGGCCGTCGAACTACCTGTCGCTCCTCGTCAACCGCGCGCGCATGGAAGGCATGGTCGTGTTCGACTACGCCGATCGGTTTCCCGCCGCCATCGCGGAGCTCGCCGGCCACCTCCGTGACGGTCGCATGCAGAGCCGCGAAGACGTCGTCGCCGGCCTCGACACGTTCCCCGATGCGCTGCTCAAGCTCTTTCGCGGCGAGAACTTCGGCAAGCTCGTGCTGCAGGTGGC
>Ga0070679_100005290_pt1 | contig 11947 bp, 11 predicted proteins | sample KBSC63BmetaG_FD_65652 | JGI IMG/M metagenome (GOLD analysis project Ga0070679, IMG submission 65652) | Corn rhizosphere microbial communities from Kellogg Biological Station, Michigan, USA - KBS C6-3B metaG | ecosystem: Host-associated > Plants > Roots > Rhizosphere | place: USA: Michigan... | reverse complement strand
GTCATCCAGAACTGGTGGCGGCAGGGCATGATGGGCGGCGCCAAGGCGCACTATGACGGCGTTGTAGCGTTTTCGCAGACCGATTTCACGGAAGACCTCAAGAAGATCACCGTGCCGGTGCTGGTGATGCACAGCGAAGACGACCAGATCGTGCCGTATGTCGCCTCCGGGCCGCTGACGGCGAAGCTGCTGAAGAATGGCACGCTGAAAACCTACAAGGACTTTCCACACGGGATGCCGACGACACAGGCGGAGACGATCAATGCCGACCTGCTGGCGTTTCTGAAGGATTGAGGAACTTCTGATGAAGTGCACGGGACGATAGATCGCGGCTTCAGGTAAAGCAAAAAAAACACGTCGAGCGCAGTGGAGGCAATGGGTACGCCGCGGATCCCGTGGCGAAAACTTTGCGTCCATTGCGCTCGTTGCGTTTTCCTTTCCTTAAAACCACGTGGCATTCGGCTCGGCTAAATGTCATGCCGGAAGCCGTGATCTATCGCTACTTCCATGTGCGACAAGACTGCGCGGAAATGCCGCGCCCGCGAGCACTGCCGGAAGAATCGTGAGCAGGAATGTCAGGTGATACCAGACTGGGAAGCGGTTCCAGAGGGAAATATGCGCCGGCACAAACATGGCCAGCACAATGCCGCCTACAATCCACGCGGGCACGCGGCTTGAAGGCGCTACCCAGCGTGTGACAGCACCCGCTGTGATGGAGGTTACGATCGCCATCGTGAGCCGTGCCCACTTCATGGCGAGTGTGAACTGCAGCGTTTTCTCCGCGATGGTGTAGTCCGCAATGGTGAGGCGAAGCACGCGGTCGATCACCGTAACGACGACAAGCCAGGTAAGAAGACCGGCCAGACAGGCGAGCAGGGAACGTTTCATGGCGATCGGCTCCAATAGAAGAAATTGAATAATCAAATTAAACTAACAATCTTAGAATAGTACAATTAAACTAATGAAAGCGGAGCTCTATATTCTGGGCGTGCTGCACCGGGGAGACTTTCATCCTTATGAGATCAAACGGCGCCTGACGCAGGCGATGATCGAGTGTTTAACCGATGTGGATACGGGCACGCTGTACTATGCGGTGGGTCAGCTTGCCGAGAAGGGTTTGGTGCGGGCCATTGCTCAGGAGCAGGTGGCGCGCGGCGGCATGCGTACCGTGTATCGCATAACACCGCGCGGCCGTGAGCGTTTTCAGGAGCTGCTGCATACGCAATTCGCGGCGGAGGGTGATCTGCGGGCCACTCTCTATGGCCCCATGCTTTTTCTGCATCTTGCCGATCTCAAGATCGTTGCGGAGGCCCTGCGAATCCAGATCGACAGGCAGAATGCGCGGCTGGCGGAGATCAAGGGACTGCGCCGAAAGTGGGCAGAGGCGCTGCCCAGCGGTAGCCGCTTTCTGATGCAGCATATGGCGGAGCAAAGCCGGCTCGACCTGCGCTGGCTCCGCGCGGTGCTGGCCGACGTGGAAGCCGGCCGCGTCCGCGATACCAGCGATCCGAGTCGCCTTGCAATTGCGCATTGACAGTCCATTGAAGAATAGGCCGCTAGAGAATAGAGTGTTGCTGGCCCTATGTGGAAAGGAGACAGCATGTTCAGGATGTTGATTCCTATGACTTCCAAGGTCACGCTTTGGGGCGCAATTCTTTGTAGTTCATCCACCCTGTTCTGCCAGACTATTCCTGTAAAGCCGGAAAACTCAGCCCCCGCGGGATCGACCTATACTCCGCACATGTCCTTCGACGTGGTTTCCATCCATGAGTCCCGCGGAGGGAATTTCAGCTATATCGACAATGTGCCAAAGAACAGCCTTTTTCAAGGTGGTCGCCTTTCTGCGTGGGGGCTCATTGCGACAGCTTATGACCTGAAGATCGGTAAACTGCTTGTGAAGGTGCCGGCGTGGGCTGAGGAAATCCGTTTGGATGTGACGGCGAAATCGGACCCTGCGGCGGATGAGGCTTTAGCGAAATTGAGTGACAGCGACTTTCATGCCGAGAAGCGCCACATGCTTCAACAACTGCTCGCGGAACGCTTCAAACTTAAGATTCACTCGGAGACCCGGATGTCGACGACCTACGAGTTGGTCGCAACAAAGCGGGCGGCGAAACTCATGAGACCGGTCCACGGCGAAATCGCTAAGACGGTGAGCACCTGCAACGCCCATTACTCCAGTAAAGGGAAAGAGGTTGAGTCCAAAGGTTGTCCCTTCCCGCTTTTTCTCAGCAGCTTGCGACAGGATTTAGGCACGAATGTTGTCGACCATACGGGTTTGTCCGGCATGTATGCGTACCATCTGATGTGGAACTGGTCCACAAGGCCGCCACAAGAGGATGAAGAGCGTTATCCTCAAATCCTGGATGCAGTTCGGGAGCAGTTGGGCCTCGAGTTGAAGGAGACGAAGGGACTCGTTACGTTTTGGGTGATTGACCACATCGAACGTCCTACGGCGAACTAGACCATGGTCATGAGTCATTCGCTCTTTCATTATGAATCGGACTTCAACCCTCGGATTTGTCATGGCATGGCACTTGGGCTTACGCCTCAAGGCTGTTATATGTCGGTCGTTGATGCGGAAGTAAAGGAGCCAATTGCCGACCCACCGCAATAGCGACGACTCTTACACTTCCGCTCGCAAAGGTCCGGAAAATGTTGTCCGTTTTCCGCGGAGGAATTTCCTAGGCTTTCTTGCTCGCTGCTATCTCGCTCAGGGCGTTTACGAACTTGTCGAGGTCGTCGACTCTCGTGTAGACGTGCGGCGTAACTCGGACACAGTGAACGGTTTCATAGTCGATGCCGACGGTATGAATCTTGTAGCGGCTGAAGAGTGTCGACGTGAGTTGACCCGGCGTGAGGCCATCGATGCTGACACCGCAGATCGCGCAGGAAAACCTTGGGTCGAGCGACGTGTGCAGCTTGACGCCCGGAATCTCACGCGCACGTGTCGCCCAGTAGTTCTTCAGGTAGAAGATGCGCTCCTGCTTGCGTCGGGAGCCGATGGCTTGATGAAAGTTGATCGCTTCCCCGATGCCTTGTTCGATGGGAAAGCTGCGCGTCCCAAGCGATTCAAATTTGCGAATGTCGGTGCTGTGCGGCTCTGCGCTGGAAGTGAGCGGCCACAGCTTTTCGATCTTGTCGCGCCTGACCCACATCATGCCTGAGCCTATCGGTGCGGACAGAAATTTGTGCAGGCTGGTCCCGAAGTAGTCGCAGTGCAGGTCGGGGATTTTGAAGTCCATCAGGCCGAAGGAGTGGGCGCCGTCGGCGATCACCTCGATGCCGTGTGTGTGCGCCATGTCGGCGATTTGCTGCACCGGCATCACCTGCCCGACCCAGTTGACCATGTGCGTTACATGGATGATCCGGGTGCGTGGAGTGATGGCTTGCTCATAAGCTTTCACGATGGCTGCATTGTCTTCGATAGGAAAGTCGAAGGTGATTTGCTTGTAGACGACGCCGTCGCGTTCCGCTCTTTGGCGCCAGGCATTCATCATGTTGGGATAGTCGAACTTGCAGCCGATCACTTCGTCCCCGGCCTTCAGAGGGAGACCAAGGATGATGGTATTCAGGGCTTCGGTGGCGTTGCGGTTGATCGCGATTTCTTCGGGAGAAGTTCCCGCGAGTCGAGCGAGGTTTTGACGCAGCGGCTCGCGGCCCTGGTCGAGGATCTGCCACATGAAATAAGACGGTCCCTCGTTCGCCATCTGGTTGTAGCGCTCGACTGCTTGTTGCACCACAATGGGCGACGGAGAGACGCCGCCATTGTTGAGGTTGACGATCTGCGGGCTCGCCGAATAGCCGCGCTGAATCACGCTCCAATAGTCCTCGTTCTGCGCAATTTCATTGGGCTCCATGTGGCTTACGGCGCCCGACGCGGCTTTCCAGTCGGCGGCATGCGCCTGGCGGAAGAGACTGTTCGACGAGAAGGCGCCTGCGAGGGCAGTCATTTTGAGAAAGGAACGGCGATCGTTCACTGGCATGCAAACAATCTATGCCACGATTCCGGCTGAGTCCAAGAGAAATCGGGGTGTCTTCTGGAATTGTGCCGGTTCGCGGAGCACACGTAAACTTCTCGTTATGATGTTCACGAAGCGCCTTCGCGAGGGAGTTCGACGCGGCGACATTACGTGCAGCGTGCGAATCTGGGTTCGTCCTCAGGTAAGGGTGGGTGGAAGATACCGCATGGAGGAAGGCGAGATCGAGATTGATTCCATCGACCCGATTGGCTTTCCGGACATTACACCGCAGTTGGCGCGCGCATCAGGATTTCTGGGTGTGCTGGACCTGTTGAAGGTAGCCAAGCACGGTAAAGGGGAGAATATTTATCTTGTCCGCTTTCACTACATCCCTCCAACGTAGCGCATAGTCGGCGATGGCAGAGGAACTCGACGGCGCGGCTGCTTTGAAATCCGGCATAAATCCCGGCTGCGGCCGCGCCTGGCAATGTCTATCGTGAGTTAAAGACGCTGATAGACCCTGTGCCGGGTACACTGCTTGCACTGAGCCACGTCTCGTTCAAAATTCTGTGAGTACAGGGGCCAAGTGAGCAAATTTTTATTGGCCTGTGTCTGCTCTCTTTTTGCAGCGCGTCCAGCACGTTGTCCAGAATCGAGCCCTTGAAAGGTGAATACAGATAGAACACGGTTCCCCGGGACAGGTCTGCATCGCGCGCGTCCTGCGCGATGAACTGGACCCGCTTCATGCGGAGGTTTCGAGCGCATTCCCGCGCACTCACGACATAGGCCGGCTGCATCTCGATACCAAGACTCCGGGCCCCGGTGATCATCGATACAAGCAGCGGCACATGCCCCAGTCCCGATCCGAGATCCATAAAGACGTCGTTTCCCGAGATCATGGCGGCTTTGACCAGACGGAGAATGTGGCGTACGGGCGTTGGCTGGTAAGGCACCATCTCCGGTGACAACTGCTGGTTTGGCTCGCCTGGTTCCGGCAATGGAAGAACGCCGCTTACGAACTCATCGCGGTAGTCGAAGCCCAGGCCGGGCAACGGGCATGGGCCGCTATCGCTCGCTGCATCCTCAAGCCACTGAAGAAGAGCGCGCGGTTGACTGTTGCGGACAATGTCAGAACGCACTGACTGGTAGAGTGCAGCATTTGCGGCTTCGAGCCTTCTCTCCAATGCCTTGGCACGGTGATGCAGGAGTGGATGCACGCGTCTTGCGGAGTCTTCCGCGTGAGAATTTCCAAATGCGATATCGAGGTCGTCCAGCGCCAGCAGGCGTTTCTTTAGCTGGTTGGGTCGAAAGAGGAAAGGGTCGGCCTCGATAAGGCACAACAAGTCTTGCAATGCGGAGTGTTTAATTTCTTCAGGAGCGATTGAAGTTGACACGTCAACCAATGTACAAAGTCAAAGTTGTCATGTCAACCATGAATTGATACGCTTGGCCTGACATGACAATAAAGCCGTTGTCCCCTCAAGAGCTTCGTGTATGGCATGCCTTCAGGCTGATGCACGAGGATGTGCTGGCCCGCGTCGGGCGGGACATCGCACACGCAACCGGACTCTCTGGCTCTGAATTCGGTGTATTGTCTCGCCTTGCCGGACCGGGTAAAGGCGAGATGCGGCAACAAGCACTGGCCGAGATGCTGGCGTGGGACAAGAGCCGCCTCTCTCATCAACTGACCCGTATGTGCGAACGGTCATTGATTGAGAGACGCCGCGTGGACGGGAAGACCGTGATGATTGCTCTGGCCCCGCTCGGCAGAGAAAAGCTGGAGTCTGCTCGTCCGATACACGCGGCCTCAGTCCGGCGGAACCTGTTGTCGCGTCTCACGCAGCAACAGACCGATACCATCGTTCGGATAAGCAATCTTCTTGGGGAAGAGGAGTAGGACTGCGTGATCGTGGACCATTGCGGTGCGGTTGCCGCAATGACAGATGCGGGCCGGTCGATCAGGCTCTCTCCTTACTCTGCTCGAAGCGCCTCGACGGGATTGACCGCACTGGTGCGGCGCGCCGGCAGGTAGCTGGCCAGTGCCGCTGCGGCGACCAGAACGACCGGAACGACTGTGAACGTCACTGGGTCGAGCGGGCTCACACCAAACAACAGCGTTCGGATCAGCCGCATGAGTGCGGCGGCCGCCCCAAGGCCAACAGCCGTGCCAACGACGGTAAGCACCAATGCGGAGCGAACGAACATCCACACCAGCTCATTCTTCTTCGCGCCCAGCGCCATGCGTATACCGATCTCGCGTGTGCGCTGCGAGACGGCATACGAGATCACACCGTAAATCCCGAGGATGCCGAGAGCGAGCGCCATCGCTCCGGCGATGGCGAGCATGACCAGCGTGAAGGAGGTGCGCGCCATGGAGTCGCTGTAAACATCCTGCATGGTGTTCACGTTGGCCACCGGCAGATTGGAGTTCACCGACCAGACGGCCTGCTGCATTTCGTTGATGAAGGCCTGCGTTCCGGCGCGATCGCTGCGGATTGCGAAGTAGACGGAGCGCCTGACCACCAGCTTTTCGGGGGCGGAAGGGTCGCCCATCATCAACGAAGGCCAGTAAACAGTTGCGGGCGCCACCTGGTCCACTCCATTTTCATGCACATCCTGCACGACGCCCACCACTTCATGCCACGGCATGGTGGGTAACTCCTGGAACCGCTTGCCGATTGCGGCGGCGGGCGATCCCCAGAGCTCGCGCGCCAGATTCTCGGACACAATGCCCATCGGCCTTACGTTGTAAATCTCCGCCCAGGTGAAGTCGCGCCCGGCGATGAGGCGTGTGCCCGCGGTGCGGAAATATCCCGGTGAAACGTAGTTGTAGAGGCGCATCGGCGCATTTTCGTTGAGATAATTCTGGCCTTCGACGCGGATCTGGTCCCAGCCCGGCTCGGCCCCGCTCATGGGAACGGAAGCGGTGAAGCCTACGGAAGAAACGCCGGGAATTGCAGCCAGCTTGTCGACAATGCTGTTCTGCATACGCACGACGGTCGCGGAATCGCCCACCAGCGTCTCCGGGATAGAGAGGCGCATCACCTGGAGCGATGCGGGGCCGGAGAAGCCGGGATCGACATTGCGCATCGCCAGAAAAGTCCGGATCATCAGCACCGCGCCGATAAGCAACACCAGCGCCATGGCCACCTGCGTCATGACCAGCAGATTGCGGCCACGTTGCCTCTCGCGGTTTGCGCTCGCCGACCGCATCGCTCCCAGCAGTGCCACCCGCTCCCGCGAAGGCACATAACGCAGTACCGGAATCGTGCCGAAGAACAAGCCGGAAGACACAGACAGAATGAGTGTGAACGCGATCGATCGCCCATCCAGCGATATCTCGCTCAGGCGTGGAAGGTTCACCGGCCCGACTGCCGTCAACAAGTGGAGCCCGCCATACGCCACAGCTACGCCGGCCGCGCCACCCAGCAGGCCCAGCGTCAGGCTCTCCACCAAAAGCTCACGCGCAATCCGCCACCGTCCCGCGCCCAGCGCCGACCGCACGGCAAGCTCCTGCTGCCGCGCATCCGCCCGCACCAGCAGCAGGTTGGCTACATTCGTGCACGCGATCAGCATCACAACCGCGATCATTCCCATGACCACCCAAAGCACGGTTTGGATGCCGCCCACCATGGTTGTTTTGAGCGGCTCCAGCGCCGGTGTGATCTTCCAGTTCACATACCAGTGAGGATTGGTGCCGGGACCGTTGGACCACGAATCCATCCACGTGTTGATCAGGCTCGCCACATCGGCATTCGCCTGCGGAATACTAACCCCTGGCCGCAGCCGCGCGATACCGCGATAGCCAAAGCCGGCCAATATTTCCTTCACGGGATCGAGGGCGATCGGCACCAGGAGATCGAAGTCATAGTTCAGAACTTTGAATCCGCGCGGCATCACGCCGGCAATCACACGCGGCTGGGCATTGACGCTGATCGTGCGCCCGACGACACCGGGGTCGCCGCCGAAGCGGCGCTGCCAATAGCCATAGCTCAACATCACCCGCCCCAGTCCATGGGAGTCTTGATCGGCTGCAGTAAGCCATTGGCCAGTGAGAGCGGGAACATTCAGCGTCTCCAGAACGCCGCCGGAAATCTGCGCGGTGTTCACCTGCTCTGGCTGGGCGAGGCCCGTGATGCTCGCCGTCCCCGGCCCCCAGATGCCGAGCGACTGGAACGAACGGTTGTGCGTGGCAAAAGTGAAATACATCGAGGGGGACAGGCGCAACTCGCTGCGAAACTCAGAGAGCCCGGGCGCCCCGGGAGCGTTGAGGTGGAGAGAAACCAGTTGTTCGGAGTCCGGGTACGGCAGCGGGCGCAGCAGCACACTGTTGAGCACGCTGAAGACAGCCGTATTGGCTCCGATGCCGATGGCCAGCGTGAGCACCACCGTGACCGCGAACCCCGGAGACCGCCTCAGCCTCCGAAACACATGCTTGAGGTCCGCCAGCAGCGATTCGATGCGCTGCCATTGCCATACTTCGCGGCTCCGCTCCTGGACTAGCGTCACGTTGCCGAAATCGCGGCGCGCGGTGCGTTCGGCTTCCGTGCGCGGCATGCCCTCTTCCATCAGTTCCTCGACCCGCTCGTCGATGTGTTCCTGGATGGAGACTGCGATATCGTCATAGCGGCGATTTCTGAAGAAGCGACCGAGCAGTGGCATTGCACACCTCCTATGCTTTGGCTGCCGCAAGCACACGGTTGAAGCCCGCAAACATGCGCTCGAAGCTGACAACTTCGTTTTCGAGATGACGGATGCCTGCGGAAGTGAGGCGATAAATCCGCGTTGGCCTGCCCTTTGTCGAGATGCCGCTTTCGGCTTCCAGCAAGCCCTCTCTCAGCATTCTCTGCAGCGCCGGATAGAGCGAACCTTCTTCCACCTGGAGCAGGTTTTCGGAGACTTGCTTGATGTGCTTCACCAGCGCATAGCCATGCATCGGCTTCAGCCGCAGGGACTGGAGAATCATGATCTCGAGTGCGCCGGGAAAAAGGTCGCGGTGTTCGGGGTTCTTCGCCATGTTGGAGATTCTAGGAGATGAATACCTATTTTGTAAATAGGTATTCTGAGTAGATGGCCATTGGGCGAGGCCTACACAGGCCCATGGCTGGATGGTCCTCCCATTTGCAGCTGTCATCTCGACCGGAGCATCGCGTCCTTTTGACGCGTGTGGAGAGGTACTGCATTCCGTGGCTGCACTCATATTCCCGGCGGGCAGAAGAATGCGGGGATCTCTCCACTTCGCTGCGCTCCGGTCGAGATGACAGAGTAGAGGCTGCGCTTCGGTCGAGATGACAAGGTAGAGGGTGCGCTTCGGTCCAGATGACATCCTTGCCGGACAGATGAGGACATTCAAAACAGCGCACGGGATCAACAACCGTCGTAATCTGATGCTTCGGCACATGAAGTGCTGATCATGGAGTTTCCACATGGTTCGTTTTTTGCCCGGTTTCGTTCTTCTCTGTGTTGGCAGTCTTGGGGCGCAGGTCGCTCCCGCGCGGGCGGTGAATGCTCATCCCTACACGATGCTCTATGTTTTTGGCGACAGCTACTCCGACTCCGGGGCGGGCTATGTGGATGCGAATGGGCAAACTGCGGTGGTGTATCTCGCGCAGCGCCTGGGGATTCCGTTTACGTACTATGGCGACCCGGGCAGTACAGGCAAAGGACTCAACTTCGCCGTCAGCGCGGCCAAGACCGGAGAAAATCCCGGACACCGCTATCCGACTGGCCCTTTCTTTTCCTTCGGCATGAAGAACCAGGTCGAGGACTTCGTTTACTACACCAGGCTGAAGGCCATTCCGAAGATCGATCCCGACAATACGATGTTCTACTTCGCCGGCGGCCTAAACGATGGCAGCACGCCCGACGGCTACACGCGGACCAACATCGAAGCTGAGATCGACACGCTTTACGAGTTGGGAGCACGGCGCTTCATGGTTGCTCTTCTGCCGACAAAGATTCGAGGTTTCGCTGCCACCGGCGTCCGGCTCAATCCAGAGCTTGCAAAAATCCCCGCTGAAGAGCGGGCAAAGCATCCGGACATTCGTATTGCAAACTCAGATTGGGGACCGTTCTTCGATGAGGCGATCACGCATCCCGCGAAGTATGGCTTTACGGACACGACAATGGCTTGTGCTGAACGTACGTTTAGTACGAAGCCGGTAGAGATTTGTGCGAGTCCCGATACACATTTCTTCTTCCACGAATCTCACCCTTCCACAGCGGCGCATCGTGTCGTGGGCGACATGCTGTATCAGGAAGCGATTACCAAAGCTCCGTAGTTGCTGATCTCCGTTGCAGTCCTACTCAATACTGCCCGTAGCGGCCTTTGGCTGAGTCGATGAGTTTTTGGGAGTCGTAGCCGATGCCGTCCTTGAAGACGATTTCGCTGTTTTCGATGTCGGTGATGTGGGTGGAAGGGTCGCCTTTGACGACGACGAGATCGGCGTTTTTGCCGGGGGCGATGCTGCCGATGGAAGCGGCGCGGCCGAGGTAGGTGGCTCCGTTCAGCGTGGCGATTTTGATGGCTTCGACAGGGCGGAAGCCGGCGTCGACCAGCAGCTCGATTTCGCGCTGATCGCCGAAGCCGGGCAGGACACCCCCGTCGCCGGTTGGGTCAGGGCCGGCCAGCAGAAGGCCGCCGGCGGCCACGAATTTGCGCTCCAGCGCCATGCCGTGCTGGAACAGGATGGCAGGGCTGATTCCGTCGGGGCGCGTGGCGGGGCGGTTGAGCTCGAGGTTGCGGGTGTAGAGGTAGGCCTCGCGGACGGGCGGCGACATGGTTTCAAGCGTGCGCGGCTGGATGTGGAGATGGCGCGGGTCGTCGGACTCGAAGACGGGGAGGGTCGATGTCAGAGCAACGTGATGGTCGACGAGAAGCTTGATGAGCGCCGCGGCTTCAGGCGAGTCGGGCGACATCTGGTTGAGCGTGGGCGAGCCGCTGGTGGGCGGGCAGACGTCGGGCTGCTTGCCGGGGTCGAGCTGGGTGTTGACGAAGAAGCCGTGCTCGAGGTCGTCGATGCCAAGCTCTGCGGCTTCGGGATAGGTGACGGAGCAGAGGTGGCCGGTGATCTTGAGGCCGAGCTTATGCGACTCGTCGATGGCGGCCTTCAGCTCGGCGCGCGTGATGTTCATGTAGGCCTTGAAGCTGGTGACGCCCTGCGCAGCCCAGAAGTCGACCGTGGCTTTGGCGTCGGCTGCGTCTTTGAGCTGGTGCATCTGGATGAAGGGCGAATTGCCGCCTTCGAGGTATGGACCGGTGACATCCATGTGCGGCCCGGGAAGGTGACCGGCGTCGATTTCGCGCTTGAGGTTGAGGTCGGTGTAGGGTTCGACGGAGCCAGTGGTGCGAAGGGTGGTGACGCCGGCGCCGAGATAGAGATGCGGCGACGAGAAGGTCATCTGAGGCACCATGAGCGGAGGCTCGGAGCGGCCCGATGCATCGAGATTAGGGCGTCCGATGTAGTACATGTGGTCGTGCATGCCGACGATGCCCGGCATCACGGTACGGCCAGTGAGGTCGAGCACGGTTGCGCCTTGCGGCGGCGGCTGGTGCTGGGCGAAGCTGGCAATGCTCTCGATCTTGCCGTCGCGCAGGGTGAGCACCTGATCGTCGAGCGGGTCGGCGCCGGTGCCGTCGATGATGCGGACGTGCTGGAGGACGATGACCCCCGCGGGGACCTTGATGTAGCGCGAGGTTGCCGTCTGCTGTGCGGGAAGTGTCGCCGTTGCGAGGGCCAGGGCGATGGAGAAGGCGGTGAGCGCGCGCGTGGTCATGTGGGCTTGATGATAGCGCGCGGTGGCGTTCACGGCGTCAAAGTTTTGTGGAGACGGTACACTTTTCTGGGAGAAGGCGTCGATGGAAAACGGTAAAAAGATTGCGCTGGGTGTGACGGCGTTGATGATTGCGCTGGTTGGATTGCGGGTGGGCCTGATCTACAAAGCAAACCATGAAGAAGCACCGGCGGCGAAGCCTGCGTACGCCA
>Ga0070679_100005285_pt1 | contig 11950 bp, 11 predicted proteins | sample KBSC63BmetaG_FD_65652 | JGI IMG/M metagenome (GOLD analysis project Ga0070679, IMG submission 65652) | Corn rhizosphere microbial communities from Kellogg Biological Station, Michigan, USA - KBS C6-3B metaG | ecosystem: Host-associated > Plants > Roots > Rhizosphere | place: USA: Michigan... | reverse complement strand
GCGCCAGAAAACCGGATGGGAGCTGCGCCGCGAGCGCCAGTCGAAGGGGCCGGCAATCCGCCGCGACAATGCCGCCGCGCTCATCAAGGGCGGCTGCATCACGACGCCGTCGACGGATACATACTTGAGCGGTGCGCCAGAATTCAGCCGAACGCCCAGGGCAGACGCGCATTTGATGCCCGGCACGGCGACGCTCGCCGCGATCGAGGGATTGGTCGAGCTCGGGATGACGCCCGCGCAAGCCATCGTCTCGGCGACGAAGAACGGCGCGATCGCGTCGCAGGGACTCAAGGACTTTGGAACGATCGAGACCGGCAAGCTGGCGGATCTGTTGCTGCTCGACGCCGATCCGCTCGCCGACATTCACAACATTCGAAAGCTGTCGCTCGTGATGAGGGACGGGCGCATCATCGACCGCGACCGGCTACCCGAAAAGCCCGTGTGGACGAAGCGATCGATGATGCCCTGAACGACCAGCCCGCATCCGATCGACTGAGACTGAGCCGACCGTCGTACGATATCTGCGGACGCTTCTTGCGTGTCCGACGAGAAGAACCGACGACGTCCTGGCTCGGTGGGCGGACGCAGTCCATCACACATCCCGCGATGTCTCAGTCGTACGACGCGGTCATCATCGGAAGCGGCCACAACGCGCTCATCACTGCCGCGTACCTCTCGCGCGCGGGCTGGAGCGTGATCGTTCTCGAGCAAAACGATCGCCCCGGCGGACTCCTCCGCACGGAGGAACTGATCCCCGGATTCGTCCACGACGTGTATGCGGCCGCGCATCCATTGTTCGTCACGAGCCCGGCGTTCGCGGAGCTCGGCGCCGAGCTGGCCGCGAATGGGCTCGAGTACATCAACACCGATGTGCCCACAGGCGTCTCGTTGCTCGACGGCCGCACCGCGGTGTTCTCGCGGACCGCTGAAGCCACGATCACCGAGTTGGACCGGTTGGCGAATGGCGACGGCGCGGCGTTCGCCGCGATGTTGGCGGAGCTCGATCCGTTCGTGGACGACGTGTTCGGTCTGTTCAACCGCGAGCTCGCATCGCCGGAGTCGCAGAAGACCATCGCCAATCTGATGCGCAACGGACGCTTCGCCGCATTGCTCTTTCAGAGTCCTCGCATGCAGGTCGAGCGCTTCAAGTCGCCCGAAGCCCGGGCGATGCTGGCGCCGTGGGCGATCCACCTGGGACACACGATCGACGAACCGGGCGGCGGCATCTGGGTTCCGTTGGCGGTCCTCGCACTGATGGCGGGCGGGATGGCGATTCCGGCCGGCGGAAGCGAGAGGCTCGCGAGCGCTTTGGTGGCGATCGTCGAAGACAATGGCGGTACGATCCGGGTCGGTACCGCGGCGACGCGGATCGTCGTGAAGAACGGACGCGCGGTCGCCGTTCGAACGCCCGACGAGGAAATCCCTGTCGGGAACGCGGTCGTCGCGTCGGTGAACCCGGATCAGCTTTATCTGAATCTTTTGTCGGAGGCTGGTATCGACCCGCTGCTTCGCGAGCAGGCCAGCCATTTCCGCTACGGACGTGGCTGTGTGCAAATCAGCCTCGCGCTCAGCGAGCCGCCGCGCTGGCCCGACGAGAGATTCCGCGGCGTTGGCCAGCCGCACCTGAGCAGTGGTCTCGACAACTGCGCGCTCGCATGCGCACACGGAGCGGCCGGGCTCCTGCCAGTCGACCCGACATTCACCGTCGACTGCGCCACAGACCGCGATCCGTCCCGCGCTCCGCCGGGAAAGGCGGTCATGCGACTGCAGGTGATCGAGGTTCCGACAAGTCCCCGCGGTGACGCTGGCGGCGAGATCTCTGTTGCCGGCGAATGGACGGACTCGGTCAAGGAACGGTTCGCCGAACGAATTCTCTCGATCGTGGGCCGGCACATCCCCAACATCCCCGATGCGGTCATCGGCATGCACGTCGTCAGTCCGCGCGATCTGGCGGCGTTCAACCCAAACCTGGGACCGGGCGACCCATACGGCGGCGCGCACGACTTGGCGCAGAGCTACATGCTGAGCCCATTGCCCGGACATCCGTCGCACCAGTCGGTGGTGCCCAACGTATACACAGTCGGTGCGAGCACCTGGCCAGGACACGGTGTGAACGGCAGGTCGGGCTACATCGTGGCGCAAGCGCTACTCGGCAAGACGCGCTCGCGAACGGCTCGTTCATCAGCCGTTCGCGTTCAGAGGACTCGACGACGCAGCGCTGGGCAGCACGACGCGAAACGACCATGAAGCGTGTCTGCAATCGATCACCGCCGAGGTCGTTTTGGAGGGTCGCCTCCGCCTCCCCGTCTGCTTGAATACTATTCCAATAACTAACTCTGCTCGACGAGAGCTGAATGCGCGGCGCAATGTCTGCGGAATTTCTATTCGCCGTCCTCGGCTTTTCTGCGTTCATCCCGCCATGGTCCCGCGATGTCTTCTACCTCATCGGGTTCATCGCGGCGGCTGCGCTCATCGTGGCGCTCGTCGCGGCGCTGCGCACGATGCGCCGCCGTATCATCGCCGCCGCGGAGAAGCGTGAGGGACTCGAGAGCGAACGCGAGGCAGCGCGGCGCCTCGCCGTCGAGGCGGAGAACGCCAAGGCGGAGCTCGAGCATGCGAACGCAGAGCTCACGAAGGCGCTCGACGTAGCAGATCGCGCGCGTCGCGATGCGACGCAGCAAGCCGAGCGGCTCCGGCTGCTGGATCACGCGAGCAGCGTCCTCGCGTCGTCGCTCGACTATGGGACCACGGTGGCCGCGGCGGCCCGTCTCGCCGTGCCGGACTTCGCCGATTGGTGCAGCGTCGATGTGCTCGTCGCCGGCGAGATCAAGCAGCTCGCGTCCTCGTACATCGACACGCCAGGCCTTCAGCGCATCAGCGAGATGCGATTGCGCTATCCCCTCTCTCCCAACGCAGCGACGGGCCTGGCGAACGTCATTCGCACCGGCGAAACCGTGTTCATGCCCGACGTGACCAAGGAGTTCACTGCCGCGCAGGCGCGCAGCCCGGAGCATCTTGCGGCAATCCTCGAGTCGAACATCCGCTCGTTGATGATCGTTCCGATGGTTGCGCGCGGACACATCATCGGGGCGATGACCGTGGCCAGCGCGACCGACACGCGTCCGCTCGACGAAGGGTCGCTGGCGTTCGCGCGCGATCTTGCACGGCGCGCGGCCGTCGCGATCGACAACGCGCAACTGTACCAGGCCGCGGTGGTCGCGAATCAATCGAAAGCGAACTTTCTCGCCACGATGAGCCACGAGCTCCGGACCCCGCTGACCGCGATCATCGGGTACGACGAGTTGCTCGCCGACGGAATCGGCGGCACGGTGAACGATACGCAGCGGCAACAGCTCGACCGGATCAAGGTGAACGCGCGACAATTGCTCGCGCTCATCGAGGAGATCCTGTTCTACGCGCGCGTCGAGGCGGGTCGCGAGGCGGTCCAACTTGACGAAGTGCGGGCGAAGGAGCTGGTCGACGATACGATCATGACGGTATCGCCGATGGCGAATACGAAGCACCTCTCGCTCACCTCCGAGGCGATCGCGCCGGCGCTCACGCTGAGGACGGACAGCCGGAAGCTTCGGCAGATGCTGGTCAACCTGCTCGAGAACGCCGTGAAGTTCACGGAACAGGGGCGGGTCACCGTCCGGGCCTTCGCCCGCGGAACCGACGTCGTATTCGAAGTGCAGGATACGGGGATTGGCATCGCGCCGGAGCACCTCGAGCACATCTTCGAGGAGTTCTGGCAAGTCGAGCAAACGAAGAAGCGAAAGGCCGGCGGAAGCGGACTTGGGCTGAGCACGACCCGGCACATCGCGAAGCTGCTCGGCGGCGAGGTCACGGTGGAGAGTCAGTTACACGTCGGCAGCACGTTTCGCCTCGTACTACCGAAGGAACCCAAGAGTTCCGTGGAATCCCGTCACTAGTTGAGTCGCCGCATCTGAACGTGGAGATGGTCGGCCGTGCCCACGTGGCGGAGCGTACTGAAGCCCATCACCTCGAAGTAGAGTTGCAGCGCCCAGTTCCTGATCTCGCCGTTCATGTTGGTGCGCAAGTCCACGGCATGCACCCAGCCGTCGGGCTGTTCGTAGTGCATGCTCCTCTCGTTCACCGGCAGCCCCATACGGCCGTAGTCCGACGGCGTGCGCGCCATGTCGGTGATCACGAGGCCTGGATCAACGAGGATCACCGTGGAGAGTGCCACGCGGAGGATCGGATGGACGGACAGGAAGTATCCGCGCACCTCGTCGGACTTCGCGTTCACGCGAGCGAGATAGAACAGCGACGAGAGGCACCACACCGCGACGATCGGCAGCGCGATCCAGCGGAGCAGGCTTCGCATACGAGCGCGACCGCGAAGGTGGCGCGCAAGAGCGGCAGCGTAGAGCAGCACCAGCACCATCGTGAGCGCTGCGGCGCCAGCGATCGCCAACCAGACACGAGCCCCGTGATCGTAGAAGAACACGGATGCGCGGACGTACACGACGAACGGCAGCGCGATGATCGCCGCCAGCTTCACGATCCCGAGCGACACCGACAGCACGATGTTGCGACCCTGGCCGCGTTTCGAACGGCGCCTATCTGCGGCCTTGGCGTTCCGACGGCTGCTGCGTCCAGCCTCGCGTTTCAACCGGGCGAAGCGCGCTTCTGCTGTAGATCCGGGCATGAAATGCCGTACGCATCTGAGCGGTCGAATGCTTCAACCCGGACAGGCCACGGGCTCGTATGCCGTTATTCTTTCGCGCTGACGATGTACGGCTCGAACCGCCGACCCCACGCGACAGTGATGGCCATCGATGGCAACGTGTCGATCCCGTAGCGCCCCCGCGGGCGTTGGCGGTCGAACAGCGGCCGCAACGCGTGGGGAACGTTGAGCGTCAATCCCTGCACGTCGGCGATTTCTCCCCTCAGGATTTTGCTCTGATAGTCGACCCGTGGCCTGATCGTGCCGCGCACGATCGCGTACTTCGACCGATCCGAGTATTTCGCGCGCAGCTCCGAAGCGTCGCGCGCGGCGTCGATGATATACAGTCGCGAGGACCTCTCGAACTGGTCGCGAGACCGTTGCACGTCCCTCGCCTCCCTGATCAGGGCAGCCGAGTCCGGATGCTCTGCGAGCGCAACCGAGTCGAGGCGCGCTCGCTCGCGGAGTTGTTCGACATGTTGCTCATACCCTTCGCCGCCCAGTTCCATGGCCAGAAAAACTGGGCGCGGCGCGATGCGATTGTAATGCTCCAGCGCATCCGAGCGCCGCGGATCGACGTCAACGTGAAATCCCAGCTCGACCAGTTTGGCGCTGGTCGCCCACGCGGGACGGCGATCCCCGCACCCGCCGGATGATTCGCGCGGCGCAGTGCACCAGACCAACTCGATTGTCAGCCCACTGTTGTCGTGCTCATCGAAGGACCACCGCATCGAAGTGCGGGTTTCGCGGTCGCTGACGACCAGTGTCGACGTCGGCTCGCCGCTCCGATTGTAAACGGCATTTCCAATGGCAACGCCGTTGGCCAGCGCGATGATGCCGAGTCCCGGAAGGAGCGAGCGATAGCGATCTGGAATCATGTGCCAGACTCCCCGGCGAGAAAGCCGGCGCGCCGCACTCGCCGCAAGACGACGAGAATGAGCAACGCGATCAGCGCGAGCACGAAGAAGAAGAGCGACTTGGGCATCGAGTCCCACCACCAGCTGAAGAGCTTCGCGTAGAGAAAAACCACGAAGGACGTGAGGCCAGTGTTGACCGCATCCTTCCAGCCGCGCCGAACGCCCAGCCAGATGAGCGCCGCGGAGAGAGTGAAGCCGGCGATCTCGTAGAAGACTTGGACCGTGTCCGGCTTCCAATCCAGACGGCTGCCGGCCCCCCAATGGGAGAGGATGAGCACCGGCACGAGCACGGCGATGGCGCCGTAGACGCGATAGATCGACGGAAAGGACGGATGCCGCTCGTGGCTGATGAACGACGACGCAGCAAAGACCAAAATGCCGGGGATGAAAAAATTCTCCGGATACTCGGCCGCATTCATCCAGTAGATGCCGCTGTAAGTGGCGACACGCGCCGTGGCGAATGCGAAGAGGCAGACGATTCCGGCGACGAGCAGCAAGCGGAGATCGCAGCGGTAGGCAAGAATCATCGCCAGCGCTCCCCACGCAACGAAAGCGCCATCGGTGGGAGTGAGGTTGAAGATCTGGCCGAGCATCGACAGATCGATCACGAAGCACACGAACGTCACCATCGCGGCGAGATTGGTGAAGTATCCGCTGCTGTCGCGCTCGTGGATCACCATCGTGCCGGCGAACGAAGCAAGCGCGCTGCCGACGAGAACCACCAGCTGGACCGGCGTGTCGAGACGCCCCCAGATCTGATAGAAGAGAAAGAAGATGCTGGCGGACAGCGCGAGTGCGCCGAGGAAGGACGCGATGCGCATGCCGAGGGAGAGTTGCTTCGCCCCGACGTTGGTGTCGATGTCGTACGTTTTCGCGTAGCTCGACAGCAGCTTGCTATGGTACGAGGCGAGGGCGCGCTTCTGCTCTTCGGTGAGCGAGAGGACGCGGTCGTCCTCGAGGCGAGTGAGCTCGGCCTGGAAGACGCGAATTGCGTCGGCGCGCTCCTGCGCCTCGGACTTCGTGCTGCCGTTCATCATTCCAAGTCTGTGACTGTGAATCGAGGCATCGGACTTCGATGATCGATTGTCTCCGCCATCATCGCTGCTCCGCTGGGAACGCTAGGGGATGCGACGCCGAGTCCATGATCGCATGACGCGCGTCGTACCGGCTTCGTTACCGATTCACTCCTTGTACGGTGCTCAACACATTAGCGTTTTCGCTCGCGTTGTGTCGTGAGACAGCCACCGACCTTTGATAGGTCACGGCGTCCGACTGACAACGACGTCGATGGTGTCTCGCTGGTCGCGCGAAACGCGACGATGACCTTGGCGGAGCCGACCGCGTGCGCCTCGCGCCCCAGGAATCCGCCGACTGCAGCAAGGGCGAGCCACGGGCGCATTCCGTCAACGCTTCATCGCTTGATTGCCAGGATGTTCGGATCATGGCGGTGGCGCTTTCCCAAGAGGCAAAGGTCGAAAGCGAAAGGCGATGTCGTGGACGGCATGCTCGGATGGGCGCGTCACGCAAGGGATCATTCTGCTCGCGCGCACGTTGCTGTTCGAGATCGGGCCGAACGATCCATCCACGCTCGTCGGCGTCGGAGTGTTGCTCGCGACTGTGTCGTGTGCCGCGTGTCTCATTCCCGCGGGTGCGCGCGGCCCGTGTCGATCCGAGCCGCGCCCTTCGCGGTGACTGAGCGGGCTGCTGCCAACGTGCATTGCCTGGTGGCGCACGAATTGGGATTGCGCGTGCTTCGTGCGCGCCATTTGATTCGCTTGCAGCTCATTATCGGCGTTCGGCCGACTCAGATCCGAGTTCGACACAACAATATGACTTTACCGACCTGGTCCCGTCGCATCGCGCCGCTCGGTTTCCTGGCGAGCACCCTGTTGGTCGGGCCGACCCTGGCGGCGCAGGTAGCCCGTCGACCAACACCAGCTGACGTGGCATCCGGATCACTCGACACGACGGCGATCCTGGCGAGCGCGCGGCCCGAAATCGACGCCGCAAACGCCGCGTGGCTCCCGGGGTTGAAGCGACACGATGCCGACGCGATCGCAGCTGCGTACGCGGACAGCGGACTTTTCATCGCGGGCGACGGCACGGTGACCCGGGGGCGAGTGGCTGTCGCCCGCATGTACACCGCACGCTTCCCGCACATGCGGCCGATCCGTGCCGGCGGCATAGTGCAGGACGGGCTGACCGTCCTGGGGCCGACACGCATCGCGGAGTGGGGGCACGGCTGGCTCGAACTGGCGCCCGAGCGCCAAGGCGAGCCTGCAGCGCGTAGCGGAGGAGCATACCTGACCGTTTGGCAGCGCGAGGCCGACGGACATTGGCGGATCGTCCGCAATCTTGCGTTCTAGGTTGTAGCGATGGGCGTTTCGGCCGCCATCAGAACGTTCCGAGGAGTGGATGCGCGCACTCGATGTCATTGTGCTTGTGCTCTTGCTTGTATGCTCCGACTCCTCGCGCCAGCTCGCGGCGCAAGAGCCAACGCGCCTGAACCAGTTCACGGTCGATGCCAGCCTATTTGCGGGAGGGCTCAGCTATGCTCGCCGCACCAGTCCCGAAAAACTCGTGGGCGTGGGCGCCGGCTTGGGATACGAGTTCAACATCAGGCTGGTCGATGGTGAGAAGGGAGGGAAGAAGTCTGCGGAAGTTGCGCACATTGAAGTCTTCAGACGGCGCGCGACCGCGGGGCCTTGGCAGTACGACTTCGGCGTCAGAGCGGCCGCTGACGGCCACAGCGCCGACGTCGCGTCGGAGGTCGAATTCGGCGCTTTCCTTGGCGGCTACATCGCGCCGATGTGGGGTTGGCGTCACTTTCGGATCGGGCCGCGCGTTCAGGCGGGAGCTTACTGGACGTCGTCTGTTCCAAGGTTCGGAATCTTCGTCACGCCGCTCACGACAAGGCTCATCTTCTAATCGCGATGCGCGCGGCCCGTGTCGATCCGAGCCGCGCGCTTCGCAGTGACTGAGCAGGCTACTGTGCGATGGTCACGATGCCACTGGCACATCCTGCGCTGTGGCCGGCGACAAATCGGCGCTCGTGCTGCTTTGCGCACGGACCGCAGAGATCGCGGGTCCCTTGGCCGCAGCATCGATAGTAGTGCCTGAGACGGGCATCGCCTTTCCGCCGATGCGCTTCGCGGCCTTCCACTGGGCGAGCAACGCCATGTTGCCGGCGATCTGCGGTTCGACGAGAGAGTCGAGGACCTTCACGGCCTGGCGGCCGCGCGCGGTCTCGGCCGACAGTCCCGCCGTCGCACCGGATTGTGCGGTCTTCGTGACGCCACGATTCGCGATAGCGTCGTTGAGCGCGTTCGCCGCCTCGCCGAGCCGCGCGATGAAGTCGACACGCAACCCGGCGGCAATGAACGTCTTGTCGTACGCGGACGCGGCACCGCTCATCGCTCCCGCCCATGCGATCAGCGCGCGCGACGTGCTGTTCGCCGGCGGCATCTTGAGCGCGGTGAATTCGGGCACCTGACGGAGCTGCGCGGCGGCGATGGTCGCGATAGGCCGCATCTGGTTCAGCTTGAGCGCGTTTCGCAGGACGCGCTCCTTGGCGACTTGCGCGGCGCCAATCCGCTTGGAACTGGTCTGGTTGACGGCGTGGCTCGCGAGGGTCGTCGCGACGTCGTCGAGGACCTGACGAGATCCCGATTTGTTGATGGTGCCGAGGGCGTCGCCGTTGGCGTCCAGGAATCGCTGCACTCGGATGAGCGTGTTCAGGACGGCGGCGTGGTCAGATTGCATGAACTCTCCTTGAAAAACGATAATGGACGCGATGATGGCAATCGGCCGTCGTGCGCGTCCTTCGCGGCAGCCTGGTGTGAGTGTTGTGTGATCTCGCGGGACAACGGGACGGTAGGCCACCAAAGCGCGCTCGACTCGGCGTGGTGAGTGGCAATCGGAGGTTGGAAACGACGTGTCTCGGTTCGGTGTGGCGTGACGCGATGGCGCCCATGAGCTGACTCGCGTCGGATCACTGCTGATTGTTCGTGGAAGCAAGGACTTCAAACTCGGACTGGTCTCGGCTCTCCTCGCACGCGAGCGATTCGGCCGAGGGCCACCGATGTCTCGTCTGTCAGTGGGCCACGCTCGGCAGATCGTGAGCGCTTTTGGTGCCCGCGTCAGAGCCGCCTCATGGTCCATGACGGTAAGGTGCTGTCGCCCAGCAGCCATTTTGCGGTTCGGCGAACGTCGCTGATGTTCGCATCGCACCGACATCGCGCGGCGTCGCCGCAACCTCATGTCGCCGGAGTCCGAGACGCCGCACAATGAGAATTGCCTTGTCGGCGGCCTGGGAGATTCGATGCCGGCGAGCTTGCCTTCTTTGGCGATGCAAGGCAGTGCGGCGAAGCATTCGTTGGATGTCCGCTGTGCGATTCTCGGTGTCCGCTCGAGAATGAGCGACTTCGGGCGCTTCATCTCTCACTTCGTCTCGTATGCGCCCATACTCCTATTTCGCACCGGACCCGGAAATGCTCACCAGCCAAAATTCTTGACGGTAAGAATTTCAGCACATCCGGCATCACATCGGCTTTCAACAGCAGAGAAGCGTCATGTGAGCGTCATTGGCGACTCAGGACGCCGGCGACCGGAGGATCCAGCGGAGGATGTCGCGCTGGCGTTCTTGTCGACAATCCGCCGGGTCGTTGGAGCTTGCTTATGGAAAGGGGGCGCGATTTCTCGCGTGTCGCGGAGCTGGATCAGCGCGTTTGTCGTGAAGGCGCAGCGCAGACTCGGAGAACAGCTCGCCAACCGCGGGATCAGAGCGTACGTCGGGCGTTTGCGCGCCAGAGCTGCATGGGACGACGTTCGACAGGCTCGGCGACCGGACGACCGTTCGCGCGCGTTATCTTGCGGGGGCTTCGCGGGATAGAGGTGGCCTGAAGAAACTGGACAGCTGAGATAAGTGGAAATCGGCGCTCCACGAGGCGATACTCTCGCCAACCAGGAGGCCCGTTTCCGATGCGACGACCCCGCCGTAATCACTCAGCCGCCTTCAAAGCGAAGGTGGCGTTGGCCGCCCTTGCCGGCGACTCGACGCTCGCGGAGTTCGCGCAGCGCTTCGACGTGCACGCCAACCAGATCACCGAGTGGAAGCGCCAGCTCGTGGCCAACGCGTCCGAGGTGTTCGGCGGCGAGGCCGAGCGCCGCGAGTCAGCGATCGACGTGAAGGCGCTGCATGCAAAGATCGGGCAGCAGGCCCTAGAACTAGATTTTGTCCAACGCGCTCGGACGCGACCGCGGGCCGAGCGGAAAGCGATGATCACTCGCGAGGCAAAGCTGCCGGTGACGCGACAGGCGAAGCTGCTCGGCCTCTCACGCGCGTCGGTGTACTGCACGCGCGAGCCGATCGATGCGGCCGATCTCGCCGTGATGCGCCGGATCGATGCACTCCACCTCGAGCTCCCGTTTCTGGGCAGTCGGATGCTGCGCGACCTGCTGCGCAGTGAAGGCGTCGCGATCGGCCGCGACCACGTCCGCATCCTGATGCGGCGCATGGGCATCACCGCGATCTATCAGCGGCCGAAGACGACCGAGCGGCATCCGCATCACCCTGTCTTCCCGTACTTGCTCCGCACGCTCACGCGGCCGAATCAGGTCTGGGCCGCCGACATCAACGTACATCCCAATGGCGCGTGGCTTCGTCTATCTCGTCGCCGTGATGGACTGGGCAAGTCGCAAGGTCTTGAGCTGGCGGCTGTCCGTGATGCTGACGAGCGACTTCTGTGTCGCGGCACTCGAAGACGCGCTGGCGCGCTTCGGCTGTCCCGAGATCTTCAACACCGACCAGGGCAGTCAATTCCCCAGCGTCGAGTTTCTCAATGCGCTGCGCCGCCGGCAGATCGAGATCAGCATGGACGGCCGCGGCTGCTGGCGGGACAACGTCTTCGTCGAACGGCTTTGGCGCTCGGTAAAGTACGAGGAACTCTACCTGCACGCCTACAACAGCGTCTCCGATGTGCGCGCCGGTCTGAGTCGATATTTCCACTTCTTCAATCAACGTCGCCCGCACGCTGCGGCATCGCGTCGAACCCCGGACAACGTATTCTTTACGGCACTGCCTGAACTGCAACAGCAACCATCCCCACCCCCCGCCATTCCACTTATCTCTGCCGCCTAACCTGTCTCGATTGGTCAGGCCACCTCTCTGACCCGCACACGTTCACTTCACACCCTTCCGGCTATTCCATCTGCGATCCTAATCCGGGCACGTCCCGATAAACGCCTGCGTCGATTGATATAGCCCCAGCTGCTGATCGTGCCGTGGGCGCGGCGGTCGTTCCGATTCGTCTTCCAACCGTTGGTTGTTCGAAACCTTCGCTAA
>Ga0070679_100005284_pt1 | contig 11951 bp, 9 predicted proteins | sample KBSC63BmetaG_FD_65652 | JGI IMG/M metagenome (GOLD analysis project Ga0070679, IMG submission 65652) | Corn rhizosphere microbial communities from Kellogg Biological Station, Michigan, USA - KBS C6-3B metaG | ecosystem: Host-associated > Plants > Roots > Rhizosphere | place: USA: Michigan... | reverse complement strand
GGATCGGGCGCGACCAGGATTCCGACGAGCGCCGTGTCCGGCTGCATCTGCTGATGCTCGGGGGCGAACGCGAGCTTCGTGATCGGCACGCCGCGGAACGGGACGCATTCGCCGGCCGCGAGCTGCGCGTGCTGGGTCACGAGGTAGTGAGCTTGCGCGCGCAGGAACGCGTCGCCCCACGGTGACGCCGGCTCGTCGGCGGGCACCGCGAGCGAGAGCTCGTAGCGGAGGTGCGAGCGCGCCCTCTCGGGGGACACGGTGTAGGACAGGCCGTAGGTGACGAGCAGCGTGTACGGGCGCGGACCGGGTACGGAGACAAAGCCGACGCTCCACACCGGCGGACCACCGGCCGCGAACGCCACGCCGCGCGCCGGATCGACGGCGTGAACGACCTGGCCGAGCTGGGTGAGCGCGCGTTCGATCGCACCGGCGGCCTGTTCGTTGACCGGTCGGATCGCATCGGCGCCGGTCACGGGTGGTGGCTGCGGTGGGCTCTTCGAGAACAACCCCATGCCGTGATTCTACCGTCGCGGCGCCGCACGGTGTGCGCCGACACCACAGTGCAATCGTCGTTGCAGCGACGAGATGCGCAGCGCCCGCGATGGTATTCATGGACATCGTGAAGAAGCGCGTCGTCGTGATCGGTGCCGGACTGTGCGGATCGCTGGTGGCCACGCTGTTGCGAGATGACTTTGCCGTCACCGTCATCGAGCAGGGCAAGAAGATCAAGCCGCTGTTCAGCGACATCGCTTGCGACACCGGCGACGTCAACACGTCGATCAATCGCGGCGAGGGCCTCGGCGGTACGACGAACTACTGGCACAACGCGCTGATCGAGCTCGACGAGAACGATCTCGCGAAGGCCGGCATCGCACCTGGCACGATCGCGCCGTACTACCAGAAGGCATGGTCGCTATTCCTCGACGACAAGGAGCTCGCCGCGACGAACCGCGCGCGCGATGCGAACAAGGCGACACTCGAGCACGGCAAGTCGACCGTCGCCCACATGGTGTTGCCGCAGGCGCGCCACAACGTGTGGCACCTCGCGAACAAGCGACATCCCGGCGGCGACATCTCCGTCGTCTACGGCCATGCCGAGCGGATCGCCGACGGCGGCGTCGAGGTCCGCACGAAGAAGGGCGTCGAGACGATTCCCGCGGATTTCGTGATCTCGGCGGCAGGAGGACTCGCGACGCCGGTGTTGCTCGCGAAGTCACTCGGCCGCGAGCAGGGCGTGGTCTCCGGCTATCACGATCACCCGATGGCGTACGTCGCGAAGGTCAAGCTGAAGCCCGACAGCAAGCTGAAGCAGATCTCGTGCACCGCGACGCTGTCGTCGGAGGTTCGCGCCGGCATCGTCTACGAGACCGACGATCTCAAGACCGTGGTCTACCTGCGGCCCGCGGCCGACATGCGGCTCGGCTCGATCACCGGCCCGGCGCGCTACATCCTGTCGGACCTGCGCAACGATCCGTTCTCGCCGAAGAAGATCATGATGCTGCTCGGCAACCTCGAGGCCGTGCGCGAAGCGATCCTGTTCAAGACCCGGCTCGGGTTCCGCGGCAACTACTACTCCGTGCTGATCCTCGGCGAGCAGGCGCCGCGCGCGGATCGCGGGTTGAAGCTCGCGCCCGGCAAGAAGCCGGAGCTCGACTGGCGGGTCACGCCCGAGGAGCTCGCGTCGTACGACCAGAGCGTCGCGAAGTTCTTCGAGGAGTTCAAAGACGACATCCTCGAGAAGAAGGTCGTGCCGGTCGCAGATTGGGCGTTTCGCAACGCCGCGCACCACTCGGGCACGGCGCGCGACTTCGTCCCGGCGCAGCGCGATGCGGGCCTGGAGTTCTTCTCGGTCGACGGCCTGCCGCGCACCTACGCGTGCGACGGCTCGGTCCTGCGCGCGGGCGGCATCGCGAACAGCGGGCTCACGCTCGTCGCGTTGACGTACCGGCTCGCGGATCTGATGCGGGCGCAGGCCTAGCGGCTCGGCACGCCGTTTGGAAGGGCTCCAGGTATGGTCAAGAACATCGCCTGGAAGCTCTGCTCCCTCGGTCACAAGTACAAAGGCCGGCGCTGCTCTACCTGCTGGCCGATGATGGCGGTCAATCACAGCCGCTCGTGACGGGTGGGCCCGAGCGCACGCTCTAGCCGAGCAGACGCGCGAGCGACACGTCGACGCGACTACCGCACACACGTGCTCGTCCGCGCGAGCGTCGATCAGGCGTTCAACGATCCTGCCGAGGGCGCGAGGACATCGTCTGGCTCGAAGCGCCCTGATCGTTACTGGCCGACGAGACCGTAGAAGTACGTCGTCGCGCCGCCACCGGTCGTCGGCTTCGTATTGATCTGGTACGCCTCGGCGGCGTTGCCGAGCTGGCTGTCGGTGTTGACGACGGTGGTTTGCACCGTGACCGTGTCGCCGGCCATGAACGTACCGGTCGGCTGCACGAACGTGAGCAGCGCGGGTCCCTGGAACTGCGAGCTCCAGTCCTCGAGCGTGACCTTGAACGGGCCGGTGTACGAGCCGTTCGCGTAGACGTGCAGCGTGATCGTGCCGGTCGCGCCTTTCGCGATCTTCGTCAGGTGCGTCGAGCTGTGGCTGCCGAAGATCGTGACGTTGCCGGTGTCGAACGCGTCGGGGATGGTCTGGTAGTAGTCCGCCTTCGCACCGGGCACGCACGGATCGTGACCCGCGCGCGCTTCCGCGTTCGACCACGTGCGCTGGATCGCGTAGGTCATGCCCGTCGGCATCAGGAAGCTCGCGGTATCGGCGTACTCGCAGAGGTCGCCGATCTCGCCGTCGGTGGTGTACGTCCAGCCCGCGTGATCGTCGTCGGCCTGCGCGAAGCCGACGCCGAGCGGATCGCTCGCCGCCTCGAGCGTCTCGTGATTCGCGGTCTCGGTCAGGTTCTGCAGCGCGGTCAGGCTGTCGGCGCACGCGCAGTTGATCGCGAACGGGACGTCGACGTTGTTGATCTTCGTATCGTAGTGATAGCCGTAGTAGTCCTGGCAGCACTTCGCGCCGGTGCCGTCGTCGTACGCCAGTGCCGCCGGGATCGAGACCTCGTACAGCGTGTTCGCATCGGGTGCGCCCCACGCCGGCGACGCGCCGGTCAGGTTCGGCTTCAGGACGTTCGCGATGAGCTCGTTCTCGGTCAGCGTCGCCGGCGCGTTCGCCGCGAGCCTGCCCGGCGCGCCGACGGTCAACGCGCCGATGCCGTACTCGGCCGCTTGCGCGGTCCACGCCGCCGACGCCGCGTACTGCGTGAAGAACTGCTCGTAGTCGGTGCGCAGCGGATCGTTCGCGTACGTGATCGCGATGACCTTCGGCGCGGCGATGATGCCGGCTCCGCCCGCGCCACCGACGATCTGCGGCATGCGATCGCCGAACGCTCCCAGGACCGGCGCGTCGATCGCCGCGTCTGCGGAGCCTCCGCTGGCATCGACGCTATTGCCGTCGTGATCCGAACCGCAACCTACGAGCGCGACGACGAACAGCCACTTGAACATCCGGGCACCCTAGCGAATTCGCGGGCGCCGTGCAGCTAACGAAACGTGGCGACATCGGGGCGGCGACGCATCAATGTGGTGAGCCGCCCCAAACGCTCACACTTCAAGTGCAGAACTGACTACCCCGGGTGACGGCTCATCACGATGAGATGGCCGCTGTGATGAGTGCCGTCGGGATAGCCGAACCGGAACTCGAGCGGGCGCTTCGGCTGCTCGGCAAACATCTTCTTGTAGATCGGGGCCACCGACGCGCCCGCCGCCATGTTCGACGTGAGAAACGCACCGTGAGTCTCGTATGCGAACCCAGCGGGCTCGCCGTACTTCGGCGGCAACCCCGTCGAATCCGACACCATCCAGTCGACGTGATCGATCACGTACTGGCGCATCTTCGAGAAGTCGTCGAACGTGAGGAGGTAGCTCGCCGCCTTCGTCATCCCGGCGACGTGGCCGAGTTTCTCGAGGTACTTCAGCGCGGCTGGTTCCTTCTTGAGGTGCGCGTCGTCGAGGTTCGCGAGGATGTGCCGGTACGTCTGCTCGTGCTTGCTGCCGGCCTTGTGGAACTGGAGCTCGACGTTCGCGAACTGGCGGTTGCGCGCGTTCGCGTCCTTGATCTTCTCCGCGGCGGTGACGTCGTCGTCCGTGAGGTACATGACCTCGCCGTCGGGCGAGAGCTTGAAGTAGCGCAGCGCGGTCAGCTCGTAGCCGTGGAGCTGGAGCGCCGACAGGCTGAAGATCAGCTGGGTCGGCAGCTGGCCGCCGCGCATCGCGGAGATCATGTTCATCGTGACCGAGAAGTTCGCCTTGTAGAACGAGCCGAGCTCCTTCTCGACGGTGCCGAGCGCCTGGCGCAGCTCGGCTTCCGAGAGACGATCGAGGTCGAGCGGATCGCCGGCGGGCTCGAGCGACAGCGTCGTGATCAGATCCGCATCTGGATACACGGTCAACGCCGTACCGAGGTCGCCGCCGGCGAACGGATACACGACGGTCTTCGGCACGGTCGCCGGTACGGTCTGCGCGAAGAACGCTCCGGCCTTCGCCATCCAGTCGGTCTTGAACTGCTCCTGCGCCTTCTTGAGGACCTTGCAGTGCTGCTCGACGATCGCGGGCTTGATCGTCTCGGGCGGCGTGCCCTCGGCGCAGGCGCCGACGACGAGCAGCGCCTTGCCCTCGTGCAAGAACTCGTGAGCCGGCGGAGCGGCACCTGCTTGCGTGAACAGCGCGGAAACGAGCAACAACGACAGCGGCACCAGACGCATGCGCCGGACTATCGCAGAAAGTGGCGAGAATACGAGCTGCAATATCCGGTTCGCGTCGCGCGTTCCGGCCGAGATGCCGACGGTGATCTCCCGCGACGAGGCGCTCGCGCGGATCCGCGCCGAGGGCGGTTCGCCCCCGTGCTTGATGTGTGCCGTCCGCGATCGCGCGGTCGGCCCGACCTATGCGGTGTACGATGACGCGGACATCCTCGTGCTGCTGCCGCGCTACGTCCGGCGCTGGGGCCACATCGTCGTGATGCCGAACGCGCACGTCACGACCTACACCGGCCTCGATCACGCGCTGTGGGCGCGGATCAACCGCGACGCGCTGCACGCGGCGAAGATGCTCGAGCGAGTGTGCTCGCCGCTCAGGATCTACGTGACGTCGACGGGCTCGAGCGCCGGCGAGCTCACGCAGACCTCGATGCACCTGCACGTCCACGTCATCCCGCTCTACGACAACCACGATCGCCCCGCCGACGTGTTCAGCTGGCAAGGCGGCGTGACCGTCGCCGAGCACGCCGAGTGGGAGGCGCTGCGCACGCACTACGCGCGCGAGTGGGCTCACGGATACGACAGCGGTGCGCCGGCAGGGTCGTACGCGGCGAGCGCCTCGGCGATGATCGACAGCGCGCGCGGCGTCGGCTGATAGCGCGAGGTATCGAACGCGAGCGTCGCGCGCCACGCGGCGAGCGACTGCGGCGAAAGCTCACCGGCGCGCGCGACCGATGCGAGCATCGCGAGCTCGCGATCGACCTCGGTGCGGATCTCGGGTGTCGCGATCGACCAGCCGGCGATCATCGCCTCGTTGCACACGACGTACTCGCGGATCTGCGCGCCGCGCTCGATCCGGACGTGAAAGATCGCGCCGATCCGATCGGGGTGCGCGAGCACGTCGGCGGTCGCGACCGTGGCGCCCGCCGCGTCGACGAAGCGCAGCGGATCGGCGGCGGTCGGGTCGAACCGGCCGGTCCACGCATCGGTACGCAGCTCGATCCGGATCAGCGACGTGCCGTACGAGCGCGCGCCGAGCCCGAGCACCGTCGCGAACGGAGCGGGCCACGCGTAGCGCCGGCGTGCGAGCGTCGGGTTCACGAGCAAGAGGCGCGCGAGATCGCGGCCCGAGCTCGTACCCGTCGCGACGATCGCGAGCTCGCGCAGGAACGGCGAGACGAACCCACCGGCGGCCGACGTCGCGGTGAGGAGCACGTGCGACCCGCGGAGTGCCGCGATCTGGCCCGGCGACGTCCACGTATAGAGCACGGGGCGGACGAAGTCGGTGTCGGTCACCGCGAACCCGGCGAGCGCGGGCTCCGGCGCCGGCGAGACGGCACTGGTATCGCGCGGCGCGGCGTTCTCGAGGTGGCGCGCGACGCGTTCCCCGCGACACGCGAGCGCGAGCGCGACGTACACGACCAGCGACCGCATCGAACCAATACGCGTGGAAGGCGCGGTTGATTCGCGGGCGATCAGCCGTTCCCGAGCGTCACGAGCGAGAGCCACAAGTGCGCCCGGCGCAGGCGCAACCGGCGACTCGCCTGACCCTCGATCCAGCCCTCTGCCCGTGCGAGCTCGCGGCGCGCATCGACGAGGAAGCCGGACTTGCGCAGCCAACGAGACGTCGCCAGGGCGCGGTCGAAGTCGCTCATGCCCTTTGCAAAAGCACGCGTCGTGCCCGGGCCAACTACCCGAAACGACGAGGGTCGTTCGAGCGCGCGGACGTCCGGACGGACGCCCGAACATGTCCGCGGACAGCGCTAGCCCGCGCCGGTCATCAGGAACAGCTGGGAAATCTCCTGGCCGTAGCTGTAGGCGTAGCGGACGCCGTCGGGATGGAGCACGAGCGTATCGACCGCCTTCAGGCCGGTCAGCGGCGGCTGGATCGTCATGTGCGGGCTCCGCGCGCCAGTCACCGGATCGACCCGCTCGAGCTGCATCGGGGTCGTGGTCGTGCGGACCACGATCGCGTCGGGCGACGCGAGCCAGCCACAGACCTCGATCGCGCGGCCGAGCTTGGCGAGCGTCGTCACCGCGCCGTGCGCCCAGACCTTCAACACCCCTTCGGGATCGATGAAAGCGATCCGCTCGTGCTTCGCGTCGAGCGTGAAGCGGCCGGCGTTGTCGAGGATGCGCACCGGTGCCGCGCCGATCGCGATTCGCCAGATCTCCTTGTCGTGGGACAGCACGTACAGCGCGGTCTCGTCGATCCACCGGCCGTAGGTCACGAACGAAGGAGTCTGGATCCGCGGCGTGTCTGCCGAGGTCGTCGAGTACACGACGAGCTGGTGAAGCTCGGCCTCGTTGACGTTCGCCGCGACGCGCGTGCCCGACGGCGAGATCGCGACCGGAAACCCCGCGCCGAGGCGGAGCGCGTGACCGCCCGCGTACGGGACGAGGTACGCGCCGTTGCCCGCCTCGAGATCGCCGAGCTCGCCGATCGCGACCGTGTTGCCATCGGCCGAGATGTCGGAGACGTACGACACCTCCGACCGCGAGCGATCGTGATCGCCGGCCATCGCGCGCAGGCGCCACGCGTCGCTCGTGACGAGGGCGCGGCGATCCGCGGTGAGATCGAGGATGCGCATCCGGCCGATCGACGGCACCGGAATCTCGGCGAGCTCGCCGCCGAGCGTGACCCGGTGGATCGTGTTGATCAGATCGACGCGCGAGCCGCCAAACCACAGCGCGTCGCCGCTCGCTTCCCACGCGAGGCCCGCGAGGCTCGCCCAGTCGGCGGTGATCACGCGCGCGATCCGGGTCGCGCGCTCGACGACCATGACGCTACCGCCGTCGTCGTTCGTCTGCGGATGCTGCAGGTAGGCGATGCGCGCGCCGTCGGGCGACACGCGCGCGTGGGTGATCCAGCCTTCGGCCTCGTGGATCGTGGTGCCGATCGGCAGCTCGATCGCGAAGCCGCGCGCCGTTGCGCGAACGACCGCGAGCGACGAGCCCGGCTTGTCCGCGTCTTCTCCGAGCGGCGAGAAGTCGGCATCCTGAACGTCGTCGGCGAGCGGGCGTGGCACGCCACCGTCGAGCGGCACGATCGCGAGGTGGCCGCGCGCGCTCTGGTGATCGACGAACCGGTGATCGAAGCTGACCGCGATCTCCTCGCGTGCGGACACCGCGAGCATGTCGGCCGACTGCGGCAGATCGAGCGAGCGGGTCTCGCCGGAGCCGAGGTCATTGACGAACACGCCGACCGGATCGGTCTCCCACGCGGCGCCGTAGACCACGCGCGCGCCGTCGCGGGTGAACCGCGCGTCGAACACGCGGCCGTTGCGATGCGTGAGCGCGCGCAGCTTCGGCAACGCGGGACGCGCGCCACGCCGCCGGCGGCCGAGCAGGTAACCGACAAGGCCGGTCGCGGCGGCTGCACCCGCGCCGATCAGCACGCCACGGCGCGAGATCCGCTTGCCGCCGCGCAGCGCCCATTGCAGATCCGCGGCGGATTGAAACCGATCGCGCGGCTCCTTCGCGAGACAGCGACCGACGATCGGTGCGAGCGCCCCGAGCGGATCGAGGTCCGGCATGTCGCGCAGCGTCGCCGACAAGCGATCCGCGGCGGTCGCGCCGGGAAATGCGCGGCGCCCGGTGAACAGCTCGTACGCGATCGCACCGGCCGCGAACAGATCCGCGCGCGCATCCGCATGCTCGCCGCGCGCTTGCTCGGGCGCCATGTAGCCGGCGGTGCCCTGCACCGTGCCGGGCTCGGTCTCGTCGCGGATCGCGCCATCGACCTTCGCGAGCCCGAAGTCGAGGATGCGCAGGCCGGCGCGCGTCAGCACCAGGTTCTCGGGCTTGAGATCGCGGTGGACGACACCGCGTGCGTGCGCCGCGACGAGCGCGTCGACGAGTGCCTCGAACACTGCGCGCGCATTCGCCAGCGGGCCGCCGGCGAGCGCGCTGCGCAACGACTCGCCCTCGACGAGCTCCATCGCGACGTAGTGGACGCCCTCCGCGGTGCCGACATCGTAGATGCCGACGACCGCACGGTGATCGATCGCGGCCGCCGCGCGCGCCTCGATGAACACCTTCTCCCAGCGCGGCTCGTGCAACACCTTCAGCGCGACCGCGCGCCCGAGCCGCGGATCGCGTGCGCGATAGACCACGCCCATCCCGCCCGCGCCGATCTGCGCCTCGAGCACGTACGGTCCGAGCGTCTGGCCGACCAGCGAGCCCCACGTTCGAGCCGGCGGCTCGCGCACCGCCGCGGCGAGCAACGCGCTGCACGTCGCACACGTCGCGAGGTGCGCTTCCGCCGCGGGCAGATCGGCGAGCGCGCCACTGGCGAGACCGAGGATCTCGTCCTCGGTCAGGCACGCTTCGGCGGCGGCGGTGTTGTCCACGCCGCTATCTTAGTGATGGGCCAGCCAGCTCGCGAGCGGTTGCCACGCGAGTTGCGCGGCCGTCGACGCGAACAGGAGGTCGCCGTGACCGTAATCCGGCACGATCCGGGTGGTGACGTCCTTCGACGCGACCTGGGTCGTCGTGTAGAGGCCGTGTGCGCCGACACCGCCTTCCGCGCCGAGGAAGAGCAGCGGGATGCGGATGTTCGACAGCGGCGCCGCGATCGGGCCGTTGCCGCACAGCTGGGCGTCGAGGTCGGCCGCTTCGAGCATTGACTGGTGCGGCGGCGAAGCTTCGAGCCAGTGGTCGGCGGTCAGCTCCGGCGTGTGCGCGAACGCGCTGCCATCCGCGTTCAGCTGGAGCAGGCGATAATCCGGCGTGATCGGCGCGAACTGGTAGGTCTGGCCGAGCACGAACAGCATGAAGTCCCGGTTCGTCATGTCGGGGATGAACGGCGAGGCGTCGTTCGGCGCGGTCTCGTCGAGGTTGCCGGCCGTGATGAAGAAGTCGTTCGGCGAGTCGGTCGTGCCGTCGGCGACGAGCTGGTACTCGAACGCGCTGTTGTCGCAGCTCGCGGCCTTCAGGGCCGCGTCGTCCGGCGAATACGTCGCGAAGAAGTCGAGCGCCGCGAGTGAACCGATCGACGAGCCATCGGCGGCGGCGTAGGTATAGGCCAGCTGCGCGCCGTGCGAGAACCCGACGAGCGCGAGCTTGCCGGTGCCGCTGCCATCGGCGGTGCGGGTCGCACGCGCGAGCGCGAGCGCGGTGTGGAGGTCGGCGAGCTCCTGCGCGACGCTCATCGTGCCGAAATCGGAGATGTCGTCGGTCGCGAGCGTCCAGCGACGGTCCATACCCCACACGTCCGTGTCGTGTGCCGCGAGGTACGGCGCGAGCCCCGGTGCGAAGATCGAGTCGAAGTCCGCGAAGTCGCCGTGCAGCAGCATCGCAGCGTGGGCGGTCGGCCGCGGCACGAACGGCGCGAGCTCGCGGACCATGCGATGGAGCTTGATCGCCGCGTTCGCGGTCTTACCGACCGGCAAGACGAGCGTGTAGTGATAGATGTCACCGGTGACGTGCTCGCGGTGGAAACCGAGCGAGACGTCCTGGGCGGCGGTCGACGTGACGTCGGGTTCGTCGGTGGCGCACGCGGGTACGAGGGCACAGGCAAGAGCGAGACAGGGCGCGAGAGAGCGAAGCATTTGAGTCCTCCGCTCGTTCGACACGGACCTCGCCGCCGCTTGCACGAAATTATGCAAGCAGGCGCGCGACGCTCAGATCGAGCCCGCTTTGCACCATCCGGGCCACGCTCTCCGCGGTATCCGGGGTCACGGCGAGCCGGGCGACCAGCTGCGCGCGGGTCGCGGCGGCGATGTCCTCGAGCGCGCCGGAGATCCAGCGCGACGCGGTCGATTCGTGGACCCGATACAGCCGGCCGATCTGGGCGAGCTCGAGCGCGTCGACGAAGCGCAGCCGGAGGACCGCGCGCGCGCGATCCGGGAGCGCGGCGAGTGCCGCGGCGAGCGCGGCGCGAAACTCGCCGCGATAGAGCTGCTTCAGGTGGCGGAGCTCCGGATCCGGCTCGCGATCGACGACATCCGCGAGCGGATCGTCACCCGCGTGCGCCGGCTTGGCATCGCGCTTTGCGTTGATCGCGAGGCGTCTCGCCGCGATCGCGACCCACGCGCGCAACGGGCCGGTCCCGCGGTACGTCGCGATCCGCGCGCCCTCCCCGACCAGCAACTTCACGCGCGTGACCTGCGCGACCTCGTCGACGAATGCGGAATCGCGATCGATCGCGCGGATCGCGGCGACCAGATCCGGCGTGCATTGTTCGTCGAACAGGCGCAGCGCTGCGGGATCCTCGCGCATCACGCCGTACGCGAGCGCGAGATCGGCGGCGTGCGCCGGCGAAGGCGCGGCCTCGACGTACGCGATCGCATCCTCGGCCGTGGCGCGGGTCCAGCCCGCGCAGCGAGCACGTACTTCATCCCGCCAGTCGGTCACGCGCTGATGCTACCCGATAGATCGGCTCGTGCTCACGGCTTCGCGAGCACCACTGTCACGGTCTCGCCGCGCTCGAGCGTGATCGCGAGCTCCGTGCCCGCCTCGCCGGTGAGCAGCGTCGAGGCCTCGACGGCGCCATCGCCCGTCACGTCGACACCATCGATCGCGGTGATCACGTCGCCGACGACGATGCCCGCGCGCGCCGCGGGTCCGTCGGAATCGACATAGCCGACCTTCGCGACGCGACGATCGTCGACGACCTCGACCGTCACGCCCGCATCGCAGCGGCTCTCCGGGGTCGACGTGACGACCCACACATCTCCGAGATCGACGACCTCGGGATCCGAGGCGGCGACGACCTTGTGCAGCGTCACGGGATCGAACGTCCGGCCGCCTTCGTCGAACGTTCGGCCGTAGATGTCGAGCTCGCCGCGTGGCACGTTCGGGACCTCGAACCGCCCGGTCGCATCGGAGACATCGCGCAGATCGCTCGGCACCGTGAACGACGTGCTCGCGTGCGCCAGGTTCGCGGACACCAGGATGCCTGCGACCGGCGCGTGACTGCGCGCATCGACCGCGCGGCCGACGAGCGTGACCACGCCTTCGAGCTCGACATCGAGCGTCGCGTGCTGACCCTCGGCGAGATCGAGCAACTCGGCGTGCTCGGAGCCACCGGTCGCGACGACGACGCGGTAGTGACCGGCCGCGAGATCGTGAACTGCGAACTTGCCACCCGTGCGGAAGAACACCTCCTCGCGGACACGCGCCTCGGTATCGCGATCGTAGACCGAGACGTGCAAGTCGTCGATCGGACCGCCGCTGCGATGCGCGATACCG
>Ga0070679_100005282_pt1 | contig 11951 bp, 6 predicted proteins | sample KBSC63BmetaG_FD_65652 | JGI IMG/M metagenome (GOLD analysis project Ga0070679, IMG submission 65652) | Corn rhizosphere microbial communities from Kellogg Biological Station, Michigan, USA - KBS C6-3B metaG | ecosystem: Host-associated > Plants > Roots > Rhizosphere | place: USA: Michigan... | reverse complement strand
CTGATATTCGCGCGCCACGCCGACCTTGACCCCGCGCAAATCACTGCGTGTCTCATCGAGCAGCCGTGTGTAGCTCGGCACCGGCAGATCGACTGAGGTCGAATCGTTCGGATCATTCCCGCTGATCGCCTCAAGCATCATCGCCGCGTCGCGCACCGTCCGGGCGAACGGACCGATCTGGTCGAGACTGCTGGCGAACGCGATCAGGCCGAAGCGCGAGACGCGGCCGTAGGTCGGCTTCATGCCAATGACACCGCAGAAGCCGCCCGGCTGGCGGATCGAGCCGCCGGTATCGGAGCCGAGCGACAGCATCGCCTCGCTCGCGGCAACCGACGCCGACGAGCCGCCGCTGCTGCCACCCGGCACGCGGCTCAAATCCCACGGGTTGTGCGTGGTAAAAAACGCCGAGTTTTCGGTCGACGAGCCCATGGCGAACTCATCGGTGTTCGTCTTGCCCATGAAGACGGCGTTCTGCTCGCGCAGCTTGCGCACAACCGTCGCGTCGTAGACCGAGCAGTAGCCCTGCAGAATTCGCGAGGCAGCGGTCGTCGGGGCGTCGGTCGTGCAGAGAATATCCTTCAGCGCCACCGGAATACCGGTCAGCAGACTGGCGTCACCCTTTGCGATGCGGGCATCGGCTGCCCGCGCTTGTTCGAGCGCGACATCGTGCATGACAGTTATGAAGGCGCGCACCTGTGGCTCGACCTGATCGATCCGCGCCAGATGCGCCTGCGTCAGCTCCTCGGCGCTGAATTCGCGGTTGTCGAGCCGTCGACGGGCCTCGCTGGCCGTCAATGCGGTTAAGTCGACCGACACAGGGACCTCGCTCTCAGGATTCCTCAAGCACGGCGTTTACTTTGAACATGTTGTCTTCACTGCGGGGTGCGTTGCGGAGCACGTCTTCGACCGGCAACGACGGACGAATCTCGTCGTCGCGCATGACGTTCTCCAGGGTAATCACCTGGGCGGTCGGTGGGATCGCCTCAGTATCGATCTCCTCCAGTAGGCTGATGTGCTCCAGGATCGAGGAGAGTTGCTCGCGCATCCGCTCGCGCTCATCCGGCGCCAGTCCGAGCCGCGCCAGCAACGCCACGTGATCGACTTCTTCGAGGCTCAGCTTCATCCGATCGAGCCCTTCTCGCTCTGGTGCGAACCCGCGATCGTGCCCTTCAGACACAGCGACGAGTGTAGCACACACGCGCCGCCTGACACCACGCGCCTGCGTCCGTACGCAGGAGTGACGATTTACTCTCGCCGGGGCGAAGAGGGCGCAGAGGTTTGTTTGGTTTCATGAGTCAGGCAGTAGTGGCGCTTTCCAGTTCCGACACTCGCGCCAGTGTCGGCTTCGCCCCAAGCGACTCGCAAATGGCTCGTACCTCGGCGAGCAAGGCACGAGCGTCGTCCGGTCGATCCTCGGCAATGCGCATCTGGGCGATCTCCAGCAACGTCAAGGCCCGCTCGAACGGCGCGTCGCAGGCATCGGCCAGCCCGAGCGATTGGCGGAGGTGTTCATCGGCCGCGCCGAACGCTCCATCCGTCAAATCGAGCTGGCCGAGGAAGCGGTGGACGGCGATCAGGGCGAGCGGTTGCCGCGGGTCAGAAGCGTGCGCCAGCGCCTGTTCGGCCTGCTGGCGGGCCTGCTCCGGATCGCCGTTGGCGCGGTGGTACTCGGCCCAGAGGAGGGCACCCTCGCTCCGGCCGAGGACTGCAGCGGTCCACGCCAGCCAGCGATCATACGCATCCAGCCAGGCGCGGGCCGCGGGCAGGTCGCGGGCGTCCAGAGCCAGGGCGGGCGCGAGTTGCTGCAGCGGCAGCGCGATGTGGATGGCCTGATCGCCCGGCTGATATCCGGCCCCCGCCGGGAGGGCGAGCCTCACCAGGCGCCAGGCCACGTCCGGGTCGCCCTGTCCCCGCGCGATCGTCGCGTGGGAGGCTCCGACTTGCCGCATGAAGAGGCTTGAGAGCCCGTGCTCGAGGACGGCCATCGCGGCCTGACGCGTCTCCGCCCAGCGCCCCTCCATCGCCGCGCTGTCGCTATCGAGCAGTCGCGTCATCAGGTCGGCGACCTCGGGCGGCACGGCTCCGCCATCCACAAGCCGCGCCAGGTCGCGGGCCATCTCGACGTGCGCCGCGCTTAGTGCCGCCCGCTGCTCCGGCCCACGATCCGCATAATAGGGGAGGAGGATGAAGCGCACCAGGATGCGCGAGGCCATGATCGCCATGCCGTAGTTGCCAAGTTGCCGGTAAGCGTCGCGCGCGCGCGACGCCGCCTCGGTGGCTGCGTCCGGGTGACCCAGCCCCGCGTACGTGAGTGCCAGGCCGAAGTTGACATCGCCCGCCGGCTGCGCCGGCTCCTCGCCGACCGCAGCACGCTCGGCGAGGAGCGCTTCGCAGTAGGCACGACCTTCGTTCAGATTCCCCAGCATCGCCAGCCAGTCGGCGTAGGTCGATTCGCCGTCCGTCTCCAGAGCGACCCGGAGACAGGCGGGGAGTGACTCGGCGGACCTCGCGTCTTCCGGCAGGGCGCGAATCCCTCTCACTCCCGCGCCAAGGTCGGTAAGGCCCCTGCGTCCGCGCCCGGCGATGCAGCGGACCATCCCTCTCGACGCCTGCCAGTAGGCCGTCAGAGCCGGATTACCCGAGCTGCGTACGGCAGGCTCCGCCGCCTCAAGGTAGCCGAGCGCGCGCCCGAGGTCGGTGTGGCGCAGGAGCAGACCGAGGCGAACGAGGAGCCAGCCGCTCAGCGTCGCATCGCCATCGCCGAGCAGGTCAAGCGCACGCTCGTGACGGTCGGCCGCCGTCACATACGCGCCGAGGCGGTCGGCGCGGTCCCCGGCCGCGACCAACCACCTCGGCGCCCGCGCGTCCCGTGCCTTTTCGAAATGATAGGCGACCGCGTCGGGGTCGGGTTCGCGCGCCGCGGACAGGGCCTCACCCGCCTGTCGGTGTAGCCGCCGGCGCCGAGTCGCGGGGAGACCTTCATACAGCGTCTCGCGGATCAAGGCGTGGGCGAAGCGCACGCGCTCGCCGCTGTCCAGCTCCACCAGCAGCCGCGCCTCCGCGGCCCACTCCACCACCTCGCTCAGCGCGTCCTCGTCTACCTCGCCGACCGTCGCCCAGAGTTCAAGCGGTACCTCCTGGCCGAGGACGGCGGCGACCGCCAGGAGGGCGCGAGCAGCCTCACCCAGACGATCGAGCCGCCCCTCGATCACCTGGCGCAAGAGCGGCGGCACCCACACCCGCTCCAGGTCGCCGAGCTGCCAGATTTCGCCCGCCTGCCGCAGCACGCCCACGTCCTCCAGCGTGCGCAGCAGCTCTCCGGCATAGAACGGGTTCCCTTCGGCGTGCGCTGCCAGGTAACGCTCCAGCCGCTCCGGATCCGGCTCATTGAGTTGGTAGCGGCTCTGGATCAGGGCACGGTGGCCCGCCTCGGTGAGCGGCTTCACGTCCACGCGCTCGGCGGCGGCCTCACGGACGAGGAGCGGCAGTACGGTATACAGGGGATGTCGGCGGTGCAATTCATCGGCGCGGTAGGTGGCGACGAGCAGGATGCGATGGTTGGCGACCTGTCTGGCGAGGAAGCGAAAGAAGTCGAGGCTGGCCTGGTCAAACCAGTGGAGGTCGTCGAGAACGAGCATCAATGGCTGGTGCCCAGCCACCGATTCGAAGAACGCACGTGTCGCCGCGAAGAGTTGGTCCTGGTTGCCAAGTGCGGCGGTCGCGCCGAGGTCGCCAACGAAGGATGGGAGTGGCGGCAGTTCGGCACGGTGTGGATAGGACCGAAAGATCTCCAGCCAGGGACCATACGGCGGCGTGACCGAGAGGTCGTACGCATGGCCCCAGAGGACGAGATGCCCCTGCTCCTCGGCGTGCACGCTCAGGTCCTCGACCAGCGTCGTCTTGCCGATACCCGCTTCTCCACCCACCAACACCACGCTCCCTTGCCCGGTCAGCAGGCGGTCGAGGTGCTGGCGCAGCACCGCTTGCTCGCGCTGGCGGCCAACCAGCAGCGGTCGTTCGCGGCTCATCCTTGGCTCATTGGTCGCTGTCTCGATACCAAGCCTGGCGAGCGCATCGCTCAGTTTCGGGAACCACGCGGCGACTGGCTGATCGAGCACTTCCACCCACTGCGCGGCTTCCAGCCAGTAGGCCACATCCTTCGGGATCTCCACCGGCGCTAATAACAGTGGCAGGTAGGGCTTCTCGAACCGCCAGCCAAGGGCGATCTCTTGCTTGACGTTCCGGGAACTCAGCGACGCCTCCGAGCACATGAGGACGATCGCTTTTGCCTGCTCAATCGCTTCGGCGATCTCCAGAGCATAGCTGGCCCCACCGGAGATGCCTTCCCGATCGATCCAGATCTTCACTCCGGCCGCTTCCAACCACTCGACGATCGGAAGCACCCGCTCGCGATCACGACTGGCGTAGCTGACGAAGACGTCGTGCGGTTCAGGCATGGTGCGGCTCCTGCCCGGCGGCTTTGAGGGTCTGTTCCAGTTCCGTTGCCCGCGCCAGCGTCGGCTTCGCTCCGAGCGGCTCACAGATCGCGCGCACCTCGGCGAGCACGGCCCGCGCGTCGTCCGGTCGATGCTCGGCCACGCGCAAGCGGGCGATCTCCAGCAACGTCAACCCCCGCTCGAACGGCGCGGCACAGGCAGTGGCCAGCGTCAGCGATTGCGTCAGGTGCTCCTCGGCCCCGTTGAACTGCTGCGCTTCGGTGTCAAGCTGGCCCAGAAAACGGTGAACGGCGATCAGTGCGAGCGGCTGACGTGGATCGCTTGCATTGGCCAACGACTGCTCAGCTGCGGCACGGGCGCTCGCTGGATCGCCAGCGGCGTGATGATACGCGGCCCAGCGTAACGCACCTTCGGCCCGTCCGAGCACTGCTCCAGACCACTCCAGCCAGCGATCGTGGGCGTCCAACCAGGCACGTGCGGTCGGGAGGTCGTGCGCATCGAGAGCCAGCTCGGCGGCCAGGCGCTGCAAGGCGAGGGCCTCAACGATATGGACCTCACCCGGCTCGGTCAGATGACCGTCGGCGAGTATGGTGGCAATCGCCCGGTGAGCCACGGCAACGTCACCTTGAGCGCACCCAAGCCAGCCGCGGTAGAGCTCGATTCGCTGGCGTATGCCCCAGTATTGGGGGCTCCCGGACAGATGGACGATGTCCCGCACCGCCCCCCATTCCCCTTCGATCCAGAGGAGCGGCAGCACATGAAAGAGTGGGTGGTCCGTTCCACCTCCACCCTGTGCTTCACGCGCAACCCGCACGGCCTCATCGGCCAACTGATGCCGCTCACTCAACTCCTCAGTGCGATACGACAGTTGGATGAGCTGGATCTGGCAATCGAGCACCTGCGCCAGCCGCCTGTGGTGCTCGATGAAACCATAGGCTTCGCGAGCCTCCTCCGAGGCTCGGCGAGCTTCATCTACCCGACCGAGCAGTGCCAGGAGCAGGGACTGGCCGGAGACACCGTCGGCGTATGCCGAGCCCTGCTGGCCAGGGACAAGGGTTGGGACGGGCCTGGAGCACAGCACCTCAGCCCAGGCGCCAGCCTCCTGCAACCTCCCAACCTCGGCCAAGCTAAGAACAACCGAACCGACCAATGAGGACTCTCGCCAGTTCGCACCAGCGACATCCGAGTGATGGGTCTCCGCGAGATCCTCCGCGGAAAGTGCATCGAACGCATTGGACGCCTGCATCATCATCGGCAGCCCGGTGCGGCTGTCTCCTATGTTGCAACGGTTTAGGCCCGCCAGGAACGTGGTAAAGGCCACCATACCCGGCACCTCAGCCTCCCGCGCGAGCTTCGCGGCCTCTTCCAGGAGCGCAACCGCCCGACGAGGATCGGCATAGCGCACGACCAACGCGAGACGGGTCAGTATGACCCACTGATCTCGAGCCGGTGCCTCCTGTTCGGCCATCCGGGCCAGCGCCGCGTCGAAGCGCTCGGCGGCAGTCGACCAAACATAGGCACGTCGCGCCCGTTCGGCGGCGCGAATCAGCCACCCAATCGCCTGCGTATCCCCCGCTTGCAGGAAGTGATAGGCCACGCTATCGGGTTCCGCACCCCGCGTCTCCGCCAGCACTTCCCCAATCTTCCGATGCCACAGCCGTCTCCGTGGCGCCACCACTTCCTCATAGAGCGCTTCGCGAATGAGCGCATGACGGAACTGGTAGCTCGTCCCATTGTCGATCTCGATGAGCACCTGCGCGGCCTGCCCCTGCTCGATCACTGCGACCAGTTCTTCATCGACAACGCCACTGACCTGCTGCCACAGGATGAGCGGCACCGTCTGCCCGATCACCGCTGCGATTTGCAGCAACTCGCGGGTCTCGTCGCTCAATCGAGCCAGCCGCCCCTCGATCACCTGCATCAAGAGTTGCGGCATGCGCGGTTGCTCGAGGCCACCGAGCGCCCAACCGTCCGCGTCTCGACTGAGCACCCCCTCATCTTCCAGGGCGTGCAGCAATTCGCTCGCATAGAGCGGGTTGCCTTGAGCGCGGTCGACCAGATAGTGCTCCAACCGCTCCTGATCCGGTTCGGCCAGGACATAGCGCTGCTGGATCAATGCCCGATGCCCACCCTCGTCGAGTGGATGGACCTCCAGCCGCACGGCTCCGGCTTCCCGCACGAGCAACGGCAGGAGGGTGTAGAGAGGATGACGCCGATGCAACTCGTCGGAGCGGTAGGTGGCAGTCAGGAGGAGGCGTTGGTCGGCGATTTGTCGCGCCAGGTAACGCAGGAAGTCGCTGCTCGCCTGGTCGAACCAGTGAAGATCGTCGAGGACCAGCATGAGCGGCTGCTGGGCGGCGACCGAGCGGAGAAAGTCGGCCACTGCCATAGAGAGGGCCTCCTGGGAGCCGATCTTGGCCAACGCCTCCGCGTCGAAGATGAAGGCTGGCACCGGCGGCAGATTCGGGGCAAGACCGCGATACTGGCGGAAGATCTCCAGCCACGGGCCGTAGGGCGGCGTCACGCTCAGATCATAGGCATGACCCCAGAGGACCAGGGATCCCTGCTCCTCGGCATCGATCGCCAGATCTTCGACCAGCGTCGTCTTGCCGATGCCCGCTTCACCCCCGACGAGCACCACTCTCCCGCGTCCGGCCAGCATCTCACTGAGACGCTCGCGCAGCATCGCTTGCTCGCGCTCCCGGCCGACCAGCAGCGGTCGCGCGCGCCGCGTCGTGGGATCGTCCAGGTGATTCTCGATCCCAAGTCGGGCCAGCGCCTCGGCGAGCTTGGGAAACCACACTGCTTCCGGCTGGTCTAACACTTCGACCCACTGCGCCGCCTCCAGCCAGTACGCGACGTCCTTGGGGATTCCCACCGGTTCGAGCAAGAGCGGCAGATACGGCTTCTCAAAACGCCAGCCAAGGGCGATCTCTTGCTTGACGTTGCGCGACGCGAGGGAGGTCTCGGAGCACATCAGCAGGATGGCGCGTGCCTGCTCGATCGCCTCGGCGATCTCCAGCGCGTAGCTGGCTCCGCCCGAGATCCCCTCGCGGTCGATCCAGACCTTCACGCCGGCTGCTTCCAGACGCTCGATGATCGGCAACACCCGCTCGCGATCCCGGCTGGCGTAGCTGACGAAGACATCCATGGCCTCAGACATGATGTGGCTCCTGCCCGGCGGACTCGAGGGTCTGTTCCAGTTCGGCGATACGTTCGAGAGTTGGTCGGGCTTCCAGCGGTTCACAGATTGTGCGGGCCTCGGCCAGCGCCGTCCGAGCGTGGTCCAGACGATCTTCGGCGACGCGCAGGCGGGCGATCTCCAGCAGCGTCAGGGACCGTTCAAAGGGAGCGGCGCACGCCTCCGCCAGTTTCAGCGACTGCGTCAGGTGCTCCTCGGCAGCATCGAATTCTGCGGCTTCGGTGTCGAGCTGGCCCAGAAAACGGTGGACGGCGATCAGTGCGAGTGGCTGACGTGGATCGCTGGCGTGGGTCAGCGCCTCTTCGGCCTGCTGGCGGGCGAGCTCCGCATCTCCCTCGGTATGGTGGTACTGCGCCCAACCGAGTGCACCTTCGGCCCGGCCCAGGACGGCGCCGGGCCACTCCAGCCAGCGATCATGGGCTTCGAGCCAGTCGCGGGCCGTTGGAAGATCGTGCGCATCGAGGGCGAGTTCAGCTGCAAGGAGCTGCAGTGGCAGGACCGTCGGGAAGTAGGCGGTGCCAGGTTCAGTCCGCGGGCCGGCCGGCAGGATTCGACTGATGATCCGCCAGGCAAGGTCAATCTGACCGCGCCAGACGGCGAGAGGAACAAACCAGCGAACAGCATAGCTGAGACTGATCCACGGAGTGTCCATCAGGCCGGTTGCGGTCTCCCACGCGGCATCCCACTCGCCTGTAAGCGCCAGGTGGCCCGCCGCATGCCTGCGGAGTGGCAGCTCTACCGTCGCGCTCCTCGATCGGCTCGCGGCCTCATTTCCCAGAGCCAACAGTCGCTGGCGCCCCTCCAGGTCGTCCGCGAAGTACGGCAGTTGCACCCATTCGAGCTCACACTGGCACGCAATCGTGAGCATGGAGTGATGTTCGATCGTCTGAAAGATCGCACGGGCCTGTTCCAGGATGCGCTGTGCCTCGTGCGGGTGACCACGGAACGCCGCCGCGTTCGCCAATCCTTCGAGGCCATCGGCGTACTGCGATTCTCCCTGCCCGGCGCGCAGCGACGGGAAGGGCACGTCGGTAATCTGGCGCGTACCAAGACGGACCACGTCGTCGAACCGCCCGGCGGAAGCCAGGGTGGCAACCAGTGTGCCGGCGAACGCATCGGCGTCGATGCCAAGCATCGACCACAAACGCATCTGATCCGGCGTTGGCAACGCCTCGAAGTCGGCGTTGGCCTGCTCCATAGTCGCAATCGACGCGATAACGTCACCGAGCCAGAAGCGAATCATCCCCGAGACGTACTGGCAGCGTGCCGCCAGCGCCGGCTCGCCCGCCTCGAGTGCCAACTGTCGCGCCTCACTCATCAGATCGACGGTTTTCTGCGGGTCCAAAAAGCGAAGGAGTCGTGCGATGTGATACAGCAACACAGCCCGTTCCGAAGCTGGCTCGTCCCGTTCGGTCAGCTTACTCAACACCGCTTCATAGCGCTCAATCGCCGTGAGCCAGGCGTAGGCACGCTCGGCCCGTTGGGCTGCAGTACGCAGCCATTCGACGGCGCGTGGATCGCTCGCCTGCTGGAGATGGTGAGCGACAATGTCGGGATCGGGGGACGCGGTCCGCAGCAATTGTTCGGCAACCTGCCGATGGAGTGCTCGGCGACGGAGCGAGATCAGGTCGGCGTAGAGCGCCTCGCGGATCAACGCGTGATGGAAGTGCCAGGCATCGCCACCCGGTCGCTCGTCAACCAGCTGCGCCTCACGCCCCTGCTCCAAGGCCGCGATCAAGGCGGTGACGTCCGCTCCGGACGCCTGCTGCCAGAGATCCAGCGGCACCTCCTGGCCGATGACCGCCCCGACTTGCAGCAACGCTCGGGTGTCCGCGTTCAAAACTGCCAGGCGTCCCTCGATCACCTGCCGGAGCAGCGGTGGCACGCGCACCGCCGTCAGGTCACCGACCTGCCAGTGGTCACCGTGCTGCCGCACCACCTCATCGTGTTCGAGCGTGCGCAGCAACTCTCCGGCATAGAGCGGATGCCCCTCCGCATGCGAAGTTAGGTACGCGGCCAGGCGCTCTTGATCGCGGTCGTCCAGCGCATAGCGGCTCGCGATGAGCGCGTGATGGCCGGTCGCGGCGAGCCGGCCAACGTCAAGTCGTTCGGCGCTCGCTTCCCGCACGAGGAGCGGCAGGAGATCATACAGGGGATGTCTCCGGTGCAGTTCGTCGCTCCGGTAGGTGGCGACGAGCAGAATACGCTGGTTGGCAACCTGCCGTGCAAGGAATCGGACAAAGTCGAGGCTGGCCTGGTCAAACCAATGCACGTCATCGAGGACGAGCATGAGTGGACGGTGGGTGGCGACCGCGGCCAGAAAGTCAGTTACATTCGCGAAGAGGGCTTCCTGAGAGCCGGCTCTGGCCAACGCCTCAGCATCGAAGATGACGTCCGGCAACGATGGCAAGTCGGACGCAAGATCGCGGTACCGGCGGAAGATCTCCAACCACGGCCCGTAGGGCGGAGTCACCGAGAGATCGTAGGCATGGCCCCAGAGCACCAGGCAACCTCGCTCCTCAGCCTCGATCGTCAGATCCTCGACCAGCGTGGTCTTACCGATGCCCGCTTCGCCGCCGATCAGTACGAGGCTTCCGCGCCCAGCCAGCATCGTACTGAGACGTTCGCGCAGCACCCCTTGCTCGCGCTCGCGGCCCACCAACAACGGGCGCTCGCGAACGATTGGTGATTCAGCGATGGTTGTTTTGATGCCGAACCGGACCAACGCATCGCTGAATCTCGGGAACCAGGCCGACTCCGGCTGCTCCAGCACTTCCACCCATTGGGCCGCTTCGAGCCAGTAGGCGACGTCTTTGGGAATCTCCACCGGTTCGAGCAAGAGCGGCAGGTACGGCTTCTCAAAGCGCCAGCCAAGGGCGATCTCTTGTTTGACGTTGCGGGAGGCGAGCGACGCTTCCGAGCACATCAGGACGATGACTTTCGCCTGCTCGATCGCTTCGGCGATCTCCAGGGCATAGTTCGCCCCGCCCGAGATCCCTTCGCGGTCGATCCAGACGTTCACGCCAGCCGCTTCCAGTCGCTCGATAATCGGCAGGACACGGTCGCGATCCCGGCTGGCGTAGCTCACGAAGAGATCCGGTGATTGGTTGCTTCGCTGATCCTCTGCCACCGGTCTGCTCCTCTCCATCCACGCCGGATGGCCTGACGAGATCAGGCGTCAACCGTATTCAGAAACCATGAGGTGATATCAACCGGTGACGGCTGCCCAGGCCCGGTGAGCAGACGTATCCGATGCGGTGAACGGGCATCGAGCCAGATCACCGGACGGCCACACGCGAGCGCCGCTGCGACGATCGAGGCCGTACCTCCAGGGCCGTGCGCTCGACCACCATCCCAGATCGCCAGTAATACATTGGAGCGCTCCACGACCCAGTGCCCAACGTTGGCGTACGCCGCCTCTTCGCTGGCCCGCGTACCGCGGAGTTCGGTAACCGCTGCAGCCTGCGCGAGTAACGCGTGATACGCCGCCCGCGTCTCAGACGTTGAGAAATCAGCTTCGTAGTCCGTGCGAGAAAACGGCAACGCGCACCAGAGGATGCAGTCGAGCCGTAGCGCTTCCTCCGCCGCCATTTGATCGGCGCCTTCGGCCAGCGCCGAGAGTAGCGCGACAGCGCTGAACGGTTCTGTCGCCCTCACCCCCACCCCGAGCCGCTCCATCGACGCCGGTGTATTGCGGTACGCGATGAGCCAGGCAAGAATGTCGTGCAACCGCTGGCGAAGCCGCGGTTCGTCCATCTGCGTCAGCCGGCCACGCCGATGACCGGTGACCCCGACGCAGAACGTCGCATTCGTCGACAACTCGTGTGGTGTCGTCATCTGTCCCAGCCACGATTCGACAAGATTTCATATATCCTGCCGAAGCACTGCTAATGTCAATATCTGTTGCCCGAATCTTACCGCGCTCGTAGACTACGATACGAGATGATTTGCGGATTGAAACACGACAGGCGACCGGGGAGGCGCTCAGACGCGCCCATCTGCAACCAGAGCACCGGCTCCCGGCCCCGTGTACGATGAGGAATGAACATGCGGTCGTATCCAAACGCAGAAAGACGAGCCGATGCATATTCATGTATGTGGTGATTCGACCGTTGACTGGGCGATTACGCTGCAAACCACATCGACGCTGACCGCAACCTATCTCTGGGAGGCGCGCGACACGGCGCATATCACCGCCCAATTGGGCGGCGCCGCGCTCTTAGCGAGCCTGCTCCGCGCCGCCGCTGCGCAATCGATCTCGGCATCGTCTGCCGCGGACCTGGAGGTCGACG
>Ga0070679_100005281_pt1 | contig 11952 bp, 11 predicted proteins | sample KBSC63BmetaG_FD_65652 | JGI IMG/M metagenome (GOLD analysis project Ga0070679, IMG submission 65652) | Corn rhizosphere microbial communities from Kellogg Biological Station, Michigan, USA - KBS C6-3B metaG | ecosystem: Host-associated > Plants > Roots > Rhizosphere | place: USA: Michigan... | reverse complement strand
GGACCAGCCAGTGGTTGTTGGCCGCCGGCGTGGCGATGGCGCTTTTGGCTGCGGTGGCGGGCTTCATTGACGTTCTGGGCGACGCGCGCATCCGCGCACTCACCATCGTCTGGGTGCATTTTCCCGGCAACCTTGTGGCGGTGCTGATCGAAGCATTCAACTGGTATCGCCGCTACAAGACGGGGTCGGAGGCGATCCAGCCGACCGGATTTTATCTTTCGCTCGCCGCCGTGCTGATCCTTGTGGTGACCGGCTGGCTGGGATGGGAAATGGTCTATCGCCGCCGGGTCGGGATCGCCGACGACGACATCACATAGGCAAAAAAGAAAAGGCCCGGAGCGATGCGCCCCGGACCATTTCGCATTCCCGCTTCATCACCATGGCCGGCCTTGAACCGGCCATGGTGGAATGAGGTCTCGAACAGTCAGGCCAAATTCTTCAGCGCCGCCGCCATGCTGTCCAGGCCCGCCTTCAAGGTGACGCGGGGTGTGGCGACGTTCATGCGCACGAAGTTCGCACCCACCTTGCCGAAGCCCGAACCGGATTCCAGGAAGACATAGGCGTTCTTGGCCAGCCAATGGCTGACGACATCGCCCTGGGTGGTGATCACCGGCTGATTGGTGAGCGGGTTCATCGGCAGCGGCTTTTTGGCATTGGCTTCGTCGGCGGTTTTTTGCGCGCCGATCTTGGCCGCGATGCCGCTGACATCCAGCCACATCAGATAAGTGCCTTCCGGCTTGGCGCCGGTCTTGATCAAGGGCAGGTTCTTGGTCACGTACTGATGGGCGTAATCCAGATTGCCGTCGATGTAATCGACGCACTGGTTGAGCCAGCCTTCGCCGCCCGCATAGGCCGCCTGTTCCGCCACGATCGCGGGATTGGAGATCGAGGGCAGGGACTGGTCGTTGGTGGCCTTGAACAGTTTGGGGTTGCTGGAGAAGAACCAGGCGCATTTCATCGCCGCAAGCGAGAAGCTCTTGGAGCCCGACTTGAAGGTGAGGGAATTGTCGGCGATCTCCTTGTCGAGCGTGGCAAAGGGCACGTATTTCTGGCCCTTGGAGACGAAGTCGCAATGGATCTCGTCCGACAGGACGATGATGTTGTGCTTCTTGCAGAGCTGGCCGTAGCGGACCAGTTCGTCCCGCGTCCATACCCGGCCGCCCGGATTGTGCGGGTTGCAGAGGATCGAGACTTTCACGTCGGGCGTCATGCGGCGCTCGAAATCGGCCCAGTCGATTTCGTAGCGGCCATTGACCAGCTTCATCGGACTTTCCTCGGGCACCGTCTTGGTGATGCCGATGGCGGCATAGAAGCCGACATAGCTGGGCGTCACCATCAGGACCTTGCTGCCCTTGGGCGCGAAAGCCTGCAGCGCGCTGATGATGCCGGGAATGACGCCGGCGGAAATACCGACCAGCTTGGGATCGATATTGATGCCGTAGCGGCGCTTGTTCCAGTCGATGATGCCCTTGACGAAGGGCGTGTTGCCGGCGGTGCCCATGAACAGGTCGCCGTCGATCATGTTGTAGCCCCAGTTGGGGAAGGCGACGCGCTTCTGCAGCGCTTCGGTGATGGCGGGGGCGCAGCGGAAATCCATGTCGGCGACGCCCATGCCGGCCACGATCTTGGTCATCTTCTCGTCGCGCACCGGCATGTCCCAATGCACGCTGTCGGTGCCCAGGCGATTAAGCGGCGTGTCGAAGTCGAACTTGCCATTGGCCATCTTGCCGTCGGCGGCGGCGGCCGTCGTGCTGGCGGCGATGTTGGCGGCCAGCGGCGCCATCGCGAACACGCCCGCGCGCGTGAGAAACGAGCGGCGGTCCTGCCCAATATTGTGATCCTGTTCCATGCAACTCTCTCCCCGTTGGTGCCAGGCAAAAGACGCGATGTCGTGGACCTGGCGCGATTCCAGTGCCCGGCAAGCCTAGCACCGTCCGGCCGGTGTGGAATGCACGAAAGCATGTGCAAAGCTGGACAAAAGTGACGGCGCGAGTTCCGCTGCCGCCGGTCACATTCTGTGCCGCGCTGCAAAAGAATCCGGAGCTGTGCGCCGCCTCACGCCATGAATGTGCCGCGCATCGCTTCGACCACGGTGCCGCCGACGCGGACATTGGTGGCCTTGCCGTTCGCCATTCCGGCGGTGACGTAAAGCTGGCTGGGGCGATTCACGAAACGGCCCTGGCGGACCAGCACGCGTTCGTCAGGCTTGCGGATGCCGTTCTGGACCAGAAAGGCGGCGGCGCAGCCCACCGCGCTGCCGGTGGCGGGGTCTTCGCTGGCGGCGCCCATCATGCGGCTTTCGATTTGCGCCTCGCCAGTCACGACATAATAGGCGCCGCCGCCGAAACGGGCGCGCCAGTCGGCCGGGAATTGATGGCCCAAAGTGAGCTTGGCCAAGGTCGAAACGCTTTTCAGCGGCACGATCAGGAAATTCGATCCGGTCGAGACCATCTGCGGCGCATAGCGGCTGTCGATCTCGTCCACGCCAAAGCCCATCGCGTCCGCCAGAACCTTCGGATCGGCCTTCTCGCCGAACACGGGCTCCTTCTGGGTCATCTCCACGAACAGCCCGTCGCTGCGGCGCTCAAGCGCCACGGAAATCGGCCCGACATTTTCTTCCAGCACAAGCTTGGTCTTGCCGGGCCGGGTCTGCGCCATCACGAAAGCGGTGCCCAAGGTGGGATGCCCCGCGAAAGGCAATTCCGAATTCTGGCTGAAGATGCGCACCCGCGCGTCGCCGCCATTGGCCGCGCGCTGGATGAAGGTCGTCTCGGAATGGTTGAGTTCGCGGGCGATGTTCTGCATCAAACCGTCGCTCATGCCGTCGGCGGCGGGAAAGACCGCCAGCGGATTTCCTTCCAGCGGCGTCTGGGTAAAGACATCGACCTGGATGAAGTCATGGCCTTTGCGCGCCTGGGCGCGCGCGGGCAGGCTTGCCGCCACGGCTGCGCCCGTCATGCCCAGCAATATGTCCCTGCGTTTCATGAATGTCCCCCCGTTGCCCTGGACCGAGTGTCAGGTCAATCACGCTGCCGCGCAACCGGCGGATGACGTTACCGCAATGCGGAAGACGCAATTGCAGCAATGGCGATCCAACACTGTGCGGCTTCAAAAGGTTCCGCTATGGTCGCGCCATACTCAAGCTGGGAGCTGTCATGGATTTTCTCACGAAATATTCTTCGCAATTGCTTGGCATCACGCGCATCGTTATCGGCCTTTTGTTTCTGGAACACGGCACCGCCAAGGTGCTGAGTTTTCCTCTGGCGGCGGGCGCATCGCCCCATGTCTTCAATGTGATGGCATTTCCGGCGGGACCGGCCGGCGTGATCGAACTGGTCGCCGGCGCCCTGATCGTGGTGGGTTATTTCAGCCGCTGGGCCGCCTTCATCGCCTCGGGTGAAATGGCCTTCGCCTATTTCATGGCCCATTTCGCGACCAGTCCCTATCCGCTGCTCAATGGCGGCGGCGAAGCGATCTGCTTCTGCTTCATCTTCCTTTATCTCGCCGCTGCAGGTCCCGGCGCGTTCGCGATCAACAAAAAGTAGAACCGCCAGGCTTCGAAAAGGCGCGCGAGGCGATGCCGCGCGCGTTTTTTTCCTTTGCTTTGGGAATTCTTCCGTTGCGACTCTCTTCCGGCAGGGCGCGCGTCGCTATGTCCCGTGCAATATCACGGGGCGATGCCAACGCCCGGCAGCCGGGAAATTTCCTTCTAAGATCAGGCAGTTAGTTGAGCGCCGGCAACCGGCCGGGCTTGGCAAACTTCGTTACCTTCCATGCCTTGAACCGGACATCCCGCGGGTTCAATCTTTCCCCCGCGTCGCGCACGGTTGCTCAATCGCTGCCGCGCGCCCTGATTTTCTTGTCTGGAGGCTCCCATGCCGGTCGAAGTCCGCTCCGCATCCGATCGATTTGCAGAATCCGACGCCTATGTGCGCGAGATGATGCGCGAGGCGCGCGCCATGCCCGCGCCGCGATCCTTTGCGGTGGGACGGCGGTCGTTTCTCAAGCTGGCCGGTGCGGGTGGCGCCGGGCTGGTGCTGACCTTCCAGCTGCCGCGCGACGTTTTTGCCGCCACCGAGACGCCGCAGGTTGCCGCCGAGGCCAGCAAGGACCAGAGCATCAACGCCTTCATCCGCATCGCGCCGGACAACAAGATCACGGTCTATTCCAAGGCGCCCGAGATCGGCCAGGGCATCAAGACCGCGTTCGGCCTGATCATCGCCGAGGAGCTGGACGCCGACTGGAACCATGTCGTGGTCGAGCAGGCGGACTTCAACCCCAAAGTCTATGGCTATCAGGGCGCGGGCGGTTCGACCTCGATCCCGCGCGCCTGGGACCAGCTGCGCCAGGCGGGCGCGGGCGCCAAGGCGATGCTGATCGCCGCCGCCGCCAAGAAATGGAATGTGAAGCCGGCGGAGATCATTGCGAAGGATTCCGTGCTCACCCACGCGGCCAGCGGCAGGACCGCGACCTATGGCTCGCTGGCCAATGCCGCCGCCAAGATGCCGGTGCCCGATCCGGCCTCGCTGACCTTGAAGACGCGCAAGGACTATCGCCTTTTGGGCCGGCGCCATCGCGGCGTGGACGATCCCAAGGTCGTAACCGGCAAGCCCTTGTTCGGCAGCGATGTGCGCCTGCCGGGCATGGTCTATGCCAATTTCACCAAATGCCCGGCGGTGGGCGGCAAGGTGCGCGGCTTCAACATGGCCGAAATCAAGGCGCTGCCCGGCGTGATCGATGCGTTCGTGGTCACCGGCACCGGCAAGCCCATCGAAGTGATGCCCGGCGTTGCCATCATCGCCAAGGACACCTGGAGCGCCTTCCAAGCCAAGAGCAAATTGAAAGTCGATTGGGACGAAAGCGAAGCGTCGAAGGATTCCACCACCGAATTCTCGGCCCGGGCGCAGCAGATCGCGGATGCCTTTCCCGCACAGCCCGAAGACGATGTCGGCGATGTCGATCGCGCCTTCAAAGGCGCCGCCAAGACGGTGGATGCCTATTACGAATATGGCTTCGCGTCGCACGCCACCATGGAGCCGATGAACACCACGGCGCATTGGCATGACGGGGTGATGGAAATCTGGTCGCCGACGCAGCAGCCCAATCGCGGCCTGCCGATGGTGACGGCGCTGGTGGGCGTGCCCGACGACAAGGTGGTGATCCACCAGACCCGCGCGGGCGGCGGCTTCGGCCGGCGTCTGATGAATGATTACATGGTGGAGGCGGCCGCCATCGCCATGAAGGTGAAGGGACCGGTCAAGCTGCAATGGACGCGCGAGGACGATTTCGCGCATGATTTCTTCCGTCCCGCCGGCTACCACCAGTTCAAGGGCGCCATCGACAAGAACGGCAAGCTGGATGCGTGGCAGGAGCATTTCATCACCTTCACCGCCGACGGCAAGAAAGAAGTGTCGGGAGGCGGGCTGACGGAGAATCTCAAATACTCCACCATCGCGCCCAATCTGCGCCGCGCCACCACCATGATGCCGTTGATGATCCCGACGGGGCCGTGGCGCGCGCCGGGCGACAATGCGCAGGTCTTCGCGCAGCAGGGTTTCCTGCATGAATTGTCCACCGCGGCGGGGCGCGACCATGTCGCCTTCCTGCTGGATGCGGTGAACCGCAATGTGCCCGACCTCAAGCCCAAGGACGAGAAGGTCAATTTCAGTCCGGCGCGGGCCAGCGCCGTGATCAAGCTCTGCGCCGAGAAGGCCGGCTGGGGCAAGAAGCTGCCCAAGGGACACGGGCTGGGCCTCGCCTGGTGCTATTCCCATGCCGGGCATGTGGCGCAGGCGGTCGAACTGAGCGTCGACGAGAAGAAGCGCATCAAGATCCATCACATCGTGGTCGCCGCCGATATCGGGCCGGTGGTCGATCTGGCGGGCGCCGAGGCCCAGGCCCAGGGTGCCTCCATCGATGGCTTCTCCACCGCGATGGGTCTCAACATCACCATCGAGAAGGGCCGCATCCAGCAGAAGAATTTCAACGACTATCCGATGCTGCGGATCGCGTTCTCGCCCCATCAGGTCGAAGCGCATTTCATCCAGTCGGACTTCCCGCCCACCGGCATGGGCGAACCGGCGCTGCCCGCCATGGCGCCCGCCGTCGCCAACGCCATCTTCGCCGCCACCGGCGAACGGGTGCGGATCATGCCGTTCAGGAAATTGGGATATCAGGTGTGAAGCACGGCGCGATTTGATGGGCCAAGTCCCAAGGGCGTGAGGTCCGGGGTTCGTGTGGAGATTGCTGTGACGCACCCTGTATTTGCCGTCTTCCCGTTCTTCCTGTTCCTTCCAGAACAGAAGCGGGACGAACGCGAAGAGGCTCCGCCCAGCAAGAAACTGCTCTCGGCCAGTGAGCGCCTGCGCATTCCCACGCCTTCGGAGCGGCTGCTCAAGGACTGACTTTCTCCCGACATAAAAGCGGCGACCCAAGAACCGCGACGATCATCCGACGGTCGGAATGCTGCGTTGCAGAATAAACGGCCATCCGCCGGGTGTTTCCTGTGGCCCGGACAATCTCTAAGCTCGCCCTGGAACGCCCGCGGATGCAAAGGGGGACTGTGCATGGTTGCCAGGAAATTTGCAGAGCTTGCGCATTACGCGATCTTGCCCGTGTTTTTAGTCGCGCTTGTGGGCCTGTCGCTGGCGATGCGGGGCACGGAATTCGCCCACGACTTTCCGCTTTATCATACCGTCGCCCTCTATATCGGCCTGCTGGTGCTGGAGCGCGTCTTCACCTATAGCCGCAGGGTCTCCCAGCGGCACATGGTATGGCGCGACCTGATCTCGACGGCGGTCGAGACCTTCGTCGCGGCCGGCGCGATGGCGGCGGTGGTGTTGCCGGTGCTGCATTATTTTCCCGATACGTTTTTGGGTCGCCGCTTCCTGTTCGGGCTGTCCGATCAGCTGGGACCGCTCTGGCTGCAAGTGCTGACGGTGCTTCTGCTGATCAGCTTCTTTTCCTATTGGGTGCACCGCTGGCAGCACACATCCGATTTCTGGTGGAAGCTGCACGGCTATCATCACGGCGTCACCAGCTTGCAGATTTCCAATGTGCTGGTGTCCAATCCGCTGGAATGGGCGATGCGCAATATCCTGGGCAGCCTGTTCCTCAGCCTGGTCGGCTTCAATCCAATCGCCATCGTGATCGCGAACGGCCTCAACATCTATGGCGACTTTTCCCATTGCGGCGGCGATTTGAAGGGCGGGTGGCTGAGCTATGTCTTCAACACGCCTGAAGTGCATCGCTGGCATCATTCCACCGAATTCCCCGACGATCCGAAATTCCGCTATGGCTGCAATTACGGCGTGGGCGTGAGTTTCTGGGACCAGTTGTTCGGCACGTTCTACCTGCCCAAGGATGAACAGGGACGGGTGCTGGCGCCCGCGCGGCTGGGACATCCCGAGGGGTATGCCGACGAGCCCAATTATTTGAAGATATTGATCGGCTTGCGGGCATTTCCCAGGCTGGAGCGTTTCTTTGAGCGCAAGAAAGACGGCCTGTCGTCGGTGCCTGCCGAGTGAGTTGAACAGAAGGGTTACATGCTGAACCAGGTCACATCGTTCCTGCGCCAGAAATATCCCTATCTCCTGGGCTTCTGCATCATCGAGGCCGGGATCTATGTCCTCAACGGACCGACCGGCAATTTCACCACCGGTTTTCTGGGCCTGTTCGCGATCTGGATTTTCTATGTCTGGACAAGCCGGTGAAGCCCGGCGCCATGGGCATCATGTTGGCGGCCGCGCTCGTTGCATGCGCCGCGACCGCGCGGGCGCAAAGCGCCCAGGCTCCAACGGCGGATGCAAAACAACAGGTGTCGCAGATGCTGCGCGACTGGGTGAGGGCGGAGAATGAACATGACGCCGCCGCGCTGGACCGCATTCTCGATGACCAGTTCATTTCCACCTATGGCGCGGGCAAGCCGACGCGGAAGGCTGCGTTCATCAAGAGCTTGACCAAGGGCGAGGCCGATCCCCGGCAATCGCAAAGCCTGACCGATGAAACCGTGGTCGTGGATGGCGATACCGCGATCCTGGTCGGCACCGATACGTTCCACCGGACCGACGGCGCCGAGCCGGATGGGCTGGCGTTGCGCTACACCATCACCTGCGTGCGCAAGAACGGACGCTGGGTGGCGCTGGCCGAGCACATCGTGAAGATGCCGTGACGGTTCCGTGGCCAGGCTGAAATCCCTGCCGTTGGTCATGGCGCTGATGCCGTGGCCGCTCCTGTTCAGCGAGCATCATTGGTGGGCCTTTATCCCTGCCACCGTTGCCATCGTGGTGGTGCTGCGCCTGCTGCACGGACCCTCATGGGCGTGGTATGCCGGCCTGAACATGTCTCTGAGGGACGCCCTGCTTGCTGTCGCGGCATTCGGGCTGATCGTCCTGGCGACCAGGCTTCTCCTCCCCGAGATATACGCATCCAGCGGGTTGCGGGCGGACGGCCCACCCATCGCGCGGCAACTGGGCCTGCTGTTCCAATCGCTCAATGAAGAGATTCTGTTTCGCGCCCTGTTGATCGGTCTTCTGCTCCAGGTTGCCGGATCGAGCATCCTGATTTCCGTTGGATTGGCTTGCATCTTCGCGGCGGCGCATTTCGTTCTTTACCGCTATTCGAACCCGTTGCACCTGGCGCTGTCCCCGGCCGCGCTGCTGACGCTATTTCTCGCAGGCGTGGTGATGAACAATCTTTACCTCGCCTTTCGCCACATCGGATTTTCCTGGGCCTTTCATGCCGGCTGGAACATCGTCTGGCTGCCCGCTGCCGTCACCGATGTCGCGACGAACCAGCGTTTGCATGAGCCGCAAATCTTCGATCGCGTGTTGGGCGCGCCCGTCATGGCGGCGATTGCGGGTGCCGCCGCCATGCTGAGCGTTGCGCTGCTGGTGTGGCCGCCGCGCCCCTTACAGGCGCCGGACGCTCCCTAGTTTGCGTGCGGCACGTGCAGCGACACCAGCAGCGCCCGCAGCTTCGGGTTGATCAAGGCATAGCCCTTGGCGTTGAAATGCTCGCCATCCTCGAACAGGTCGCCCTGCACTTTGCCGTTGGCATCCAGCACCGGCGCATCCATGTCGAAATATTTGAAGCCGGAATCCTTTTGGGCCTGCGCCTTGGCCAGGTCGTTGAAGCGGTCGATGGCCTTGGGCTCCCCCGGGTTTGCGAAGGCGGAATTGGGCGCATGCTTCATGCTGAGGAACACGAACGGCACCTTGGGAAAGTCCGACCGCACCTGGGAATAGACTTTCATGGCTTTTGCGAAGGCTTCGTCGCCGCTCTGGCCGCCCACCACGTCATTGTCGCAATAGAACAGCACGGCGGAGGGGTGATATTTCCCGATCACGTCCTTGTAGTAATACTGCACGTCGCCGATGACGCTGCCGCCGAAGCCGCGGTTGATCACGCTGTAGCCGGGAAAGGATTCCGCCGTCCTCCATTTCATGATGGTGGAGCTGCCGACGAACAGGGCCGGATCTTTCGGAAGCGCATTCTTGGCATCGAACTCCTTGAACAATTCGATGTCCTTGCGGTAGCGCTCCGGGTCCGGCGACACATAGGGGCGCGGATAGGCGGCCTGTCCCTCCCGGTACAGCGCCATCACATCGGCGTAATTTTCGGGATGGTTGGTATAGTCCAGCCAGTGGGCGCGCCAGAACGCGCCGCTGGTCTTGTAGAAGGCCGCGCTCTTCTCCGCCGCCGTGCCGCCGGCGCTTTTCGCCTGCACCAGGGCATCATGGAACGCCTGGCGGTCGCTGGCGTCATCGGCCCAGGCCGCGCCGGCACTTGCCAGCAGCAAAAGAGGGCCAAGCGCCATGCTCGCAAATTTACGCATCATTGCTCTCCTGTTCGGACGCCTGCGCGTGCAGGCCTAGCTGAAGAAAATCTGGGTGATGTAAAGCCGCTTCTGGCCGAACACGGCATAGATGTGCAGATGATGCAGCACATCCATGCCCAGCACCATGTCGGGCATGCGGGCATCCGTCGAACCGGCGCGGCTGCCCAGCACCGTCGTGGTCGTACCTTGAAGCTTGTTGGCCGAGATCAACACCGCCGTGTTGACCGCGGTCACCCCGCCCACGGCCGCAAACGCGATCTTGGGGAATGTGTGGCTATAGACGGGCAGGCCCATCACGTCTCCGGTATTGCCCGCTTGCAGAGTGTCCGGCGCGCCGGGCTTCAGGCCCAGGGTCAGCTCGGCGATGTCGCGCCGGATGATGCTGTGTTCGGCGCTGGTGTCGATCGCCGCCACGATGACGTGCCCATCGATGATCACCGGCACCTTGATCTTGCCGTCTTCCAGGATCATGGGCGCGACGGCGACGCCGCCATTCGCCCAATAGGCCACCTGGGCCGGGTCGGTGCATCCGGTGGGGGTGAGCCAGAACATCTGCATGGTGCCGAAATCGATCTCGACATCATACTGCTTGAAAAAATCGTTGGTCAGCAGCCCGTCATACGGTGCGTCCTTGGCGATCTCGCCGTCCTTGGCGATCATGAACATCAGGTTTTTGCCGGTGGCGTCGCCGATGGTGAAGGAGCCTAGGCGGACGCGAGAGCCGACCGTATCCTGATTTGCGCCGTTGCCTGTCTGGCGCACCGTCGCCTGCACCGAAGGCGATCCGAAATTCAGGTCGCCGGTAAAGCGCGGCGTATCGATGCTCTCGGTCGCCCGCACGGCTTCCGGCAGGCTCAACGCGGTCACCGTGGCCTGGGAGATCCGGGTGGGCCTGGTGCCGATATCGAGCAGGAATTGCTTGGGCACACCATTGATGGCCACCGGCACTGTCACCAGGGCGGAGCCATGCACCTGTTTCAGATCCACCTTGTCGGCCATGTCGGGAAGGTTGCAGCTTGCTGCCGTCGCCGCGCCATGGGAGCCCAGCAAGGCGATAAACGCGGCGAGCATGGATTTGCGCATGACATCCCCCGGAGCGACTGCGCCAGCCTATCATGGCGTCGCTTGGACGGTCCAATGCCGCTCGCTCAGGTTGCGACCGCGAAGGCGTGGCTTACCGGTGGCGCGGCCAACGCGGCCGTGATTAGCTTGGCCCGGCAACGGCGTCGGGGGATTCCATGGACCGCAGACACGTGATGCAGATGGGGACGGGCGCCATCACGCTCGCCGCATTCCAGGCGGGAAGCGCCGAACGCGCCGGCGCGGCGACGGCCGCCGCGGCAGACCGGACGCCCGAAGAGGTGGCGCGCGACGAGGATTACTGGATCCAGATCCGCAACGCCTTCACCATCGAGCGTAATGTGATCAATTTCAACAATGGCTATGCCAGTCCCGCGCCCGTGCCGGTGCAGGACGCGATGCGGCGCTACCTGGCCTATTCCGACATGGGGCCGATCCAGACCATGGTCAATGTGCTCTATCCGCAGATCGAGCGGGTGCGCGAGCATCTGGCCGCGGTGGCGGGCTGCGATCCGGAGGAGATGGCGATTGTCCGCAACGCCAGCGAAGCGAACCAGATCGTGCAGATGGGCATCGACCTCAAGCCCGGCGACGAGGTCCTGACCACCGATCAGGACTATCCGCGCATGCTGACGACCTTCCGCCAGCGCGAGCGGCGCGACGGCATCAAGCTGGTGACGGTGTCCTTTCCCGTGCCGGTGGCGAGCAGCGATGATCTCTATAATCGCATCGCGCAGGCGGTGACGCCGAAAACCAAGCTGATCCTGATCTGTCACATCACCAACCGCACCGGCGCCATCTTTCCGGTGCGCCGCATCTGCGACATGGCGCATGCCAAGGGCATTCCGGTGATGGTCGATGGCGCGCACGCCTTCAACCATTTCCCGTTCAAGATATCGGATTTGAACTGCGACTATTACGGCGTCTCCTTGCACAAATGGACCTGCGCGCCCATTGGCACCGGGTTCTTGTATGTGCGGAAATCCCGCATCGCCCAGACCTGGTCCTTGATGGCGTCCAGCGAGAAGCAGGTG
>Ga0070679_100005279_pt1 | contig 11953 bp, 2 predicted proteins | sample KBSC63BmetaG_FD_65652 | JGI IMG/M metagenome (GOLD analysis project Ga0070679, IMG submission 65652) | Corn rhizosphere microbial communities from Kellogg Biological Station, Michigan, USA - KBS C6-3B metaG | ecosystem: Host-associated > Plants > Roots > Rhizosphere | place: USA: Michigan... | reverse complement strand
GTGGAGGGTGCTTGGTAATATTCCATTCCTTGAAAGCCAGTGGATACTAGAGCCAGTAAAACGGTTGCTACTAAAGCGTAAACTGCTCGTTTTTCCTTCCCCGCGAGTATAGCATGATGAGCCCAAGTTACGGCAGCTCCGGATGAAGGGAGAATAGGGGTATTAAGAAGAGGGATTTCCCAAGGATCTAAAACCCCAATCCCTTTTGGGGGCCAAATACCTCCGATCTCTACCGTAGGTGCCAAAGAAGAATGAGAAGAAGCCCAAAAAAAAGCAAAAAGGAACATAACCTCCGAGACTATGAAGAGAATAGAACCATATCGAGGTCCTAATTGTACAGCTTTTGTATGATGCCCTTCCAACGTGGATTCACGTAGAACATCCCGCCACCATACGAACATGGTATAAAGGAGAAATATTAGGCCCAAACTGAGAAGTGTTGCACCCCCTTGAAATGAGTGCATGTACATCACACCTCCTACGGTGGTTGCCAAAGCTCCGAGTGAACCCGAAATAGGCCATGGACTTGGATCTACCAAATGATAAGAATGCCTCTGAGATTCAATCATAAACCACTTTGCCCCGGTTGTATGTAAACCCCCCTTCACCCCCATCCCCTAAAGTGGTAAAGAAGGAGGCTCTTCTTTGTCTCATTAGGACAAACAAATAGGAAGGGATAGTTCTTTCATTGCATTGATAGAAGTGATACTATCAAAAGATCTCTCTATTATTTTAGAGAAGAGTCGGCGTTGGTTCTACCAACGAAACGAAGAAGTTTTGGATTGGTCTTTATCATGTCATGGGATAACCCCCCCGAAAGAAGAGTGCAAAGACCAAGTTCCCATTTCCTCCGTTCATCCACGAGAATCGATATTCGTTCTTTCCACTTTGAATACGTCAATTCTCATCCGTTACTTGAGATTCGATACGTAAGATACGTCATTTCTCATCTGTAACTTCCATCCGATAAGGGCAATAAAGCCAAGGCAAGCTCATATTTGCGTATCTAAAGGCTTGGTGTGGAGTTTTGGGGAGGTTTCGGGAGATGAAAAAAGCCTACTTTTACAGCTAAGTGATTAGGACTTGACCGAAAAATATTGCTCTCAAAACATGCATTTATGAGGTAAACTAGAAAAACACTACTTTTGACCCAGTGATCCGCACTTTTTTCATTGGAAATCGAGTTTCCTTAGGGAAAAAGGACTTGCTAACTTTTGCAGCTATATGAAACGGACTTGCCTACTTTTGCACCGAAGAAACTCAAAAATAGTCTTTCTCAAAACAAAAGCAAGGTAGGATTTCTACGAAACAAGCCCGGATAGGTAACTAGGCGGATAGGAAGGATTTCTACGAGCTTCAGTTCATGAATTGAAATATGCATGCATCCCATTCATAAGGAGTAGCTGGCTATCCGTGTGCAACACTCATTTCTTTCTAGGAAGATAAGATCCCGCTCTAAGGCATTGGAGCTGCTGGAATATGATACGAAAATACAGATTGATGTTTCTGCTTCTCCTCTCTCGGGAATAGTTTACCGACCGGGCCACCTGTAAATTCTTTAGTTAAAACAGGCCTCGGGAGTAGTCATCCTAGTATCGAAAATCATCTTTTTTTCTTTCCGCGTTGATTCTCCGATTATACGATGGCAACATGTGTGAAGTCTAGTACCAGATCATATCGGGGATAGCTAGCTCATCAGCAGTTCATTTCTATGTATGGCGAGAAGTCCAACTGTCAAGCATGGCACGATTCCAGAATCATCGCTTGGCTGCTGCTTAGATGAGATGAAACCTGAGCTGACTTCTCTGTTGGCCAGGCCTGCTTCTTAAGTGAACTCATCCATTCCCTTGATTGATTAGTACAGAAGGAGGCGATATCGTGTCAATTCCCTAAAGAAAACCGTCTTTTCCAATGATTTAGGGCCCATACCCCAATAATGATGACGAAGAGGTCTTCCTGCTTCACTTCAAAAACAGGGCTTCCTGACCCGAGAAAAGAGTGCACATGGAAGTAGTTCCGCTCAATTCTCCAATACGACTTCGGGTGTGACCCCAACCCCACCAAATGGTGATCCTCGAGACCAAAGGGCATTGAACGAGAGAGAAGGAAATCGTCCACAGAGAATCGGAGTATCCGGCCTAGTGATAGTTAGAAAGAGTTGGCCAATACAGAATCTCATGCGCCTCTCATTGATGAACCCCTTTTTCCTTTATCCTCTACTGGTGGCTGATTGATTGAGCGCCGGTCTCACTCATTCTTTATGAGCGGAAGCCATGCACCTATCACCTATAACCGGAGAAGTACTATAGCGCACCTGGGGAAGTACTATACGGCACGGCACCTTCGGCGAGGACTCAACTCAACAGAGAATGATTTGACAAACATTGATCCGCCAGCTCAACTCTGAAAAAGAAAAGAGGAGAATCTCTCTAGCTTGTGGAATCACTTCCCTGGATGCTTAGATAGCTCGAGAAAGTGCGCCACTTCTCCCTGAGAATCTAATCTATGGTATAAAAACAGATAAATAGGCTCATTAAGTGAAGTGAGAACAGAACTCGATCTTTGCTAGGCGTGAGAAGAAGATATCGGTCCTTTGGCCATCGGGAGCAGTGGTAAAGAAATCCTTTGAATGGATCAGTGAGTTCCGGCACGATTGCTGGAACGAACGGAATCTACGGGAACGAGATCTTTCTGTTGGCACGATATCTTTCAGGAACTGCGCTAAGGACGAATGCTTGATTTGCAATCTTTCAAGACGATTTTCTTGTAGCAGATGTGGAATCCAGATTGGCATAACGGGTTCTACGTGAAGTCAGCCGTTCGTCATCATTTGAGGGTTCGGGTCGGGATCATGGCCATAAATCGCTACTTTTTCCACTAGAGCGAATAGCATTCTTCGAAACAGGCACGCACAGGACTTGAAGCAGAATCAGAGAGTGATCCCTTTCCAACAGACTGATCGAATTCCAGTGATACACTACGCCTGGCACTATTCGTCACATTAGTAGTTAAGTTACTCATTTGTTACGAACAAAGAGACGCTAGAGATTCTATGAACTTCAGATCGATGCCATTCACTAATCTCAATCGTCTTTCTATGGATTTCTGGGCCGATGGGCGATAAACCTTCAAAGTCGCTGCTACGGGCTCTGTGGTGCGTCTCAGAGCCCTTCCCCGTGGGGGGTTCCCGTTCTGCTAATCTTGCTATCTTCCCCAGGTTTGCTCGTTTCGATTGGAACAAGAAGTCCGTATTGGTATTTCTTGGTATTGGTAGCAGATGTGAATGAATTGCAATTTCCGAGGAGTAGTAAGGACGAGTAGTAGCTGTGGATGCCAGTGTGGAAGATCATATTCTCACAAGTGAATACGGACTTCCGTTCCGGATTGGGAGATCTGCCCTGGCTAAAGACATCGAACTGTGGATCAGTCGTGAATCAAATCGAAATCAGAAATAGAGGAATAGAGTCATCCTCACCACAACAAAGCTATGGGTCGGCTTCAAGCCAATAAGTAGGAAACCATGCAGGTACGAGAAAAAACAAACCCATTACTTGATTCAGACACTTGAGGAAGGTGTCAACGGACGGCACAGCTCCTCAGAGGCAACCCATCAAATGGATCTTTAGCGGCTCTAGTCTAGCCAAGGGAACGGGTATCACGTATTTCCTTGAAGGCAGCCTATAACCAAGCGGAGATGCTTCTGCCTTTTGGGGAGGCCTGTTTGTTGTACAAGAGGAGAAGGTTCGTATCTCCTTTCCGAAAAGATGCATCTATTTTCCTATCTTTGGCCAAGGTAACCCGTATTGGACAAGCTTGCCTTTTGTGGGAGCATCGTTTCGAAAACTAGTCTAATTGATTTCTTTTTATTTAGGAGATGCTTTTCCGTTACTTGACTTTCACTAGTGTGATGCCGATCTCTTACTCGAATGCTTCTGCCACTTTAGGAAGGGATAGAGGAAACAAACTGGGAATAGGAATTGATAGCGGTAGCTGTAGATAGGAGATAGGAGTGCGGACCAACACAAATACTCGAATAAACTGAGCCCTGGCGATAAGAAAGTATTTCACAAGTTCCGAAGTGCCGTTCAATTCAATTCAAGGAAGACGCATCCCTGAAAGAAGGTCGTAGGGAGAGAGGGTTCTCGATACCGGGCATGGAAAAGGCAGAGAAGGTTCTCGATACCGGGCATGGAAAATAAGTTCCTTTGGGCTTTTGAGTCGGAGGAGACTGGCCACCTTTCCTACGCAAATCTTCAGCGCAAATGCAAATATGACTTGAGATTGGAAATAGCAATTCCAGGCATCCATGCTTCTTTAGGCCCAGACCCTATAAACCAACTTTAGGAAATCTTATGAAATACGCCGGTCTTAGTCTTAAGCAGCCTAGCACTATCGATCAAAGCGACAACCCTCTAAATAAACTTCCATTTTCTTGAACACGGGTAAATGCCATTCTATCTCAACTATGGCGCATTTGACCGAGGTTTTCGTCTCAAGTCCACTCCTGAAGCCCTGCCGATTGAAGCAGAAAGGCTCTTCTTATTCTTTTTAGGGTATGGTATCGGACTCGAAACCTTCAAAGTCGCTGCTACGTGCTCTGTGGTGCGTCTCAGAGCCCTATTCCATGTGGGGGTTGGAAGACATTTATTTGATCCCAGAGGGAGGAATAATTAGACCTCCCTCTGGGTTGAGGATACGTAGCAGTGGAAGATGCCGGTACATTATACGTCTACTCACTTCCTAAGCAAAAATCACGGCAAAACTTTCTTTCTTTTCGAAAACTGGATTCGGGTTTCCAGAGGTAGGGCAAAAATACGGGGTTTCTTCCCTCGATCAATCATCCGGCACCTTGACTCGTAGTGCCGCACTGGCACTGATCTAGACTAGAGTTCGACACCCGTGCTTGTGAGCGAGGTTTTCACTTCTCACTCGTATTGATTGATGCCGTGGACTTGCCAGAGAGGAATATAGGAAGGAGTGTCAGCGCTATTCAATACTTTTTGGTGTCGACGGAACTCAAGCAAGGAGTTCCCATCAAAAAGGTGAGAACGAACTCACTCGATCTTTGCTAGAGGTATTGGCCAACGGTGCGGCTTCTGAACCAGACTAGAGAAATGCTTGACTGCCCGATATGAGATCCGCTATACTTAAGAACTGTGGCACTTGTTAGGTCTGGGCCAGGTACGAGCACTTAGAGGTTTGAGCAAGCATTCATGCAGAACGTAATCTGAACGTAAGTTTTCGATTAGTGAATGATGTGAACCAGTGGAATCTCGTACTAGATAGAGACTGCCATCCATCCGGACTAGAGGGCTATCTACATTTCTGTGCTCGTATCACCTTTCAAAGACAGGTTTCAATGGGGGTCAAATCTTTCTTCCCTCGGAGCTTTGAAGCTGTTTGGTTCGCCATTAGAGCAGCACCTTTCTCCGCTAAAGCCCATGCTTGGAATAATAGGGTTCAGTGATCCCCGGTCTCTGGGGAGTCAGTCTCGTATCCAGTCCAGAACAGCTCGTTTAGTCAGCAGGCTTATGCGCTAGTCGCCATCTCCAGATCCGGCTAAAGAGTTCGTTTACCCACACTGGCATCAACTTAAACTACTTCTCTCTTTTATGTGGATTGCTATCCTACGACGAGCTGTGCTTACTCCCCCTAAGTGGCATACTTGCGCCTGTGCTTGAAATCAAAAATATATTGCCTTTCCACAACGGATCACATTCCTCTAGCCATGACTGAGATCTATCTTCTACCAGGACACGGATACGAGTATAGTGCCAAAGAGTAATGCCGCGAAGAGGTCAACCTTTGCTTCCGAAAGCCACTGTTTTATGTTTATGTTCCTGAGGTCCCTCCTCTCCAGGGGTTCAACAGAAGGAGTTTAGGCCGGTGTCCGCCCTCAAGAGTGCCAATCCTGAGATCTTAGAGTTGTAGACCGAGTCGAGGGCTGCTTCTCAATCAAGCGATCGGCAACAGCCACGAGAGGAGAGTGCACTATTCATTCTAAGTGTGGGATGGGATCAGCTTCTAAGCTTTTAAAGCCCCCCCATCTGCCCAAATCTTATTAATCTCAAGCGGACCTGGTGGTTGGAAATACTATTAGAGGCATAACCTACGTACGTGTATCATTAGGTGCCGGGTGGGTAAGTTCTTTCAGCTGCAATATGGGGCTTCTTCTTTGTTGGAAAAGCTTTGATAGAAACGGCAGGCTTCTACCAATGGAAAATAGGTCGAGACCACGAACACTAGACACTAGGAGATTGCTTTCGCCGTCGGCATATGCGGAAGTATTCGTTCTTTGAAATATTCGATCCACAAGCAAGCTCTAGTCAAGTGTATTCGAAGATACAAAGCATAGCTAGGAACAATGCAAGATTACACAGACTGTACCCATGATAGTAGTGGTGGCTAATGGAAATTGAATTTCCACTTTTTCACATAAATCACTACAAGGCCTGAAGAGGAAGTAAAAGTCCCCAATGGGTGAGATGATGTGTGGCTCAGCCTCTACTCAGATTGAACGTTCTGAAAAGAGCAGTTCTTGAGGGGATCTTGTACCAATGGTGAAGATTGAGGCAATGGAACGCCTAAACCAAAGAAAGAAAATAAAGCAATTAAGGCATTTGATACTAATGGATATAGCCCTAGCCTTCAGAAAAGGAAATCCAATAGTGCGTCCGTGTCCAATTCGAAGTAAGACCCCATTCCCATTCCAGTTACTTCATAATGTGCCATACCTGATTATGGCCACGATTCCAATTTTACATAAAACCAAACCAAGGTCTGGCGAATCCTCTTCCCAACTGGCCTGGAATGAGATCCAGAAAAGGACCTGGCAAGAGATACGTCTGTCTTGTTGTGATGCGAGGAATAGGCGAATCTGTCGTGATAGAAAACAACCCTTTGTTGCTATGCTAATGGATCTGCTCAGGGAACTGGCCAGGGTTCAGTTGAAGACAGGAATGGAAATGTTTCCCAACTAGAGCTACGGCACTTTTCCAATAAACGGAAGCTCAAGCCAAGCCTAAAGCGAAGCATCCGCCTCCTCTTTACTAGCGAGTCTAGTTTCCTACAGGGCAAGGGCGTAGACTGGTTTCGAGTCCTATAGGAGGATCAAAGTATTAGAGCTCAAGTAGTTCTCTTACGACCTAGTCAATACGCATTGGAATCATGGCATCCCCTCCACCGTAGTAAAGTAAGAAGTAACGGGTCTACGCCCAGCTTCCTTGTTCCGGAAATGAAGGATCCATGCAGAAGTGGACTCTCTTTCCGTTCTGTTCAAAGAGTTGGCCTGGTATTCTAGTTACTCTAGACCTATTCCCTTCGAAATAGAAACTCTTGCCAGAGCTGAGTAGAAATCATCATTACCGCCGCATTTACTATACTAGACTAGCGCCTAAGATAGCTATAAACATGGTATGTCTTAGAGCGATATGAGTATTCTTTACCAGCACCACCCAGGGATCCAACCACAATCAGAAATGGATACGTTATAGTTTCCATCCTTGACTTTACTAGTCCTATAACCGGCATCCAAGCAAATAGACTTGTCTTTCTCTTTCTCTTTTTCCCTAGTCCCTAGTAATAGGAGATCCTTCCTGTTCTGGATATGTCCTCTATTCCATCCGGTTTGGACACAGATTGTCAACGGTGAGGTGACATGACCTTGATCAATAGATCCCTTACTCTGGTCCCTAGTTCCTTACCTATTTGATAGGGAAGCGTTTCGATATCACCTACCATGAACTCAGATGGTGTTTGCTGACGAAAGAAAAAGGCTGGTTTTGGCCCATAGTGAGCAGCACTGGCACTCAAAAGGGATCCTTCCGCCTGCCGGGAATAAGTACCGGCACCCTTACAGGAATCAAATCTCTTGGAACGAGATCAAGGGCCGAAGGAAGTCAACTGCGAATCGGTTCGGTAGTGAAGAAAATATCTCTTGTCTGCTCTTCATCTTCAGCAACGCGTGATGCGATAGTGCCAGAGAATATCTTCTCTTCTCTTGTTGGTAGGAAAGCAGTGGTGAATGAAAAGCGGTTCTGTTCCCTTCCGGGTGAATGGATGGGAAATGGAAATAGACTAACACTCACACAAAAGAGACAAGGAACCAGAAATGCTTACTACTGACCAGCTCCTATTCCTATGCCAAAGAGGGATTCGAGTTTCAGGGGTAGAGGGAAGCTTTAGGAAAGGATAGATGCACACACAATCTGATAAGCCTGCCGACTAATCTCCCTAACAACCGGCGCTGGATACCTGAGACCCAGCTGGCACTTCTCTTGATCCAAGCGTTGGTCTAGTTTCCATCGGAAAGTTATATGTTCTTGTTAGGCGGTAGCAAGCAGTATCAAATTTCTGTCGGTTCAGTTCAGAGAAATAGGTCTAAATAAACCGGGCTTGTCCCGTAGATTGTACTATCCCCCTTGCCCAACAGGAACTGGAACTGGAGCTCTTGCCTTCTATTTCAATTAGTTGCTTGATGGAAAGCAATAGGCAATCGGCTAGATTGCACATCCAACCTGTTCACTGATTTATGCTGCAGGCACTTCAGAAACCTGAGCTGGGTTAGGTAGCGGTTCCACTTCTCAAGTTTGGAGCCTCTAAAGAATTCTCCGCCTCAGGATCTGGGTCATAGAATTTGAGCCATTGGACCTTCCTCTTTTCTTTCGAAAGGACCTTTTCTCTAGGACCGAACAAGAAGATCCATACTGTCTACTTTTGAACTATGTAGCTATTGAGAAATCTAGTGCGGAGCCAATATCGTGTTCATGGTGGCCGGCGCTTCCGAAAGACATCACGTCCTTCTCTTTAGTTTTAAGCAATGTGGTCTTCCCTGGTTGAGTGAGTGAGCCCGGTACCTACAGCCTGATCTAAGCAGTATTCCGAGGGGATAGAAACGGAAAGCAAGACGAAATCCTGTGTTGAAAAAGAACCTTGCAAGGAAGGAATGAAGCTATGGATATATTTGAGTAAAAAGAGGAAATTGAAGCCCAATCACAGTGGTGAGCAGAGCCCTCGTCCCCGATATCGATATTTATTTTCCTTCGCAATCCATTCCTTAGAACCACTTAATCGGATTTTGAAACAGGCAGCTAAAGAGAGTCCCATGGGCATGCATGGGGGGAGAGTCATTCCTAGCGGTAGGTGGGTCGTTTCCTGCGTCTTATCATGGCAAGGACACTTTTTACAGGTCCATCAAATAGAAATCCTTCTCTTCTGGGAAACCTAAATTCTAAACCAAAGTGGTGAACTGGTTGGCACTCTGCACTCTTCTACTTCAGTTTCTACCCCTGTCCTGTGGTATAGGCAAATGCACTTTACTAGTTATGCGGCCCGCCCTAGATTACCAAGTTCCTCTTGGAGGAGGAGGTACCAGTGCCAGTTTCTAGAATCGTATAAGGATCTGCTTCTCTTCTGCTTCTGCCGCTCGCTCTCGCTATAGTAGGTAACCTCCCCTCCGGTCGATAAACAAGAGAAGTATGTGGCAGCTCGGTGTTTGTGATTGAACTGATATTTATGTTATTCCTCGCATCGCAACAGGACGGATCTTTAGATTGTACAGTAGGAACGGAAGGCCCCGCACTCTCTTTCCTTGGTTCTTACTTCCGTTCGTGGTAGGACCTCCATCCTTCCACTCACTCATACTGTCCGTCTCATACTCATAGTACCTATATTCCTATCTTATCCTATCTTTCTTTTTTAACCGGACAAAGAAAAGGGAGATTGTTCTACGATTTTCCTCAGTGCGGAAAAGGTGCAAATATGTCTCGTTTTTCTGTCTTTTTTCATCGTTTTTGATGGTTTTTCTTGTTTGTTTTTCAGAGGGAAAATAAGCCCTTACTTAGATGGGGTGAAATGAAAGAAAATGAAACGAGTTGACTGCACAGTAGAATATGGGGAGTCGTCTAGTGAAGTTTGAAGGAAAGCCCTCTGGGGGTTAGGCCAATCCAAGAACTGCTTGCTTCCCCCATTTCTACTGCAAATAGCCAATGCCATCAACAACAACTCTGCGTTTCCCAGAACGATAATACGACCGAGAAAAGGAAGGAGTAGCATTCCTAGAACGATTCGCTTTACTCTTGACGGAAGTCCCTTCCTCTAATTGGGTAGCTTGACTCTTATCTTAGAATGAATAGCCTGCTGCACTAGAACGATAATACGCCTTTCCTAGAACGAGAATACGACTGATCTCCTATTCCTCGCTAGAGAAGAGATTCTTTGACAACTGCTCCTATTCCACGCTAAAAAAGGCCGGGTATCTTCTGGCGCACTACCCCAAAGGACAGTTCCGATCTCCCAATCCGGAAGTCCGTATTCACTTGTTCGAAACGAAAGACTGTTCTCACAACTGAGTGAGCATATTTCCAAGGCATTCCAGAGTAGGTGCTTTCTGGGCTTAACTTAAAGGGCCTATTCCCTCCGCTTCTCGAAATTACATACTTAAATATCAAGATCAAGTCATCTGAGTTCCGTTTCGCAAGTAGTATTCGATTCTATTAGCACGCTCCTCTTGCGTCTGCAGATCCCAAAATACGGATTCTTACGGCAGCAGCAACTGATCCATGTTTCCCTTCGCCGGAAAGAAAAGATAAGTTCAGCTAACAAGCAAGTGCCACTAGGGAATCAGACTTTTGCAATCAATCAACGGCAGCACTCTGTTCGTAGTGTAACTCGAGTTAACGAACTGATTCGAATAGTGCCGGTTCCCATGTTCAAGAAAATGGAAAGCAGTTGAGTGCGAATGCCAATTGAATGAAGTTTCAAAGTGGGGTTCTCCGTCTGCTCTAAGTACGAGATAGAAGTTATCTCGCAATAATCCACAGCGTAGAGGCTGCCATAGCAGGTAGGAGTTTTGCCATCATATCGGATCATCCGAACTAACCGGAGTAGGTTATGCGAACTCATCTCAGCCATCCCATCCCTTGGAGCTTGGGATCTTAAGTGTGGAAACAAAAGCTAGGCGCCACTATAGTCGCTACAAGGAGTGCAGTGCAGCTGTCTGTCTTTCGAGTAAGTAAGTTGATCAGTTACTATCGGTAGGGAGGTTGGTCTTCAGTCGATAGAACTGCTATTTCCGGTACCTGCGCCTGTGATCCAATGCTCAGGGCTGCTTCCTAAGTCGACACTACTGTTTGTTTCTGGAATTGCACTTGTGTGACACCACTCTTACCTCTTTTGAACTTGTGTGAAGTCGGTACTAGACTATGTCGGGAACGGAGTGCCACTATTGTTGGGTTCACTGGAATCTAAAAGTGAATCAAAATGCTTAATGTGGTTGGGGAGGAAAGCTGCTTATAAGTCCTCCTCTTCTCTCGCCAATAGAGTGACAGTCCAGTGTTCTTGAAACAACATACTAGGAGAAAGAATAAAAAAGATTGGTCACCTTAGGGCGGAACTTACGGATTTGAATCGTTTTAGTCAGGAGGATACCCATGCCCAATGGACTGAACACAAACTGAATCTTGTTCTGGTCGTTACAACCTAGTGGTTGGCGCCCTTGCAAAGCGTAGTGCTTCTTTATCCAATTTGGACCCTATACTTTCTTACTTTCTAGCAATTAGGTAGAGCCTCGTCCAGGCTGTTTTAGAACGGAAGTCTCGTAGCGACGGTCAGATCTTCAATAATGAACTCAATGGGATCTTCCACCATAGTATGCTTTCTGCTCCTGAGGTGAGACATTGACAATTGCCCCTTCTTTTTAGTCAACTTCGGGTTCGTCAGGTAGTCACCGCGCTCTCAATTTCTTGGACTTGAATGCCTTGCTTCTTAACCACCTTGAGTAGAGTTGGGGGATACCAGACCATGTGAGACATCATAAACTTGGGTTTTGTTTTCTGGAAAGTATCGTGCAAGAGAGGATCAAAGCTATCGAAAGTATCAACTGCAACGCCATTTTGAGGGTCAGGAGAAAGCAAATCCCTCAAAGAGTTGAAGTTGACAGCCGTCTTTCAAGTGG
>Ga0070679_100005274_pt1 | contig 11958 bp, 9 predicted proteins | sample KBSC63BmetaG_FD_65652 | JGI IMG/M metagenome (GOLD analysis project Ga0070679, IMG submission 65652) | Corn rhizosphere microbial communities from Kellogg Biological Station, Michigan, USA - KBS C6-3B metaG | ecosystem: Host-associated > Plants > Roots > Rhizosphere | place: USA: Michigan... | reverse complement strand
AGAACCTATCCGCCGCGCGGGAGGTCCGCGCCTTCGGTTTGGAGGAGCGCGAAACCCAACGGTTCGCCGAAGCGAGCGCCGAGTTGATCACCTCGCAGATCAAAATCGCCAAATACGTGCAGGCGCTCACGCCCGCCATCGAGGTCGTCGCCGCGGCCGGAATCGCCGCGACCCTGGTCGTCGCGTACCTGCTGCACATCGATCAATTCACCTTCATCGCCATCGTCACGGCGCTTTATTTCAGTTACGAACCGATCAAGAAACTCGGCGCGCTGAACAACGAATACAAACGCGGCCTCGCCGCGCTCGACCGGCTCGAATTCGTGCTCAACGAGCCGATCCGCATCGCGGACCCGGTTCGCCCGGTCGAGGTTGGCCGCATTCACGGAGACATCGCCTTCGATGGCGTGACGTTCGCGTACAAGCCGGACGAACCGGTGCTCCGCGACGTCGCCGTGACGATCCCGGCCGGCACGGTCTGCGCACTCGTCGGCCCCAGCGGCGCCGGCAAAACCACGTTCGCCAATCTGGTGGCTCGGTTTTACGACACTACGGCCGGCCGCGTGAACGTCGATGGGCACGATGTGCGGTCGCTCCGCGTCGCGGACCTGCGGCGCAACATCGCGATCGTTTCGCAGGACCCCGTGCTGTTCAACGATTCGATTTACAGCAACCTCCTGCTGGGCCGTCCACAGGCGACGCGCGAGGAGGTCGAGCAAGCGGCCCGCGACGCCTTCGCTCACGATTTTGTCGTCAAGCTGCCGCGCGGTTACGAAACCATCGTCGGCGAACGGGGCGTCCTGCTGTCGGGCGGACAGAAACAGCGCATCGCGATCGCGCGCGCGTTCCTGCGCAACGCGCCGATTTTGATTCTCGATGAAGCGACCAGCGCGCTCGACAGCGATAGCGAAGCGGCGATTCAAGCCGCGTTGAAGAAACTGATTGTCGGGAAAACGGCGCTGATCATCGCGCATCGATTTTCAACCATTCGGGACGCAACGAAGATTCTGGTTTTCGATCGCGGCCAGCTCATCGCCACCGGCACTCACGCCGAGCTATACGCCGCCAACCCGCTTTACCGCTCCTTGTACGATCGTCAGCAGGGCGTTTAGCCCCGGCGACGGGCCGCGCGGCGCAATGGAATAGGTCGATTGGCGCTAAAACCGCGTCAAAAACAGCCTCCCGGCTAAATGACGTAGTCAGCCGGATCGATTGCTGACTGCAACAGCTCTGGACCGCCCCGGCCCCGGGCGCGATCACGCTTACTCTCAACCCTGGCGACCGATGACTCCGACCATCCTTTGCGTCGACGATGACACCGGTATGCGGCGTATGCTTTTCGATACGCTGACCCCGCGGGGGTACTTCGTGATCGGGGCATCCTCGGTCGAAGAAGCGGTGAAAATCGCGACGACGGCGAAGCTCGATCTGATCATCCTCGACGTCTTCCTCCCCGATGCCGAAGGGTTCGCCCTCTTCAGCCGGCTGACCGACGAGACGCCGAACGGCAAAGTGCCCGTCGTGATGGCCAGCGGCTGCGGCACGGTCGAGGCGCGAAATCTGGCCTCCCGGCGCGGCGCCGTCGCTTACCTGCAGAAACCCTTTCAGATCCAGCAATTGCTTTCGGTGATCACCTGGGCGGCGCCCGCACCGGAAGCTGAGCCGGCAGCCCAATCCACATTCGAGGCGTAGGGGCGCGAACGCCGGGGGGAGCCGCCGCACGCGATCTGCGGCCGCTCGGGCCGCGAATCACGCCTGTGTCACTTATTCGTGACATCCTCAGCCGAACGGCTAGGGTTTTATCCGCTCGACGTAAGTTCATTCTACGCCGACCCGGTTTGCTTCCTACCCGCTCGTCGTCATTCCCCATGAACTCACGCTTCCGTTTCTTCTCCGTTGCAGCCAGCGCCGCCGCTGCCGCCTGCTCCGCTCTGGCAGATCCGTACGTCGTCGAAAAGGTTCACGCGTATACGCAGACCAGCGCTTCCGGCGCCGTGCCCGCCGCGGCGGCGTACTCGTTCAGTGCCCAAAGCCCAACGGCCACGGTGCTCCACGTCCCAGGTGGCACGACCGCCACGTTAACGGCGGAGTCGGACCGCTACTCGCTGGTCCGGTCGTTTGCCACGCAGGCGGCGCTCGATGCCGCGTTCCCGGCGGGGACGTATACTTTGACCGCGACGGGGATCCCGACTTTGTCCTTTGACCTGTCAGCCAATCTCTATCCGACCGCCGTGCCGCAACTCACAAGCGGCACTTGGAACAATGGCCTGCTCGTCATCAATCCCGCCACCAGCAATTCTTTCAACATTAGCACCTTCTCCACCTACGCGACGGCCGGCGTCGCTGGGCATGAGGCCATGGAGCTCGATACCGATACGGACACGTTTCAACAGTCCATCGCGACCCAATCGATCTTCGGGCTGACCGCGGCCGCCGCGCCGCTGACGTCGGTTACCATCCCCGCCGGCACTTTGACGGCCGGGAAGGTGTATCGCCTCCGCCTGAATTTCGATACGCTGACGACACTGGACACGACCAGCATTTCGGACAATGGCGGCGTCGCGATCTATGAAAGCACGCTCGAAGTCTGGGTCGCTGCCGTTGGATCGACAACGACGATTCCAGCCGCGCCAGTCATCATCACCCAGCCGCACGACACGACCGGTGTCTTGGGCGGGACCGCGACGTTTTCCGCCGCCCTGACGTACTCCGGCACTGGCTCGCATGTCGCGTGGTTTGCCAACGGCATGGAAATCGAGGTGAACCCAAATGACCCCAAGTACTCCGTCAATTTCAATGGCCAGACCACGACGCTGACGGTGAAGAACCTCACCGCTGACGATGTCGGCAAATATGCGCTCAAGACCATCACGATCTCGGGCAGCGCGACGACCAATGACGCGAACCTCACCCTGACGACGGCCGTCGCGCCGACGGTCGTCAGCGGCCCGACGAACGTGAGCGTCGCGGCTGGCAGTTCCGCGGTGTTCAGCGCGACGGTCAGCGGCACGACGCCGTTGTCGTTTCAGTGGCTGAAGAACGGCGTGGCGGTGCCGAGTGGCACGACGCGCCTGCTGTGGCTGCAAGACACGACGAGCGCGGGTGCGGGTAACTATGCGCTGCAGATCACCAATGCCGCCGGCAGCGTGACGACCTCGGCCGCGACGCTGCAGGTCGCGAATTCGTCCGATCCTGGCCGGCTGGTGAATCTTTCGGTGCTCGCGGTCGTCGGCGCCGGCGAAACGCTCACGATCGGCACGCACCTGCAAGGCGACACTACGACGCACGCACTGCCGCTGTTGGTTCGCGCGGGCGGACCGTCGCTCGCGCCGTTTTCGATTTCGAATTTTCTGCCCGACCCGAAACTCTCCCTTTTCGGCGACGCCAGCGTGGTCGTCGCGACCAACAACGACTGGGGCGGGTCGCAACAGATGAGCGACGAATTCAGCGCGGCAGGGGCATTCGCTTATGTGGCCCCCAACTCGAAAGACGCCGCTTTGTATCAAGCCTCGCTCGCACCTGGCAATTACAGCGCGCAGGTGACGGACGCCGGGGGCGGCTCCGGCTCGGTCATTGCCGAAATTTACGATGGCGCGCCGGGCGCTTACGATCCTGGCCGCAACCGGTTGATCAATCTCTCGGTGTTCAAGCACATTGCCACGGGCGATTCCCTGAGCCTGGGCTTCTCGCTCGGCGGCAGCACGGCGCGGACATTTCTCATTCGTGCCATCGGGCCCGGCCTCGCGAACTTTCAGATTGGCGACGTCATGGCGGATCCGAATCTGACGCTATACGCGACGGTCGGCGGCGCACAACTGGCCGCGAACGACAATTGGAACGGTAGCCCCGTTTTGATGCGCGCGATGAGAACCGTGGTCGCGTTTGACATCGCTGATCCCACGAGCGCCGACGCGATGCTCTTGGTCACGTTGCCACCCGGCCTCTATAGCGCGAAAGTCGAGGGAGCGAATAAGGCCGGCGGGAACGCCATCGTCGAAGTGTACGACGTGCCCTAAGCGCGGCACTCCGCAGGCTTCGCCGCTCGCCCCCCCCTTGGCGGCCGGCGAGCGACAACCTCAACGTCACGCCCTCGGCGTGGCGTTTTTATTTTGCCAAGGCCAGCCACGCGGCGGCGTAGCGGCGGCCGAATTCGTGGAGCGAAGGCGTGTCGAAGTGCAGCTTGTCGCCCCGGTCGACAAGACCTTCCGCGGAAACGAAGGCGCAATGCGGCACGGTCTTCGGCAGGGCGGCGAGCACCGCGTTCATCCCGGTATTCTGGGGTCGGAAGCGTCCCAGTTCACCGACGACAAGCGGCACATCGGATGCGTCGAGATCGGCGCGGAGCTGCGCGATCATCTTTTGAAAGCGCACGGCATACGTCGCGGTTTTCGCGGGGTCGACGTCGGATTCGCCTTGGTGCCACAGGATGCCGACAAGGCGGCCCCGCTTCATGGCCTCGCGGGCACGTTTCACCGCCTCGACGTAATGCAGCTGGCCGGGTTGCCACTCATCGAGGGCCGAGCCACCGAAAGCGGCCGGAACGAGTCCGATCGTCGCGTGCGGCCGGGCGTCGGCGACGACACGGCCAAAGGTCAAACCCAGCCCGGCGCCCACGCTCGCGGGCTTGTCGAAATGCATCGGGTCGATGGCCGGCACCCAAGCGAGCTCCTGGTTCAACATGAAAACCCGAGGGTGCGGCGTCCGGTCGGCGGGCGTGAGATGGCCACGGCCGGACATGTTGGACTGACCGATGAGAAGGAAGATATCCATGGGAGCGGTCGGAGTGGCACCAGCGGCCATCGCAAAAGCGACGCCGAGGAAGCAAGCGAGAAACCCGCGGGGCATGGCGAAAGCCAAAGGGGCGTTCGCGCGCGACGCGAGCGCGCAACGGGCGATGGAGCCGCGGGATACTCATGGAGCCGCGGTGTCCCCACCGCGGCCTCAGGACGACCAAAACGCGGTGAGGACACCGCGTCTCCATGTCCGGACCTGAACCAAGACGCGGTGAGGACACCGCGTCCCCATGATGCTTTTGTTTTGCTCACCGGAGCGCCCTAAGGGCTCCCGCTCCGGTGAGGCCCTCGCTCTACTCGGACGAAACCTTTCGGTTTCACCATCTCCGCGCTTCGCGCTCCGTCAGCGTTTCGGATGTGGGTTGCGCGCTCGCGCGCACACCGGCCCATGGAGCCGCGGTGTCCCCACCGCGGCCTCAGGACGACAAAGACGCGGTGAGGACACCGCGTCTGCATCAAGCAATGGCGCTAGCCCTTTGCGGCTGACTCGTCGGTGTTATTGGGACCGACCGACGTCCGCGATTCGCGGCGTTGCCGCCAGGGAGATGGCGAGCGGGCTTCTCTCGCTCCTCATGCTGCCGGCGATGGCGAAGGCGATGCCGCTGAAACCGAGCGATTCAAACAACGCGAGCCAGTCGGTCTTGCTCTGAGGCAAGGCGATGGTCCGCGGCAGATGCAGCATCAAGAACCACAGAAAAATCATCAGCCCACAACATGCCGCGGCCACGCGGGCGGTTCGCGGAATGAGCAAGCCCAGGCCACCCGCGATCAAAAATACGCCGGCAGCGTAGGTCCAAAATTGGGCATGGCCGACCCATGCCGGCACCAACGTCGCTACGAACTGCGCCCAGAGAAAGTGTTGAATGCCGGAATCGATGAGGAAGATCGACAGACAGACCCGGCCGATCGTCGACAGGAGCGCCCCGTAACGCGCCTGTGCCGGCAAAGCATTGCCGGCGTCCGGACCGATCCAACTCGCGGACGCGATCACCAGCAAGCCACCGAAAAGGGTGATCGCCTTGCCGACATCTGTGAGCTGGCCGCCCCAATTCGGATGCAGGGCAAAGGCGGCCAACTGCCGGGCAACAGCCCAGCCAAAGACGAGCACGGCACTCGCGCCGGCGAACGAAGCGACGGTGACATTGCCGAGCAGCGCCAATCCCGCGGCGACAAAGAAGCCGCCGGTCGCGTACGCAAACAGAAGCTGCCCCGGCAAGCCCGAGGGCCACGCCGGCGCGCGTCCGAGCACGAAATCGCCGTAGATGAAATTCTGAATTCCCCAGCCAATCAGAGCCAGGGCGAGGAACGTGCGTCCCAGCAGGAAAAGTCGGGCCATAGAGAGGATTAACCCCACGGCGGCGGGGAGCCCTTCGCGCTGGCGGCGAGCGCTCTGCGCCTGCGTCAGCAAGCTGGCGAAGGTCGGTATCACCACAGCTGGGTAGACCGCGGTCGGCTGCGAGCGATCAGCTTTGGCTCGACGCGACGGGGCAGCCCGCCAGCACGAAGTCGCGCCGAAAAAGCGACTTGTTCCTTTGTCCGTTATCTTAGACAGTGTGTCTCATATGACGGATAAGGCTTTAGCCGTGAATCAACGCATCGCGCGGCGCGTCTTGTCGTTGCGCCGGGACCGAGGCGCCAGCCTCGCGGACCTCGCAGCCAGTTCCGGTGTGAGCCGTTCCATGATCTCGGTGATCGAGCGAGGCGAGACGAGCGCGACCGCGGTGGTGCTGGAAAAGCTCGCGCGCGGCCTCGGCGTCACGCTCGCTTCGCTCTTCGATGATCCCGTGGCTCCGGCGTCGCCGCTCGCGCGCGCGGGCGAGCACACGCCGTGGCGAGATCCGGACAGCGGATACGTTCGTCGCAATCTTTCCCCCGCGAACTACCCCACGCCACTCCAGCTCGTCGAGGTGTCGCTGCCGTCGGGCGCCAAAGTTGCGTATGCGAGTGGGCCGCGCGGTGGCGCCGTCCACCAGCAGATCTGGATCCTGTCGGGGCAACTCGACCTCACCGTCGGGCGCACCCATTACACGCTCGAAACCGACGATTGCCTCGCCATGACGCTCGAAGACGCGGTGTCGTTTCGGAATCGCACGCGCAAGCCGGTGCGCTACGTGGTTACACTGGCGACGGCGAGCGGCGGGAGGAGGTCGGCATGAGTGCGGAATGGGTCATTCGCGCGATCGACCCTCGCGGCGATGCCGACATCGCGGGCCTGTGCGACGTCTTGATCGATTGCGTGGAGGGCGGCGCCTCGGTCAGTTTCATGCTGCCGATGACGATCCAAAAGGCCGACGCTTATTGGCGGAAAGTGGCGGCGAGCGCCATCCGGGGCGAACGGGCGGTTCTCGTGGCGGAGCGCGACGGTGAAATTATCGGCACGGTCAGCGTCGTGTACGATTTGCCGGAGAATCAGCCGCATCGCGCGGATGTCGCCAAAATGCTCGTCCACCGGCGGGGCCGACGACAGGGCGTCGCCGCGGCGCTGCTCGCGGCGGCGGAAGCGGAAGCCCGACGGGCCGGCAAGACCTTGCTGGTCCTTGATACCGTCACCGGCGGCGACGCCGAGCGCTTGTACGAACGCTGCGGTTGGCAGCGTTGCGGCGTGATTCCGAATTACGCGTTGTTTCCCGACGGTCGCTTGTGCGCCACGACGGTGTTTTACAAGGAGCTGGAGTGAAATAGGCGCGTCAGGCGTCAGCGATCAGCTTTCTGAAGCATGGAGCCGCGGTGTCCTCACCGCGGTTCAGGACGATCAAAACGCGGCATCGAACCTTGCGCGCAAGCGCGCAACCCACACAGCGACGCGGTGGGGACACCGCATCCCCATGAGAGACACCGAACGACGCGGTGGGGACACCGCGGCTCCATCGATTCCGTCTCTAGCGATTCCGGGTCCATCGAACCCATTTGCGGTGGCCTTAACCCCCGGTACGGTTCGCAACCTCGATGTCCTCGCCGCCTCGCTCGAATTTCCTGCGCCGCTATCCGGACTTCGCGCGGTTCTGGTTCGCGCGGCTGGCTTCGGCGGCAGCGTTTCAAATGCATGCGGTCGCGGCTGGCTGGCAGATGTATGAGCTCACACACAGCACGTTCATGCTCGGCATGGTGGGGCTCGCTGAATTTTTGCCCATGGTGCTGCTGATGCTATGGGCCGGGCACGCGGCCGATCGCAACAGCCGGCGCCGGATTGTGCTCTTCGCGCTGCTGATTCAAGCGGTGGCGATCGGCTGCCTCGCGTACGCTAACGCCACCGGCAGGATCCGGCCCTCACTCATTTTCGTGGCGGTGGCGATCATCGGCGCCGCGCGCGCGTTCGAACGGCCGTCGACGCAAGCGCTGCTGCCCGCGCTCGTCCCGGCCGGCGAACTGCCGCGCGCGGTGGCGTGGTCGACCGGCGGATTCCAAGTGTCGTCCATCGCCTCGCCTGCGCTCGGGGGTGTCTTGTACGCGATGGGCGCAACGGTGCCTTACGCGGTCGCGGCGGCGCTCGCGCTCGTCGGCGCCGTGCGCATCGCGGCGATCCGGCACCGGCCGCCCCGCATCCCGCGCGAGCCGCCGACGCTGCACTCGCTCTTCGGCGGCATCGGTTTCATCCGACACAACCCGATCATCCTTGGCAGCATCTCCCTCGATTTGTTCGCGGTGCTCCTGGGCGGAGCGACTGCGCTGCTGCCGGCGTTCGCGCATGACATCCTTCACGTGGGAGCCTGGGGCATGGGTGCACTCCGGGGGGCACCGGCGGTCGGCTCGCTCCTGATGTCCGGCTACCTGTTATGGCGTCCGCTCAAGCGCCGGGTCGGCCGCAAGATGTTCGTGGCGGTCTTTGCGTTCGGCCTCGCCACGATCGTGTTCGGCTTATCGCGCTCGTTCACCCTGTCGCTCTTCGCCCTTACGGCGCTCGGCGCGGCGGACGTGATCAGCGTCGTCATCCGCACCTCGCTCGTGCAGTTGCGCACGCCCGACGCCATGCGCGGCCGCGTCAACGCGGTCAACGCGCTCTTCGTCGGCACGTCGAACCAGCTCGGCGAATTCGAGTCGGGTGTGACCGCTTCGCTCCTCGGCACCGCCGGCGCAACCGTCATCGGTGGCATCGGCACGGTCGTGGTGGCGGCGCTTTGGATGTGGTTTTTCCCGGACTTGCGCTCCTACGACCGGCTCGAAGAAACCGCGGACGCGAACTCGGAATCGGCGACGCCAAAAATTCCGTTGCCGGGCCCGGCTTAGCCCCGCGCACGCCGAGGCACGGCCATCGGCCGCCCTCGGCGCTTTCGCGAACGCCATGGCATCGCGATCCGTCCTCCGCTCGCCGACCGCAGCGCAGGTTCGGGCCGCGCATGCCTCGCGACGTACTCATGCTCGCTGCCGTCCCGAATGTTCAGAATCACGCACCCGACAAAATTCGTCGGGAACCGCCCACCATGGGGGCCCATTGACCGGGGCAAGGGTCCCTGACCGAGCTTACGCTTTGAAGGCAACTCGATGCTCGATTCGGGAACCGGGTGGATCGATGCGCAGGTAGTGGATTGACGGAGATGCGATGTCCTCACCGGCTCGCTTCGATCGCACATCCTCCCCCCCCGGACCCCCGCGGCTCCATCGGAGAGTGGCCGACGAAGGTTACAACCTGTGATGAGCAAGCCTTCGGGATGGCCGTTCGCCCTGGAAAGCCGGCCTTGGGCCGACGCCAGTTGGAGACCGGCGCCACCCCAGAGACTAAGTAGATCACCGGCCAAGGAAGCCGCGGCGCATCGTGTCCTGCCGTTTCCGTCTTCACATTCGCGCCGGGTTTGCGTTTCACTCCGTGGGTCCATGCCGACACCGCCTTTTCCGCCGATTCACCACGGCGTGCTCTCCGTCATCGTTCCGATCTACAATGAAGCGGCCACGGTGCGCGCCGCCCTCGACGCAATCGTCGCGAAAGAGGTTCCCGGCTGGTCGCTGCAAATCATCTTGGTTGAGAGCAACTCGACCGATGGCACCCGCGAAATCGTGCAGACGTACACGTCGCACCCACGGGTAAAGCTGCTGCTCGAAGACCGGCCTCGCGGCAAGGGGCACGCGGTGCGCGCCGCGTTTGGGGCGGCGACCGGCGATGTCATTTTAATCCAGGACGCGGATTTGGAGTACGACCTCGACGACTACGAGCTGTTGCTCGCGCCGATTGCGGCCGGACGGCAGGAATTCGTGCTCGGGTCGCGTCATGGCGAGGGCGGCTGGGCGATTCGCAAATTTTCCGACCAGCCGCTGCAAGCCCTGGTCCTGAATGCCGCGCATTGGGGCTTCACGCTTCTGATCAACATCTCGCTTGGCATCTGGCTGCGGGACCCGTTCACGATGTACAAAGTATTCCGGCGCGCCTGCCTCGATGGGCTCACCTTCGAATGCAACCGCTTCGATTTCGATTGGGAGCTCCTGATCAAGCTTATCCGCAAGGGGCACCGGCCGATCGAGATTCCGATCAGCTACAAATCGCGTTCGTTCAAGGAAGGAAAAAAGATCACGATGTTCCGCGATCCGATCACCTGGCTCATCGCCTGGGCGAAATCGCGGTTTTGCCGGTTGTGAGAATGCAGCGCACCGGGCGATCCATGCCATCAGCGCCGTTGCCTCGGCGGTCGCGGTAGTTTCGGCGAGCGCTGTAGTTTCGGCCGCGGTCCGAGCATGCCTTGTCATGGCGGTGCGGGGTGTCGCCGCTGGAGCCTCTTCGCGCTCGGCGCTACATCCACACGCGCGCGAACTGGCCAAACGCGACGTTGAAATTGGTCGCCGGGGGCGCTGCACTGGCCGACCCTTTCATCATGTCGAAGAACTTACTCGTCACTGGCTCGTCCGGCCTGATCGGCTCCGAGGTTTGCACCTATTTTGCCCGCGAGCTCGGCTACACCATTCATGGCGTCGACAACAACCAGCGGGCGGTGTTCTTCGGCCCGCAGGGCGACACGCGCTGGAACCAGCAGCGGCTGATGCATGATTTGCCGGGCTTCGTCCATCACGAGCTGGATATCCGCGATCGGGCGGGCGTCCTCGCGCTCGTGCGGACCGTGAAGCCGGCGGCGATCGTTCACACCGCGGCGCAGCCGTCGCACGATCGGGCGGCGGCAATCCCGTTCGACGATTTCGACACGAATGCCGTGGGCACGCTGAATCTGCTCGAAGCGGCGCGCCAGGCGGCCCCGGAGTCGCCATTCGTGCACATGAGCACGAACAAGGTGTACGGCGACGCGCCGAACCGGATCGCACTGCAGGAGCTCGAGACCCGCTGGGATTACGCCGATCCGGCCTATGCGCATGGCATCGCCGAAAATTTCACGATCGATCAATCGAAGCATTCCGTCTTCGGCGCCAGCAAGGTCGCCGCGGATGTGATGGTGCAGGAGTACGGCCGCTATTTCAACCTGCCGACCTGCGCGTTGCGCGGCGGGTGCCTGACGGGACCGAATCACACCGGCGTCGAGTTGCACGGCTTCCTCAGCTATTTGGTGAAATGCAATCTCGAGGGGCGCGAGTATCGCGTTTTTGGGTACAAGGGGAAGCAGGTCCGCGACAACATCCACTCGCTCGATGTCGCACGCTTCATGGCGGCGTTCGTGGGCGCCCCACGCGCGGGCGAGGTGTATAATCTCGGGGGCGGGAAGCGGAACTCGGTGTCGATCCTGGAGGCGTTCGCCATTACCGAGAAATTCTCCGGCAAGGCGCAGGTGCACACCTATGTGGACCAGGCGCGGGCCGGAGACCACATCTGTTACTACAGCGATCTGCGAAAAATGCGCGCCCACTATCCGAGCTGGGATATCACGCAGTCGCTGCAAGATACGATTCGGCAGATCGTCGAGGCTTGGCAAAGGCGCAACAAGGTTTAGCGATGGACATGGCGCGGCGGGGCATTCCGCATCCGAGCGCTTTCGCCACCGCTTCACCTTGCACTCGTCCGCCTTGCCTCGGTTGCTTCTGCTCGCCGTCACCTCGGCGTCCGCCCTTGGTTCAACGGTTCGAACCGGCCTGACCGCCGGGCACGAGCTCACCCACAGCATCCGGCTCGTCCCGGACGCATCGGCGGCGGCGCCGGGCACGGCGCCCGTCGCGCGCGCGTACGTGACGCGCCACACGCTGGCGCCGGAGGAGCTCGCCGCGCCGATGAAATTCGAGGTGGCGCTGGCCTTCCGCA
>Ga0070679_100005271_pt1 | contig 11961 bp, 11 predicted proteins | sample KBSC63BmetaG_FD_65652 | JGI IMG/M metagenome (GOLD analysis project Ga0070679, IMG submission 65652) | Corn rhizosphere microbial communities from Kellogg Biological Station, Michigan, USA - KBS C6-3B metaG | ecosystem: Host-associated > Plants > Roots > Rhizosphere | place: USA: Michigan... | reverse complement strand
CGGTAGGGGTAGAAGCCGGGCGGCTCGATCAGGATCTTCCAGTCGCCGGGGGTCAGATCGAAGAACTGAAAGGCGCCCTTCGCGTCGGACGTCGCCTCGAAGCCGAGCGGCTTCTCGCCGTCGTCGCGGAACACGGTCACCAGCATCCCGGGCAGCGGCAGGCGGGTGCCCCGCTCGCGCAGGACGCCCGAGAAGTTGACCACGCCGGGCGGCGCGGGCGCCGGCGCTTCGGCGGGGGACGGCGTGCCGCCGTCGGCGGCCGGCGGCGTCTCGGGGGCCGGGACCGCCGGCGGCGCCTTCGGCTTCAGGCGGAACTTGTACTTGTAGCCGATCTGGACGGCGATCTTCTTGCCGTCCATCTCGGCTGGCTCGAACTCGAACTGCTGGGCGGCGATCAGCGCCGCCTCGTCGAAGCCCATGCCGGGCGGGTTGGCGGGCTCGGTGATGCCGACCGAGTCGACCTTGCCCTCGGCGTTGATGTCCAGCAGCAGGGTGACGTCGGCCTCGATCCCCTTGTCCTGCGCTTCTTTCGGGTATTCGGCCTCGACGAACTTCGTCTGCTTGGGAACCTTCGACAGCTTCTTCGCCTCGACGCCGCCGTCGGGGGGCGTCTCTTCCGGCCGGGAAGGGATGCCCAGGCCGTCCTGGGCGCGCGCCAGGCTGGCACCCGCCGTCGAGCAGGCGAGCGCCGCGATCAGCAGGGTGCGCCGGTACCGAAAGATGATCCTCCTCCGGGGCGTCGCGCTCACGGGCTGGTCCCCAGGGTGACGAGGCCCCCGGTCCACGAGGCGCCGCCGCGGTTGTCGTGCAGGACGGCGAAGACGTGCGCGGTGGGGTTGGGGTAATCCCTCGTGGGCGCCGGCTTCCAGGTGTTCTTCAGCATGTCGCCGAAGGCGGTGCTGCCGGCGATGTAGCTGGTGCGCTGGTCGTGTGTCTCGCCCGTCTCGACGAACCAGGTGGTGAACAGCCGCTCGGTGGAGACGCCCGTGTCGCTGGAGGCGTCGGCGTACACCTCGGCGGCGCTCGGGTCGACGTTCACGGTGACGGTCGTGTCCACGTCGCGCGGCAGGACCACGGCCCCCGTGTCGTCGACCGGCGCGAACACGCCACCGCCGCCCAGCTCCGCGTTCAGGCCGGTGATGGCAGGGTTCGTGTTGGCGGGGATGGTGGCGTCAGGGCGCAGCTTCAACGTTTGCACCGCTGTCACGCTGTCGGTGGCCGTCGTCACCGTCAGCATCACCTGCGTGGCCAACCCCCCCGAGCAGTCGATGGTGTACCTGGTGGGCAGGTTGGGCAGCATGTTGTTGCAGACGAAGTTGAAAACCATCGGATCGATGCTGTTCGTGAAGGTGGGGGTCGGATCGGTGCCGAGATCGAAGGCAGGAAGTGGCGGCAGGCCCGCGCCCTGGACGATGGCCGTCAGGTCGGACTCCTTCACCAGGCACTGATAGCTGGCCCCCGACCCGGCCGACAGCGGGCACCAGGTCCAGTGATACGTCAGCGTGGGGTCGGGCGTGGGGGTGAACACCAGCGCCGACAGCGTGGTGCTCTCGCCGACCAGCGGCGTGGGCGGCTCGGCCTGGATGCCCAGCACGCGCAGAGCGGTCACGCGATTGAACGGTGCGAAGTCGGGGCGACAGCCGCCCACGCCGGCCGTCATGGCGGCGATCAGCAAACCCAGCAGCGCGCGACGGGAAGCGATGGTCATTGGTCCTCGAGCCTGAAGCGATACGTATAACTGAGGGTGAACGGCATCGGAATGCCGTCGCGCGTGGCGGGCTCCCACTCCTGCTCCAGCGCGGTCTTCCGCGCGGCCTCGTCGAACTCCGGGTAAGACGACGCCTTCAGGATCTTGACGCTGGTCACCTTTCCCTCGGCGCTGATGTTCACCAGCACCGGCACGTCGCCCTCGATGCCCTGGCTGCGCAGGACCGGCGGGTAGGGCGGCTGCTTCTGCTTGCCACCGCGAGGGGTGGGCTTGCCATACTGGACGCCGGCGACGGGGATGTGGCTGGCGGCGCGGTTGGTCGTGGGGCCGCCCGCCGCGGGCAACGTCGACGTACCGGTCGGCGCCGGGCCCACCTCCTTGGGCGCCTTGGCCTTCTTGTCGGTCTCGCCCAGACGCGTGTTGCCCACCGCGAACGACGGGCCTTCGCCCCCTTCTGTCGTCGACTCCAGGCTCAGGCCGACCACGCGGACCGGGGCCGTCTTGGGGGGGGGCGTGGGCGTGGCGGGCGGCGGCGGCGCCTTCACCTTCGGTGGCGGCGGCTGGCGGACGGGCTTCTCGACGGGAGCCGGCGGCTCGGGCGCCTTCACCTCGGGGGGCGGCGGCGGCGGGGGCGGAGGTGGGGGCTCCTTCATCTCGATGGTCAGATCTTCCTTCTGCGCCGGCGGGTGCACGTTGCGCCCGATCAGCACGCCGATGCCCACCGCGCCCAGGTGGACGCCGGCCGAGCCCAGCGCGACGAGCAGCAGGATCCCCAGCCGCCGGCCGGCGGTGCCGCGCGGATGCGCGAGCGGATCGCGCGCGCGCTGCTCCGCGCTCAGCGGCCGCTTGATGCGTCCGGCAACCAGGCGGCGCGCCTGCGTGCGGCGGGCGCGCTGGCGCTCCCCGAACGGCCGCCGCTCGCCGCGCCCCGTTCGGGGGCGTGGTCCGGGCGACGGAGAGCGCGTGGGCGTTTCCACTGGGGCGATCCTCGGCTAGGGCGCGGGCGGGGCGGGGGTCGGGGCAGCAGGGGCGGCGGTGGCGGGCGCCGGTCCGCGCTCGATGTCGAGGGCGAACGCGCTGACGCCGTTGTGCTTCACGGTGTCGATGATCTCGACGACCTTTCCGTACTCGACGCCCTTGTCGGCCGAGATCACCGCCTGCGTCTTCGGGTTGGCGGTCGATTCACGGCGGACGATGGCCGCGGCCGCGTCCAGCGACGGCAGCTTGTCGCCGTTCAGGAACAGCTCGTTCGACTTCGTCAGCAGGAAGTTCAGCGTCGACGCGGTGGTGGCGCCGCCGCTGGCCGCCTTGGGCAGCTCGACCTTCAAGCTGGCCTTCACGATGGCGGCCGACGTCAGCATGAAGATCACCAGCAGCACCAGCACGATGTCGACGAACGGGATGATGTTGATCGACGCCAGCACGCCCTCTTCCTCGGGCATATCTCGCAGCTTCGCCACGGCTGGTGTCCCCCCTAGCCCTTGGCGACCGGCGCCGTGTCGACGGCCTTCAGGCGCGACAGCAACACGCCACCCAGCGTCTGCGCGTTCGTGACCGAGTCCTTCACCCGCGCGCGAAACACGTTGTAGGCGATGACCGCCGGGATGGCGACCAGCAACCCCATCGCCGTCGCCACCAGCGACTCGGCCAGGCCCGCCATGACGGCCGAGCTGGCGTCGGCCATGTTGGCCGCCAGATCGCGGAAGGACCGGATGATGCCCAGGACCGTGCCGAACAGGCCGATGTAGGGCGCGTTGCTGGCCATGGTGGCCAGGAAGTTCAGCCGCTTCTCGTAGCGCGCCTTCTCCTGGCCCAGGGCCCCGACCAGCAGGTCCTCGACCGACTCGGGGCCCAGCGCCGCCGCCTGCAGGCCCACCAGGACGACGTTGGTCTCCAGCGCGTCGTGCTTCTTCAATAGCCCGGCCGCGCCCTCGAAGTCCCCCTTGTCCAGGCTCTTCGACAGGTCGTCCCGCACCCGGGCCGAGTCCAGCTTGCGCCGCGCGAAGAACGCCCAGCGCTCGAGCATGACGGCGATCGAGGCGAGTGACAGGAAAAGCAACAGGTAGAGGACCCATTCCGAACGAAAAATGGGCAGGCCGAGGATGGTCTGGATCAGGGTGCCGGTCTGGTCGTGCATGCGGGTCTCTCTGTAGGGCGACAGGGCGAGCGGGAAGGGGGGCCGACGGGCCCGGAATGTCTAACACCGGCGGGCGACCCCGGTGTCACCTTTATCATGACGGCCGGTGACGTTTCTCTGGCTGGAATCGGGCTTTGCACTTCTTCACGCGCTCGTCGGTAGTCCCTTAACGAAGGGTGGTCATCCTGGTCGTCGCAGCCCATCGCGAACGATTTCGGGTTGCGATCTTTGTACAGGAGAGAGCCATGATCGGTTGCCTGATTCTCGGGACTTTCGGCGCGTTTTGCATTGCCAAGATGATTCGCCATCGCATGGCTTGGGCCTGCCACGGCCCGTTCGGCCATCACCTCCGTCACCTGCACGACCTGCACCACGGACATCACGGACACTGGGGGGGCTGGCACGGCGGCGGCTGGGGCCAGCAGGGCGGCTGGGAAGGCGGTGGCGAGGACTACGGCGACAGCCGGTCCGACTGGCGTTCCACCCGCGGCTACGGCCGCGACTACGTCATCTCCACCATCCTGGACCGCATCGGGGCCACCCCCGTCCAGGAGCGGACCATCCGCACCGCCTTCGACGAGTTCCGCGCCGAGGCGAAGCGCGCCGGGGGCGGCGAGCTGAAGCAGCTGCGCCGTGACGTCTCCTCGGCGCTGCGCAAGCCGGCCTTCGACGAGGTGCTGCTGGGCGAGCTGTTCGCCCGTCACGACCGCGCGCTCGAGGACGTGCGCAAGGCGTTCGTCGGCGTCATGGCGAAGACGCACGACGCGCTGGACGAGGAACAGCGCGCCCGTCTGGCCGATCTGATCGACAAGGGCCCCCGCTTCTGGCGCGGCGGCTTCGGCTGGTAACATAACCACGTGGCGTTGCGGGTTCTTTGTATCGACGACGACGATCGTCTGTACCAGCTGCTGGCCAGCTATCTGGGCCCGAACGGCGTGATGCTGACGCACGCGCCGGACGGGCCCAAGGGCTTGTCGGCGCTGTCGAACGGCGTGTTCGACGCCGTGCTGCTGGACGTGATGATGCCGCGCATGGACGGGCTGGAGGTGTGCCGGCGCATTCGCCAGGTCAGCGCGGTCCCCGTCATCATGCTGACGGCGAAGGGGGACGAGGCTGATCGGGTGGTGGGCCTGGAGCTGGGCGCGGACGACTACGTGGCCAAGCCCTTCTCGCCGCGCGAGCTGCTGGCCCGCCTGCGCGCGGTCCTGCGCCGCAGCCAGCCCTCGGCGATCACGAACGAGATCGTGGTGGGGCAGGTGGCGGTCGACGTGGGTGCGCGCAAGGTGAACGTGGCCGGCGAGGAGGTCGAGCTGACCGGCCTGGAGTTCGATCTGCTGATGGCGCTGGTGCGGCGGCCGGGGCGCGTGGTGTCGCGCGAGACGCTGCTGGCCGAGGCCGGCCGCGGCGACGTGACGGTGAACGATCGCACGGTCGACGTGCACGTGTCGCACCTGCGGCGCAAGCTGGGGGACGATCCCCGCTCGCCGCGCCTGATCAAGACGGTGCGCGGCGTGGGCTACGTGTTCGCCGCCGACGGCCGCGCCGAGGTGGAGGCCGACGCATGAAGCGCGGTCCGTTCGGACACTTCCCCTGGCGTCACCACCGGCGCCGCCATGGACCGGAGGGGGGCCCGCTGCCGTTCTGCATGCCGCCCCCGCCGCCCCTGCGGGGGCCTTTCCCTCACTACCCGCACTGGCAGCATCACCATCCTTTGCCGGATCGCGGGCCCTGGGACCGCGTCCACAACGAGGCCCACGGCCGCCGCCCCGGCTGGCGGCGGCGCATCCAGAACGAGCTGCACCTGTATTACGGCGCGCACCTGCACCGGAAGATCTTCCTGTCGTTCGGCGCGGTCATCATGATCACGGTGATCGAGATCGCCGTGGTGAACCACATCTTCCACGGCACGGTGGGGCAGCGGCCCTGGCGGGCCTTTCTGTTCTTCGGCGTCCCGGTGCTGCTGCTGTGGTCGGCCTCGGGCCGCCTGGCGCGGCGAATCTCGCGACCTCTCTACGAGCTGACCCGGGTGGCGCAGAAGATCGGCGCCGGTGATCTGGGGGCGCGGGCGCCGCTGCCGCGGGACGCGACCGGCGAGATCGTGACCCTGTCTACGTCGGTCAACGACATGGCGGCGCGGCTGTCGGGCGAGCTGGCCCGCCAGCGCGAGCTGCTGGCGGCGGTGTCGCACGAGCTGCGCACGCCGCTGGCGCGCATGCGGCTGGTCATCGAGATCGCGCGCGAGGGGGGCTTGCGCCCCGACACGCTGAACGAGATCGAGCGCGAGACGATCGAGATCGACGCCCTGGTCGGCGAGTTGCTGGCCAGCGCGCGGCTGGAGTTCCAGGTGGTGTCGCCGAAGCCGATGGAGGCGGGCGAGGTGGCGCGCCGGGCGCTGGCGCGCGCCGGGCTCTCCACGGACAAGCTGCGCGCGCCCGACGGCGAGGCGAAGTTCACGGCCGATCCCACGCTGGTGGCGCGCGCGCTGGCGAACCTGATCAGCAATGCGCGCAAGCACGGGGGGGGGCTGGAGGCGCTGGTCGTCACCACGCGCCCCGGCTTCGTGCGCTTCGACGTGGCCGACGCTGGTCCCGGCTTTGCGCCCGGCGAGGAGTCGCGCATCTTCAACTCGTTCTTCCGGGGGCGTCATGCCGACGCGGGGGTGAAGACGACGGACGCGCCCGAGCATACCGGCTCACTGGGCCTGGGCCTGTCGCTGGTGAAGCGCATCGCCGAGGCGCACGGGGGGAGCGTGTCGGCGCAGAACCGCCCCCAGGGCGGCGCCGTGGTGTCGCTGGAACTGGCGGTCGACCCGCCGCGCCCGGCAGCCCCGGCGGCGTAGCCACCGGCCCGGTGGCGGCCGCCTAGAACCCGCGTCCAACCGCGAAGCGCGCCACGACGACCATTCCCCACCGCTCGCGGTAAGAGCTGACGGCCGGCGCGCAGTCGCCGCAGACCCGGTGAGGCATCCCGTCGTCCAGCACGAAGTAGGGGCTGATGGTCAGCATGATCGACGCCATCCGACCGCCGGGCAACAGAAAGACGCCCGCAGATGTCTCCAGACGCCGTTCGTGACGAACGACGGGCAGGAAATCGGGAACGGGGCTGTCGAGCGCCACCGCCGGCCCGGGATCCGGCACCTGGTGATAGAAGTCGCCGCTGTTCAGGCCGGCCGCCAGCACCAAGAACAGCTCCGGCCGCGGCCCGCTCAGGTGCGGGTACGCCTCCAGGCGCAGCCAGTGCGACCGCTGTCCCCTGGTGTCCTTGGCGGGGCCCGCCCGCCCGGTGAGGAATCCGGCGGCCAGGTTGATGGGCACCGGCCAGCCTTGCAATGCCGGCAGTCCGGCGCGCGCCTCGGCGCCTCCATCTAGCCAACCAATCTGACCGCCCAGGTCCAGCCAGTCGATCGGCGACAGGTGGGCCTCCAGCCGGCGTACCAGCACCGTGGGGTCGCCCCAGTAGTTGTCGGCGCGGCCGTTGCTGGTCTTCCCGTCGTCCAGCACGACCGCACCGTGGCCGTAGGCGTAGGAAAAGTCACCGGCGACCTGGACCCCGCGCCCCAGCAGCGGCCCCCGCGGTCCGGGCGGGGCCGCCGCGCAGCCCGCGAACAGGCAGGCCACGAAGACACAGCGCCCGAACCTCCGCCACTCGCCGGCCATCGACCTGGAAACGATTGTATGTCGCCGGCGTGGCTGGCGTCACGACTGAACGCGATCTTCGGGCGAAGCGCCTGTCAGGTGGGCGAGTTCCAGCCGCCCACTTCCTCGACGAGCTGATCGGCCTCGGCCGGGCCCCAGCTTCCCGGGTCGTAGTCGTAGAGCGGGCCGGCCTCGTACAGGATGGGGTCGACGATGGCCCAGGCGGCCTCGACCACGTCCTGGCGGGCGAACAGCGTGGCGTCGCCCGCCATGGCGTCGCCCAGCAGCCGCTCGTAGGCGTCCATGCGCCCCTCCTTGCCCTGTTCGGGCTCCTCGGTGACGGACAGCTCGACGGGACGGCCGTGCATGCCTTCGCCGGCCGCCTTCGCCCGCGCCTCCATCGCGATCGACACCTTCGGGCTCAGGCGGAAGCGCACCGAGTTGCCTTGCTTGGGCTGCTCCTCGCTGAACACCACGGGCGGCGCGTGCTTGAACTCGACGATCACCTCGGTGGCGGTCTTGGCCAGGCACTTGCCGGCGCGCACGTAGAACGGCACGCCCGCCCAGCGCCAGGAATCGATGTTCAGGCGCAGGGCCGCGTAGGTGGGCACATACGAGTCGTCGGCGACGTCCGGTTCGTGCCGGTAGCCGCGGAACTGCCCGCGGATCAGGCTGGACGGATCGAGCGGTCGCGTGGTGCGCAGGATCTTCGCCTGCTCGTCGCGGATGGCCTCGTCGTAGGCGCCTGACGGCGCCTCCATGGCCAGGTAGCTGACGATCTGCAACAGGTGGTTCTGGATGACGTCGCGGATGACGCCCGTCTCCTCGTAGAACTTGCCCCGCCCCTTCACGCCGAAGCTCTCCGCCATGGTGATCTGCACGTTCTCGACGTAGTTGCGGTTCCACACCGGCTCGAGGAAGGCGTTGGCGAAGCGGAAGTACAGGATGTTCTGCACCGCCTCTTTCCCCAGGTAGTGGTCGATGCGGAAGATGTTCTCTTCCGGGAAGACCCGGTGCAGGGTGGTGTTCAGCTCGCGCGCGCTGTCCAGATCGCGGCCGAACGGCTTCTCCAGGATCACGCGCGCATTCTCGGTCAGGTTCGCCTTGCGAAGCTGCTCCACGATCAGCTCGAAGGCGCTGGGCGGGATGGCCAGGTAGTGGGCGGGGTGGGTGGCGCCCTTCAGCTCGTCGCGCAGGCGCTGGAACGTGCCCAGGTCGTTGTAGTCGCCGCGGACGTAGCGCAGGTTCTTGATCAGCCGCTCCATCCCCTGGTTGTCGATCCCGCCACCAAACTCGGTGACGCTGGCCTTGGCGCGCGCCACCAGATCATCCAGGCTGTTCATCGACTTGGCGACGCCGACGACGGGGAAGGTGAGGCGGCCGCGACAGGCCATGGCGTGCAGGGCCGGAAAGATCTTCTTGTAGGCCAGATCTCCGGTGGCGCCGAAGAACACCAGGGCGTCCGAGCGCGGACGGCCGTTGTGGTTCACTCTCCCGCTCCGATCACTCGCGTTGGTCGTCATCAAGGTTGAAGCATGCTCCCTTGGCGGCCCCGGGGAAAGTCGGCGCGTGTAGATCGTTACGCAGGTTTTTCCGTCGTGGCGGTCACCGGGCCGAGGCGGGTGCGAGGACCGGCCGGAACGGGTGAGATGTCGCGGCTGCGCCGCGCGCGCTTCGGGCGAACGGCAGTGACGCCGGCTTCATCGACACGGGCAACGACAGCTTCCTGGGGGCTGCCAGGAGGGTCGGGATCACGCCGGCCTTGCTCGCGAAGCGCGACTGCGCGAACGGCGCCGTGTTCAGCGACGAGAGGCGCGCGGACGACAGCGCCGCCAGCGGGCGCGACAGCGGGGCCAGGTCGGGCGTGGGGGCGACGATGGGGGGCGACAGATAGACGCCGTCGGTAGCGGCGCCGCTGCTGAGCGTGAACAGGACACGGCCCGGCGTGGGGAACAGCGGCACGATGGTCGAGTCGGCCGCCGGTTGGACGACAGCCGGGGCGCCGGGCGCTCCGGTGGCGCCGAAGGCCGCGTAGGCGATGTCGGCGCTGAAGGCGGTGGAGCTGTAGTTCTGCTGCACGATCAGCCCCGAGGTCACGTCGTAGAAGCCGTACAGCGACGTGGAGAAGACGTGTGGCGCGCAGTCGGCGACCGTCGTGTACTGCCCGGACACCCCGGTGACCGTGCCGGTCGTGTCCACCTTCACCTCGACCCACTCGACGGCGGTGCCGGCGGTGTTGAAGCCGGCGCCCGGATCCGCGCTGGCGGTGGGCGCCACCACGCACTTGCCGGTGCCGTCGGGCTCGATGGTGCGCAGGTCGACCAGGATGCTGTTCGAGCTGGAGCTCGGCTGCTGGGCCATCGTGGCGTAAAGGACGTTCCCGGCATCGGTGACGCCGACCAACCCGATCACGTCCGACGGTTCGACGGGCGCGGGCACGGGCGCGTCGACGTCCGCGATGACGTTCATGTCGGCGCCGGTGGCGCCGGTCGCCGCCGCCGTGGTCAGCGTGATCGCGCTCTTCGCGCCGTAAAGCAGATACTGCCCGACCTTCGCTTGCACGGCCGCCGGCGTGGTCCCGGCCGGGTAGGGCGCCGTCTGCAACGTCCCGGTGGTGACCATGTTGACGTCCGTGGCCGGGGCGGACAGCCAGTACCAGCGGGCGGCATCCGGCGAGAGCGCCCAGGAGGTGATGTTGGAGGCGATGGTCTTCTTGCTGGTGGCGTCGCCGATCGTCTCCATCTTCAGCGTCTCCGACGGACTGGTCATGCTGGTCTTCACCGACCAGATCAGCGACAGCCCGTCGGGCGAGAAGTCGATGCCGGTCGACCCGTTCGTCAGCGTCTCGACCAGCGGCAGCATGCCGGTGGCCGGCGCGCCGACGGGCCCGGCGTACAGGTTATTGTTCGACCCGCTCAGACAGACGACGTTGCCGGTGTCGTTCGGGGAGCCGGCGCACTGCACCGGCTGGGTGGTGCTGTGGGCCATGATGGCGCGGCCGGCGGTCATGCCCGGCCGCCACGCGTAGACCGTGGTGGCGTCGTAGTAGATCAGCGTCTGCCCGAAGAAGCCGTAGGTGGCGTCCGTGTCGTTCGCGTTCACGTCGACGCTGGCGTTCAAGGGTACGCAGTTGACGTCGGTGCTGTCGCAGGTGATGGGCGTCCCGGCCAGGGCCTTCGTCAGGTTGAAGACCAGCAGGCCGATCATCTGGTTGCCGCTGGGGACGAACACGCCGCACCAGCGATCGGACGTCGATGTTGCCGTGGCGGGCACGCTGGAGCAGGTGGCGCCGGGGCCCATCAGGATGGCGGTGCCCTTCAGCAGCGCCGTGCTGCCCGCGACGGGCGGCGTCCCCGTGGTGCCGCTGCTGCCACCGGCCGGCGTGGTCGTGCCGCCGCTGCCGGGGAACACGATCATGCCGCCCGAGCCGCCGCTGCCCGTTCCCGGGTGACCGCCGGTCGCGGCGCTGACCGCGCCGCCGCCGGCGCCGCCTGCCGTGCCCGGAGCGCCTCCGCTGCTGAAGCTGGCGTCCGGGTAGCTGCTGCTGCTCTTGCCTCCGCCGCCACAGGCTCCCACTCCGAGGGCCAGGACGACGAGAAGCCGGGACGTTCGCGGCAGGGCCTTGCTCATGGGCGACCTCTTGGCTCGGGTTATCGCGCGCAGGTCATTCGACACCAGCCGGCCCCGATCGCGCAAGGAACAACGACATGGTGCCGCCGGCCGCCGCGCGCGATGCGGGGCGGGTGCACCTTTTTCGGCGGGGTCGCTCAGACCGTGGTCGGCGTCACTCTTTGGTGACGACGGCCAGCGTGTCGGCGCCCGACCCGCGCGCCACGTCCATCAGGTGGATGACCTCGCCATAGGGCGCGTCGTCCTCGGCCTTGAAGAAGACCACCTTGCGGCTGTCGGCGCGCAGGCGCGCCACCAGGCGATCGTGCAGGTCCTCGGGCGTGACGGGCTCACCGTTCAGGGTCAGCTCGCGCTTGGCCGTGTACTCGATCATCACCGGCGCCTCGCCGGGCGGCTGAGGGGTGGAGTCGTCCGCCTTCCGCGGCACGGTGGCCGTCAGGTGCTTCAGCATCGACGGCGTCAGCACCATGAAGATGATCAGCAGCACCAGCACCACGTCGATCAGCGGGGTGACGTTGATCTCGCCGCGGGGGCCCTTCTTGTTTCCGACGTCCATCGCCATGGCGTTACCGCTTCTCGATCTCTTCGGTTCCCAGGATGATGTCCTGGATGTCCGCGTCGTGCAGGCGCTCCATCAGCGTCCGCACGGCGCCGTACGGCGCGCGCGCGTCGGCCTTCACGAACACCGTCTTCTCCGGCTCGTGTCGCTTCTTTTCAATGGCCGCCGCTGCCGCCGCCGCCGCGTCCGCCTGGCGCACGCTGCCCATATAGAAGCGCTTGTCGGCGGTGACGGCCAGGATGATGTCCTTGCCGTCATCAGCCTTGCGGCTGTGGTTCGCCGTGCGCGGCAG
>Ga0070679_100005266_pt1 | contig 11972 bp, 6 predicted proteins | sample KBSC63BmetaG_FD_65652 | JGI IMG/M metagenome (GOLD analysis project Ga0070679, IMG submission 65652) | Corn rhizosphere microbial communities from Kellogg Biological Station, Michigan, USA - KBS C6-3B metaG | ecosystem: Host-associated > Plants > Roots > Rhizosphere | place: USA: Michigan... | reverse complement strand
CAGCACAGGTGCACTGAACCTGGGCAGCGGCACGGTGGGTGGCAACCTGGCGGCGACAAGCAACAACGGCGCGATCAGCCAGAGCGGCGCATTGGCCGTGTCCGGCAGTAGCACGCTCAATGCAGGCAGCGGCGCGATCACACTGGCCAACACCGGCAACGACTTCACCGGCGCGGTGAGCCTGACCGGCGGTACCACGCAGATCACCGATGCGAACGCGTTGACACTGGGCACGTTGGCTACGGGGGCGCTGACGGCCATCAGCCATGGCGCCTTGAACCTGGGCAGCGGCGTGGTTGGCGGCAACCTGGCGACGACCAGCAACAACGGTGCGATCAGCCAGACCGGTGCGTTGCAGGTAACCGGCAGCAGCACGGTCAATGCGGGCACCAACACGATCACGCTGACCAACGCCGGCAACGACTTCGCCGGTGCGGTGGGCCTGACCGGCAGCGCCACGCAGATCACCGATGCGAACGCGCTGACGTTGGGCACGCTGGGTACGGGTGCGCTGACGGCCATCAGCCACGGCGCCTTGAACCTGGGCAGCGGCGTGATTGGCGGCAACCTGGCGGCGACCAGCAACAACGGTGCGATCAGCCAGACCGGTGCGTTGCAGGTAACCGGTAGCAGCACGGTCAATGCGGGCAGCGGTGCGATCACGCTGACTAACACCAACAACGACTTCAGCGGTGCGGTGACGGCCGCCGGTACCGGCGTGCAGGTCACTGACGCCAACAATCTTGCCATTGCTGGATTGGCCAGTGGTGCTAACGGCACAGTGAGCCTGATTGCCGGCGGAGTGTTGACTCTGCCAGCTGGTGCCATCGATACCGGTACCGCGAATCTGACCCTGGTCTCCAACGGTGGGTCGCTGACCACGCCGGGTGCGTTGAGCGGCGCCAATGTCTCGTTGGCCGGGCACGGCGGCGTGGCGTTGAACAGCAACGTGAGTGCCACGGGGACGCTGAGCCTGGTGAGCGGCGCAGGCATCAGTCAGGGGGCTGGCATCATCACGGCCGGTACGCTGACGGGAAGCTCGGTGGGCAATACGGCGCTCACCCGGGCCAACAAGATCGGCACGCTGGGCAGCTTCAGTGCAACAAACTTCAGCCTGGTCAATGCGCAGGCGTTGACGGTGAACGGTCCGCTGACGACAACCGGCAACGCAGGGGATATCGATCTGGAGACGACCGGCGGCGCATTGACCGTGAATGCCGACCTTGCCAGCGATACCGTTGCGCTGACTTCAGCCGGCAACCTGGCGTTGTCGAAGAATCTCCAGGGCTCCACCGTGACGCTGGTTTCCGGGGGCGGCATCAGTCAGGGCGGCGGCGTCATCACGGCCGGTACGTTGAGCGGCAGTGCCGTGGGCAGCACGACGCTGAACCAGGCGAACAAGGTGGCGGCGCTGGGCGCGTTCAACAGCATGGGCTTCAGCTTCACCAACGGCCAGGCGTTGGTGGTGAACGGCCCGCTCGACGGCGGCGCCAACGTGGCGCTGACGACGACCGCGGGCAACCTGGCCATCAATGGCACGGTCAGTGGCACCACGACCACGCTGCGGTCGGCCGGCGCCATCAGTGAAGGTGCAACGGGCAGCATTACCGCCGGTACGCTGACCGGCCAGTCCAGCGGTGCGACCACGCTGAATGGAGCGAACCACATTGGTGCGCTGGGCAGCTTCAGCGCGGCGAACCTCGCCCTGACCAATGCTCAGGCGCTGACGATCAGCGGCCCGGTCAACGGTGGCGCCAGTACCACGCTGACGACGACCGCAGGCGACCTGGCCATCAATGGCGCAGTCAGCGGTGGCACGACGACGTTGAAGTCAGCCGGTGCGATCGGCGAGGGCGCGGGTGGCAGCATCACCGCCGGCACCCTGACCGGTCAATCGGGCGGTGCAACCACATTGAACGGAGCCAACCACATCGGCACGCTGGGCAGCTTCACGGCGGCGGGCTTTGGCCTGACCAATGCGCAGGCGCTGGCAGTCGGCGGCCCGGTCAACGGTGGCGCCAGTACCACGCTGACGACGACCGCGGGCAACCTGGCCATCAACGGCGCGGTCAGCGGTGCCACGATCACGTTCCATTCTGCCGCCGCCATCACCGAAGGTGCCGGTGGCAGCATCACGGCGAACCTGCTGACCGGTCATTCGGCCGGCAACGCGACGCTGGATGGCAACAACCACGTCGGCACGCTGGGCAGCTTCACGACGGCGGGCTTTGGCCTGACCAACGCCCAGACGCTGACGGTGGGGGGGCCGCTCGATGGCGGTCCCGGCGTGACGTTGACGACGACCGCCGGTGATCTGGTGATCAATGGCGCCATCAGCGGCACCACGACGACGTTGAAGTCAGCTGGCGCGATCAGTCAGGGTGCAGGTGGCAGCATCACGGCCAGCACCTTGACTGGCCAGTCGGGTGGTGCGACCGCATTGAACGGAGCCAACCGCATCGGCACGCTGGGCAGCTTCACGGCGGCGGGCTTTGGCCTGACCAATGCGCAGGCGCTGGCGGTGAGCGGCCCGGTCAGCGGCGGCGCCAGCACCACGCTGACGACGAGTGCCGGCGACCTGGCGATCAATGGTGCGGTGAGCGGCACGCAGGTCACGCTGAACTCGGCCGGTGCGATCAGCGAAGGCTCCGCCGGCCTGGTCACCGCGGCCACGTTGAGCGGAAGCGCTGCGGGTGGAACCATGCTGGGCAGTGCCACCCATCGCGTCAGCAACATGGTCGACACCCTCGGCAACTTCTCGTCGCCGGCCGGCTTCAGCATGACCAACAACAAGACGCTGACGCTGGCTTCGGTGGCCGGGAGCGCGTTCACGGTGAACGCCGGAACCTCGGCGTTCTACCTGTCCGTGACCAATGGTGATCTGTTCCAGCTCGGCACCACGCCGGTGTACAACGGCATGGGCGTATGGGGCTCGACCGGTCGCATGGGCATGGGCTCGGCGCCGATCTATGTGATCGGTACCGGCTTGCAGACGATTGCCAACATTGGCCTGCCACCGGCTTATTTCTACGCAGTGGACAGCAGCGGCAACCTGCTGCCGCTGGGCGGCGGCCTGGCCGTCAACGTTCCCACGGCGTCGGGTGCGGGCAGCGCGCAGAACGGCAATCACGGCGACTCGTACATCGACCCGAGCGTGATCACGGCGAACTACCGTTCCTATGGCATCGTGCCGTCCGGCGTGCGCTTGCCGGCCGATCAGCAGGGCAGTTGTGACCCGGACCAGCCGGATCAGCCCGGCTGCGAAGGTGGCGATGCCGTAGGCATGGTGGGTGTGCTGATGAACGTTCGCCGATGAGCATGGGCAGACTCGGTGCAAGCATCCTGTTCGGGTTGCTCGCGCCGGGCCTGGCTGGCTCGGCCGCTGCGCAGGTTGCCCCGCGGCTGACCGGAGCGACCGTCGTCGCCGAACTCGAGGCAGCCCGACACGAGTTGTCTGCGCGCGCGGCCAGCCTGCCGCATTCCAGCCTGGGTGCCACCAGCGAACGGCTTGCCGGCATGGCCGATGCGCTGCGCAAGGCGCTGGGCGACGATGCCGGCAAGCCGATCGACACCATCGGCGCAGGCGCGAGGGCGGGCGCGTACCGGGCTCACGCGTTGGCCCAGCGGACCCGGGCTTTTCTCGATGCGAGCAAGGGTTGCCTGGACGCCGATGCGAGCGCGATGGCCGACGCACTGGCCAGCACCGTTGTGCAGGTCGCTGCCGCATCCGGCTCGGCCAAGCTGTCACCGGTCATCGATGGCGTCGAGACGGTGGATCACCGGCCGCTATTCGTGCTGCGCAATGGCGGCAAGGAGATGACCTTTGCCTTGGTCGGCGCGAACCTGCTCGATGCGCAGTGCGAGGATCCCGTGATCACCGCGACGGATGCGCAGGGCCGGCGACAGGAAGTGCAGCCCAGCGTGACCGGCGTATCGCCGAATCGCATCGAACTGAAACTGGCCGGTGACGTCCAGCTCCAGTCGGGTAGCTACGTACTGCATGTGGTGCCGAAGCACAAGGCGTTCCTGGTCGGTTGCACGGCGCAACCGGAAGCCGTCGCTGCGGTGCAGGTGGCGCCCTCGGTCAAAGTGTCGGTGAGCTACGCGTTGACCGCTACATGCCGCGCGGGCAAGGGCGCCGACCAGGTCATGCCGCCGATCACGGGGACGATGCCGGATTTCACCGGCAACGGCACGGTCTCGCAGCAGATCGACACGGCAGGCTGTACGGACCCGGTCAGCTACGCGATCAGCGCGAAGGCGACGTTCGGTGATGGCCATGCCGTTTCCGTCGGACCGATCAGCCAGATCGCCTCGGCCGGCATCACCGCCGGGCTGCCGGGTGGTCTTTCGCTGAGCTGGGACCCCTCGGTGCGCCAGCTGTTCGTGCGTTCCGGCGCGAGCAGCTGCAAGGGTGTGTACTGAGCAGGTACCAGCGACCTGGAGCGATGCTCCGGGTTGCTCAGCGGCTTATTCGTCCTCGGGTGTTCCGGAAACGACACGCAGCTCCGAGATGCCGCCTGGCGCGAGATCTTTCAGCAGGTCCATGAAGTCCATTCCGACCAGGCGCTGCGCGCGACGCAGCAACAGCGGCACCGGGCTCGACGGTTCGTTGCGGGTGTAGTAGTCGCACAGCTCATCGATTCGGCGCATCACATCCTGCGGGCCGGCGATCGCACCGTTGGATGCGCGCACTCCACCGCCTCCGCCGATACCTTCTTCACCGGCGGCGCCGTCCTCGGTCGAACCTTCCGCCGGCAGGCGACGTGCGAGTTGCGGTTCCAGAAACTTCTTCAGCTCATAGATTTCGCTGAGCAGGATCTTGAAATCCGGGCCCGCGGTGCCGACCCGGTCGTTGAAAATCGAATCGATGGCCTTGGCGTTTTCCAGCGACTGGCTGACGGCAGCCGTCACGGCGACCAGTTCTTCCTCGGCGCAGTCCATGCAGCAGGCTTCGATTTCGGTCATGCTCGCCTGCGGCTCGCCTTCTGCGGCGGCGACTTTCAACGTGCCATTGGCGATGCGCAGGTCGCGCAGGTCGAATCGGCCCAGGCGTGGCGATTGCACGAAAGGCGTCGTGCGGAAGTAGCGCAGTGCACCTTGCAGGTCGCCGAGCGGAACCACCGAATTGACACGCATGGTCGGGTCGTTGTCGTCCTCGGCATCCAACTGCGGGTGCACGGTGTCCCAGAAATGCTCCAGCAAGCCGCGGATCAGGCCGAGGCCAGCGTTCCAACCGGTCATGCCCGACGTGCGGGTCCAGGCGGTCGTGATGTGGACGGCGGCGCGCAGATCCTTCGACCTCACCAGCACGGCCTGGGCCAGTTCGGCGACCTTGTCCCAGTCGGGCTCCTCGGCTGCCTTGACGTTGTCGCCAATGGCGCGTTCGGCCTTCGGTGCGGCGGCGCGTTCGAGCGCGAGGAACTCCGGATCGTATTCCAGATCGTCGCCTGCCGGAGATTCGTCCCCGATCGGTGCCAACAAGGACTCAAGATTATATTGCGCCATGGTTTGCACCGCCTTCCAGGTGGAATTCTTCCATTATCACAAATTATTCGCGCAAAACCAGTCGCCGGATCCATTTTTTAATCGACATGGGACAGCCGGCCATGGCGCCGGCCATGGATATGTTCGTGCGATGAAAAGCGCCGAGATAATCGCTGCGGCGAAGTCCAGTCGTGGCGGTGTTCGATGGGTGGCGTGTCCCGGCCATTATCCGGTTCTGCGCCGCCGCGACCGCTTCCAGCGGACCCAGCGTCGCTCCACCCAGAGCAGTGCCCGCCGCATCGGGCGACGCAGGAAGGGCAGGTCTTGCGCCAGCAGCAACAGGCCCAGTGGCAGCATCCATACGCCCAGCAAGGGCAGGATGCTGAAAACTCCTCCTGCGATGAGGAGAAGTCCTACGGGAATGCGTACCCAGCGCGCCGAGGGTTCACGTAGCCAGCGGATGCTTCGGCCTGCCCGTCTTGGCAAGTGCCGTTCGAAGCGGTCGAGTTGTCGGTTGAGTCTTGCCTCGTCTTTGTGCAACACGGTTTCCAGACGCTTTGCGCGATCGATGGTGGCCATGATATCGGCAGTCGGCAGGGCCGACTCCGGCGCCTCGGCAACACGGATGCGTGGGTGTGGTGCCTCGGATGGGGCGGACGGCGGCGCGATTGTCGTCATGCTGGTGCATCGAGGTCAACGTGCCTCCCTGCCGATCCAGCACCACGCTGCGGACGATGCCGACCGGCGGACGGTAGCACAGTCTTGCAGGCCTGCCGCGCTTGACCATGGCGTGTCCGTGCGGCATTTCCGTGTGGTGGCGGGGATTTCGCCGGAATTGGCGCCTCGTCGCCACCACTGACATTCGATTCAAAGTGTGATGCAATCGTCCCTGCGCGGTTGCGCGGAGCGGGAGCTCAGGGATGCGACACGATCGCCGGTCGACTGTCACATCGTGCCGTGGCGGGGTGGTGCACGCCGGGATATTCCTGGACCGTGCCATTCGCGCTGCCCGTTGGCCGGGGCGGGTGTCGTCATGACATTGGACGCGTCTCGCAGCTTGCGTCGACGTTGCGGTGCATTTACTGCCTTGGCGGCTGTGCTGGCCGTGCTGGTCAGCGCGCTGGGGTTGGTGGTCTGGCCCCATCATGTCTGGATACTCGACGGCGACCTTGCCGTGACCTCGGTGCCCGGGCGCGCCGCGGAATGGGGCATGCTGATCGCCGGCCTGACTCTGTGGCTGCGTCGGACACCACCGGACGGGACCATCCCCCGCGATATTTTCCATTACCTTGCCCAAACCATGGGCGCAGCGGTTTTCCTCATTGGCTTGGTGGCGTTGATGGACCCAAGCGCGACGGCCGCTGTCGGATTCACCCAGGAAACGCCAATGGGCGCCAACAGCGCCTTGGTTTTCTGCCTGCTCGGCATGTCGCTCCTGACGCTGGATGTAACCACACGCAACGGCCGCCGTCCGGCTGAGATCGGAGCGATCCTGGTGGCATTGATCGCGATGGCGGCATTGTTCGGTTACATCTACCGCGTGAGCGAGTTGTACACCGTCCGCCACTCCTACCCGATGGTGCCGCGCACTGCCATCCTGAGCTTCCTGCTGGCCATGGCCGTGCTGTGTGCGCGGCCTTCCACCGGGTTCATGGCGTTGGCGACCAGCATCAGTTTTGGCGGGGCGCTGCTGCGGCGATTGCTGCCGGCGAGCATGTTGATGCTCTTCACCCTGGGCTGGTTGCGGCTGGAGAGTGAGCGACGAGGTTTGTACAGCACGGAACTGGGTGTGGCGTTGTTCACTCTGGCCAACATCGTCATTTTCACCTTGTTGGTATGGTGGAACGCCCGGACCATGCAGCGGCTGGAGCAGGAGCGGGATGCCAGTGAGGAGAAGCACAACAAGGCAGTGGCTCTCAATCAATTGATCATGGAGAACTCGCTTGATGTGCTCAGTGCGGTGGACGAGGCGGGCCGTTTTCTCAAGGTAAGTTCGGCCGCAGAGATGCAGTGGGGTTACACGCCGGCCGAGCTGATCGGGCGTCGCTATGCCGACCTGGTGCACCCCGAAGACCAGGATCGGACGGCGGCAATCGCGGTAGACATCATGTCCGGACGGTCAGTGAACGGGTTTACCAACCGGTTCATCCGCAAGGACGGCAGCGTGGTTCCGATCGACTGGTCCGCAGCTTGGTCGCGGTCGGACAACCTGATGTTCAGCGTGGCCCGCGACGCCACGGAGCGCCTGCAGGTCGCGGAAGCCTTGCGGCAAAGTGCCGACGAGCTGGCGAGCACCAATCGCGAGCTGGAGTCGTTCACTTATTCGGTGTCGCACGACCTGCGTGCGCCGCTGCGGCACATCGACGGGTATGCGCGCATGCTCGCGGAGGATGGCGGAGACCGGCTGGATGGCGAGTTGCGACGCTATCTGGATGAGATAGGAGCGAGTGCGCGGCGGATGGGCCGCCTCATCGACGACCTGCTGGCCTTCTCGCGATTGAGTCGCCAATCCCTGACCCGCTTGACGGTCGACATGGAGGCATTGGTCGACAGTGCATTGAGCGAAGCCAGTTCCGGCAAGCCCCTGGCCGCCACGGTTGCGGTGGGGCCATTGCCGGTGGTTCAGGCGGATCCGGCGCTGCTCAGGCAGGTATGGACCAATTTGCTGGCCAATGCCATCAAGTACAGCGGGAAGCGCGGTACGGACGCCCTGGTCGAGGTCACTGGCGAGAGTGACGGCGAGATGGCCCGCTACCGGGTGCGCGACAACGGCGTGGGCTTCGACATGCGCTACGTCGACAAGCTGTTCCAGGTTTTCCAGCGCCTGCACTTGCAGGATGAATTCGAGGGAACCGGTGTCGGCCTCGCGATCGTGCAACGCATCATTTCGCGTCATGGGGGCAGGGTGTGGGCCGAAGGCGAGCTCGGCAAAGGCGCCACATTCACGTTCGAGCTCCCGATGGCCGGCGAGCAACCAGAGGGGGACATGGCATGAAGCAGCAGCGGGTGGACATACTTCTCGTCGAAGATTCCGTGGCGGACGCCGAGATGACGTTGAGGACGCTGAAGCGTCAGGGCGTGGTAAACACCGTTGAGTGGGTGCGTGACGGCGTGGAGGCCATCGATTACCTGTTCCGCGAAAACCAGTTCGCGGCACGCGAGCCCGGCATGCCGAAACTGGTGCTGCTGGATCTCAAGATGCCGCGCATGGACGGCCTGCAGGTGCTGGCGCGCATGCGCAGCGATGAACGAACCAGGGCCGTTCCCGTCGTCATGATGACTTCCTCGCGAGAGGAGGGTGACGTGCTTGCGAGCTACGAACTGGGCGTGAACAGCTATGTGGTCAAGCCGGTCGACTTCAGTGAATTTGCCGAAAGGGTGGTCCAGGTCGGCTTGTATTGGATGATGGCGAACGAATCGATCGGGTGACACATGGACGATCCAGGTGCATCGTTGAAGTTGCTGCTGGTCGAGGACAGCGCCCCGGATGTGGAACTGGTGGTTCGTGCCATGCGGGAGTTTCCGCGGCCAGTCCAACATCTGGCCGTTGCAAGCGAGGCCACCCTTCGCCATGCCCTGGCTGAATTCTTGCCTGAGGTGATCCTGAGCGACTTCTCCATGCCGGGATTCAGCGGGAAGGAGGCGCTGCGAATCGTCAGCGAGGTTGCGCCGCATGTTCCCTTTCTGTTCGTCTCCGGCACGATTGGCGAGGAACTGGCGATCGATGCGCTGCGGCGCGGAGCGTCCGATTACGTTCTCAAGGACAATCTCCTGCGGTTGCCATCGGCGGTCGAGCGGGCGCTGGAATCCTCGCGCCAACGCGCTGAACGCATTCGGATCGAGAATGAGTTGCGCAACAGCGAGGAGCGCTTCCGGACCATCGTGGAAAGCAGCCGCGACTGGATCTGGGAGCATGACATTCATGGCGTCCTCACCTACAGCAATGCCGCGGTTGCCGCGATCCTCGGTTATGGCCCCGATGAACTGCTCGGCGTCCCCGTTTACGAGTTCATGCTCGCCGAGGATGGCGAGGTGGCGGCAGACCGCACACGGAAATTGATCGCTGCGCAGCGCGGCTGGCAGGACTGGCGGCATCGCTGGCGGCATCGCGACGGCAGCATCCGCGTGCTGGAGAGCACGGCCATACCGCGTCTGGACGACGATGGCGAAGTTGTCGGCTATCGGGGCGTGGATCAGGACATCACCGAGCGCCTGCGGCAGGAGGCCCGTATCCAGCAGTTGGCGCGCATTCATGCTGTTCTCAGCGCACTGGGCAATGTCGTATTGCGCGCCGACGATCGCGACAAGCTGCTGGCGCAGGTTTGCCAGGTCGCCGTGCAGCATGGCCGGTTCACGGCGGCGCGGGTCGGCATCGCTTCCGCTGAGGGCGAATTGCATACCGCGGCCAGTTTCGGCAATTCCATCACGATCCGGCTGATCGAAAAGTGCGCCGCCAGGAGTATGGAAGGCGAGGGAGGCCATGAAGGCGAGGAACTATGGCCGGGATTGCGCGCACTGAGGGAAGCACGAAATGTCGTAGTGCGCGACTATGCGCTGGCCGAACATGTTCCTGCCGGTGTCCGTCGCGAGATGGCGACGGCGGGGATCTCTGCGCAAATTGCCCTGCCCATAGGGACTCCACCGTGGGGCTCGCTGGAGTTGTATTCATCATCGCCGCACGAGTTCGATCTGGAGGAGATTGAACTGTTGCATCGTCTCGTGGGCGAAGTTGATTACGCCGTCGATTTCCTGGCCAAAGGCGAGCGGCTTGAGTATCTGGCCTATCACCATCCCGTGACCGGCCTGCTCAACCGCGCGGCCTTCCAGCAGCAGTTGGCCGAACACCTGGCGCACCAGGAAATGACGGTGGCGGTGATCAGCGTGTTGAATTTTGGCCGGATCATCGATTCTCGCGGGCGCGATTTCGGGGATCAATTGCTCAAGGCCGTGGCGCAGCGGTTGCAGGACACCGCAGATACGGAAATGATTCTGGCGCACGTGGGGGAAGAAGTCTTCATGATCGCGCAGCCGAAGGAGGGCGGTTTTGATACGGAAGTCGAACGCCTGGAGAGTGTGCTGCGCAGCATGGATTGCGCACCGTACGACATGGCTGGCGAGCAGGTATACATCAACTTTCACGGTGGCGTTGCCGTCGGCAATGCGCAAGGCGCCGATGGCCTGACGCTCGAACGCAACGCCACCGCGGCGCTGAGCGAGGCATTGAAGCGGAAAGTCCGCTTTGAGCCGTTCACCGATCGATTGCGCGAACAGTCATCGCGACGCGTCGAGTTGGAGCGCGATCTGCGGCGAGCCTTGGCCGGGAACGAGGTGGAACTGTTCTACCAGCCGAAATTCGCGGCCGATGACGTGCGACTCATCGGCGCCGAGGCGTTGATGCGATGGCGGCATCCGCAGCGTGGCTTGATTTCCCCGGAGGAATTCATTCCGATCCTGGAGGACACCGGGTTAATCGTGCAGGCGGGTCGATGGGTCATGCGGAGTGCAATGGGTACGGCACTGGCGTGGCGTGCGCGGGGATATCCCGATTTTCGGATAGCGGTGAATGTTTCGGCGCGCGAACTTCGCGATGCGAATTTCTCCAGTGAGTCGCGCGCACTGCTTGAGCCATATCTGGCGAATCAGTTGCTGGATGTGGAGGTCACCGAGAGCCTGCTGATGGACGACATCGAGCAGAGCATACGTCTGCTGGAGAGTCTGCGCGCGCTGGGTTGCCGCATCGCCATTGATGACTTCGGTACGGGTTATTCGTCGCTGAACTACCTGATTCGGCTGCCGGCGGATATTCTCAAGATCGACCAGTCATTCGTTGCGCAGCTTGTGCACAGTCCGGAGACGGTGAGCATGGTGACCAACATCATCACCATGGCCCACTCGCTTTCGTTGCGTGTGGTGGCGGAGGGCGTGGAAACGGAAGGTCAGGCGGATATCCTCCGACTGCTGCGTTGTGACGAGCTGCAGGGGTTTCTGCTGGGCGAGCCCATGCAGGCGGGGGAGTTTGCAGCCCGCTTCCTGTAGGTTACCCGGACGGGCTATGTCGCCAGGGAGTGCTTCGGGCACCTGCAAATCACTGAATCCCCGCCGGCGCCCTCGAGCGCGCAATGCGCTCGATGGGGCGCGGCCTATTCGTCTTCCGACGCGGGCGAGACGTAGTCCGGATCTTCCGAGTCGCGCGCGTGGCGGATGGCATTGCGCAGGCGCAGGTCCAAGTGGTCGAAATCCAGGATGACTTTGTCGGAATGGACGGCCCTGACCGCCGAAAGCGGAACCACGAAGTCGCCGGCGTTCTCGATGTAGACGAGCAGTTCGGGCAGGCCGTGCCTGATCTCGCGAACCGAGCCGATACCTTCGGCCCCGTCGGAGACGAAAACCATGAATCCTTCGCTGATCTGATCGTGCATGATGCGATCTCCCTGCGACAACTGGGCGGGCTGGGCTTCGCGTTGCGACGGCGACCGGCGGACAGT
>Ga0070679_100005261_pt1 | contig 11978 bp, 7 predicted proteins | sample KBSC63BmetaG_FD_65652 | JGI IMG/M metagenome (GOLD analysis project Ga0070679, IMG submission 65652) | Corn rhizosphere microbial communities from Kellogg Biological Station, Michigan, USA - KBS C6-3B metaG | ecosystem: Host-associated > Plants > Roots > Rhizosphere | place: USA: Michigan... | reverse complement strand
CTTTCACCGTTTTTTAATAAAAGCGATACAGCTCCCAATTTAGTTTTTATAGTGGTGGAAGGCCTGGGCCGGGCATTTTCAAATAATAATGCTTATCTCGGAAGCTTTACTCCATTCCTGGATTCTTTATCAGGTAAAAGCCTTTACTGGAGCAATTTTCTAAGTTCAGGTGGTCGAACATTTGCTATGTTGCCATCTATTTTTGGCTCGTTACCTTTTAGCAAAAATGGCTTTCTTGAATTGGGAGATCAAATGCCTGAACATGCATCGTTATTGAATATTTTAAAAGATGACGGATACGTTACTAATTTCTTTTACGGGGGTGATGCCAGCTTTGATAATATGAATTTGTTCCTTAAAAAGAACGGAACAAATGTATATGATGAGAAGACATTCTCCGGTGATTATATAAAAATGCCTGCGAGCAATAATGGCTTTACATGGGGATATGGCGATGCTGAAGTATTGAGGAAATGCAATGAAATAAATGCTTCTATAAATAAGCCTTCATGCAATGTTATCATGACGCTTTCAACGCACAGCCCTTTTTTAATTAATGAACAGAATAGATACCTGGCTGTATTTGAACAGCGCATGAATGAATTGCGATTTACTGAAGCGCAAAAGCAGGAACATAGGCGTTATCAAGACCAATACGCAACCATTTTATATGCTGATAATACAATAAGGAATTTTATAAATGAATATAAAAGCCGTAATGGTTTTAACAATACTGTTTTTGTTATTACAGGCGACCACCGCATGCCGGAGATACCAATGTCAACAAAGATTGACAGGTATCATGTGCCATTGATTATTTATTCTCCCTTATTGAACCGCACCCAAAAGTTTGAAGCAATGTCAACGCATTTTGATATTACGCCAAGCATATTGCAATTGCTGAAACATAATTACAACCTAAAAGTGCCTGCCGTCGCAGACTGGATGGGAAGCGGCCTCGACACAGCTCATACATTCAGGAACATTCATTCTTATCCTTTCATGCAAACCAAAAACGATATTGTGGATTACGTGATGGATGAATACATGCTGCATAATGATGAGCTGTTTAAGATAAGCAACAACATGGACCTTGATCCTATTGAAGATGATAAAGAAAAAGCAAAGCTTCAAAATGCATTTGCCATCTTTAAACAAAAAAATAATAAAGTTGCTGGATCTGCTTCAATGATTCCTGATAGTTTATTGATTAAGTAATAAGGTGGATAAGAAAATGATTATATTTCCAATTATCCATGGAAACCCTGGCAAATTATTATCCTGTTAGCATAAGCCTTTACGCATATTTACAAACAATTGAATCAGGTAATAACATGCTGATAGGAAAATTATCTTATAACTAACGGCTACGCCTAAACGAATTTATTAGTGGCTTTATCGAAAAATAAACTATTAAAATCTATGGCTGAGGCCGATTGATGTATCAACCTGGTTTCCTTTCAAAGAAGGTTGATATTCCTGGTTGATCAGGCTGGCGCTTAATGAAATAATATTCCGTTTTAAAAAAGTATGGTCAAAGTTTGCAGAGATCTTTTTTGAAGAAAGCTTATTCAGCTTGTTTCCTATTTGGATATTTTGATTGTTATCATCCGGTGAAATACCAGAGCCGGCCGTAAGTCCAATGTAATCGTCAGCGCCTTTTAAATAATATCTTGCTGAAAGGCTGTACGATTGCGAAACTGAACTATTAGATGGTGTTATATAAGTTCGTGCGCCGAATAAAAAGTTTTTGTAATATTTGCCGATATAGGTCGTATAAATACTTGTAGGACTTGTAAAATAAAGATATCTCATTCCTATTTCAGCCTCAAAACTCTTTGGCAGATTTGCATATAACGAGAAACCGCCTCTAAACTTTGGAAATACACCTACATCTTCCGAGTAGCCGAAATTTATATAGCTGTAAAAAGTTTTGCTGATGTGAGGATAAGCATCTACTTCGCCCTGAACACCATTAGTATTAAAGCGGTTAGCATAATTTATTCGTGCTATTATAGTGCCGCGTTTTGTAAGCCTTGAATAAGAAATGTTTGCAAATTGCCATGGTTTATCAAACTGTTTATTAAAAGAAGAATGATCATAGCTTACACTTACTTTATTTACAGCCCTGGCATCTCTAAGCTTATTTGCGAGCGCAATGGCTGCCGGATTGCTTTTGTTTATTTTCAAAAGTTTATCAATAACAATACTTGCTTCTTTATAATTTTTTTCAGCATTTAAAATTTTTACTTTTCGCAATAATAATTCCTCAGAGGAAGAATCTATATTCAATGCAAGATTGCAAACCCTTAGCGCTTCTGCAAAGTTATCATTCCAATATTCCAGGTCTGTATAAGCTATACTTGCATCTTTATTAGCGGAATCAGTATTCAATACTTTTGAAAAATGATAGCGGGCACTATCGTATTGTTTATTCCAAGTGCATAATCTTCCTAAAAATATTTCTATATCGCTGTAAGAAGGAGATATTTGCAATGCCTCGTAAGCAAATTGCTTTGCCTTATCATAATTTTTTTCCTCAAAAGCTGCGCTCCTGGCGTTTTTAAAAAGATCGTCCGCTGAAATAGAAGTCTGTGCTTTTATGGAAAAGGAAATCAATAAATAGCAAATGATGAGTGCATTATGTTTATTCATAGCATACATTATAGATGTGGCTATAATAACGTTGAAATGCGGCCTGTATTATAGTGCCATAAAATTCAACCTGCAATTAATTAACAGCTTCGGAAAACCATGCAAGGAGCAGGCTTTTTTTTGGCCTTTTTTCTTCTATATAAAAAAATACATGATTTAGCTGCCAATTTCTTTCCGGCAAAAGCGCCGGAAACCTTACCCGGATAAAATGAAATTTTATAGTTTAATTTTATCTATTAATAATCTTTTAGGTTTAAAAACAATAGCATTAAAATAATTATGAAAAAACTTTGCTCCAGCCTTTCACGCTTTGTCATACTTTCCGGATTTTGCCTTACTACCATTTTCTGTTCTTGCAATTCCAATAATGGTAACTCAAATGCGAAAAGCGGGGATTCATCACTAATAAAAACAGGTGATGATTCGAGCCAAATAACTCTAAGCGTACAACAAATAACTAGTAACCTGGAAGCACCCACTGCCTTAGCTTTTCCGGGTAACGGCGATATTTGGGTAACGGAACAAAAGGGTAACATACGAATCATAAGAAATGGTGAATTAATGGAAACACCTTTGCTTAATCTTGTCGCTAAAATTGTAAAATTAAACGGCAGTTATGAAGAGCGTGGATTGTTAGGCATTGCATTGCACCCGGAATTTAAATCTAATAAAAAATTGTATGTTTTTTATAGCGCTCCTTCTCAGCAAAATTCAAACCACACAGGTGTGCTGGCAGAATACACACTTCCTGCATCCGGCCAAATCGATGCCAACAGCGGGCGTATTATTCTTTCTATTGAAGAGCCCGAAGGAAATCATAATGGAGGTTGCATTCAATTCGGCCCGGATGGATATTTATATCTTGGCTTTGGTGACGGCGGTGGCCAGGGAGATAAGCATGGACAATTTGGCAACGGGCAAAAAATGGATACCTGGCTTGGCAAAATTTTACGGATAGATATTAATACAAGCACAGGATATCTCGTGCCGAAGAATAATCCCTTTACTGGAAAAAAAGATGTGAAGCCTGAAATTTGGGCATACGGATTTAGAAACCCTTACCGGTTTTCTTTTGACAAAGCAAGTGGACAACTATTTGCAGGAGATGTAGGGCAAGATGAATGGGAAGAAGTCGATGTTGTTAATAAGGGCGCCAATTATGGCTGGAGGCTCATGGAAGGCACTCACTGCTATAATCCAGCAGAAAATTGCGATACAGCAGGGATTACCCCGCCCATTGCAGAATATAATCATAGAGAAGGTGTGTCTGTTATCGGGGGCAATGTTTACAATGGTGATCAACTATCTGCACTAAAAGGTAAATATGTGTTTGCAGACTGGACAGGCCCTTTGTTCTCGTTACAAAAAGAAGGAACAAAATGGGTGAGAAGCAAAATCATTTTAAAAAATATACCGCCAAATTTAAAAATAACCGGCTTCGGTGAAGACCCGGAAGGAGAGCTATTTCTTTTAACCAACTCTGATACCGGCCCAGCTAATACAAACGGCAGTGTGTTTAAAATTATCAAAGCCTGAATCAAACTTTTAAAATAACTTTCTTTTTTACCGTATTTCCTGTTAGAGAAAATCTTTCCTTGCCGGAGTAAAAACATCAACGAGCATTCCTTTTTCTAATGCTTTAACGCCATGAACCAAACCGGGAGCAACAAAAAAGCAATCACCCTGTGCTAAAACACTTGTTTTATTATCAATTGTTACTTCAAACCTGCCGGATTCTACATAAGAAATCTGGCGGTGAACATGATGGTGAAGTGTGCCTATTGCATCTTTTTCAAAACGAACACATACCATCATTACCTGGGCATCATGCCCAAGAATTTTACGTTCAACTCCATCGCCTGTTGTTTCCCACTCAACATCTGCTGAGATTATAAAAGCTGTTCCTTCGATTGATGTCATAATAGAATTTCATTTACTTAAAGGTAATGGTATAGCTTATTACAGTCCAAACCGGGGAATCGTTGGCTAAAAAAGCTAACATCCTTCTTCACATGAATCCTTTATTTTAATACTTGTTTAAATTTTTTTAATTCCCCTATATCAGCAGAAGAAAGCACTTCGTTGTTATCATATTTAGCTTTGAAAAAAAGCACTCTTTTATGCTGAGGATAACGGGCAAGAATTTCATCAATCATCATACCCGCATCTTTATCTTTTTCAAATAACGGGGCAGGAAGGGGCAGCTCCGACTTATACCGTGTAGGCATTTTTTTTATAATAGCTTCCAGTGTGCCGAGTTTACCTATGGATATATCTTTTATTTTTGAAGCTTTGCTATGCAATCCCTGCAGTTGCTTTTTGCTGAGGCTGCCGCGTTCGCGATATTGCTTATAAAGGCTTATTATAAATGGCGAAACCGGAAATGCCATGATACATTCTTCGAGCACATCATTAACTATATCAATTTTAGGTTTGCTGCTTTTCATTTTAAGAAAATCAAATGAAGTAATTATGGATTACTTTTCTTGTATAATAAAAAATGCTGAAGAGGTAGAAATTCACCATCATCCAAAAGCTTAAACCCATTATCCGCCATTTCTTTATTTACCTGCGCAACGCTCATTTTATGCAAACGCTTTATGGGAATATTAGGGTCTTCTGCTCTGTATTCAATCAACAGAATTCTTCCATTACTTTTAAGCGCATCGCTGATGTAGTGCAGCATTTCTCTCGGGTATTCAAGCTCATGGTAGACATCAATCAGTATAGCAAGATCAATAGAACTGTCTGGCAAATGCGGCGATTTGGCATCGCCTTTTATAACCTCAACATTTGAAGCTCCCAATTCTTTTTTTTGATTATTAAGATATCGTATCAGGTCGTCCTGTATTTCCACAGCATACACCTTTCCTTGCGGAACTCTTTCCGCAATCTTAAATGTATAATAGCCTGTTCCGGCTCCAATATCAGCTACCACACTATGTGGAGTTAAGTCCATTTTATCAATGGCAAGCTTTGAATTTTCTTCTTTCTCCCGGGTCTTCCTGTTAAGCCACTCTGCACCGTCAGAACCCATTACCTGGGCTATTTCCCTGTTTACATAAAATTTTCCTGTACCATCCGCGGAGCGTGGTTTATAAGTATAGTTTAATTGGGGATTGACAAAAGGCTTGCGGGTAGAATTTTTGGAAGAATTACATTTTCCAAATGAAAAGAATACAAAAATTATTACGACTATCGTTGTTATTTTCATAAAGTTGAAGATAGATTAATCCATCGGGTAAAGTGATAAATTTTACAAAAGAACGCTTTAATACAACACGGTTAAAAAATTTGTTACAAAATGTTTTTACCTTATTTTTGCACTCCTTTAAAAAGAGCATAGCTCTTTAAAAGATTCCGTAGCTCAGTTGGTAGAGCAATACACTTTTAATGTATGGGTCTTGGGTTCGAGTCCCAACGGGATCACATTTTATGTTGATAATCAGTTCTTTATGAAGAACGATTGACAGAGTGATTGACACTTTTGAAGATTTTTAAAGAATGTCTTAATTATATTATCACTTATCCTTAAGTGGTTGAAGTCATTATGCTGAATTAGTAGATTTCATTAATCAAAATATTAAGCTATTGTTAGGATAAAATTCCGTCACAACAGGTATCGAATAGCTAGCTCTCTTTAAAAGTCGCCTACGAAAGTCTACTTAAAATTATTACCGACTGATTTCGGCATTTACTCTGAAAGGGCTTTGTAACCACTTTTCGCAGGTGGGCGCTAATAGCCGTTTTAAAATACTAAAGCGGCTCGGAGACCGTTTTTAATATACTCAAATACCTGCTTTTCTTGCAAGATTCCCTCTTATAAGTTCATTCAAATATCCTCAGAAAGTGATTTTCTAGATGGTTTCTCATGCCATTCCTGAATTCCTCCGGGGTTCCCTTTTCAAGTATATTAACCAGTGTTTTGTGTGATGTGAAAGTTTTTAAAAGAGGCTGCTTCTTTAGCAAACCGCTTTTGTGTACATAATCAAAAACGGGCAAAAGCATTTTTTGAAATTTTTTAAGGGTTTCGTTTCCCGTTATTTCATATAGCTTTCCGTGAAACGCAATTTCATGATCAATATTAAATAAATGGTATTGCGCTGCAGGAGGTTCATTTTTCACTATTTCTTTTAAATCAGCAATATCTTTTTTAATTACTCTTCTAAAAAGAAGATCCGCCATTCCTATCTCCAATACAAGTCGTATTTCAAAAATTTCTTTTAATGTTTCCTGGTCCAGAATATGAGGGTTCATGCTTTTGCTCATCATGCCTAGCAGGTCAGGACTGGTAATAACAGAACCTTTTTTCTTTTTTGATTCTATAAGGCCCATCATGCGCAGGCGTAGTAAAGCTTCCCTGATAACGGTGCGGCTAACGCCTAAAGTTTCTGCCAATTCAAGTTCTTTCGGAATAGTATCACCCACTTTCAACTTTCTTTTCTGTAATAATTCTACCAGTTTGGCTTCCACCTTATCAACTAGGGAACTGGTGTCAACCGTTCTCAAATTACTTTTTATGGCTTCTATATTCATATTAATATCATTCGTTTTTGTACAAGATATGTTCGGTTCGTCAGTCTTGTAAATTTATAACAAACAATAAATTAAAATTATTTTAAAATTTTTTTGGCTGTTTCAACAAAGGTATGTAATTTTATTATGTCATACATAATACAAAAGCGACCAAATTTAAATTGACATTATGAAATCTACTGGCTTAAAATTGCTGCTCTCGATGGCTTTCTGCCTTATGGCTATATGCGGATGGTCCCAGATAAAAAAATTTTCTGGAAAGGTTACTGATGAAAATAACAATCCCGTTTCCGGTGCAAGCATTATTATAAAAGGAAAAACTGCAGGCACACAAACGGATTCTACGGGAAGTTTCAGGATTGATGCTTCACCTGGCGATGTGTTGAACATTTCTTCTGTTGGTTTTTCTTCAAAAAGTATTAAAGCCGGAAACTCTTCAATAATTGATGTTACTCTAAAAGTAGCCAATGATAAGTTGGATGAAGTAGTTGTGGTTGGCTATGGGACGCAAACAAGAAGAACTCTAACGGGCTCAGTCGCCAGCTTGGACCAGAATGTTTTAAAGTCTTCGCCCAACTCAAATCTTGGTACTGCTTTGCAAGGAACCTTACCGGGATTAAACGTTCAACAATCCACAGGGCAGCCTGGTACTACGCCAAGCATTTCGTTTAGGGGAGGTTCAAACTTTAATGGCAGCGGTTCTCCTTTAATTGTTGTAGATGGCATCGTTTTATCAACATTATATGGAATTAATATGGATGATGTGGCAAGTGTTGACCTTCTAAAAGATGCAGGCTCACTTGCTATTTATGGGGCAAGAGCTGCAAACGGTGTATTATTAATTACTACTAAGAAAGGTAAGAAGGGAAGAACCCAGGTTAATTATAGTTATAAAAATACTACCAACTATATCCGGTATAATTCCACAAAATATTTATCGGCTGCTCAATATATACACTGGAACAGGAGCGGCATTCAAAGCCGATGGATGGCAGATGTTGCCGATGGTAACACCAACGCTGCCAATACAGATAAAGGCCAGAATGTAGGTTCATGGGGTTGGGCAGTAAATAACGGATGGACATCACCAACGGGATTATACAGCACCCAAATATTAAGCGATGCAAATAGGAAATATGTTGGCACACCGGGCTGGGGAATATTGGTAGATCCCAATCCATTTGTATCCGGGCAAATGGATTCAATATTATACCATGATATAGATGTGAGAACCCGTGAGAATATGATACTGCAGCAAACTACTACGCAGGAACATTATTTAAATTTTTCGGGAGCAAGCGACCAGGGCGGTTTTGCTTTAGGGCTTGGCGTGCTTAACGATAACGGAATGGTAATAGGTTCGCAGCTCAAAAGATTAAGCCTGAATTTTAATGGCGGCCTGAATGTTGGAAAAAATTTAAAAATTAGTACCACAATATCGGGTTATACTTTAAACCAAAAACTTCCTTATGTTGATCCTAATGGCGGTGGAACGGGTGGGTTAATGCAAAGATTTGTTGGTGTAGCGCCAACCGTGAGGTATAAAAATGATACATCCGGCGCTATATTGCCTGGCCCAAATGATAATACTTTAGGAAATCCACTTTATTGGAGTAAGATACCACAAAACAATACAGGCCAGCAACGCTTAATGGGTAGCCTGCATATCGACTATGCTTTTCTGCCGTGGCTTAAATTTTTAGCGACAGGTTCAGGTTATTTGTTATATCAAAATGGCAATAATTTCAATACATCTTTTCAGCAAGGAAATAATGGTGCAATTAATACCACAAGAGCGGCATCATTTAGTAATTACAATGATGTGTCTTACACGTACAATGCTTTTTTACAATTTGATAAAACAATTAATAAAGTTCATAACATTTCTATTTTAGGCGGCGGCGAATTTTATGATTTTAAAGAACATACTTTTACAGGTTCGGCATCAGGAGCGCCAACTGATCTGTTCCCATGGCTATCAGCTTCAGTTCCGCCGGCTGTTGTTAATGGGACAATTACAAATCCGCAAAGAGCTTACTCAAGCTTTAATGCATGGGAAAGATTAGCATCCGTTATCGGCAGGGTAAATTACAGTTATAAGAATAAATATTTTATTACCGGTAATATTCGCTATGATGGTACATCAAGGCTTGCGAATAACAGGTACGGATTATTTTCCGGTATTTCCGGCGGATGGAACATGCAAAATGAAGAGTTCTTTAAAAACAGTTCTATAAGTAAATATGTAAGTGTATTTAAACCACGTATCAGTTGGGGGCAGGTAGGTAACCTGGCTTCACTGACCAACTCAGATGGTTCTCAAAACTATTACGCCGCAGATCAAACATTCCCTTCAACTTCTGTGTATAACGGATTGGGAGGCACTTATTATCCTTCTTATATCAATACAGATTTAAAGTGGGAAACTTCTACAACTACAAATTTTGGCGCCGACATTGGTTTGTTTAATAACAGGGTAACAATTATTGGGGATTATTTTATTAAAAATATTTTCGACAAAATATCCGGCCTTCCATTGGATGTTACATCCGGTTTTTCAAGCATTCAATATTATAACAATGGCCAATTGCAAAACAAAGGATTCGAGCTTGATGTAAGAGCAAGGATCATTCAGCCTGTGAAAGCCGATGGGCTAAGCGTTGATGTAAGCGCTAATCTTTTCAAAGTAAAAAGCTATGTGGTTAAATTACCGTTCAACGGCCTTCCCAGAAACAGGCAGAGTACCACACAGGTTTGGGATCCAAAAAATCCAATCCAGCTAATACAAGTTGGCGGCCTGCAGGAAGGACAACGGGTAGGGTTAGACGCAGTTTATGCGCCGAAATATAATGGCATTTACACATCTCAGGGCGAAATAGATAAAGATGCCAATGTTTATAATTCGTTTTTGCCTTACATACATAAAACTTTAAAACAATTAGGAGATGCACGCTGGCAACTTATAAATCCAAATGATACTATGGACTCACGTCAGTTTGTTTATGTAGGCAGAACAACACCGCAATTAACGGGTGGTTTTTCAGGCGCCATAAGCTACAAGGGTTTTAGCTTATACGCACAGTTTGATTTTGCATTGGGCTTTGTAATACTTAATAATGAAAAGCTAAGAGGTTTAAGCCAGGTACAGGGTTCGCAAAACTCAACAGTAGATGTTTTGAACACATGGTCACCATCTAATACTAATGGCACATTGCCAAGATTTTATTGGGCAAACCAGGGAAGAAATTACGCAACAGATGCATCAGGAAATAACCCTGCTGCTAACTTTTGGGAGAAGGGAGATTATTTAATGGCAAGAGAAATTACATTAAGCTATGATATAACGCAAAGCTTGCTGAAGCAATCTTTTCACAATAGAATAAAAGGCGCACGGCTATATATAACAGGAAACAACCTCGCTTACTTCACAAAGTATAGTGGAAACTTTCCTGAAGTTGGCGGAGTGGATAATGGAAAATTCCCGCTTCCAAGACGTCTTACCCTTGGAGTTAATCTTAACCTATAATCATTGCTAATAAAAAAAATAAAACATTTAATAATCTTTATAATGAAAAAATATAAATCAATAGTTGGAATACTGATAGCGCTTGCATTAACAACCGGCATAGTTTCCTGCAAAAAGCAATTGGAAGAAGCGGTGCCTCAAGATGTATTATCTGCCGCAGACTTATCGAACCCTAATGCATTGGTAACTTTATACACAGGTGTATATGCCCAGCTTAGAAATTATAACAGCACATTATTTGTATTGGGAGAAATGCGTTCCGAAATATGGACAGATGGGCTTTTCACAGAATCCCTCGATGGAGGTTATCAGCAGATGTATGATCAAAACATTAATGCATTAAGTGTTCCGTATAGTAACTGGGGCAATTTTTATAGTCTTATATACCAGGTTAATAACGCCATTCAATATTTTACAGCAACCACTGTTTTACCCGATGCAACTAAAACTCAATATCTCGCTGAAATGTACGGTATCCGGGCATATATTTATTATACAATGGCTAAAACCTGGGGCAGCGTTCCTTTAATTACTTCAACCTTACAAACCATAAACAGCACTGCCCAAACTTACGTAACACGCACATCAGTTGACTCTGTTTTTATGCAAATAAAAAGTGACATTGATCAATCGCTGACCTTATTTAACGGCAATTATTCTTTTCCTTCAAGTAAGCGTGTTTATTGGAATGCAGTGGCATCGCTGGTTTTAAAGGCTGATGTAAATCTTTGGACAGGTACTGTTTTAAATGGCGGTAACACTGACTTTACAACAGCACAAACAGCATTGCAACAGGTAGAATCGTTGCAGGGAGCAACATTAAATTTAGATGCCAAATATTCTGACATTTTTGACCCGACAAAAAAAGCAAACAATCCTGAAATTATTTTTGCGCTCAATTATGAATTAAGCCAGGCGCAGAATACGGTATTCTCGGAATTTACAGTTAATGCTATTCAGGCGACTACCTTAACTTTTGAGCAATCAAGTGATCCTACCAAAATAGTATCTTATGTTTATCCTTATGTTAATGGATCAAACAGAGTGGGAATGAACCAGGATATGATCAATAAGTTAACGGGCGGGCCTGCCGATCAAAGAATAGCCAATACGTTTAAAGTAATGTATAGCACCGCTCCTCCTTATAATATAAGAGGTGTTTTGCTTACGAAGTATGTAGGGACTGCATCAGGCACCAGCCAGGTTTATACAAATGATTTTCCTATCTATCGTTACGCCGATGTTTTACTATTAATGGCAG
>Ga0070679_100005260_pt1 | contig 11978 bp, 7 predicted proteins | sample KBSC63BmetaG_FD_65652 | JGI IMG/M metagenome (GOLD analysis project Ga0070679, IMG submission 65652) | Corn rhizosphere microbial communities from Kellogg Biological Station, Michigan, USA - KBS C6-3B metaG | ecosystem: Host-associated > Plants > Roots > Rhizosphere | place: USA: Michigan... | reverse complement strand
GAGCACCTGCTGCTGGGGTTGCTGCGGGAAGACAAGGCGCTGACCAACCGCTTTCTGCGTTCCCACACGTCTGTGGAGTCGATCCGGAAACAGATTGAAGGCCACACGACGATCCGGGAAAAGGTGTCAACGTCAGTCGACCTGCCGTTAAGCAATGAATGCAAGCGAGTACTGGCATACGCAGCGGAAGAGGCGGAGCGGCTCAGCCACAAGCACATTGGCACTGAGCACCTTCTGCTGGGACTGCTGCGGGAAGAAAAATGTTTTGCGGCGGAAATTCTGCACGAGCGCGGCCTGCGCCTGAGCGCAATTCGCGAAGAGCTGGCGCGCAGCACGCAGGAGAAGGCACAACCACAGCGCGGCAGCCAGTCGCGCGAGTCTTCCCTGCTGGCGGAATTTTCACGCGACCTCACTCAAGCGGCCATGGACAGCCAGCTCGATCCGCTGGTGGGCCGTGACGGAGAAGTTGAGCGCGTGGTACAGATCCTGTGCCGGCGCACCAAGAACAACCCTGTGCTCATCGGCGAGCCGGGCGTGGGTAAGACCGCGATCGTGGAAGGTCTGGCCCAGAGAATCGCCGACGGTGACGTTCCGTCATTCCTGGCGGACAAGCGGATTCTCGCCCTCGATCTCTCGCTGATCGTGGCGGGAACAAAATATCGCGGACAGTTCGAAGAGCGGCTCAAGACCATCATGAAAGAACTGATGGAGAACCAGAACTGCATCATCTTCATCGATGAGCTGCACACCCTGGTGGGCGCCGGTTCAGCGGAAGGTTCACTGGACGCGGCCAACATCCTGAAGCCGGCCCTTTCTCGCGGCGAGATTCAGTGCATCGGCGCAACCACGCCGGGCGAGTATCGCAAGTCAATTGAGAAGGACCGCTCGCTGGAGCGCCGCTTCCAGGCGGTGAAAGTGCCGCCGCCGAACGAAGGCGAAGCCGTAAAGATCATCTACGGCATAAAAGAGCGTTACGAAAAATTCCACGCGGTGACGTACACGGACGACGCCATCCAGTTCGCCGTGTATCACTCGAACCGCTACATCCCAGACCGGTTCCTGCCGGACAAGGCGATTGACCTGCTGGACGAAGCAGGCGCGCGCGTGAAGCTGCGCCAGACTTCCCTGCCGGAAGAAATCACCGAAGTCCAAAAGCGGATCAAGTTCATTGTTCATCGCTGCGAGAATGCGGTGGCAAACCACGAGTTCGAAAAGGCCCGCTTCTACTCCGACGAGGAGCGCAAAGAGCGCGAGAACCTGCGCGCCCTGCGCGAGAAATATCACCTTGATGAATCCTCGACCGGCGTTGTGAATCGCGAGGACATTGAAGAAGTAGTCAGCCGCTGGACCGGCGTGCCGATCACCTCAATCAAGGAAGAGGAAACCCAGAAGCTGCTGCGGGTGGAAGAAGAGCTGCACAAGCGGGTGATCTCGCAGGACAAGGCGATCAGCGCCCTGGCCCGTTCGATCCGCCGCTCGCGTGCAGGACTCAAGTCGCCTAACCGGCCGATCGGCTCGTTCCTGTTCCTGGGACCCACCGGCGTTGGCAAGACGGAAGTAGCGCGTACGCTGGCGCAGTTCCTGTTCGGCAGCGAGAAGTCGCTGATCCGCTTCGATATGTCGGAATTCATGGAGAAGCATTCGGTCAGCAAGCTGATCGGCTCGCCTCCGGGATACGTGGGCTACGAAGAGGGCGGACAGCTTACCGAACGCGTAAAGCGCTCGCCGTACTCGGTGGTCCTGCTGGACGAAATCGAAAAGGCGCATCCGGATGTCTTCAACATCCTGTTACAGGTGCTGGAAGACGGCCAGCTCACTGACGGTCTGGGCAACACGGTTGATTTCAAGAACGTGATCATCGTGATGACCTCGAACATCGGAGCGCGGCACCTGATGAAACGCAAGGGACTCGGTTTCCAGATCGATAAGGAAGAGCTGGTTTCCGAAAAAGTGGAAGACATGGTGAAGCAGGAAGTGAAGAAGACCTTCAACCCAGAGTTCCTGAACCGCCTGGATGAAGTGATCATCTTCAACGCGCTCACCGATCCTGACCTGATCCAGATCCTTGAACTGCTGGTACAGCAGCTCAACAACAACCTGGCGCAGCGGCACATCACGATCACGGTGACCGACGAAGCCAAGAAGTGGATTCTGGACAAGACGCTGGTGGACCGCAGCTACGGCGCGCGTCCGCTGCGCAGGGCACTGCAGCGATACATCGAGGATCCACTGTCAGAGGCGCTGATCCAGGGCACTATCACCACCCGGCCGGCGTTCATTGAGGTTTACCTTGAGGGCGACAAGCTCTTCTACCGCGAGGTAGGCGAGGGCGCCGAGAACACGGACGGAGTGCTGCTCTACAACAACTAAGCTCTAACTCGAACTAAGAGGCTGCCGGTCATTCCTATCGATAACGGCGGCCTTTTTCTTTGATCCATCGCCCGGTCTGGACTGATCAGTGATGCTTCGAGCAACCTCAATCAACTTGATCTGCGTCTTTTTAAGAACGCTGTAAGAATCGAAAGTTAGCACCAACCGGTAACGATCCTGCAGGCGCATGATGGGAACGGGAGTACCGCAGCCACAAGGCCAAGTGAGGGTATGGCGGCGCAAGGCAAAAACGGGAAGGGAGCCATGTGGATCGCTCCTGATTTCTCTCTGGCGAAACAACACACCTCGGCGTTCAAGCCAAAGCTGCCGGGCGTGAAGAAATCAGATCGAACGAGCCTGCCACCGCTATCTCCAGAGCTGGACGACAACGTAAGCGTTGCCCGGCTCCTGGAGCTCGCGGATATTGCGCTGGGAAGAAAGAAGCGCAAGAAGAAAGTCCTGCTCACAGCTTAGCGTCAGGCGATCCTCTGCCGGGCGTGTTTTGATCGGCGACAATTGGTTATGAATCTGAGCCGCTGGACGCCGCGGTCGCGGCAGAGTTCACTTTCAGCCAGTATTGCAAAGCAGTTTCGAGATTGTGCCGGTTTGCTGCGCGATCCGTAAGCTTCTCCACAAAGCTACTGATGCCCAGAGTATAGAGTTCGCGAAGGTGTACGTCCGTGGCCGTTCCTGAGAACACCACGACAGGCACAAATTGCGTGAAGGGGCTCGACTTGAATTGCCTGAGGACTTCAATCCCATGCAGGTTCGGGATGTGCAGATCAAGAATGATCAGGGCGAGAGAGTCCTGCTGGCCGCTGGCGTAACGGCGCATCAACTCCAGGGCTCCAAGACCGTCGCGCGCGACTACGAGACGGACTTCAGGAGCAATCCGCGCGACTGCGTCATTGACCAGCTTCACGTCTTCAGGGTTATCTTCAATCAGGAGAACCGTCCGTGGCATTGGTAGTGAGATGCAGAGGCGAAAGCGGACGGTGCTTTGGTTGCGCTTCAGTCACGCGCGGTCCTGCTCCGAACGTAACCCTCGTATCGTAGAGCGACTCGTCGCTTTTCAGTCCGGAACTTGGCCCTTCAATGGCTCCTGCTCGCCGTGACGGGACGTGTTTCGCTACTCCCATCCACTTTTCTGAATTCAAAAAGACCGTCCGCTTATCGCTTCAAGAACTCCTCTTAGATCGTAAAGCGACACGCCGTTCCAAATTTATATCGGAAGGTCGGGACCAACCTTATTTCGTGCCCATAAGCTCTACGGGGAATGAGTTGGGAATTTTCGTTTTTCAGAAATTTTTAATCATTTAACACAGACCTGGGTACTGCTGTGAGATCATCTGCGGCGCTTTGCCAGCTGATTTTTCCGGGAGTCGGTTGTGCGAGCGCCATCGTCCCGACTTCGTTGTACGCCCGGGCCCAACTTTTTCCAGCCTGCTGCCGGTTAAGGTACGCAGTTAGTCTTGGTCTCAAGAAGCCCCATATTGTCGAAACCAGGCTTTCGATTCGCGCCGGCAGAGAATTCATCACGGCCAAACTAGCCGGCTCGGATGCTCGAAAGAAGCCAATCAGCAGAAACGATCTGTTGCGGGAGACAACTATGCGTGCCAAAGGCCGCGGGACCGAACCAGACGGGCCATTCACTTCAATCAACCAGGCGAATCAGCAATTTGAACTGATCATTCAGGGCACCACTCCGGTTATTCCCCCCGTGCGAGAGCAGCGGGTCCGTCGTGTGTTACAGGCGATCGAAGGGGGTAGACTACGCAGCGTGACGGATCTGGCGCGTGAAGCAGTGCCGTCAGCTGCAAACCGAAGAAGAGCAGGATTCTTGTGGCCTCCTGTGGTGGACTGCCATGTGCCCACAATGTTGAAAGCGCAGGGTTCCGGTGTATCTTGCGCAGAAAGTCCAGCCGCTGTGGTGAGAATAAAGACAAGAACAAATACCGTGGAAGTAACGGTCAGGTGCTTCATAGGAATCTCCTCTTTGCTGGCATAGAATGAGTCCAGCCTTTCACGCGGCCGGCGAAACATCTCAGCCATTGACACGATCATCAGAAGCCGAAGAACAGGCAGGACAAGGGCCGCGTGAACGACCCTCGTCCTACTGCCCCCGGCCGGGGGGTGCAATGCAGAGCTGCCTTGCGGCAACCTTGCATTTCAGGCGGTCCTTTAAGCTCGCCACGCTCCCCGGGCTTTGGCCTCTTTGGTTTCACGATCAATCCCGGCTTGCGCTACATAGTTCTCACGCAGCCTGACCGCGAACGGTTTGGTTGGCTCAACCCACGAAACTGCATCCACGATTTGCTTCGGCGTAGCATGCGTAGGACACATGGTCCATTGGTTGAGCGTGTCATTGATGATGCGAACCATGCCAGTGTGCTGATCGAGATCGAAATCCAGCATGGGATGGTCCCACCGCGCCAGTTTGAAACGGATGGTGGTAAGGTCGTACTCATCGCCGGTGAGGAACAACCAGCCGGGGCCTGCGCCATGTCCGCGCGCATAGTCCCTCAACGTGGTTGGATCATCCTCTTCGGGCTTGAGCGTGATCGAGTACATGAACACGTCGCGGCCCACACGGTCACCGAGCAACTTCTGGGCTTTGGCCAGGTTGCCGGTGGACCGCGGACACGACTTCATGCAGCCGGTATAAATGAAGTTGATCAGGGAGAGCTTGCCCTTGATCAGGTCGTCATAGAACCGGACAGGTTTGTTTTCATGGGTGCGAAGCACAGCGTTGGTGTAGAACTCCGGCCCCATGGATGCGCCTGGCCGGGACTTGTCCGCCAGAACACAGGTCAAGAGATCTCGTCTGTTCATGCCAATGCTCCTTTCCTGGTGAAGAGGTCACTCAATACAGGCGGGTTCGGGTTGGGCTGCGCCAACGGATTGGGATTGCCCAATGAATCCACGGGAGAGGTGACCAGCGAAGTTTGCGTGCCCACATCCCAACGCACGAGCATGAAGTTGTCTTCGTGGCCGAGGTTGTGGCAGTGGATCATGTACTTGCCGAACCACTCGCGGAAGCGGAGGAAGATGTGCACCTCTTCGCCAGGGCGAATCGGGTACACGTCTCTTCTGCCGCTTTCTTCCGAAGGGGGAGGCGCGCCATTGCGGGAGAGGATTCTTCCCTCCTCCAGATGGATGTGCACGGGATGGGTCCATCCGGACGCAGGCAACTTGTTCCTGATGATCCACGTCTCGGCGGTTCCCTGCTTCACGGTTGCATCGGCTCGATCGGGGTCAAAAATCAGTCCATTGACCTTGAACTGGCCACCGATCAGGTCGAAGTTCCAGATGCGGGTGGTGACGACTTCATTGAGGTTCAGATCCGGATACTGGATCAACGTGTCCGGAACCACGCTCTGGTCCTGGGCGTTGGACACCACGTCGAACCGCATCACCGCCTTGGTGACGTCGACGTTCGGATCTGGCAGAGGCTCAGGAGCGTTGTTGACGAACTGCGATGCGATGTTCATCAAGTACACACTGTCACCGATCTGATTGCCGGAGAAGTCCAGAACCACGTCGTAACGCGACGAGACATGGAGTTCGAGGCTGGGGACGTTGACGGGGTGTTCCAGCAGATTGCCATCTGTGGCAATGAGCGTAAACGGCCGGCCATCGCTCATGGTAAAGGTCCAGATTCGCGCCGGGCCGCTGTTAAGCATACGGAAGCGGTATTTGCGACGCGCCACCTGGAAGAACGGCTGAATCGCGCCGTTGACGATGAACTTGTCGCCGGCAGGAACAGCGTCAGGAGCCGTGGCAAACATCTGGCCGTCAGCGCAGAACTTCTTATCGGTGAAGTTCAGCGGGATATCGTACAGCCCGTATTGACCCGGCAGGTGAAGAGCGTTGTGATCGCCGCCCGTCTCGAAACCGGTGTCAACGTTGTCATAGAGCAGGAACATCCCGTTGAGCCCGCGATAGTTGTTGGTGGCGGTAAAGCTGTGACGGTGGTCGTGATACCAGAATGTGCGCATGGCCTCTCTGGGATCTCCGCCGCCCGGGAATGTGTCATAACCCGCATAGATATTCGGGTAGTGGTGGTCTTTGAAGAACCCCGGTCCCCAGAAGTCGCCGGCAAAGCCATCGCTCTCTGAAGCCGTGTGTCCGTTGTGCAGGTGAGTGGTATGGGTGTTGCTGCCAAACCCTGTGTGATCGACGGGCAGGTTGTTATGGAAGCGCACCAGAGACGGAATGCCATACTGTCCGATGATGGTCGGACCTGGGTAAATCCCGTTGTAGGTCCAGACATACGTTGGCGCCATATCGGGATGGAATGTGTGGAGTGCCGGCGTGAGCGTGAACTCATAGAGGTCTTGCGGCAGGAACTCCGACCAACGCTGATGATCAGCGCGCGGCGCTTCGCCTGCGGCGATGTTCGCGCTCTGAGTAGGCACCGGGCTGAACTTCCTGGGCCGGGCGATCGGGGGAATAGGAAGCGCCTGGACAAAAGGAGTTGTCCCCGGGCTGTGTGCCGGTTGAGGCGAGCACACCGTCGGCTCCGGAGGCACCGAGTCATACAGCATGGGAAGCGAGAAACCTTTCCGCGACGTAAGAACCGTCACGGCTCCGGCGGCAGCTCCCAGTTTGAGCGCGGTCCTTCGGGTCAGACCTTCGCCTGGTTCAGGTTTTACATCTTTCTTTTTTCTTCCCGTGGGTGTTGACATGGCTGTTCCTTTCGAAGAGAGAAGGTTAGTGAGACTCTTCGCTGCGGTTTGCAGGTACGCAGGCAAAGAAGAACTGCTCGCCGGGCTTTCGAAGGGGCGTGGTTTTCCCGGCTCCCGGTGTGCCGGAAAAAAGCGGCAGGAGTATTTCACGGACTCGATCGCATGGCTGCATCAGGCCGGCAGAAGCTGCATTGAAAGCGAAAGAACACACGTCTCCCTTCACCTGCCGGCGCTCTTTTGAAAATTAGTTTTTCTGTTGCAGTGGCGAGAAAGCCGAAATGCTCCTATTTCGACCCGCGATGAAAGAACCCTCCTGGTCAGATTGGTTCCGGCAACGCAGGTGAACAACATACTCCGGAGTAGCGGAAAGGAAACAGGAAACACTTAGCGGGATGCGACATCTCTTAGCCTTTCACGGCGCGTGCGCGGCCAGTGCGCTCAACAGGCCAGGCGAAAACACACGCGCCGCGGATCGCATTTTGAGTTCCGGCGGAACGCAGCGCTGCGAGATCCAGGAGCTTTACGCGCCAGAAGTCACGGTACTCCCACGCTCACGCTCGCCGTGTTGTTACTCTGGTTCGGGTCGAAGGCGTCGCCAGAAACCGCCGCTTGATTCAAAACTCCGCCGCCGACTGGAGGTTGTATTTTCACTGTGAGCACGATATCAATGGTGGCATTGCGGTCAAGGAATGCGCGTTTGCAGGTCACGCCGCCGCGAGTTCCCGCCGCGGGGGTGGTCAGGGTGTCACAGCCGCGGGCGGTGGCGCTCAGAAAGACCACGCCTTCGGGCAGAGGATCAAACAGCATGACATTATTGGTAGCTTCCGGACCTTTGTTCACCACATGCAGCGTGTAGGTGAAATGTTGGCCGATATTGGCATGAGTTACAGAGGCAGTCTTAGTGAGGGCCAGGTCTGCGGCCGGGCTGATCTTGGCGATAAAGGCGCTGGTTGAACCCTTGCGGGTCTTCTGGAAAGCATTCGAGCTGACCTTGAGGTCGGACGAGCTGGTGCCGCCCGTGATGTAGGCGCTGCCAGTCGAATCGACAGCGACATCGGCCCCGTTGTCATCGCCGCTGCCACCGAAGTAAGTGGACATTGTCAATCCCTGGCCAGAAACGATGAATTCGGCAAGGAACGCGTCACTCGGCCCGTGGCGCGTGGACTGCAAGGCGCCGGGCGTAACGCGAAGGTTGGTCGAGGTTGTTCTGCCGGTGAGGAAGGCGTGGCGCGCGGCATCCAGGGCGATGCCATTTGCTACGTCAGAGCCATTACCGCCGAAGAGGCTGGAGTAGACGAGGGCTGATCCGGTGCTGTTGAACTTGGTGATGAAAGCGTCAGAAGAGCCGCCGCCGAACGTCCTTTGAAGTGCGCCAGTTGTGGTGGGGAAGCCTGTGGCTGCAGCGGCGCCGGTCACGTAGGCATTGCGCGCGCCGTCCACCGCAACGTCTGTACCCACGGCGGCGTGGAGCATCGAGGAATACAGCAATGAGCGTCCTCCCGGGCTCAACTTCACCAGGAAGATGCCGCCGGTGCCGGTGCCGAAACCATGCGAGTGCGGAAATTGGTTCGAGTTGGTATTGCCCACGAAGTAGGCGTTCCCTGAGCTGTCCACCGCGATGCTGGAAGCCTCGTCATTGCCGCTGCGGCCGAGATACGTGCCGTAAATGAGGCTGGCATCGCCGGAGAGACGCGAATTCAACTTAGCGACAAAGGCGTCAGTCTCTCCACCTCCAAAGGTCCGTTGGAATGCGCCGGAGGTCGTGATCAGGTCAGCGGCCTGCGTGGTACCGGTGAGATAAGCATTTCCCTGGGCGTCGAGCGCCATGGCGTTGCCGGTGGTCCTATGCAGCCCCAGCCGGTCTTGCGTGCCGTAGTAGGTTGAGTACAGGAGTTGCGATCCGTCAAAATTCAGCTTGGTATAAAAAGCGCAGGCGGAGTCGACTTCAAAAGCGCAGCTCTGCTGCAGTGCCGTGAGGGTGGTGGGAAAGTCATCAAAGGCGGTCCCCGTTACGTGCGCGTTCCCCTCCCGGTCCACGGCAATCAGTTTGCCTGAGTTCGCATTGAAGAGCCCTGTGCCGGTTCCGAATCTGCCGGTCAGGTAAGTGGAGTAGACCACCTGCGTGCCGCCGCGACTGAGTTTGGTCACGAACGTGGCAAAGCGGGAGGTGCAGAGCACGGGCGCGCTTGGACACGAGGTCTCAAATGCCCCGCTGGTCGTCGGAAAATCCACAGTGGTGGTTTCACCCGTGATGTAGGCAAAGCCGAAGGAATCCACCGCGATAGCGCTCCCGCCCGAGAATGGACCGACGGGTGGATCGGTGCCCGCGCTGCTGCCCCCGAGATAGGTCGAGTAACGCAAGACAGGATCGATCACCAACGGCTTGCCGCGATCGTAATTTTCCACCCGGAACGCGACGGTGTTGGCGTCGCGAATCACGTAATGGCCTTTGCGCGGGATGCGTCGACCGGCTTCTTCCTGGTAGATGGCGGGAGCGAGGCTGCGCACCGCCGAATCTCCGATCTGGAGCACCAGGTCGCCGTTGGGGTCGAGAGATACCTTGTCCGCGCCCGAGACATGCAGTGCAATACGGTCGAGGTCAGCGCCGGGCGCGAGGCGCAAGTCATACTCGAGTTGGCCCGGATTGCCGTAATAGAGCTGATCCACGCCTGGATATATTCCGTGAAGATGCACACGGCCGTATGTGGGTATGTGCGTATGCCAGCTTGCGGGATTGCTGCCAAAAAAATAATTCGTGACGCCCGGCAATAGGTCTTCAGTCGTGAACTGTGGCCCGGGGCTGGCACCCTGCCATTCAAAGCGCACAACGTGCCGGCTGTGCCCTGCAGGATTATTGCCGGATGGAACTGCATTTGCGGATGCCGAAGGACGCTCGAGAACCAGCACGGTTTCGCGGCTGGTAAGAAACAGGCTGTATCCCGGCCCGCGCGTCAGATAGCGGACCTGGCTGTCGGTTTGACCGCGGTTGGGTTCGAAGGCAAGCGGAAGCGCCGCACCATAACCGCCCGACAGAACCGGCGCTGCTTGATTCCTGGCGACAGCCTGAGCAGGTGATGTGGAAGCAAAGAGGAACAGCGTGACCACTAACTGGGCGAGCCCAGCGACACCGGACCAAAGCACGCGAGTTTTTGGGATGATGCGCGACATAGTTACCTCCTGATGGGAAACTCGCCCATCGACGTGAAAGGCGCAGTTCACTTCGGCGTTGACTGCTGGAAGAATGCGCCCAAGAAGACTACGAATCAATGATGGGCGTTTGTGAGGAGCTGGATGTGCAGTTCAGGCGTGAATCAGTTGCTGACTTAACTCCGAGGCAAAAAGTGGTCTGGAATTTGTAATGCAGGCGCTTGGGATGCGGTGCACGCCTGCGGACAAGGACTGAAACCCTCAGGGCGGAGATGCAGGAATGCGCCCGAGATTGCGTAGAGAATCGCTCAGGTCTGGCAGACAGTTTGTGCGTAAATCTATTTTTTGTTCGTTACCCCTGCTGTTGAAGCGCCGCCCAGCATTTGCTCAAGAAGAGCACGCAGGTAACTCTCGTCTTCCAGTGCGAGATTGCCGAACTTGCCGCCGGTTTGCGCACGTATCATGCCGGTTCGATCAATCATCAACACCTGGGGAATGCGGAGCAGTTCCGTTGGCCCGATGCCTCCGTTGCGGGGATCGGGAATTGCAGGACAGACGAGCCAGGCGGCACCTCCGTCAGTCCCGGCCGGGTTCTCCTGCCCTTCCGCTCCGCATCCTTTGGCTTCGAGCTCATCGTTGAGCTCATGAGCTGTGAGGATCACGGGATAGCCTTCTGAATTGAAGCCGTTCTTTGCACCGATGTTATGGAACACCGTGGCGCAAGTGGCATTCGTAGTATTGGGCGGCACGGTAAACCAGAAGTAGGTGATGATCCACATGCCCAGCAGATCGTCACAGAAATAGCCGTAAGGGCTGTCACTGTAAACCTTGTGCTTGCAGTTCTGGTCGGTATTGTTGATGCAATTGTTATCGCTGCCGTCCATGGCGTTGCGATTGGTGGCAAATCGCCAGTTCAGGGTCAGGTTGGGAGTGGCAACGTTGGAGGGGAGTTGGTAACTGCGAAGCAATCGTATGATTGTTTCCATTGAGGCCCACGGGGGATGAGCCATTGACAGGGCGAGAGTACAAGCGGGACATGCGGGGCTCCGGTTACTTGAATTCATGCCGCCTCGTCTCTGGAAGCAGAGCTATCACTTCAGGAAACAAGAGTCCGTAGGACGGCATGGGCGGCAATTGAGGCACTCCCCGCTGGAATACCGATAGCCTTGCCGACACGCTGTCAGCCATTGCATGAGCGGAACCGCGCAATACGCATTTTCCCGGCATACTCGAGCACGAGAATCACGCACGCAAGATCGCCGCTTCCGCGACTGTTTTTTTCTCCTTATACGCTGGCGAGTGTGATCTCGAACGTTGTCTTTCGTCGCCTGACGTCGTTCGATCGCCGCATGGCCTCATGCCCCATGATGAGGTCCGCGAGTGCAGTAGTGGCTCCTGCCGGATGGCGCTCCCGAAAACCGGAACACCGGATGAAAATGCCACCCATGTGCAGGCAGTCTGATCGTCTCTGGATGCGATGTCAAGAACAAATCAGAAGCGATTAAGATTTTTACAGTGGTCCTGTTCCAAAGTGGAACTGAAGGTTCACGCGCGTTTGGCGGCCAGGGATTTGGCCATAAGGGTCTTCAATACTTTTTCATCGATGTCACTCAGCCTCTTGATATAGACGCATCCCTTCCCCGTGGTATGTTTTCCGAGCCTGGCGAGAAGAGCCTCAGAGCCCGTCGCTGCCATCAGGCTGTATAGAACGGTTGCCGACTTACGCGGCGAGAAAGACAGGATTGGCATGTCGCCTTCTCGTCCACTGTCATA
>Ga0070679_100005256_pt1 | contig 11985 bp, 13 predicted proteins | sample KBSC63BmetaG_FD_65652 | JGI IMG/M metagenome (GOLD analysis project Ga0070679, IMG submission 65652) | Corn rhizosphere microbial communities from Kellogg Biological Station, Michigan, USA - KBS C6-3B metaG | ecosystem: Host-associated > Plants > Roots > Rhizosphere | place: USA: Michigan... | reverse complement strand
GTCGGTCGAGGCGGCCGCGGCATGGACCGGGTGGCCGGCCGACCACGGCGTGTGCCCGCCGGCGGCGAAGGCCGCTCCCGCGGTCAGTGCGGCGACGGTGGCGGTGACCGCTGCCACAGAGAGGGTGGCGGTGCGCGAGGAGGTGGAACCCACGGTGACTCCTGGTGTCCGAGACGTCTGAGGTGAGCTGAGCTGACTGGAGGCGAGCACGCGGCGGGCCACGCCCTCACCTCTACAGCGCTCGCGGCCTGGAATCTGTCACGCCACCGAGAACGCAACCCAGCCGTTGTTGCAATCGACTTGCAACAAGGGCAGGCTGTGATCCGTGACGACCACGACGGCGACCGGCTCGGCGACGAGCGGAAGGCTCGCCGACTTCCGGCGCAGCCTGTCGGCGGCCGACCGGCGTTCGCTGGTCGCGATGGTCTCCTTCGTGGTGCTGCTCCACGTCGTCGGCTTCGGCGTCCTGCTCGGACTGGTCACGCCGCAGCACTACCAGCTCGGAGGCGCTCACCCCGTCTTCACCGTCGGCGTCGGCATCCTGGCCTACACCTTCGGACTGCGGCACGCCTTCGACGCCGACCACATCGCGGCGATCGACAACGCCACGCGCAAGCTCATCTCCGACCGGGTCGCGGCCGAGGCCGAGGGCGAGCGCGTCGACCGGCAGCCGCTCTCGCTGGGCTTCTGGTTCTCCCTCGGGCACTCCTCGATCGTGTTCGCACTCGCGTTCCTGCTCTCGATCGGCGTGAAGTCGCTGATCGGCCCCGTCGAGAACGACGACTCGACGCTCCACACCGTGACCGGCCTGATCGGGCCGTCGGTCTCGGGCGTGTTCCTGTGGATCCTGGGCATCCTCAACCTGGCCGCGCTGATCGGCATCCTGAAGGTGTTCCGCCAGATGCGGCAGGGCCGGTACGACGAGGCGGAGCTCGAGCGCCGGCTCGACTCGCGCGGGTTCATGAACCGCTTCCTCAAGGGCCTGACCAAGTCGGTCCGCAAGCCCTGGCACATCTACCCGATCGGGGTGCTCTTCGGGCTCGGCTTCGACACCGCCACCGAGGTCGGGCTGCTGGTGATGGCTGGGGGCGCGGCGGCGTTCAACCTGCCGTTCTACTCCATCCTGGTGCTGCCGATCCTGTTCGCGGCCGGCATGTGCCTGCTCGACACCATCGACGGCGTGTTCATGAACGCCGCCTACGGCTGGGCCTTCGCCCGCCCGATCCGCAAGGTCTTCTACAACATCACGATCACCGCGATCTCCGTCGCGGTGGCCTTGGTGATCGGCACCATCGAGCTGGTCGGGGTGCTCGCCGACCGTCTGGACATCACCAGCGGGCCGATCGCGGCGGTCGCCCGCGTCGACCTCGACTACGCCGGCTACGCGATCGTGGGGCTGTTCGTGCTCGCGTGGGTCGCGGCTCTCGCCGTCTGGAAGGTCGGCCGGATCGAGGAACGCTGGTCGGCCGACCTGCACTGACGGCGGCCGCGCGGGCGTCAGTGCAGCACGATCCAGGCGCCCACGAGACCGGGGACCAGTCCGATCAGCAACCACCACGACAGGGGGCGGCGCTTGTGGATCAGGCGGGCGGCGAGGACTGCCCCGACCCCGCACACCGAGGCGAGCACGTTGAGCCCGATGCCGGCCCCTGCCCGTGAGCCGTCGGCGGCGATGCCGGCGATCGCCAGCCCCGCCGAGAGGTGCAGGATGGTCGTCGCCGCCAGCACCGACATCACCCACTGCTGGACGCGCGTGATCTCGCGCGACTCGAGGCTCGGGCGCTGCAGATTGTCGGGGTCCATCAGGTGGCGGGGCCGCCGTCGAGTGGGCTCAGTGGTGTCCATCAATCGTTAGTGTACCAACGATTGGTACACTCATCATTGTGGCGAACACGACATCTCCGACCGTCGACAATCCGCTCGCGCTCCAGGAGCAGGTCTGCTTCGCACTGGCCGTGGCCTCACGGAGCGTGATCGCGCTCTACAAGCCGGTGCTGGAGCCGATGGGCCTCACCCACCCGAAGTACCTCGTGATGCTCGCGCTCTGGGAGCACGAGCCCCTCTCCGCCCGGGAGCTGGCCCGGCTCCTGCAGCTCGACCCGGCCACTCTCACCCCGCTGCTCAAGCGACTCGAGGCCATCGGCTACCTGACCCGGGCCCGCAACCCGGACGACGAGCGCGCCCTCTCCGTCACCCTGACCGCCGAGGGCCGCGCCCTCCGCAGCCGCGCACTGAAGGTCCCCGAGGCGGTCGTGGCCCGGCTGGGCATGGAGGTCGCGGAGCTGCGGGAGCTGCAGCAGCGTCTGGGCCGAGTCATCGCGGCGGCGTCCGCGCCGGACTGACCCTGCGCAGGTACGCGGTCAGGCCGAGGGCGACGACGGGGACGAGGCTCAGGACCAGGCAGGTCGCGAGAAACACCGGATCGGCCAGCCGGCCGCGGAGGACCAGGCACCATCCGAACGCCGTGGTGACGACGACCACCGCGGAGGACAGCGTCAGAGCGAGCGCGCCCTGGCGGTCGCGCCACACCGACACGGCCGCACTCGCGCACAGCACGGCGGCCACGAGGGCCGCGAGCCCCAGCATCGGCAGGCCGTCGGCCAGCCAACGCTGCCCGACCGTGTCGTCGCTCTCCCACAGCGACCCCACCCAGAAGAGCACGTCGACCGGGAGCGTCAGGCCGAGCAGCACGGCCTCGACCACGAGCAGGGCCGTCGCCGACTGCCGCGCCGGGCTCTCGTCCGGCATCGGCACCGGCTCGGTCGCGGGGTACGCCGGAAGGTCCACCGCCACATGATGCGCTTCCGGTGCTCGTCGCGACCGGAATTCGCGGGCCTCCCCCACCAAGTCTGGTCCAGACTGCGACGCGTGAGCGTGCAGTGGACCGACCCGGAGTGGCTGGCGACCGTGACGGCCTGGATCGACGAGGGGCTCGCCGCAGCCGGCCGACGGCGTACCGGGGCACCCGACCAAGGGCACGTGCGCCCGTGGAGCACGGTGCTCTCGGTGCCGACAGAAGCCGGCACCGTGTGGTTCAAGGCGAACGCGCCCGAGCTCCGGCACGAGGTCGTGGTCACCCGCCTGCTGGCCGCCCGCGTGCCCGACCGGGTCCCCCCGCTCCTGGCCGACGACGCCGGGCGGGGCTGGATGCTGATGGAGGACGGCGGCCGCCGGCTCCGCGAGGTCGTCGAGGAGGAGCGCGACCTGTCGCGCTGGGACGACGTGCTCGACGGGGCGGCCGACATCGCGCGCGCCATGGAGCCGGACGTCGAGGCCCTCCTGGCCCAGGGCGTACCCGACCTGCGGCTCGCGACCCTCCCCGACAAGTACGCCGACCTGGTGGCCGGCGAGGGGATGGAGCAGCGGTTCCGCGACGCCGTCCCGCGCGTGCGCGAGCTGGCCGCGGAGCTGGCGTCGTACGGCGTGCCCGAGACCCTGCAGCACGACGACCTCCACGACGGCCAGGTGTTCGTCCGCGAGGGCCGGCAGCTGATCCTGGACTGGGGCGATGCGGTCGTCTCCCACCCGTTCTTCACCTTGTCGGTGACGCTGGAGGGCGTGGTCGCCTGGGGCCTCGACGACGTGGCGGACTCGGTCGACCTCGCGCCCTTCGTCGACCGCTACCTGCTTCGTTACGCGCCCGACCGTCCGGAGCTCCGCGCGGCCGTTCCCGGCGCCCTGCGCCTCGGATGGGTCTGTCGCGCCGTCAACGGGACGACCGTGGAGGACCCGAGCTCCACCCAGACCCGGCTGAGGATGTTCCTCGACGGGAGACCGTGACCGAGACCTCGTTTCCGACCGTGTGCTCGGGGGCACTGGTGAGGGGTGAGGACACGACACATCGGCAACGACCACGTCGGGCGCGTCGAGGTGGGAGCCATCGGGCTCGGCCTGATGACCTTCGACCAGACCGGCGCCCAACCCCGCGAGCAGCTCGCGGCCACCGTGCGGGCGGCCCTCGATGCCGGGGTCACGCTCTTCGACACCGCCGACGCCTACGGCCCCGGTGACGAGCTCGGCGCCGAGACCCAGGGCGCGAACGAGCAGCTGATCGCGGGACTCCTCGACGAGCTCGGCGTGCGCGACCAGGTGCTGCTGGCCACCAAGGCCGGACACGTTCGGGGCGAGGGCGGCTCGTGGGAGGTCGACAGCAGTGCCGACCACCTGCGCCGGGCCGTGGACGACAGTCTGCGGCGCCTCGATGTCGAGCAGATCGCGCTGTGGCAGCACCACCGGCCCGACCCCGACGTGCCCTACGAGGAGGTGGTCGGGACGCTGCGGGAGGTCCACGAGTCCGGGAAGGTGCGGATGGTCGGGCTCTCGAACGCCGATCCCGAGCAGATCCGCCTCGCGCACGGCGTGCTCGGCGAGGCGCTCGTCAGCGTGCAGAACCAGTTCTCCCCGGCGTATCGCAGCAGCCGACGCGAGATCGACGTCTGCGAGGAGCTCGGGCTCGCCTTCCTGCCGTGGAGCCCGCTGGGCGGCCTCTCCCGGGCCAAGGACCTCGCCTCCGAGCACGCGGCGTTCGCCGAGATCGCGCGAGCTCGCGACGTCAGCGCTCAGCAGGTCACGTTGGCCTGGGAGCTCGCGCAGTCACCCGTGGTCATCCCGATCCCCGGCGCGAAGCGGCCGGAGTCGATCGCCGACTCCGCGGCCGCCGCCGACCTCGATCTCACCGCCGACGAGATCGCACGCCTCGACGCGGCCTGACCTCCGCCGCCACCTCTGCCGCCACCTCTGGCCGCTTGTCACAGGGCGGGGACACCGGCGGCACAGGTGCGCCCCATGGCAAGCCACTCGTTGCCCTGGTAGCCGTAGGCGGGCCCCACCTGGTGAGACGTCGCGCCCGGTTCACCGGGCGGCGCCTGCGCCTGCGCAGTGGGGCCGACGAGCAACGCGGCCATGACGAGTGCGCCCCCTGCGCGCAGCACGAGGCGGGTCACGACATGTCCGCGGTCTCGCAGTGCAGGCCCAGGCGCATGCCGTTCGTGCCGTACCTGTGCGCCACCGGCGCCTGGAACGACCCGGGAGGGGTCACGGTCACCGTTCCGTGGCGGGCGTGGTCCGGTGCGGTCGACGGGCCTGCCGCCTGGGCGCCGTACGTCGAGGCCACGAGTAGCCCGCCGAGCGCCACCGCACCGAGGGTGGACGTGATCCGGGTGAGTGTCATCTCTGCTCCTCCTCCGGACGTGGTGCTCATCACGGTACTCCGCGCCGTGCCCGTCAGGAGGGACGGCTGAGGGTGAGAGTGCGACGGCCGGGGGAGAAGCCGATCCCGCGGTAGACACGCGCAGGGGTGGGGTAGTCGGCGTCGCCGCGCGGACAGACCAGGGCGGTCGTGGCACCGACGGCCCGGGCGGCGTGCAGGGCCGCGAGGCTGACGGCACCGGCAAGTCCTCGGCCCCGGTGGTCCGGCGCACATCCGACCGGCTCGACCAGAGCCACCCCGATCGCGGGGTCGAGCCAGAGGCACGCCGAGGCCACCATCCGGCCGTCACGGTCGACGGCGACCCAGTCGAGGTCGTGGCGGTAGTAGGGCGCGCGCATGAGGGCGTCGTACGCCGTGGCGGTGACCCGCGAGGGTCCGACGTCGGACCACGCGTCACGGTGACAGGCGGCGCGTGCGTCGGCCTCGTCGGGACGGACGTGGCGGAACGTGTAGCCCTCGATGCCCGGCACCGGCATTCGGTCGTCCAGGGCGAGGGTGTGGTGGGTGAACCACGGCTGGTCGCCGGCCACGAAGCCGGCGGCGCGCAGCGGATCGAGGAGGTGCTCCTCGGTCTCGAGCACCATGGTCGTCAGTCCGGCCTCCGGTGCCCGGGCCACCAGCTCCCCGATCAGGTGGGATGCGACTGCCGGGTGAACCGGGTCGACGCAGATCTCGAGCCACCCCTCGCTCTCGGCCCACGTCCACCCGACCACCTCACCGGCTACGCGCGCGAGCTCGACCGGACCCGGGGCGAGGTCCTCGGCGTAGAACACGCTCCAGCTCAGCTGGCCCGGGTGGTGGCGCGACTCCGGGGACCAGATGCGGGCGGCGAGCGCCTGCATCTCGGGCAGGGCGGTGTGGACGTCCATCGAGCCTCCTCTCGCTACCGGCTCTGTCGTCCCGGCTGTGTCGTCCCGGCTCCGTCAGCCTGCGTCATCAGGCCCGTGCGATACGGGCGATCCAGTCGGCAACTCGGGCGGGCTCGTGGGCCAGGGCCGTCTCGTGGGCGGCGACCTCGGTCATGGCGACGCCCGGCACCCGCGAGGGCCACCAGCCGCCGCAGGGGTCGACCTTCTCGCGCTCCATGAGGTCGAGCCTGCGCTGGAGGATGTCCTCCGGGTCGCCGTCGGCGAACACGTGGAAGGTGTTGGTCTGCGGCGGGTCGGGGGTCACCGTCAGCCCGCGCTCGGTCAGCTCGTGGGCCAGCGACCGCGCCCACGCGACGTACTCCCCCATCCTGGGCAGCCGCCGCTCCAGCCCGTCGAGGGCGGAGACGGCGTACGGCGTCAGCGAGAACAGCGTGCCGCCCATCCGTCGTCGCCAGGTGCGGGCCTGCTCGAGGACGTCCTGGGGTCCGGCGAGCGCGGCTCCGGAGAGGCCCTCGAGGCCCTTGTAGAACGAGACGTAGACGCTGTCGAACAGTGCCGCGATCTCGGAGAAGGACCTGTCCCAGTACGGCTGCGACTCCCAGATGCGGGCGCCGTCGGCGTGCAGGGGTACGCCGAGCTCCCGCGCCGCCGCGGACAGGGCGGTGAGCTCCTCCCACGCCGGCAGCAGGCAGCCCGCGTCGCGCAGCGGCAGCTCGACGAGGGCCGCCCCCAGCCCGGGCGAGAGGCGCCGCAGGTCGTCGGCCGTCGCGGTGCGCTGGCCCTCGGTCAGGTGGTCGAACTCGAAGCCGTGCAGCCGACGGGGGCCGTCGTCCTCGTGCTTGAGGAGATGCGAGAGATCGGGGATCGCCACCCTCCGCGACCCGGTCCGGTCGCACCACACGCGCAGCGCGGCCTGCTGGGCCATGATGCCGCTGGGGAAGAACGCCGCGGCCGGCTTCCCGAGAAGCTCGGCGACGCGGGTCTCGACGCGGGCGACGGGCCCCTGCTCGCCGTACCGGTCCCACTCGTCGATCCCGAGCCGGGCGGCGGCCTCGGCGACCTCGGCCAGCGCCTGTGCCGGCGTCCGCCTGGCGTGGCCGAAGACCGTGGTCTCGCAGGCCTCGGAGGCTGCCCGTATCCGTGCGTCGAGGTCGTCGTCCACGTCGACCAGCCAACCAGCCCGGCTCGGCGTCCGACAAACGGGTCAGGTCAGGCTGCGCGTGCCGGCCGGGATGCCCTCGCCGCGGCCGACGCCCTCGACCATCTCCTGGAGCGCGGTGAGCGCGACGCGTTGCGGGAAGGGACCGAAGCTGACCCGCGCCACCCCGAGCTCCTCCAGCCGCCCCAGCGTGGGCTCGGGTGCTGCGGGCAGCATCGTCAGCCGGCGATCGCCGAGTGCGGCCACCAGCGCGATCACCTGCTCCTCGGTCAGCCGGCCCGGCACGAAGACCACCGGAGCCCCCGCCTCCAGGAACGCCCGCCCGCGCTCGATCGCGTCGGCCAGGCTTGCCTCCGCGCTCCGGTCCCCGGCCAGGACGAAGGCGTCGGTGCGCGCGTTGAGCACGAAGTCGGGCACGCCCTCGGCATCGGCCGCCTGCATCACCGACTCGACGATCCGGGCCGCGTCCGACAGCGGCTTCAGCTGGTCCTCGATGTTGCAGCCGACGACCCCGAGGCCGATGGCGCGCCGTACGGTCTCGGCGGCGTCGCCGTAGCCCGCCTCCAGGTCCGCGGTCACCGGCAGGTCGACCGCATCGACCACGCGCCCGACGGCCTCGAGCATGAGGTCGCGCGGGATCTGCTCGCCGTCCGGGTAGCCGTACATCGCCGCGATCGCGTGGCTCGCCGTCGCCACCGCCCGGGTGCCGTCGGTCTGCGCCACCACGCGCGCGCTCGCGACGTCCCAGACGTTGACGAGCTTCAGCAGCTCGGGGTCGGTGTGCAGCGCCTTCAGCATGGTCGCCCGCTCGGGGGTGGAGGTCATGACTCGAGTATGTCCGCTCCGGCCTATCCCCAGAACACCCGCTCGACGACGGCACGCGCGTGCCGGGTGGTGCGCCGGTAGTCGTTGACCATCTCGTCGGAGCGCCCCGCGCCGTACCCGAGGATCCCCGCGATGGCCGCCCGCTCGCGCGCGTCGCGCGGCACCTGGTCGCCGCTGCGGCCGGTGACGAGCGTGATCGCGTTGCGCAGCCGGCTCACCGACCGCCACGCTCCTGCGAGTGCCTCGTGGTCGGGCGCGTCCAGGAGCCCCGCCTCCCGGGCGGCGTCGAGCGCCGTCATCGTGCGTGGGCTGCGGAGTGCGGGCACCTCGCCGGCGTACCGGAGCTGCAAGAGCTGCACGGTCCACTCGATGTCGGCCAGGCCTCCGGGGCCGAGCTTGAGGTGGGTGTGGGGGTCGGCGCCGCGGGGCAGCCGCTCGCGGTCGACCCTCGCCTTGATCCGCCGGATCTCCGCGACCTCGGTGTCGGTGAGCCCGCCGGACGGGTAGCGCAGCGGGTCGATCAGCTCGGTGAACGCCGCCCGCACCGACTCGTCGCCCACCACGGCGTCGGCACGGAGCAAGGCCTGCGCCTCCCAGACCTTCGACCACTTGCCGTAGTAGGCGGCGTACGAGGCCAGCGTGCGCACCAGCGGACCCTGCTTCCCCTCCGGGCGCAGGTCGGCGTCGACGATCAGCGGCGGGTCCGTGGCCGGCGTCAGCAGCAATCGTCTGAGCTCGTTGGCCACGGCATGGGCGTACGTCGCGGCCTCGTCCCCCATCCCCTCGTGCGGCTCGTGCACGAACATCACGTCGGCGTCGCTGCCGTAGGACAGCTCGAACCCGCCGTAGCGCCCCATCGCCACGATCGCCAGGCGCGTCGGCGCCTCGTCCACCCCCCGCTGACGGCGTACGTCGCGTGCGGCGACCTCGAGGGTCGCCTCGAGTGTCGCGTCCGTCAGCCGGGACAACGCGGCGCCGACGGCCGCGACGTCGACCTCCCCGAACAGCTCGCCGACGGCGATCCGGAAGAGCTCGCGGCGTCGGATCGCGCGGATCGCGGTCACCGCCTCACCCGGGTCCTCCTGCCGGTCCGCCGTCGATCGCATCCGGTCGATGATCGCCTCCGATCCCAGGGGCGACAGGTCGTCGCCCAGCATGCGCACGCCCTCGGGCTCGCGCTCGAGCAGGTCGGTGGCGTAGCGCGAGGTGGCCAGCAGCCGGGCGAGCCGCTCGGCGACCTGTCCCTCGTCGCGCAGCGTCTTGAGGTACCAGTGGCTCGAGCCCAGGCTCTCGCTGATCCGCCGGAAGCCGAACAGGCCTGCGTCGGGGTCGGGCGCGTCGGCGAACCACTCGAGCATGGCCGGCAGCAGGGCCCGCTGGATCGCCGCGGTGCGCGAGACCCCGCTGGTCAGCGCCTCCAGGTGCCGCAGCGCGCCAGGCGGGTCGACGTACCCGAGCGCCGCGAGGCGCTGGCCGGCCGCCTCCGTCGTCAGCCGGACACCGGCGGCCGGCACCCGCGCCACGGCCTCCAGCAGCGGTCGGTAGAAGAGCTTCTCGTGGAGCCGGCGTACCTCCCGGCGGTGGTGCGCCCAGGCCTCCTCCAAGGCGGCAGCCGACTCCTTGGCGAAGCCCATGCCGCGACCGAGACGTCGCAGGCTGGCGTCGTCCGACGGTACGACGTGCGTGCGCCGGAGGTGCTGCAGCTGGATGCGATGCTCCAGCGTGCGCAGGAAGGAGTACGCCGCGTGCAGGGCCTCGCCGTCCTCCCGGCCGACGTACCCCCGCGCCGTGAGCGTGGCGAGAGCGGTGAGTGTGCCCGGATCTCGCAGGTGGTCGTCGGTGCGTCCGTGCACGAGCTGCAACAGCTGGACCGCGAACTCCACGTCGCGCAACCCTCCGGCGCCCAGCTTGAGCTGACGATCGGCCTCCTTGACCGGCAGGTGCTCCAGCACCCGGCGACGCATCGCCTGCACGTCACCCACGAACCCGTCGCGCTCGGCGACCTGCCAGACCATGGGCTCCACCAGCGCCACGAACTCGTCACCGAGGACGAGATCGCCCGCGACCGGCCGCGCCTTGAGCAGGGCCTGGAACTCCCAGGTCTTCGCCCAGCGCTCGTAGTAGGCGCGGTGGCTGGCGATCGTGCGCACCAGCGGCCCGGCCTTGCCCTCGGGGCGGAGGTTGGCGTCTACGGGCCAGATCGTGCCCTCGGGCGTGTGTGCGGAGCAGACCTGCATCAGCAGCGAGGCGAGCTGGGTCGCCTTCTGGGCCGCCGCCGCCTCCGCGACGCCGTCGGCGGGCTCGAAGACGAACAGCACGTCGACGTCGGAGACGTAGTTGAGCTCGTGGCCGCCGCACTTGCCGAGCGCGATCACCGCCAGCCGGGCCTCCTGGGGATCGTCGACCTGGGCCCGGGCCACCGCCAGTGCGGCCTCGAGGGTGCCGGCAGCCAGGTCGGACAGCTCGGCGGCCGCGTCGTCGACGCCGAGGTGGTGGGCGAGGTCGCGCGCGGCCAGTCGGGTGAGCAACCGGCGGTACTCCACCCGCAGCGCATCGGCCGCCTGTGCGGCAGGAAGCCCCGCCACGGGGAGGGCGGACGCCGGATCGGCGCCGACGGCTCCCAGGAGCGCGGCCCGGACGGCGTACGCCGCGGGGCGGGTCGAGCCGAGGAACGGGTCGGCGAGCTCCCGCCACTGATCGGGATGGCGGCACAGGTGGTCGGTCAGCGCCTGGCTGGCGCCGAGCACCGACAGCAGTCGGGTCGCGGTGTGCTCGTCCGCGGCGAGCGCCCGCACGAGTCCGTCGTCGGCGCGCTCAGCGAGCCTGACGAGCCCCGCCAGCGCCTGGTCCGGGTCGGCTGTCCGGGACAGCAGGCCCACGAGCTGCTCGGCCCCGGCTCCGAGCGCCGCCAGGTCCTGCTCGGCGCGGGCGGCGTCGCCGAAGCCGAGCCGGAGCAGCTGCCTACGCACGCTCTCCGGTCGGCTCATCGTCTGCCCGCGAGCCGCCGTCAGCGCGCGGCGTGGGCGACGACGAGCTCGGCGAACCGCGTGGCCAGCGGCTGCCAGGCGTCGTCGAGGGCGGCGCGGGAGCGCGCAAGGTCGTCGAGCACGCGCGCCTTCTCCGACTCGGCGAGGGTGCCGTCGTTGGCCCAGTGGGCGACCAGGTCGTCGTCGACCTCCGGGTGCCACTGGATGCCCCACACGGTCGGTGCGTAGCGCACCGCCTGCACCTCGCCGCCGCTCGCGGTGGCCAGTCGTCGCGCACCGGCCGGGAGCACGGCCACGACGTCGTCGTTCCAGTGCATGGCCCGCCGCGGCGTGGTCAGGTCGCCGAGCAGCTCGTCGTCGACGGCCTCGGCGGTCCAGCCGACGTCGTACAGACCGAGCTGTCGTCCCCGAGGGTTGACCTCGATGTCTCCGCCGAGGGCGACCGCGCACAGCTGGTGCCCCAGGCAGATCCCGAGCGTCGGGACCTCGTTCGCAGCAGCGGTCCGGATCAGCTCGCGCACCGCGGGCAGCCACGGCGCCTTCTGGTCGTCGTGGGCACCCATCGCGCCACCCATCACGACCATGCCGTCGACGCCGTCGAGGGACTCGGGGACCTGGTCGCCGTCGTACGGACGGCACACGACGAAGTCGACGCCGGTCATCCAGTCGCCCATCAGGTGGATCGGGTCGTCGTCCTCGTGCTGGACGACGAGCACTCGTGCGGTCACGCGCCCAAGGTAGCGGGAGGAGCCGTGCGGTTCACGCCACGTCCACGGCTCCGGTCCCGGCCGGCCGCCGACCGGCTCACAACACCGGCAGCATCCGGTCGCGCTCGAAGGCCGAGACCTCCGTGCGGTACTCGTGCCACTCGTTGCGCTTGTTGCGCAGGAAGAAGTCGAAGACGTGCTCGCCCAGCGTCTCGGCCAGCAGCTCGGA
>Ga0070679_100005255_pt1 | contig 11986 bp, 10 predicted proteins | sample KBSC63BmetaG_FD_65652 | JGI IMG/M metagenome (GOLD analysis project Ga0070679, IMG submission 65652) | Corn rhizosphere microbial communities from Kellogg Biological Station, Michigan, USA - KBS C6-3B metaG | ecosystem: Host-associated > Plants > Roots > Rhizosphere | place: USA: Michigan... | reverse complement strand
AACTGATTTCAGCGGAGACTAAGGGATTCGAACCCTTGATACAGTTTCCCGTATACACACTTTCCAGGCGTGCTCCTTCAACCACTCGGACAAGTCTCCATTTATAACTTAAAAAAAGATGGCAAATGTACATCATTCCAACACTTTTTCCATTTGCATACTTCTTGAACCTTTTATCATCAATTGAGCATTTTCAAATTGCTGCTCCCTAAGCCAATCTTTGGCCTGAATCGGATTTTCATAATTAATATATTTATGAGGCAGATCATTAAAATTTTTACCCACGAGTACAACCGCTTCCCATTTATATTTATCAATCAGTGCTATTAAATTAGTATGTTCTTTTCTGCTGTCGGCGCCAAGTTCCATCATGGCGCCAAGCAAAAGAATCTTTTTATCGCCCTTCATGGCAGCAAAATTTTCGATAGCAGCTTTCATACTCCCGGGATTGGCATTATAGGCATCTAAGATTATCGTATTGCTTCCTGAGTGAATCAATTGAGAGCGGCTATTTGAAGGTTTATAGTTTTCAATAGCGCTCTTAATTTTTTGTTCCTCTACTCCGAAATACCTGCCAATGCTTACAGCGGCCATTATATTGTAGAAATTATAACCGCCAGCCAAATTGGTTTGTATTTCCAAGGGAGGTATAGTATCAATAAGTACTTCGGCAAAAGGATCGCTCATAATTAATTTACCATGAACATCCTCTCCGGTCGTCCCGTAAGAAATAGTTGTATGGAAGCCCTTGCTTATTTCAACAATGGCGTTATCATCGGCATTTATAAAAGCAATTCCTTCATGCTTACGGAGATAATCAAAAAGCTCGCCTTTGCCTTTTTTTACGTTGTCAAGACCGCCAAATCCTTCCAGGTGTGCTTTACCAATATTTGTTATAAGGCCGTGAGTTGGCATGGCATATTCGCAGTAACCAGCTATCTCTCCAAGATGATTGGCACCCATTTCAATGATAGCAAATTGTGCATCCGGCTTTATTTTTAAAATAGTGAGCGGTACGCCAATGTGGTTATTTAAGTTCCCTTCGGTAGTATAAGTTATAAACGATGATGATAGTACTGCATGTGTCAACTCTTTCGTGGTTGTTTTGCCGTTGCTGCCGGTGATAGCTATAAAAGGAATATTAAATTGCTGCCGATGAAACTTTGCAAGCTGCTGAAGCGTGTCTAAAACATCTTCTGTTTGAATGATACGATCATCGGTAAATGAAGTTTTTTCATCAACTACAATAAAGGCGGCACCTTTTTCCAAAGCTTGTTTTGCAAAAATATTCGCATTAAAATTGGGACCCTTCAATGCAAAAAATAAATCGTTTTTCCTTAATTTTCGTGTGTCGGTTTGTATTGAAGGATATTGCTTATAAATTTGATAAATATCTTCTATATACATGTTGCAAATGTATGATGATGCATAAAGTAAAAACCCTCTCATTGTAAAATAAGAGGGTTCAATTTTATAAATTAAGATTTAAAATCTGCCTTTCTTTTTATTTTGTTTACGCTGACTAAAAATATTTCCTTCTTTGAAACCATTTCCTTCAGGGCTTCCAAGCCTTGTCATAGCACATCGGAATCCAACCGTGCTACTTGCCTGATCTTGTTCCATATACCTTCTTGCGCCTGGTGATAACCAATAAGGCATATCATTCCAGCTTCCGCCTTTAATAACCCGTGATTTATCGCTTATTAAAGAAGATATCCCATAACCATAAGTAACACTTGAAATTGAATCACCATCAAGATAGTTGATTACATCTCCTTTCTGGTAGTTGCGGCGCTTAACAGCTTCTGAATCCGGCACAACAGTCAACTTCAATCGACCCAAAGTATCTCTTTCAACTTCGCCTTGTGCGTCTTTATAATATTTAGTAAACTTATTACCACGATAAGGGTTTACATCATCTTCATCAAGTGGCGTAAGCGGACGATAAACGTCTGCAACCCATTCGCTCACGTTACCACTCATATTGTATAATCCAAAACCATTAGGATAAAAAGATTTAATAGGGCCTGGTATAGCAGCACGGTCATTCAAGCCACCTGCAACGCCCATTACGTCACCATTACCTCTTTTAAAGTTAGCGAGGAATTCTCCCTGCCAGCTTCCACGGCGATTATCACGTAATCCATTTACATTTTTACTCCATGAATAAACCTGCTGGTTTGAAAGAACTTCTTCACCATGATTTTTTTCCTTTGTACGTGGATGCGGATTTTGTGCTACAATTCCGTATGCTGCATATTCCCACTCTGCTTCCGTTGGAAGCCGATAACCTGGCAATAATAATCCATCTTCAAAAGTAATTACCTTTCTTGTTCTACCGCTCACATCTTTAAGGCCGCCTTTTTTAGGTGCGGTTTTATTATTGATTAAGTCAGGATTCATCAGGTAAGTATCTGTATTAAATGTTTGATCACCCTGGCCGCCTTTCATTGCTGCCAAAGGAGCTCTTTTATTAAGATAACCTTTATCAATTAATATTTTTTCATTTACTCTATCACTTCTCCATATGCAAAAGTCATGAGCCTGCTCCCAGGTTACTCCTACTACAGGATAATAGTTATAAGCAGGATAGCGGAAATAATATTCTACATATGGTTCGTTGTATGCCAATTCACTTCTCCAAACTAAAGTATCGGGCAAAGCCAGCTTCATTATAGCAGTATCATTATCAAAAGTATTTGAAAGCCAATATAAATATTCACGATAGTGTACATTAGCCACTTCCGTTTCATCAATATAAAATGAATTGACACTTACCCGACGGGGAATATTATTCCAGTCGCCCATAACATCTTCTTCTTTAGCACCCATAACAAATGTACCTCCCTGAACAAAAACGAGCCCCGGGCCTGTTTTCTGTTCTTTGGCTTTTAGTACATGGAAGTTACCATATTGTTTATCATCGTAATTCCACCCGGTTACTGATGATTTATCCTTTTTCTTTTGGCATGAAGTAAAAGTAAAAGATGCCAGGATTATAAGGCATAAAGTTCCTACAGATATTGATTTTTGCATGTGCATTCGTTTAGCAGATTATTTAACGAAGAGTTTTCTATGTTATTGTGTAAGGGTATCAATTTGCAAATGCGAATATAAATACTTTATTTTATTTTGATTTGTACAGAAGCCTCTTTTGAAATTAATCAAAAAACATTTTGCAAACCATTCACAAATAAAGGATAGCGCCATCTTGAAACGTGATTATCCCGAAATTATTTTTTGTAGAAGTTTATAATCTTACTTATAGGTTTAATTAATAATTGGCGCTTTAATTATGCAATAAATGTACGATTAAATCGTTCAGTAATCAATAAAAAAAACCATAAATGTTTTTAAGAGTTATCTTAAATCACCAATCAATGAGTATGATTTTAGTTTTTAATTGCCGGTTTAAATAAAAAATTTATTTTTACAAATCCAAAAAAAGAAATTTCTATACGCCCCAGCTCTACCTAACCAAGCAAAATTTACACATGAAACAAGTTACTTTGAGATTAACGGCATTGCTGATGCTGGTAAGTGGTTCGTTTGTCGTTAACGCACAAAGCGCAAATTCAATCAATGTAGTTACTACTGCGGTTCCTTTTTTAAGAATCTCACCGGATGCCCGTTCGGGCGGTATGGGTGACGTTGGCGTTGCCACTATTCCCGATGCTAATTCTTCTTTTTGGAACCAGGCAAAATATCCTTTTACGGTAAGTAAGTCAGCAATTGCTGTAACCTATACGCCGTGGCTACAGGGTTTGGGTCTTAATGATGTATATCTTGCTTCTCTTTCAGGGTATGGCCATATTGACGAATTACAATCTTTTTCAGCATCTTTAAGATATTTCAGTCTTGGTAATATTCAATTTACTGATAATCTGGGGAATAATCTTCAACAGTACAGGCCTCGTGAATTTGCTTTTGACGCTGGCTATTCCAGGAAACTTTCCGACAACCTGGGAATAGGTATTGCGCTTAGGTATATTAATTCAAATTTGGCCAGCGGACAATCTTCCAGTGGTTCTACGTATAAAACAGGCAATGCAGTGGCTGGTGACCTTTCTTTATTTCACGATGGAACTGTGAATAGCAGCGATGGTTCTGGCTTTAATTGGGGTGTGGTGCTTTCCAATCTTGGTTCTAAAATTTCCTATACAAATGATGCATCGGAAAAAGATTTTATTCCCGCCAATCTCGGTTTGGGCGTAGCCTACGTAAAAGCTTTTGACGATCAAAATAAAGTGACCTTTGGCCTTGATGTAAATAAGCTGTTGGTACCAACTCCACCATTGGTTGGTGATACTGCCGGTCTTGAAGATTATCACAATAAAGGCGTTGTAAGCAGCTGGTTTAGTTCCTTCGGTGATGCTCCCGGTGGCTTTAGTGAAGAATTAAAAGAATTTCAAGTATCTGTTGGTGCAGAATATTCTTATAACAATCAATTTTCTTTCAGGGCAGGATATTTCTACGAAAATCCTACTAAAGGCGACAGGCAATATTTTACACTTGGAGCCGGTTTAAACTATAATATGTTTGGTTTAAACTTTTCTTATCTCGTTCCCTCAGGAAATGGAATAAACAGAAACCCGTTATCAAATACTTTGCGGTTCAGCCTTATTTTTAACCTTGACAAGGATGCGGCTGTTAGCAATACAACTGAACAATAGTATCAACCTATTTTTATTTTTTTGCACACCCTAAAAAATCAAAGGCTCTGGATTCGAATTATATTTGCCAAAAAAATTATATAATTCAATAATCTGCCATGGCATTCAGAATAGGTTTTGGGATTGATTTTCACCAATTGGTGGAAAAAAGAGATTTGTGGATTGGCGGCATAAAACTTCCTCATTCAAAAGGTGCGCTCGGCCACAGCGATGCCGATGTGCTTCTTCATGCAATTTGCGATGCCATGCTTGGAGCCGCATGCCTGGGAGATATTGGATTACACTTTCCAGACACAGCCGATGAATTTAAAAATATAGATAGTAAAATTCTCTTGCAGAAAACTTACCAGCTTATTGGCGAAGCTGGATACAAGATTGAAAATATCGATTCCACTATTTGCCTTGAGCAACCTAAGATTAAGCCACACGTTCCTGAAATGCAACGAGTAATTGCGTCTATTCTTTCAATAAATGAAAATGCAGTTTCTATAAAAGCAACCACATCAGAAAAGATGGGCTTTGTGGGTCGTGAAGAAGGCATTGCTGCTTATGCAACTGTATTATTAATTTCAACATAACAATTCGCAGAACTTTTTTTTTAGCTGGAATGCATCATTATCTTTGCTTCGATGCATGAAGTAGTAATAAAAATTATTAACACATCCGGTAATGATTTACCTGAGTATGCAACAGACGGCTCGTCCGGCATGGATATAAGAGCTAATCTTCAACAACCTGTTGTATTGCAGCCTTTGGAAAGAGCAATGATTCCCACCGGAATTTTTCTTGAAATACCTTATGGTTATGAAGCGCAGATGCGGCCGCGAAGCGGTCTTGCACATAGGCAGGGAATTACCTGTTTAAATTCTCCTGGAACAATTGACAGCGATTACCGTGGTGAGTTAAAAGTTATTCTTATAAATTTATCAGTACAGCCTCAAAGTATATCTAATGGTGAGCGTATAGCCCAGGTAGTTATTTCAAAAGTAGAAAAAGCATCACTTAAAGTTGTAGAAGCTCTTGAAATCTCTGCAAGAGGTGAAGGAGGTTTTGGCCATACTGGCAAATTATAGTATAAATATAAAGTTGAATGATGAAGTATTTTATAACGATTGTTTTCAGTGTGGCGCTTGTTTGGTCAATAAACAGTTGCAGGTCAACAAAAAAATTGCAAACTGCGGTAAATAAAAAGGATACTCAATTGGTTATTACCCAGCCGCCGGCAAACACAGATTCTTTACAGGGAGCTTTCAACATTTTAAAAACATTGGAAAAAAACCGGATAAATTTCACCACGTTTTCAGCAAAAATTAAAGTTCAATACGAAGATTATAAAGGAAAGCAACCAGACTTTAATGCTTTTGTAAGATTGTATAAAGACAGTGTGCTATGGGTTTCTATTAACGCCACTTTTCTTAGCATAGAAGCTTTCAGAATCCTTATCACCAAAGATTCTATTATTATTTTAAACAAACTAAATAAGCAGGTAGAATATCATTCGTTAAATTATATAGAAGACATTGCGCATATACCGCTAACCTTTTCCACTCTGCAGGATATCATAATTGGCAATCCGGTTTATGTGGGTGATAGCATTGTTTCATACAGGCAAACAGCAAATCATATCCTAATAGGAACCGCGGGTAATTTATTTAAAAACCTGTTGACTATCTCCGGTGACAACAATCTTTTGGAAAGAAGTAAGTTGGATGATATTAACGTTGGACAAAACCGGACAGCAGATTTAAGTTACAGCGATTATGAAAAAAATGATGGCTTTTATTTTCCTACATCGAGGGATATAACAGTAGCAGAAAAAACCAAAGTCGATATCAGTCTCAATTATAAGCAATATGAGTTTAACAAGGAATTATCATTCCCATTTAGTATTCCAAGAAATTATAAAACAAAATAAACGTTACTTTTAAAACCAGTGCAATATCTAAATCATCCGCTTTCTGCATAAAAGTTTACATAAAGATTTATTTTAAAAATTACCTGTATGCAAAAGTCAATTGTTGTATCAATAGCTTTTCTCTTAGTTCTGTTTCATGCAACGGCTCAGCAACCGGAAGATAAAAACATGTTACAAAAGCAGCGCGAGCAACTTAGAAAGGAAATTGAAGAAACGGAAAAAGAACTTAATGAAACAAAAAAAACTGCAAAAGTTAATATAGGACAGCTTTCCCTCATCAATAAAAAAGTGAACTTGCAGGAAAACATTATCGGTAATATAAATGATGAAATAAAAAATCTTAATAATAATATTTATTTGTCCCAGCTTGAGATAAATAAAATGAATCGCATTTTAGACACGCTTAAAGATGAATATGCCAACAGCATGGTGTATGCATATAAAAACAGGAGCAACTATGATTTTTTGAATTTTATCTTTTCCGCTTCCAGCTTTAATGATGCCATTAAAAGAATAGCTTATTTAAAATCTTACAGAACTTACCGCGAGATGCAGGCAGAAAATATTTTACGTACGCAGGCAATGCTGGAAGACCGTATCAAGATTTTATCGGGTTCGAAAGAAAGAAAAAATGCAGTGCTGAAAGAACAGGATAAAGCTATGACTCAGCTTGAAAAGCAACAGGAAGAAAAGAAGATGATTGTTAATAAACTTAAAGGTCAGCAAAAAGAATTAACAGCACAGGTAAATGCAAAACGAAAGCAGGATGCGAAGTTAAAAAATATGATTGCTGCAATGATCAGGCGTGAAATTGAAATTGCAAGAAACGAAGCGGCAAAGAAAGAAAAAGCAAGACTGGCAGAATTAAAAAAGAATAATGCTGCTTCAAATAATACAGCCGGAAATAATGCAAGTTCTAAAGCAGCTAAGCCAGAAGTTAATTCGCGACCTTCGGGAAGCGTATTAGTAAGCTCTGAGGCTGATAAGGCACTGGATGCCAGTTTTAAAAATAATCGCGGCTCACTGCCATGGCCTGTATCAGGTTATATAATAGCACATTTTGGATCTAACAAGCTACCTGGAGGCATTGTTTACGATAACCCTGGTGTAACTATCGGTGCTAAAATAGGCGAGGCTGTTAAAGCAGTTTTTGAAGGCGAAGTAACTTTGGTTAGTTACATTGAAGATAAACAAGCGGTGTTCATAAAGCATGGAAAGTATTTTACAGTTTACAGCAATTTATCTTCTGCGAATGTACAACGGGGCGACCAGGTAAAAACCGGCCAGGTAATAGGAAAGGCTGGCGCAAATGATGAAGGACAGGGCCAGGTCGATTTTATTTTAATGCAGGAGAGTACGAATGTAAATCCTGAAAGTTGGCTAAAGCATTAATTACAATGAATAATTAATTACCTAACACTTTTTTATAAAGATTTTCATATTGCGGTACGATATTATGAATATCAAATTTCCTGGCCTGCTCCAATGCATTTTTTTTCATTTCAATAAACCGGGTTTCGTCGGAAAAAATATAAATGATATTTTTACTCATATTTTCTACATCACCTACATTACTTAAAAAACCTGTTACACCTTCTATATTAATTTCGGGTAGTCCCCCTACGTTAGTTGAAATTACAGGAACGCTTGCTGCCATCGCTTCGAGCGCCACCAGGCCAAAACTTTCATATTCACTCGGTAAAATAAATAAATCTGAAATGGCAAGAATATCTTCCATCTGATCCTGTCTTCCTAAAAATTTTATGTCAGCATGCGCTTCCATCTGGCGGCAAAGGCCTTCTATATGGGTGCGTTCAGGGCCGTCTCCTACAAATAATAATTTGGAAGGGATCTCTTTATTTACTTTTTTAAATACACTTACTACATCGTCCACTCTTTTTACTTTTCTAAAATTGGATGCGTGCAAAAAAATTCTTTCATTTTTTGGTGCGATTATTTGCCTGAAGGCCTGTACAGCAGTACGTTCAAATCGATTTGTATCCACAAAATTATAGATTACTTCTATCTCTTTTTCCATCCGGAAGTTTCTATAAGTTTCGTCTCTGAGATTTTTGGAAACCGCGGTAATTGCGGCGCTTTCATTCATAGAAAAAGTAACGACTGGTGAGTATGTTTTATCTCGTCCCACCAATGTAATATCAGTTCCATGCAACGTAGTTATTACAGGAATTTGCAAGCCCTCTTTTTTTAAAATTTGCCTTGCCATATAAGCAGCCGAGGCATGTGGAATAGCGTAATGAACATGCAAGAGCTGCACTTCGTTGTTAATAATAACATCTACCATTTTACTTGCCAGCGCCGTTTCATACGGAGGGTAATCAAACAATGGATAGGTGGGCACGCTTACTTCGTGATAAAAAATATTTGCATGAAAAGAATTTAACCTGACAGGTTGCTGATAAGTTATAAAATGTATGTTATGCCCTTTCTCCGCCAGTGCTTTTCCCAGTTCAGTTGCCAATACGCCGCTTCCGCCATAAGTAGGATAGCACACAATACCTATATTCATAAGAGACATTTAAATTTCCTCAACAAAATTTTTGTAAAGGGATAAATCTTTTTAGTTGCGCAAATTACAATTTCTTTTATGCAGTAAATTATTTGCTTATGGAATACATTTTTTTGAAGAAATTGTTTAAACGCTGCAAAAAATTTGAATTAGTTTTTCAATAAATAAGAGATAAAACAATTTCAGAAAGATAACTGCGTTTCATCATAACCGTTAGTTGAATAGATTATAGATTTTAATCCCGGATTATCATTATTTTTCATTCCCAGGGTAATTTGGCTCATTTAACTGAACGACTTTTTTTTGTTGCTGGCTTCGCACCCGCATATTAAGCAGTTCTACAAGAAATGAAAATGCCATACCGAAATAAATATAATTTTTTAAATGCAGGTCTTCTGCCTTTTCAGAATCCCAGCCTTCTATCACAAGGCTTAATCCTATCATTACCAGGAAGGATAACGCCAGCATTTTAAATGTGGGATGTTTATGAATAAAAGAAGCAATTTTAGGGCTAAACAAAAACATCATTATCAAGGCTATTACTACCGCTGCTATCATAATTTCCACATGCTTAGCCGTGCCGCCGGCAGTGATAATACTGTCAAATGAAAATACCATATCAACCAGCATAATTTGCAAAGCGGCCTTTGAAAAACTGAAAACTTTCTGCGGTTTATTACCTGCATTAATATCCTCTCCTTCCAGCTTTTGGTGAATTTCGTGTACAGATTTATAAATGAGAAACAAACCTCCCGCAAGCATTACAATGCTTGCAAGATCAAAGCCTTTTTCAAAAATTGTAAAAACAGGTTTGCCTTTTTGCGATAAAAGCCATCCGAGGCCAAGCAGCATAATGCTTCTTACGATCATTCCCTGTACAATCCAAAACAACCTTGCTCTTTTATGTTTGTTTTCCGGAAGGCGGTTAATAATTATGCTTACGAAAATTACATTATCAACGCCTAAAACTATCTCGAGTATTACAAGAATAAAGAAACTAATAATACTTTCGCTCGTGAATAAATACCCCATTTTTTGAATTGATTTAAATTAATGATTTACAGATTTTTTTTACAATAGAAGGCCCTTCATAAATAAAACCTGTCCATACCTGCACAAGGGCAGCACCAGCAATAAATTTTGCATCTGCATCCTCCGGAGTAAAAATACCGCCGCTGCTTATTACCGGAATTTTTCCTTTTGTTTTCTTAAAAATTAGATTGGTAATATGTGTAGATTCTGTGGCAAGAGGCTTGCCGCTTAAGCCACCAGCTCCAGCTTTGCCAATTTCTTTTTTTGATGAATTTAAATTACCTCTCCTTACTGTAGTGTTCGCAGCAACAAGGCCATCCAATTGTACTTCTATAGCTAATTCAATGATATCATTAAGTTCATCTGCTGAAAGATCAGGCGAAATTTTCAACAATAAAGGCTTTAGGATTGGTTTCTCTTTATTGAGATTTTGTAAATGCAATAAAATTTTCTTTAATGAATCTTTTTGCTGCAGGTCTCTTAACCCCGGTGTGTTTGGTGAACTTACATTTACAACAAAATAATCAACTACATTATATAAAAGATTAAAGCAAATTTCATAATCCTTCCACGCATTTTCATTCGGCGTATTTTTATTTTTACCAATGTTACCACCAATAATTATTTTTTGTTTTTTATTTATATATGCTTCACTTCTTATAAACTTATATAAACGCTCCGCAATTACTACAGCACCATCATTATTAAAGCCCATGCGGTTTACAATGGCTTTATCTTTTGTCAGGCGGAATAATCGTGGTTTGGGATTTCCGTCCTGCGGCAAAGGTGTTACAGTACCTATCTCTGCAAACCCAAAACCCAATGCCATAAGTTCATTCAGGTATTTTGCATTCTTATCAAAGCCTGCTGCCAGCCCTACAGGATTTGAAAATACAAGCCCAAAATAATTTCGTTCTAACGAGGCCGAGTAGACGATAAATTTTTTCTCTATAATCTTTTTTATAAAAGAAAATTTGCAAAAAAATTTAAATAAATCCATAGAAAAATAATGCACCTTCTCGGCATCAAAAAAAAATAAAATGTTGCGGAGCAATTTATACATAATGGCGGCGAAGATAAATAATTGTAAATTTGTAAATGGCGAGTAGTAAATACTGAGTCACTATGCAGTAGTCTCCGCTTAACAATTATTCCGTATCGTAGCGGTCAACGCTTTCTATTCCAGCTAAATTTTTCAATTGCTCTACAAGCTCTTCCAGCTCATCTTTATCGTGCACATACACTTTTATATTTCCCTCAAATAACCCTTCTTTAGCTTCAATGGTAAGAGCATTAATATTTATTTTTAAATCGCCGCTAATAAGATTTGTTATCTTATTTATAACGCCCACATCATCAAGGCCTACAATTTTAATACCCGTTAAAAAAGAAATCTCTTTGTTCTTAACCCATTTTGTTTTAACAACCCTGTGTCCATAATTGGAAAGTAATCTTGTTGCATTGGGGCAGCTGGTACGATGGATTTTAAGCCCTTCACCTTGTGTTATAAACCCAAAAACATCATCGCCCGGAATAGGCTTGCAGCAGTTGGCTAAAGTGTACATAATCCTATCGCTGCTCTCTCCAAAGATAATTAGTTCTGTATCTTTTTTATTGAGATGCTTATTTTCTTCTTCAGGCTTTTCTTCCGCAATCTGTTTATGAGTTTTTGGTGAAAAAAGTTTGTCGGCTATTACCTTAAAGTCTTTCAGTTCCTTAAGGTCAATTTTTTTTATTGCGATTTCATAAAACAAATCAAGTGGAGATTGCAACTTATAAAAGCTGGTAAGCTCTTCTATGTTTGGCGCATTCATTACTGTACCAATACTTTCCAAT
>Ga0070679_100005250_pt1 | contig 11990 bp, 5 predicted proteins | sample KBSC63BmetaG_FD_65652 | JGI IMG/M metagenome (GOLD analysis project Ga0070679, IMG submission 65652) | Corn rhizosphere microbial communities from Kellogg Biological Station, Michigan, USA - KBS C6-3B metaG | ecosystem: Host-associated > Plants > Roots > Rhizosphere | place: USA: Michigan... | reverse complement strand
TACCCCAATTCATTCGCTTCAAGAGATCTTCGACACTCGTGAGAAGAATACCAATATCCATCGTCGCGTCGAACTCGTCACCGTGACGGATAAACCCGATGTGAATTACATAGGCGTAGTGTTCGGTTTCCAAGACGAACTCGCGCCTTCTCGGTCGAAATACAAACTGGAGTTGAGCGAGATGTCCCCCTAAATCCCTCATTAACGCTGCCTCGAGTTCTTTTGTACCTCTTGGATTGCTCATGGCCTTCGGACCTGAGTTGGAATGACAAGCGTCGAGCCCTGCAGAGCAGACGGGGCGTTCTTTCCTACTAGCACGGCGCCGTCCGTTGCCATCAGCTCGTCCTTAAGAAGCTGCGCTGCATTGCGTGTGGCATTTCCCGACTTGGCCTCGAAGGCCACCAGAGTACCATCGGGATGTTGAGCAAGAAAATCGATCACTCGGCGTCCCGCTGACGTTCTGGCTGAAACCTGCCGACCAAGAATCATGTAACCTTCGCGAACGAGACCGGCTTCTACCGCGATTTCGCCTGCACGACCGGCTTGTTGCAATGCCCGGCCTGTCAGACGGCCTCGGCCAAGAACTAGTCCCGTACCAATCTCGGTTCCCACCGCCGTGATCTCCGGCAGATTGGCCAAGAACCAAACGCAGAGTGGTGTCAGTGGCCCGCACAGCCCGAATGGATCCGAGAAGTTCACCGGATCCCCGCCCGCAAACCCGTAGAGGTTCATCCCCCCTGCGAGCCCGATCGGATCCTCTTGCGTGAACCGCCCCTGCTGCGGGTCATAGTACCGATTGCGACGATACTCCAACCCCGACGCGCCGAACTGGCCATCCACCAACGACCCCGACCAGTTCCCCTGCACCCACGATCCACCGCCCCGCCACCGATACGCCGTCAGATCCGCATTCTTCTCCGCCGCGAGCGGCGGCGTCAGCTTGGCGTTCCCTGAACGCAACGGCCCACCACCCGCGAAGGACACGGCCACCACGTTCCCGCGCCAGTCCAACAGCGGATACATCGTGAAGGGATCGAAGAGGATCGTGCTGTCGCCTGCTTCCCCACGCGTGATCGCCAGCGGCTGGTCGACGCCCAGACCGTGCGTGTATGCCACGCGGCCCCAGCGCCACGAATAGCTCTGCGTCGAATCCGCACGGTCGCCGCGATGAATCAGCCCCAGCGAGTCCGCCACTGGTTGCCACGTGAAGATCGGCTGAACGTCGTTCTCCTGATTCGGGATCGGCATGTGGAACTCGCCCAGGAGTTCATCGCCATCCCAGACGAATCGCGTGACGGAACAGAACGTCGAACACGGCGCGATCGACTCGTCCTGGTGTACATCGCGAACCCAGACCCGGCGGCCGAGCGCATCGTATCGCGTCTCTTCCTCGAGATAGTCGTCGGGCTCAGTCGGAATGCCTCCGGCGTTCGGCGTCGCGCGACGCGTGCGGATCAGCCGCAGGTGCCCGGATGCGTCGTACGCGTGTTGCGTACGGGTGGTCAGGTAGGCCTGGCCGCCCTGCTCCATCGGCACGAGTCGTGTGCGGTCGACGACTTGCTGGTTGCCGGCGGCGTCATACAGGATCGCCATCGTGACGCCGGCGTCCCATTGCCGCGGACGGATCGACAACAATCGGCCGGTGGCAGGATCATAGGCGCTCGAATCGGCCGATCCATCGATGCCGATCGTCCTTCGCCACACGTTGCCCATCGGATCCGCGTCGTACGTCTCCTCGGCGCCGCCGCGGAGCGTGACGGGATTGTATTGACGCATGTACAGCACCGAACCGAGCGCATTGTACGCCGCATCGGTCTGGGCGCCCTCATACGTGACCGACCGCACGACGTGCCCCAGAACGTCTCGCGAGAGCGTGTACGTGTTGATGGTGTCGAAGGCAGCGTGACCCGGATTCAGCGAGAACCAGCCGAGGTTCGGCGCGGGTGCGCGCTGGATGATCTTCGTGAGCCGGTCGTCCTCGTCGAACACTCGCTCCTCGACGACGCCGTTCGGCGCGGACTGCCGAGTCTGGCGCCCTCTCGCATCATATGAGTACGCGAATTCACGATTCCCATTGAGCGTGATCGTGTGGAGCTGCCCGGAACCGGGGTCGTACGTATAGTCGACGACCCCTGAGCCATCACCGCTGCCTGCGTCGATGGCAAGCTGGCTGGGATAGACGAAGTGCGTGCGGCGACCGGCCAGGTCATAGTCGTAACGCATGACATACTCATGCGCACCGAAGCTGAAATCAGCCGACGCGACGCTCTGCGTCTCCGCATGAAGGAGCCCGCCGATCGTATACTCGCGACGAATGTCGGCGTTCGGATTCACCGCGCGCTTCATGCGGCCGACCTGATCGTACTCGAAGCTGTCCTTCTGCGCGGGCACGACCAGCAGCCCCAGCGAGCCACTCGACACGGTCTGCTCGGTCACTCGTGCGGTCATCCGATTCAGGACGTCGTACGAGAACGTCGTCCCTTCGCGGTTGCGATTCGTCGCATGCGTGAGGTTCAGCCCATCGCCATAGCTGAAGAGGTCACGCTGTCCGTCGGGGGCGGTTTCGACTCGCTTGCGGCCAAGTGGGTCGTACTGCCACGCTGTTGTGAGATCTCGAATGCCGGCGGACCTACTGCTCTCGTGTCGGGTGGCAGAGCGTAGCCGCCCTTCCGCATCGAACACGCTGGTCGTCACGAGCGAGTCGGCCGAACTTGGCTGGAAGCCAGCCTGCAGTGTGGACCCATCCATGAATCCGCGCGGACCGACCGCCGCCGAGATGGAGTCGCGTCCCGCGGTATCGTACACGCTCCGGTGTGTGAGCGCGCTACCGAGCGCATCGAGCGGCGTCCTGGACAGCGTATCGCGGCCGACGGCGTCTCGGTACGTGAACGTCGTCACGCCGAGCGGGGTTCGCGTCGACCTCAGATTCCCGAGGACGTCGTCGTACTCGAAGTGATCGGTGCCCGCGATGCTGTTGGGATAGAGGATATCCTTGAGCCGCCCGGCCGTGTCGTATCCGAAGGTCGTGGTCGTCGAGTCTCCGCGCCCATCGCGTTCCGTATGACGCAAGCAGGACGGATGGTCATACGTGATGATACGTGTATCCCACGTCGGCGACGTTATCCGCGTTGGCTCGTCGCACGCCGTATCCCACTCGTACTGCGTGATCGACGGCGGCGAGCCACTGCCTGGCTGAAGGGCGAATCGATTGACGTCGACGATCGTGAGTGGCAGCCCGCGCAGCGGATCGTAGACCGCTTCGACGCGGTGCCCGAGCGCATCGACCGTTGCGGTCGGCAGCAGCGGCCAATGCGAATCCTTTCGCTCGATCTGTTGCTCATTCCCCGCGGCGTCGACGATACGATACGGCGCACCATATCGCGTGATGAAAACTCTCATGGAATCGGACGGCCCGGATCGCAAGCCGTCATAGAGGGTGTGGACGCTGTCCGCCACGATGGGCAGCGTCCCGCACGCGAGGCTTGCCGCTTCCGCGGGACAGAACGACGCGACGAGGCTCGCTTCACCGGGAAGCATGTCGATCGTATCGGCGACGAGCATATGTGATTGTGCGTCGAACCCGAATCGCGTGACTTCGCCAAGGCGATTCGTGCGTCTCGAGATCACACCGGCGGCGTCGACGTCGAATACCACGGGCGGGAGGCCGGGATCCGTGATTGAACGGATCGAGGTCGTGCTGCCGGCGAGCGGATGAGCGATGCCGACATGGCGGCCGCCTGGCGCGTCGACGCTCTCCAGTCGCTCGGCGTCATACGTAAAATGATATGAGTGGTCCGCCGGCGACCCCGCGGGCACGGGCAGGTCGATGCCGGCCAGCGCTCCCGTGAAGGGATCGGGTACGAACTCCGTCCGATCGCCCGACGCGCCCACCGTCGCCCGGTGACGGCCGGCGAAATCGAACTCGACGTACGCGCCATTGGGCAGATGTCTCCGGTACCCAGTCCCAACCCGCTCGAGCACGTCGGGACGATCCATGCTGGGAACCACCGCCCACAGCGACGCCGACTGTCGCACGTAGAGCCGCACGCTGCCGTCCCCGCCCACCCAGAGCAGACTCGAATCGGGCAGGAAGGTGTTGCTCAGTTGCTCGAGTCCGTCGAGCCACCAGCCGCGGCCGAACGGACTCGCGGCCCGATTGACGATCGCCACCACGCCCGTGTCGCTGTTGGTGGCGGTCGGATCATCGGCGGACGTGACGTCCAGCCGGTACGGCAGGAGCGCGACAGGCGTTCCAACGGCGAGCGACAGCGCGTTCGCATCGAATGGAATCGAGATGCGACGCGAAATGCCGTCACCCCATGCCGAATTCCAGGGGATGTCTCGCGTCACGGTCTTGTTCTGGCCGAACGACAGCGTCGCGCGCAGACTGGAGACCGAGACGCCCTGCTGCACCGTGATGTCGGCCGCGATCACACCACGGCCGTTTGCCTGCGCGCTGTTGTACACGAGCACCGGCGTCCAGGATCGACCCATGGTGCTCGTCGATGGCAGCGCGTGGGTGATGCGCAAATCCCCGCATTCGTACGCCGCGTCCGATCCCGCGGAGATGGCGAGGCACTGATCGCGCGCGACAGTCGCGCCGGGATTCACGCTGCGCGTCGCAACGACTACCCTCGGCAGCGCGGCCGAGCTGTCGATGATAGCGCCGTCGGCCGTTGCCAGGGCCTCGGTGCTCGACGCCGTGAGCTTCACGGTGCCGCCCGAGCCAGCCGGTCCACTGGCCACGTGCACTGCGACCCGTGCGTCCTGGCCCGGATCGAGACGAGGCGTTGTCGAGCTGAGTGAACAGGTCAGCGTTCCGCTGCACGTCGCACTCAACGCGAACGCGGCGGGCTCCGTGCCGACATTCGTGACCTGGAAGAACTCGTCGAACTGCGCGTTTGCGGGAACGGTCTTCCGTTGCAACTTCGGCGCGATCGCCAGGGCCACGTAACGTCCCGACCAGGTGACGACATACGTCCCTGTGTCAACGTATTGCGATTGGGGCGCGTCGCCTCGCATCGCGAGCGTGATGGTGCCGGAGCGTCCGATCAAAGTGTCCACGTCGAACTGGACGTCGATGACCGACGGCACGGTCCCAATTGAACGCGCGGGATATGACGAGTTGCCAGCGTCGGTGCAGCGAATCACGAAGCCGCTGCACGACAGCACACCACTCACCGCCATGGCCGCGTTGCCCGTCGCGACGACGGTGAACCCGACGTGATTCAATTCGGGCGTCTGGCCCGCAACCTTGTACTGATTCTTGGGACCGACGCTGAACCCGTATGTCTGAATGCCGGGTGTGATCGATCCGTGTGCAGTGGCACTGACGGTCGCTCCACTCGGAGACACATAGCTCAGCGTGACGCCCACATCGCTGGGCGTACGGTTCCCCGGTGGTACTAGAACCGTGAATGCCACGGTTTCGATCTGGCCCGGCGCGAGCGTGATCGTTTGCGGCGGGCCCTGTCCCGGGACGAAGCCGTAGCCGTTCGAGACCGTGACGTCGACGCGATAGGTCGCGCGCGCCAGTCCGAGATTCCGCACGGCGAACCCGAACCCGAGAAGCGCGGATGCCGTGTCGAATGGCGGAACAACATACGGCACACCCGGCGCGATGGACGGCCGGTACAATTCGGCGAGCGATGGAACGAGGCCATTCACCGCGGCGCTGTCTGCGATCGTGCGGCCCACCAGGTCGCGATACGTGGCAACGAGCGAGACAGGCACCGGCGCCGACGGCAGCGCGGTCAGTGCGAACGTCAATCGCACCGTGTCCGCCCGATTGGGATCGAGCGTGATCTTCGGCCGATCGATCATGCACGATCCAACCGAGGCGATCCCGCCGCACGATGACGTGAGATCGTACACGGCCGCCGACGTTCCCGCGTTGCGAACGACGAACGTTATCGTTTGCTCATCAGGGATCAGATATGCCGACGGCTTGACGACCGTGACGGCCGGTCGGAAGGCGTCGACCGCCGGAAGCGCGAACGTGAACGACCTCGAGACGGTCGTCGTGTTCCCGGCGACATCCGTGACCGTTGCCACGAGGCTGTGCGTGCCGAGCGTGACGGGCGTACTCGGTACGGTGGATGTAGCGGAGCTCGCGCAGCCGACGAGCGAGTCCGGCGCGAACGAATCAGCGAGCAACACGCCGTCCAACCGGATCGCGTGTGATGCGATGGTCCCACTTCCGTCGCACCACTGGACGCCAAGCGTTGGGAACGTCCAGACGGTCTCGTTGTCAGCGGGAGAGGTGATGGTCGCGGACGGCGGCGTCGCATCGATGTCGATGATCGTCGGGTCGCTGTAGAACACCGCCGGCGGTCCGGTGGGCGACGGACTGGAGACAACCACCCATTCGGCGACGGTTGTCGTCGTCCGCGGCGTGACGTAGGAGATCCAGACCTTGGCCGTCTGCCCAGGAGCGATCAGGAGCGAGGACTGTGAGAGGACGCAGTCGTTCCCGGCGGAGATACAGGGCGCGGCGATGCCGTAGGTCCCGGCGATCGGGCCGGGATTGGTGACGAAGAAGGTGTCCGCCCACGCCTGCCCGCCGCGCAATAGCTCGCGCGACTTCGGCGTCGCGATCCGAGGGGCCAGGTCGTGTGTGTAGTCGTAGTAGACCTTCCGTGTGGTCGTGACGGTGTGCACGCCGTCGCTGAGCGTGAGTGCGAGATCGTTGGCCCACGACTGAAGCGTGACGGGGAATTCAGCGGAGCGCGCACTAGCGCATCCGCCGAACGCAACGGGCGTGAAGATCGCGTTCACGGGAGACCCGTTCATGGACAGCGTCGGGGTCGCGAGTTGTCCATCGGGGTCGCACGCGAGCAGCGATATCCACATCACGGCCGCGGTGCTGACGGTGCCGTCCGGGGGCAGTCCACCCGATATCACCGAGGGCGGGTAGAGATCGACGCCCGTGATCGATATGCTCGCGGTGTCCGTCTCCGCGAATGCCGTGTTCGCGCTCGCGGTCGCGCTGATTCGCACGTTTGACGTCTGCCCGATGGCAGGGGCTACGATGCTGTATGCGACGGACGTCGACGCACCTGCCGCGAGCGTCACGTATGTGAACGATGGGCTGATCTGGCAGCCAGAGGAGCCCACGCATGCGAGTGTGTATGTGGCGGTCGCGTTCCCCGTATTCGTCAGCGTCAGCCATTGCGAGCGCGAGCTGCCCGCGCTCGCCGAAAAGCTCGACGTGTTCGGCGACAGAGTGGGATGCGCATACGCACCGACCGCCGGTACGAAGCCTGTGTCGGCGGCGATGACCTGGGCCCCCGACACGAGCTGCGCGGCTAGTCGAACCGTCGCCCCGGCCGCCCCCGGGCCGCCCGGCCCGGAAGCTCCCGTGAATCGCACCTGAACGTAGATCGAATCGCCCGCGTTATCAGGATTGGCCGGCCACGTTGCGCCAACCGTGCAGCCAGTCAACCACGAGTCGCAGATCGGGATGAGATTTCTCTGATACGACGTTCCCGACTTCGTGACGAGAAACGTCAGGCTCTGCTCTCCGGGTCCAACGACCGTCGGCGACGCGCCCTTCGGCGAGACGACGGGGACAGTGACGGGCGTCGCGATGCGGACGGCCCCGATGTCGCTGATCGTCTGGCCGATCTCGTTCGTGTATGTCGCGGTCATCGAAACGGGCGTGTTCGTCGCGAGCGCATCCGGCGTCAGAAAACTCACGACGACGCTGTCCGTCGATCCCGGCGCGAGCGTCATCGACGATTTGCTCGCCCAGCATCCCGCCGTCTCACACGCCGGCCTGAGCGCATAGATGGCCGTCAGGCTTCCGACGTTCTGTACGGCGAACGTTCGCGTGAACCATGCGTTGGCGGGCAAGATCGAGAACCCGGATTTCGGGGTCACCAGAGGCGTGAACGACGCAAGCGGCGGGAGCGGCGGCGGTACGAGCGACGCCGTTGGCGTGCCGTTGACGATCGTGATCACGGCTGACCTGTTCTCGATCGGCGAGTTGAGATCGTTGCGCGAACCCGAGTAGCTGCCGGTGACGTCGAGCGAGATCGTGCCCGACGCGCGCGTGCCATCGACGTAGATCGGGACCGAGACGATGGCCGTTGCTCCAGGCGCTACGCGCTGGCCGGTGCTCGTCCACTGGCTCAGATCGACGGGCGGCGGGCACACGGTCTCGTCGTAATCCTCGGAGTACTCCGAGAACGGCCCGCAGAGCGGCCGCGCCATGAGCAGCGTGGCCACGGTCTGCGTGTTCACGACCGTGAAGTTGATGTTCCAGACGGCCGCGCGGAGATAGTCGTCATGGTACTGGTACTGCACGCCGGCAATGCCGGTGATGGTGTACCACTTCGTCTGCGCTGCCGCCGTCGCGGGCAGCGACGCGACCGCGGCGAGAAATGGGACAATGCGTCGAAGCGTCCTGACGACGGTGTGACGATGCACGAGCTGCTCCGAGAGAGGTGGCGGGTCGGGGAGGACCCTCTCCAAGGCAGACTTCATGCTATGAGCGTTTCTGAATTAACCCATTGTCTCGCCGCCACTTGCGTCCTCGTCGGCGGCGGACGCATTCGCATCTGTCGCACCGGCTGGCTGCGAATTCGCGTCTCCATGCGCGACTCGTGCGACTCGACGCAACAGCCGCTCGACATCACGCCGATCGTCGCCGTCATACTGCTCGGCGATCGTCAGCGCACGTGCACGCAGACGGCGACACAGCCGCCACACCCGCTTCGTGCACGCCGGGTAGCTCATCCCGAGCCAGTCCGCGATGGAACGATGCGAGATGCGTTGCCCGAGCCAGGTGAGAATCAGCCGGTCGTCGGCGGAGAGGTCGGCAAAGAGATCGTTGGCCAGGCGCGCCAATCCGCCGGCGACATCGCGAACCGATGCATCCACGCCGATGCTCGCCTCGAGCGACGCCTGCGAGCACGTCGACGACACCACGTGCTCGTCGCCGATCGGATCACTCGCCGCATCGTGGGCGCGTGAACGCGACGACTCTGCCCGCTTGAGTCGGAGATATCGGTGCTGTGAAGCGCGGACGAGATATGCGGGCAGATCGAGCGGCTGCACCGCGACATCCGACGACAGGCGCATGGCCTCGTCGTCGAGCACCTCGGCGATGCACACCGGCCAGTGCTGCGAGGGGATCCGCAATCGTCGCGCATTCGCCTCGAGAATCGGACGGAAGCGGAGATGAAACGCGATCCACGCGTGGCTGCGCTGCCGGTCGCGCATGTCGGCGAGAAGCGCGGCGTCGGTGTCGTGGGGTCGGCGCCGTGCGAACGCGCCTGCCGCTGACGCATCCTGGGAACTTGGTGTCGGGGTCACGACAGCGAGAATCGCGATGCGCGCGTGCGGACACGTCACCGTGTCGATGCTCGCGGTGTCTTTCGCTTGCCGACGGCGGAGTTGGCGCTCTTATGTCAGGCGCGCATCGGACTATTCTCGTCCGAGGAATGAATCGCCTGCGTCGTCTGCGCGCGCGTCGCGCCGGCGGTCGCGAAGGATGCTTGCGCGCTGCTTACCGACGATCTCGAGGCGCTCATTCATGCCCCAATTGCCGGTGGGTCGTGCCGTCTCGACGAGTGGGCCCTCCGCGTCCCATCGCCCAAGTCGCCGTTGTCGTTCGGCGAACCGACGCGCCGCACGCCTCATCAGCCACAGCGCAACGAGGGTGAAACCGACAACGGCAAGCGAGAGCATGGGCTTATTCGAATTAGTGGATGGTCTGAAGGACTGAGTCTGCGGCAGCGCGTCCGCGCCGCTGGCGCGATGAGCGTGAGGATGCGACGTGAGATTGTTAAAGGTGAAGTTTTTACTGATGCCGCAATAGCGTTAAGACGTTAGCCCCAGTTCTTTCGAGGGTAGCGAATGGCGCGGAGCAACGCTGCAACCGCCGCGCGTCGCAAGATGCACCTCGCCGCTGCAAGATGGTGATCGTGTGGTGGAAAGGCGTCGGCATCGACGCGCGGCGAGGTCCACGTCGATTCGCTCGACTACCGCGACCGGAGGCACGCAGCAGCTTTAGAGAACTGGAACTCTTCGCACCGCGATCAGCGTCCCGTATCGTGGCTCGCACAACGACAACGCCACCGTCACGACCGACGATGGCGTTTTGACTCGCTCGCCTGCGGTGAATCGAAAGCCACTCCTGATGCTAGATCACCTGTCGCCGGAACTCCGCCGCACCTTCGGCGCTGAGCAGCACCCAGAGCGTGTAGATGCCGAGGATGGTCCCAAACGGAAAACGAAAGAGATCGAGCACGCCGAGCACGATCGTGAGCGGACGCGCCCACGGCTTGCGCGTGAGCAGTCCGTAGCCGGCGAGCAACCCAGGCAGCGCGAACGCAGCGAGAAACACCGCGGCGAACGCGCCGCCGAGTCCCGCGCCGAGCAAGCCGCTCAGGCTGCCCGAGAGAATGCCGCCGAGCATGCCGCCGGCGAACACGATCGCGGCCATGAGGAGTCCGAAGAGCGAGAACAGCACGTGCAGCCAGCCGAGGATCTTGATGTGCGTGGCCATGGGCGGGGGGATGAGGGTGCTGACGCGGCCTCTCGAGCTGCCAAGAAGATCACGACAGCTCGCAGGAACGCAAGAGTGCGCACCGAACCGCCGCCCGGCAACACGGGTCGCCAACCCCCGTCCGCACCCATCGTTCCCGGAGTTGCCTGAAGATCCGTTTTCTAATCAGCGACAGCACCGCGTGAAGAGCCCGACGCCGCCCCTGTCAACCGCGCAATCCCGAAAGGCCTGAGATCGAACGTCGGCTCCGCATCCATGGCCAACATCGCGAGCTGCTCGCCAATCGCGCTCGAGAACTTGAAGCCATGGCCGGAACAGGGGCTCGCGACGATCACCTGCGGATACGCCGGATGCCGATCGATGATGAAATGCTCATCAGGCGTGTTGGTGTACATGCACACCGCCGTTTCGACGAGCGGCCCGTCGGCGGTGGGCATGAACGTGCGCAGCAGCGCGCGAATGTACGCGATCTCCTCTGGCCCGACGTCGCGACGGAGGGCGTCGGGATCGGCGGCGGTGCCTTGATGGTGAAGCGCTACCTTCACGCCCTGGCCCGTGTCGGGGAAGCCATACCAGACCAGACCCGGAGCGTACTCGCAGAGCCAGATCGGAAAGCGATCGCGATCGAACAGCGTCGTCGCACGCGTTGGCTTGAACCAGTACAGCACGTTGCGCTCGATGGTGAGCGGCAGATCCAGGTCGCGAATCAACCGGGGCATCCACGCACCAAGCGCGAGAACGAGCCGATCGGCGCGGTAGACAGCGTTCGTCGTCGTCACTTCGACGCCATCCCCGGTCGCGCGCCAGTCGACGATCGCTTCTCCGGTACGCAGCTCGGCGCCGTGTCGCGCGGCAACCTCGAGATGCGCGGCGATCGCAGCCTCAGGAACGAGATACCCCGCGCGCGGTTCCCAGACTCCGATCATGTCGACGGTGGGGCGGAAGCCAGGGCATCGATCGTTCAACTGCGCAGCCGTCAGCCGCTCATGCGGGAGACCATGTCGCGCCGCGCTGCGGAGCGCGCCCGCTGCAACGGTGCCGTCGGGTGGGCCGATCATCACGCCGCCGGTGCGAACGAGAATCTCGCGGCCGGCGCTGACCGCCAGCTCATCCCACAGCTCGTACGCGCGCTGGACGAGCGGGACATAAAGAGGATCCTCGAAGTAGGCTTCTCTGATGATGCGCGAGCGGCCGTGCGACGAGCCCATGACGTGCGGAGGCGCGAAGCGATCGAGACCGAGGACGCGTGCACCACGAGTCGCGAGATGATGGACGGCCGCGCTTCCCATTGCGCCGAGGCCAGCGACGATGACGCCGTACGAGGACGAGCGCCGCGGCATGCGCTGTAGCTCCGACGAGAGGGAATGGTTCGCACGTGGTGCTTGATTGTGCGCCTCCGGCTGACCGCGCGCAACTCGCGCTCATGAACGCCCGCGAGTCTCTGCTGCACGCGTAAAGCGCGGACCGGCTCATCGCT
>Ga0070679_100005247_pt1 | contig 11992 bp, 13 predicted proteins | sample KBSC63BmetaG_FD_65652 | JGI IMG/M metagenome (GOLD analysis project Ga0070679, IMG submission 65652) | Corn rhizosphere microbial communities from Kellogg Biological Station, Michigan, USA - KBS C6-3B metaG | ecosystem: Host-associated > Plants > Roots > Rhizosphere | place: USA: Michigan... | reverse complement strand
ACATCGTCTACAACGCCGGCGTCTACCGCACTGCCGCTGGTGGCGGGCACTGGGCTCTGGGTGACGGAGCCTACGGCGCCTACCAGCTGTTGCAGAACCGCTCCACCGGTGCTCGGTTCCTGTTCGTGTCGGTGCACCTCTCCGCTCACTCCGGCGGCACGGGCGACTCGATGCGGCAGCGGGAGACGAACAACCTGATCCACGATGCGAACTCGTATGTGTCGTCGCACGGCAACGTCCGCATCATCTTCGCCGGGGACTTCAACTCCCACGACGGGCCGAACCACGTCTTCGACGGGCCGGGCAACGCCACGCGGGCGCACCACATCGCCGATGCGTTCAAGAGCGCCCAGACGCGGATCAACTCGAAGTACAACAGCGCGAACAACTACGTGCGTACGGCGGCCGCGCACAGCCGCAGCATCGACCGGGTCTTCGGGACTCGAGGTGTCGGCCTGATCTCGTGGCACGAGCTCGTGCACGTCTCGCACGGTAGCTACGTCGGGGTGATTCCGTCGGACCACAACCCGATCGTGGTGCAGGCGGTCGTACCCCGCTAGACCTCGTCGTCCGGGCGCAGCCCGAAGATCGCGGTGCGAACGGCGCGGATCGTCTCGTCGATCCGGTCGACCGCGGCCTCGAGCCCTGGGCGCACGCGGTCGTCGGCGACGTCGAGCAGACCTTGCAGCTGCAGGCCGGTGCCGAACAGGCCGTGGATGACGGTGTCGGCGAGGTCCTCCGCGATCCGGGCCTGTTCCTCGACGATCGCGGAGTCACGTCTGCGCTGCTCGATCTCGAGCCGCTCGGTCGTGTCGCGTATCGCCGCGACGACGCACTGCGCCTGGCCCGCGGCGAGCGGGCTGAGGCTGATCTCGACCGAGAACTCGCTTCCGTCGCGTCGCCGTCCGGGCAGCGACAAACCTGCGCCCATGGGACGCGTCCGCGGCTGGTCGGCGAACCGCTGACGGTGCGCGACGTGCACGTCACGGAACGCCTCCGGTAGCAGCGTCTCCACCGGCGCGCCGAGCAGGTCGTCGCGGCCGTAGCCGAACATCTCCTCGAGCCGGGTGTTGACGAGCACGATCCGGCCGGCCGGGTCGATGAGGAGCAAGCCGTCGGGAGCGGCGTCGAGGAGGCCCGCGACGATCGTCGCGGTGATGGCCACGTCGGTGACGATGGACGGCTGCTTGTCCACCCCGCCACCGTACGGCGCCATGGCGGTCGAGGTCAGCCGGATGTTCCGGTAGGTCGTGGGAAAATGGCCCAGACGAACTTGCCGGCAGGCTCGGACCTTTCTGCGTCCTGCAGCGTCTGACCCCACGTGATCGAAAGCTGCCGGACCAGCTGCAGCCCGAGCCCGTGCTCCGAGACACCCGGTCGATAGGGAAGCAGCCGCGCCGGCACGGAGCTTGCGTCGTAGACCTCGACGCGGACCTCGGCGATGCCGACGGTGACCCTCAGCCGGACCGGCGGCGTGCCGTGCTGGTGGGCGTTGACGACGAGCTCGTGCGCCACGTCGAGGACGGCGTTCGCCACTCGTTCGCCGAGCTGCCAGGAATGGAGCTCGCTGCGCAGCTCGGCACGGACCTCACGCATCTGCGCGGCTCCGCCCTCGACGTCGCGCGTGAGCTCGAGGTGCGGCTCGGCCGCGCTCGTCTTGTGGGTTGCCGGCGAGTCGCTGCCCGGGGCATGGTGCATCGTTTCGGTTTTCTTCCGCCGGCGTCGCTGCTGACAGACCAGTCTGGCGCTGACCGGCCGGGCCGTCGACCGTCCTTCGGCCCTAGTCCTGCGTCGACTGGTTCCATCGACGTACGACGGCCTGCTCGCGTTCCCAGCCCAGGACGCTGACCGTGGCGGTGTCCAGCGCGAGCAGGGCGCCGGCTTCGGCGTCGAGTCCGACCCAGCGCGCGGCGAGGACGCGCAGCAGATGGCCGTGGGAGAACGCGACGACGTCACCCTCGGTTGCGCGGGCACGGGCGACGACCCGCTCGGCCCGGGCGCCGACGTCGGCGGCGGACTCGCCGTGCGGGCACCCGTCGCGCCACAACGACCAGCCCGGGCGCTGCGCCCTGATCTGGTCGGTGGTGACACCGTCGTAGTCGCCGTAGTCCCACTCCTGCAGGTCGTCGTCCACGGCGCAGCTGTCGAAGCCCGCGAGTGCGCAGGTCTCGCGTGCTCGTTGCAACGGACTGCTCAGCACGAGCGCGAAGTCGTGGCCCGCGATCGACTTTCGCAATGCCCGCGCCGCCTCGCGGCCATCGTCGTCGAGCGGTATGTCGCTTCGGCCGGTGTGGCGTCCGGTCGCGCTCCACTCGGTCTGGCCGTGCCGGACCAACCACAGTTGCGGAAGCGCCACGCGGTCACCTTACGGGTGGCAAAGTACGACTCATGTCGCACACGAACATCAGGCTCTACGGAACCTCGTGGTGCAGTGACTGCAAGCGGGCCAAGCAGTTCTTCGGCGAACAACGCGTGCACTACGACTTCGTCGACGTCGACGCGGATGCCGAAGCGATGGCCTACGTCGAGAAGGTCAACGAGGGCAAGCAGATCATTCCCGTCATCGTCTTCGAGGACGGGTCGATGCTCGTCGAGCCCAGCAACGCCGAGCTTGCGTCGAAGCTCGGGCTGCAGACGGTGGCCAAGCGACGGTTCTACGACCTGATCGTCGTCGGTTCCGGACCGGCAGGTCTGACAGCCGCGCTGTACGCCGCGCGCGAAGGCCTCGAAACCCTCGTCGTCGAACGGGGCGGTGTCGGCGGGCAGGCGGGAGTGACCGAACGCCTGGACAACTTCCCCGGCTTCCCGGAGGGCGTGACCGGTGCGGAGTTCGCCGACCGGTTGCGCGCGCAGGCCGAACGCTTCGGCGTCGAGATCCTCAGCGCGCAGGAGGTGACCGGCGTCTCGGTCGACGGTCGCTACAAGACGGTGCGCACCGGCGACGGTGAGGAGTACCTCGCCGCTGCGGTGCTGCTGGCGCTCGGCTCGACGTACCGCCGGCTCGGTGTGCCGGGCGAGGAGGACTTCATCGGTGCCGGCGTGCACTTCTGTGCGACCTGTGACGGTGCCTTCTACCGCGGCAAGGAGGTGCTCGTCGTCGGCGGCGGCAACAGCGCCGGCGAGGAGAGCGTGTTCCTCACGCGGTTCGCCTCGAAGGTGACGATCGCAACCCGCGACCAGGCACTCTCCGCGAGCAAGGTCGTCCAGGAGAAGGTGGCCGAGAACCCGCAGATCGAGGTGCTCGCGGGCTGGTCGCCGAGCGCGTTCACCGGCGACTCGCGGCTGCGGTCGGTCGTGTTGAAGGAGACCTCCAGCGGGTCGGAGCGGGAGGTCAACCCGGACGGTGTCTTCGTGTTCATCGGGCTCGCGCCCAACACTGATCTCGTGAAGGGTGTCGTCGACCTCGACGACTTCGGGTTCATCCAGACCGACATCGGCCTGCAGACCTCGCTGCCCGGAGTCTTCGCTGCAGGCGACGTGCGCGCGGGATCGACGAAGCAGGCCGCGTCCGCGGCCGGTGAGGGCGCGGCGGTGGCGCTGTCGATCCGGCGTTACCTCGAGGCGGCGATGATCGACGACCCCGACGACCTGACGCCGGTGCAGGTCGGCGGACGGGAGAAGGTCGCGCAGTAACACTGCGCCCGGACGGCCCACATAGGGTCGGAGTGTGCCGCGCCTCGCCGACAAGGGCGTCGTACCGCGCCTCAGGGACATCGTCGCTGAGCTCGAGGCGCGTTACGACCCAACATGGGCCGAGCCGTGGGACGCGGTGGGTCTGGTCTGTGGCGACCCCGAGGCGGACGTACGCCGCGTGCTCTTCGCCGTCGACCCCGTGGAGGTCGTCGTCGACGAGGCGATCAGCACCGGTGCGGATCTCGTCGTCACGCACCACCCGCTCTACCTCGGCGGGACGACCGGCGTTGCGGCCACGACCGCAAAGGGCCGCGTGGTGCACCGCCTCGTCACCGGCGGGATCGGTTTGTACGTCGCGCACACCAACGCCGATGTCGCCGCGCCCGGCGTGAGCGACGCGCTGGCCGACGAGATCGGTCTCGACGGCGTCCGCCCGCTGCAGCCGCAGCCGGGACAGCCACAGGACAAGATCGTCACGTTCGTGCCGGCCGGCGATGTGGACCGGCTGCTCGACGCGATGACCGCGGCCGGCGCCGGACAGATCGGTGACTACGACCGCTGCGCGTTCCTCGCCGACGGCACCGGCACCTACCGCGCCGGCGAGCGCACCAACCCCGTTGTCGGACGGCCCGGCGAGGTGACCCGCACCGCGGAGGTGCGGGTGGAGATGGTCTCGCCGCGCGCCCGGCGTAGCGCGGTGCTGCGGGCGATGCTCGACGTGCACCCCTACGAGGAGCCGGCCTGGGACGTGATCGAGCTCGCCGTGATGCCCGGCGCCCGGGGGCTCGGCCGGGTCGGCGTGCTGGCCGCGCCGATGACTCTCGCCGAGCTGACCGCCAACGTCGCTACGGTGTTGCCGGCCACGGCCTGGGGAGTCCGCGCGGCCGGCGACCCGGCGCGCGTCGTACGGACCGTTGCGGTCTGCGGCGGGTCCGGTGGAGATCTCGCCCCGGCCGCCGCGCGGGCCGGCGCCGACGTGCTCGTCACGTCGGATCTGAAGCACCACGCGACGTCGGAGACGGTCGAGGACGACGTCGTCGCCCTCATCGACGCCGCGCACTGGGCGACCGAGTGGCCGTGGCTCTCGGTCGCCGCGGCGGCGCTCGCGACTACGGTGGAGACGTCGGTGTCGACGACCGTCACCGACCCGTGGACGGTGCACACGCACTCGCCCACAGCCGACAACACAGCCGACCGCACCGCCGACTAACACGAGGGACCGTGAAGGCCGCACCCGACGATCAGCTTCGACTGCTCGACCTGCAGGCGCTCGACTCCGCGCTGGACCGCCTTGCGCACCGGCGGCGCACCCTGCCGGAGCTGGAGCAGATCACCGGCCTCGAAGCCCGGATCACCCAGATCGGCGACGACATCGTCCTCGTTGAGACCGAGGACTCGGATCTCGGCCGTGAGCAGTCGAAGATGGAAGGCGACATCGACGTCGTCCGCACCCGCATGCAGAAGGACCAGCAGCGGCTCGACGCGGGGCAGGTCTCCTCACCGCGCGAGCTGGAGAACCTGCAGTCGGAGATCGAGTCGCTGAAGAAGCGGCAAGGCGATCTCGAGGACGAAGAGCTCGAGATCATGGAGAAGCGCGAGGTCGTGCAGACGCGGCTGCAGGAGCTGCGCGACGAGCGCGCGCAGCTGCAGACGACCCTGGCCGAGGCGGTGCAGCGACGTGACGCGGCGTTCACCGAGATCGACGCCGACAACGACAAGACGACGCAGCAACGTGGCGAGCTGGCCACGACGCTTCCGGACGAGCTGCTGGCGCTCTACGAGAAGGTGCGGGCGGCATCCGGCGGCGTGGGTGCCGCGGCGCTGCATCGCGGCCGGTGCGAGGGCTGCCACCTGCAGCTCAACACCACCGACCTGAACCGGGTCCGCGACGCCCCTGCGGATGACGTCGTGCGGTGCGAGGAGTGCCGGCGGATCCTGGTCCGCACCGCCGAGTCAGGGCTGTGACGCACAGCTGATGGCGCGGGTCATCGTCGAGGCCGACGGCGGCTCGCGCGGCAACCCCGGCCCGGCCGGCTACGGCGCGCTCGTCCGCGACGCCGACACCGGTGAGGTGCTGCGGGAGGTCGCGGCCGGCATCGGTGTGGCCACGAACAACGTGGCGGAGTACCGCGGGCTGATCGCCGGTCTGGAGGCCGCGATCGACGCGGGCGCCGAGTCCGTCGAGGTGCGGATGGACTCGCTGCTCGTCGTCAACCAGATGTCACAGAAGTGGAAGATCAAGCACGAGGGCATGCGCCCCCTTGCGTCGGAGGCGGCCGCGCTGGTGCGCCGGCTCGGACGGGTCGAGTTCCGGCACGTGCCGCGCGAGCAGAACAAGCACGCCGACCGGCTGGCGAACGAGGCGATGGACGCCGCGGCCGCGGGGCAGGAGTGGACCCGGCGTACTGAGGTGCCGCAGCCGGAGCCGCAACCGCGCGGCACCGCCGCGCCGGGCCGGTCCGTCGGTTGGAGTGCCCCGACGGGTCCGGCCACGCGCCTGCTGCTGCTGCGGCACGGTGAGACGCCGCTGTCGGTGCAACGCCGGTTCAGCGGTAGAGGCGACCCCGAGCTCACCGAGCGCGGGCGGGCGCAGGCGCAGGCCGCCGCGCGACGGCTGGCGGCGTACGACGTGACCGCGGTCGTGTCGTCGCCGCTGCTTCGGGCGCGGCAGACCGCTGACATCGTGGCCGACGCGGTCGGGGCCGGCGTCGTCGTCGACGACGACCTCGTGGAGACCGACTTCGGTGATTGGGAGGGCTACACGTTCGCCGAGATCCGGGAGCGGTGGCCGGCCGAGATGAAGGCGTGGCTGGCGAGTCACGACGTCGCTCCGCCGGGCGGTGAGTCGTTCACCGCGACTGCTGCGCGCGTGCTGGCGGCACGGCAGCGGATCGTGCCGGCGTACGCCGCAGCCACGGTCGTCCTCGTCTCGCACGTCACACCGATCAAGATGCTGCTGCGGGAGGCACTCGACGCGTCACCGCAGGCGCTCTACCGGATCCATCTCGACACCGCGTCGTTGTCGACCATCGACTGGTGGGCCGACGGCAACGGCGTCGTACGCCTCGTCAACGACACCAGTCACCTCGCTGCCGACTTGCTGACGCCGAGCGCCTGACGCGTGCACGAGGCGCTCGCCCTTTCGCTGCTGGTCGCGGTGCTGGTCATCGCCGTCGCGCGACCGCATGGAGTGTCCGAGGCCGTCGTCGCCGTCCCGGCGGCGCTGGTGTGCATCCTCTCCGGCGCGGTCACCTGGCCGCACGCTCGCGACGAGCTGTCCCGCCTGTGGCCGGTCATCGCGTTCCTCGCGGCGGTGCTGCTGCTCGCCGAGATGTGCGCGGAGGAGGGCCTGTTCAGGGCGCTCGGCGCGATGGTCGCGCGGCGCGCACATGGCCGGCCGGCGCGGCTGCTGGTGGGGGTGTTCGGAGCGGCCGCGGTGACGACGGCAGTCCTTTCGCTCGACACGACGGTGGTCCTGCTCACCCCGGTAGTCCTGGTGACCGCGCGACGGGCCGGTGCGATGCCGCGCCCGCCGTTGTATGCGTGTGCGCACTTGTCCAACTCCGCGTCGCTGCTGCTGCCGGTGTCGAACCTCACCAACCTGTTGGCAGTGGCGGTCGTGCCGGTCACCTTCACCCGCTTTGCCGTCCTGATGGCGCTGCCCTGGCTGGTCGCGCTGGCGGTCGAGCTCGGCGTCTTCCGCTGGTTCTTCCGGCGCGACCTTCAGGTGCCGGCGACGCCGGTTGAGGACGGGAACGTTCACCTGCCGAGGTATGCGCTGACAGTGGTCGCGTTGACGCTCGCCGGCTTCGTCGTCACGTCGTTCGCCGGTGTGGCACCGGCGTGGGCGGCAGCAGGCGGTGCGGGTCTCCTGACGGTCAAGCGGTTGCTGCAACGGCGGACTACGGTGGGCCGGGCGGTGCGGGCGGCCGCGCCCTTGTTCTGTGCGTTCGTGCTTGCCCTGGCGGTGGTCGTCCGCGCAGCGAGTGACCACGGCGTCGGTGACGTAGTCCGGAGTGCGCTGCCGCACGGTGCCTCGCTGCCGGCGCTGGTCGGTGTCGCTGCCGTTGCGGCGGTCGCGGCGAACCTGCTCAACAACCTTCCCGCGGCCTTGCTGCTGCTCCCGGTCGCCGCGACGGGCGGGGTGGCACCGGTGCTCGCGGTGCTCATCGGCGTCGACGTCGGGCCCAACCTCAGCTACGCCGGATCGCTCGCGACGTTGCTGTGGCGTCGTGCGCTCGCCCCCGCGGCGGTCGGGGTGCCGCGGCTGGCAGAGTGGTCGTTGCTCGGCCTCGCCACCGTGCCGGTGACGATCGTGGTGGCGACCGCGTCCTTGTGGTTGTCCGTTCGATGGATGGGGACCTGATGCGTCGCACCGTCGTCACCGGCGTCGACATCGACCCCTACCTGCGATCGCTGCGCGAAGAGCTGCACGTCCCGGGTGAGTTCCCATCCGCGGTCGTCGACGAGGCGTCGTCCGCGGCGACCGCCTGGACACGCGCGGACCGCGTCGATGCCACCGAGCTCGACCTCGTGACGCTGGACCCGGCGGGGTCGCGTGACCTGGACCAGGCCTTCCTGCTCGAGCGCGACGGCAAGGTGCTGCGCCTGCACTATGCGATCGCCGACGTCGCGGCGTTCGTGCGCCCGGGCGGTGCCGTCGACCTCGAGGCACACGCGCGCGGGGAGACGCTCTACCTTCCGGACGGCCGGTCGCCGTTGCATCCCCCGGTGCTGTCCGAGGGCGCTGCGAGCCTGCTTCCCGGTGCGGACCGACCGGCGGTGTTGTGGCTGATCGAGCTCGACGACGAAGGCGAGCCGCGCGAGATCGACGTACGCCGGGCCGTCGTCCGCAGCCGGGCCCAGCTCGACTACGCGTCGTTGCAACGTGAAGGCGGCGACGTGTTCACGCTGTTGAAGGAGTTCGGCGAGCTGCGGCAGGCACGTGAACGGGCGCGTGGCGCGGTGTCGCTGCCGGTGCCCGAGCAGGAGGTCGACGGTGACGGCGCGCACTGGTCGCTGGTGTTCCGTGCCCCGTTGCCGGTCGAGGACTGGAACGCGCAGATGTCACTGCTGACCGGGATGGCGGCGGCGACGTTGATGCTCGAGGCCGGCGTGGGCCTGCTGCGGACGATGCCGGCGCCGGACCCGGCGACCGTCGCGTCACTCCGGCGGTCGGCGCTGGCCCTCGACGTCGACTGGCCGGACGGCTTTGCGTACGCCGACGTCATCCGCAACCTCGACCCGTCGAAGCCGGCGCACGCCGCCCTGCTGCGGCTGGCGGCGGTGCTGTTCCGTGGCGCGTCCTACGTCGCGTTCGACGGCGCGCCGCCGGCGGAGCGGACCCACTCGGCGGTCGCGGCGCCGTACGCGCACGCGACGGCGCCGTTGCGCCGGCTCGCGGACCGCTACGTCAGCGAGTGCTGTCTCGCCGCATGCGCGGGACAACCCGTCCCCGACTGGGTGCGGACTGCGCTGCCGACGTTGCCGGACGAGATGGCGGCGGCCGACCGGAAGGCGCACGAGGTCGACCGTGCCGTCGTGGACCTGGCCGAGGCGCTGCTGTTGCAGAACCGCGTTGGCGACGTGTTCTGCGGCGCCGTCGTCGAGTCGGGGCTGAAAGGCGGCGAGGTGCAGCTGCGCGATCCCGCCGTCCGCGCGCGCTTCGACGGCGGCGGGCTGCTGTTGGGGCAGGAGGCGGATGTGCGGCTCGAGTCGGTGGACGTGGCGCAGCGCAAGGTCAGGTTCGTGCCGGCGTGACGATCTCCGCTGGGAGCTGCTTCGCCCACGTGCGGCTCGCCCAGCGCACGCCCAGCAGAACCGCTCGCGCGGCGAGCCAGCAGGTCAATGCCAGCCAGATGCCCGTGATGCCGAGCTGCGGATGCGCGAGCGTGGCGACCGCGAACGGTGCGAACGCGAGCAGCGCGAACAGCATGGCGCGCCGCAGCGCGCCGTAGTCGCCGGCGCCGAGCAACAGTCCGTCGAGCACGAACGCGACGGCCGCGAACGGCTGCTGCGCGCCGCACCACAACAGGGCGACGGCGGCGCGCGAGCGGACGCCGGGGTCGTCGGTGAAGACGTAGGGGAGCACCGGGGCGAGCGCCATCGTGACCACGCCGACGACGACGCTCGTGGCGAGACCGAGCCGCAGGCAGCGGGCGCCGATGCCGACCGCGTCATCGACGTCGACCCGGCCGAGGGCAGTGCCGACGTAGACCTGGGCGGGCACCGCGAGTGCGTCGAGGCTCAATGCCAGCAACAGCCAGACCTGAAGCGCGATCTGGTGCGCGCCCAGAGTTGCCGTGCCGACATGCGCGGCGATCGCGGTCGACGCGGCTAGTGCTGCGCCGAGCGCGATGGTGCGGATCACGAGTGCGCCGCCGTTGCGGACAAGCACGAGGTACTCGGCCCGCCGCGGCGCGGTTGCCGGTGTCGCCAACCGGCGGCGGCTGACGACGACGAACATCGCAGCACCGATGACCTGAGCGACGACGGTGCCCCAGGCGCTGCCCGCAACGCCGAGATGTGCGCCGTAGACGAGGGTCACCTCGAGAACGACGTTGACGATGTTGGCGATCAGCACGATCAACAGCGGCGACCGGGTGTCCTCGTGGCCCTGCGCGTGGCCGGTGCCGGCGAGTGTGAGCAGCAGGAACGGCATGCCGATGGCGGAGATGCGCAGGTAGGTGGTCGCGTTCCGCTGGATCGCGCCGTGGCCGCCGAGGAGGCGGGTCAGCTCGGGTCCGGCGGTGGCGACGACCAGCGCCACGAGCAGGCCGAGCGCGACGGCGACGACGTACGCCGCGACCACCGCCTCGGTCACGCCTGGGTGGTCGGACCGGCCGCGGCGATAAGCGACCTCGGAGGTCGTCGTCATCTGCAGGAAGCCGAAGGTCCAGCCGAGCAGGTTGAGCACGGTCGCCGCGAGGGCGAGCCCCCCGAGCGGCGCGCGGCCGAGATGTCCGACGATCGCCGTGTCCGTCACGCCGTAGAGCGGCTCGATGATCAGCGCGCCGAGAGCGGGGATCGCCAAGCCGAGAATGCGCCGGTCGGTCGCGGTGAGGAGGCGGCGCACGCCGACATTGTGGGACGCTGCGTCCGTGGCCACGACGGCTGCTCCCGAACGCGCCTCTCCGCGCGGCGCTGCGGGCGCGCTGTTGCTCGGCGTCGGGCTGGCGGTCGCGCTGGCCCTGGGGGTCTACGCGAAGGCGCATACGCCGGCGGCGCGGCCGATCTTCACGCTGTGGTTCTCCGGCATGTTGCAGATGAAGGCGTGGCTCACGACCGCGGCCGCGTTCCTCCTGCTGGTGCAGCTTGCGACCGCATTGTGGATGTGGGGACGACTGCCCGGGGCGGGAGCCCAGCGCCGATGGACGGCATGGCTGCATCGCTGGAGTGGCACCGCGGCCTTCGTGCTGACGCTGCCGGTGGCGGTGCACTGCATGTGGGCGCTGGGGTTCGGTACGACGAACGCGCGCGTCGTCCTGCACAGCATCGCCGGCTGCGCGTTCTACGGCGCGTACGCCGCGAAGATGCTCGGGCTGCGCATGCGCGGGCTTCCCGGGTGGGCGGTGCCGGTGCTGGGCGGGACGGTGCTCTCCCTGTTCGTGCTGATCTGGCTGACCGCGGCCCTGTGGTTCTTCACCCGGTCGGGGCTTCCACTGACATGAGTGACGTGCAGGTGACCGTGACCCGGCGCGCAGCGCTGACGGGGACGGCCGTGGCCATTGTCGGAGCTGTGGTCGGTTGGGCGGTCGCCCGCAACAGTGCGGCGGCATCCGGGTCCACGACGTCCGGGGCGGCGAACGGCTACGGCTACGTCCCGCCCGCATCGGCGGCCGGCAATGGCCGGCGGCTGGTCGCCGAGAGCTCAGTGCCGGCCGGCGGCGGTGTCGTCGTCAACGGTGCAAGGGTTGTCGTGACCCGCGACAGCGGCGGGACGCTGCACGCGTTCTCCGCCGTGTGCACGCATCAGGGTTGTCTGGTGTCTTCGGTGCGGGGCGGCACCATCAACTGTCCCTGTCACGGCAGCAGGTTCGACGCGTCGACCGGTGCGGTCGTCGGTGGGCCCGCGCCGGCGCCATTGCCGAAGGTCTCCATCGACGTCGTCGGGGGAGTCATCTATGCGAAGTGACTGGATGCGCTACCTGCCGACGGCGGTGTGGCTGCTCGCGGCCGGCGCGGCGATCGGCGCACTGATCGGTCTGCACTGATCGTCTGCACTGACCTGCCGTCACGCCGGTGTCAGGTGCGGGGTTGTTCCTCCGCGCCGGTGATGGTCATCGTGATCCACGATTCGGGGCACGCGACGTGCACCACCAGGAACGTCTCCATCTCGGCGAGAGCAACGGTGGTGTCC
>Ga0070679_100005245_pt1 | contig 11995 bp, 7 predicted proteins | sample KBSC63BmetaG_FD_65652 | JGI IMG/M metagenome (GOLD analysis project Ga0070679, IMG submission 65652) | Corn rhizosphere microbial communities from Kellogg Biological Station, Michigan, USA - KBS C6-3B metaG | ecosystem: Host-associated > Plants > Roots > Rhizosphere | place: USA: Michigan... | reverse complement strand
CAAACACTGTAGCCGCGGCAAATGCAACCGTTGTATGCCCGGAGGGAAACGAGCTATATACTTTTTTACCGCTTGAGTTTGTTGCGGTTTTTGAAAAAGGCCCTAAAAATGTTGGCTTAGCTTCTTCATCGGCGGTATAATAAGAAGGCCTTGTTCGCCCCGATATAAATTTTGTAACGCTTTCCACGGCGCCGGCAGCCATGTAAGCCTGTGTAGCAAGAAGGGTAGTGGTTTTTATTTTGTCATTGTTTGTAATAAAGCCGTAGCCGCCAAATGCTGCAAGTCCAACTATTTCGTAAATTCCCCCAAAATTAGAAATGTATTTACCTGTGTTAGCTATGCCCGGATTACTATTCCGAAGTTTTAAGGCGCCTTTTTGTATAGGCTCATCGGCAAATGAAAGCGCACCGGCAACCAGGGCAAACTTTCCAAAATTGCCCCAATCTTTTCCGCTCATGTGAAATGGCTTTGTAAAAGATTGTTTCAAATCGCTGCCCAGCAGAACGAAGTAATTTTTAAAAGTTATTTTGGTGTTTTTATTATATGCCTGCGGTGCTATATTATTAACCTGGCCGCCTGCGCTATCAGTTTTTTTACTAAGGCTGTCCAGCTTGTTAATGAGGGTATCGCTTTGCGCAAAAACTGATGCTGGTAATAAAAAGGTTAGTAACAGAAATCGCAAGGCTTTCAATCGCATTAGGTGTTTTCTATTTGTGTTTTAAAAAAAGCGTTCTATCACATGAACGTTTTAATGGCCACTATGTTCACGCGAATGTAGAAATAAATTTTGTAGATAATTTGAAGCAGCGCAGAATATGAAAATGTTTAAACAAATATTTAAGTAGAGAAAAGCTCAATCATTTTACAAGTTAAAATCTAATACAGAGGAATTTAAAGAATCTATACTCGTTAAATCAGCAAATTTCAGAAAACTGGAAAGCGGTATGCGGCTAAAATTAACAAAACCACCCTGCATGATTGCAGCGTGGTGCACGGGAAATATGCTTTTTGCTTTACGGAAAACTTTTATTAGAAATTAAATTTCACGCCTAACTGTCCCTGCCATCTTGAATTTATGGGATCAAGAGTATAGTATTGATTATTTATCCCTGTCGGTTTCACAAAATTAAATGTTGGTATATAACCGGATGATGGCTTACCCGGTGCAACACCATTTGCATCTTTTACAAATTGTAAAAAGTTTACGGTATAGTTATTAAGATTAGTAACAAAGGTTACATGTCCCCAATTGTTATTTAATAAATTTAATACATTGAAAACATCAAGGCTTAACTGAAGTGATTTTGATTTATCAGTTTTGCTTAACCTGAATTCATGCATGATCTTCATATCGAGATCATTTACAAAGGTTGTATGCAAACCATTTCTTTCGGCATATTGGCCTCTTCTTGTTTTCAGATATTTATCACCGCTAATAAAACTATTTAGATCATTCCATTGCCGGGCGGCGCTATAAATAACGTTTCCGCCTGCATCTTTTCTATCTGCCAGGTTAATATCTGACTGGTCTTTTGGTATATAAGGTAGCGGTGCATTGGAGCCACTTCCAAATGGAGGTGACTGATAAATTAAGCTGTACGGGTTACCGGATTGGCCTGAGTAAAAGAATGCTAATGAAGTAATATTTGTTTCATTCCAGGTTACACTTCCCATCCATGTTGCTACGATACGATGGCGTAAATCGAAATTAGAATATGCCAAAGGTGAATTACCGGGAACGTTAGCAGGATTTACGTTATAACTGCTTTCCCATGAATTGCGAATTCCGTTAGTAACATCTTTGCTTCGGCCGTAAGTATAGGCAGCACTCCAATTCATATTAAACGGGTGGTTACCTATTTTTATATTGCTGCTTACTTTGGAGATTTGAGCCGTTAAATTATATCGGTATCCCTGTTTAGTGTTGGTTAAAAAGTAAACGTTAGAGAATGCAGCGTTGTATTTTCCACCGACATATACCGGCGTTTCAGTTGGACCGGTAGTAAAGTATTGAACGGAATCTTTAAGGTTTATTTGTTCATATTTTACATCCCAAATTGTTTTTGTATACATGGCATCCAATGTAAGCTTGTATCCTCTTCCGAATTTGAAATCTGTTGCAATATTACTTCTCCATACGGTTGGGAGCTTAAAGTTGTTATCAAAAACATCGATTTCGCGTGTGCTGCTCCGTGAGTTGCCGCCATATTTTGTAACGGTATCTTTTAGTCCTGTGGCGTTTATTGCTAACGGAACCGTAGTGCCTGCCGGAATTCCATTCCAATCAATATTTCCGTACGTACCGCCATTTAAAGTATACGCATATCCATACCAGGCAAACGGAACTCTGCCGGTAAAAATTCCTGTTCCCCCTCGAATCACAATTTTTTGATTGCCCCGCACATCATAGCTAAATCCTAGCCTCGGAGATACTGTTACCCGTGATGGTAATTTGCCGGTTAACTGGTTAAACTGTGTATTTGTATATGTTGGATCAGGAGACACATAATCAGTATTGTTAGTTGTGGCAAGTGCAGGATCCAAATATGGTTGTTTTCCAACAAAGGAATAATCAAATCTCACGCCCGGTGATACTTTAAATTTTTTGCTAACTGAAATTTCATCCTGTATGTAAGCGCTTGTAAGGCCAACTGTAAAAGGATTTGGCGGATTATTAAATATGCTATTGCGATCTCCCGCAATTTTAGGATCAATAATAGACGCTCCGCGTACTCTTGAAGGATTATCTGCTAAAAAGCTGTTTATTCCTCCTGAATATTCAACCCTGCCATTAAATGAATTGATAAATCCATATGTCAGGTCATAGAATTCATTATGGGTTCCGATAGTAAATTTATTGATCCCCCTGGTGACGGTAACATTATCACTTAGCTCAAGTGTTTTTTGCCTGAGATTATAGATAGAGGCTTCTCTCCATGTTCCTAATGTAATTCTCCCGTTATCAATATCAATATAAGGAGCAATTGGCTGAGGAAACGTTCTGTATTCATGTACATTGATATAACTAATATTGAATAAGTTATTTACGTTATTGCTAAACTTTGTTTTTAATTCAGCAGTGAGGTTATAATTTTTTGTGTATTGCGTAAAATCAGTAGATCCAAATTGAAAATTTGTTGAAGATCTTTCTAAGTTATTCCCGCTTCCGTTGGTATATATTGCTCTAAGTGTAATACTATTGTTATCGTTTAATTTAAAATCTAATCGCCCAAAAAGTTTATCACTTTTGGTAAAGATCTTGTATGCTCCTAAATAACTACCGGGATCGTATCCATATTCGGTTTTTAATTGATTAGCAATTTGATCGCCTTCGGCTTTAGTCATTGCTGCACCAGGGTCACCCACGTTGTAAAATGATGGATCCTGCCTGTCTGTTCTTTCATAATTAACTATAAAAAAAATCTTGTTTTTTATAATAGGGCCGCTTAAAGTAGCTCCATATTGAACATCATGAAAGTCTGAACCAATTGAAGTTTTTCTGCCATCAACGCTTTTACCAACTAACAGCTTGTTTCTTCCATATGCATATACTGAACCATGAAAATCGTTAGTACCGCTTTTAGTAACTGCGTTTATGCTGCCACCTGTGAAATTCCCGATCTTAACATCATATGGCGCGAGTTGTACCTGTACTTCCTGTATCACATCAAGGCTATAAGGATTAGTTCTTGTGCCGGAACCGGCAGTACCTGCCTGCCCGCCGCCACTTACTCCACCGGCGGAATTACTAAAGCCAAATGCATCATTATTAATTGCACCATCAAGCGTAACATTGTTATACCGAAAATTAGTTCCCGCAAATGAATTGTTATTTGATTGAGGTGTTAACCTTGTAAAATCAGATAGACTTCTGCCTATTGTGGGCAAAGCAAGTATCTGTGTTCTGCTAATATTTACACCCGAAACTGAAGTCTTTCTTCCTCCTGCAACAATTACTTCCTGCAGCGACTTATTATCAGGTTTTAACATAATGGCTGCGTCGGGATTATTACCGAGTACAAGGTTTATATTTTCATCTTTTTCAATTTGAAAACCTACAAAAGAAACAGTAATTGTATAAGGCCCGCCAGGCTTTAAATTGGGCAATGTAAAATATCCTTTGGAATTAGTTGTGGTTGCTGTTTCATAACCTGTGGGCAAATGTTTTATCAAAATCGACGCACCAGGAACTATAGCTCCCTTATCATCGGATACATAACCACTCAGAGTTGATGTTGTTTCCTGGGCTGATAATTTCAGGCAAATAAATAACAAGAATAAGTAAATAAGTAAACCTTTTCTATTCATAAGTTTTATTTGCCGCAAAACTAAATCTGCTGTGTTACCGGGGTGTTAAGGGAACATTATGTAAAGGTTAACCGCTGGCCATTCTATGAACATAACATGGCGATATTTTACTTCCTGCGTTTAGTATTATTAATTTGTATGGTTAATTGTGGACTTTTGCAAGTCGTTGCATTCTATTATAAATATCAGGCAAAATTAATAGTAACAATATGCAGCGGGTTCTCATAATGGTAGGTTACGCCAAAGCCGTACGTTTCGCATATTTTTTTTACGATAGATAAACCAAGCCCCATTGAGTCATTAAAGGTTGAATCTTTTTTAAACCGCTCAAAGAAAATAGCCGGGTTTACATGCAGCACCTTTCCGGTGTTGGAAACTATTAAATGTTTTTCATTAAGCCCCACGTTGATAAAACCCTTGTCAATATTGTGCTTTATGGCATTGGTAAGCAGGTTCACAATTAATATTTCTGCCAGCGTTTCATTTGTAGTAATCATCACTTCCCTGATAATATTTTTTACTACAGTAATTTCTTTGGCGTGAAAAAGCTCTTCATAATTACTGATGTGGCGAAGTAATACAGCGCTTATATTTATTTTATCTGCTGTAGCGAATTGCCTGTTATCTATTTTTGCAAGCAACAACAGCGACTGGTTAAGTTTAGATAAGCGGCTGGTTGTATCGGCAATAGACTGGATCGCATTCATTTGTTCTTCTTCAAGGTTTTCTGACTGGCTCAGCAGCTCTAATTTTGATGCTATAATAGCAAGAGGCGTTTGAATTTCATGGGACGCATTTTCTGTAAAGCTTTTTATCTCGATATACTCATGTATAGTTCGTGTAGCCATCACCGTTACTGCATCATTCAGTTCCGCAAACTCATTAATATTTGTTGGCTCAAGCGATACGTTATCTTTCCCTTTTACATTAAATTGTTTTATCTGCTGCAAGGTGGAATAAAACGGCTTCCAGATTTTTCTAAGCACAAACCTGTTTATAATAAAAAGAGTAACTAATAAAAGCAAAACAATTGCGAGTGTAATTTTTAAAATCAGTTGCACAAGGTCTTCCGTTTCCTCTTGTGATTTTCTTACATCAGCTTTATAAATTTTTCCTTTTACGGTTACAGCGAATTCCAGTTGCCTGTAAAGAACGTTTTCATAATACCCGTTACCTGGTAATTTAATACTGCTGAATTTCCGGGTGATCATTCCTCCGGATGCAGGCGCATATACTTCCTGTTCATCTCTTGTATAGGAAGGTTCGGGCAAAGCATTATTTTCCTTTATATAATCAGTTATTTCCTTTTCCTCTGCCACAAGGCTTTTATCTAACTGGTGCACTAAAGCATGCTCGATAAAAAAATAATAGACCAGGCCGCTGAGCATTAATACGATAATTGTTGTTGCAACATTTACGAGGTTATATTTTGCAAGCAATTTCATTGCGCAGAAAATTTATATCCCATGCCATACACTGATTTTATATAATCAGCTTTACCTGCTTCTATTAATTTACGTCTTAAATTTTTTATATGGGTATAAATAAAATCGTTTGCACCCTGTATATCATCTCCCCATAAATGCTCTGCAATTGCATTTTTAGAAATTACCCTGTTTTTATTGCTTACGAAGTAAAGCAGCAATTCATATTCTTTCTTCGTAAGTTCCAGAACTTTATTTTTTACGGATGCTGATTTTGCGATTGTATCAATAACAATATTTTCAAACTTCAATAAATTATTGCCGTCAAAGTTTTTTCTGCGAATAATAGCAGCCACTCTTGCGCTTAATTCAGAAAGATGAAACGGCTTTGATAAATAATCGTCTGCACCCAATGTTAGGCCGGCTATTTTATCATCCAAAGAATTGCGTGCAGAAATAATAAGCACACCATCCATCTTATTATTTTCTTTTAGCTCTTTTAAAATATCAAGCCCGTTTCCGCCGGGAATAGTAATATCGAGCAGGATGCAGTCATAATCATATACGTCGATCTTTGCAATCGCTTTATCAAAGTTATCAGCCGTTTCACACAGGTAATCTTCACTTTTAAGATAGGAAGCAATTCCATCGCTGAGTTCTTTTTCATCTTCAACAATAAGTATTTTCACACTGCTAATTTTATTAAAATTCACAAAAGAATCTGTAGAAATATTGAAGATGATTATGCAATAAAACAGGCCGCAGGCATGAATAAATAATTACTACAGATTTTCTTCAAAATTAGGAACCATCTTGTATCAAAATACATACGATGTCAACCAAATTTTTTTTAACAGTTATTATTTCCTTCCTGTTTGTTAGCTTTTCAAATGCACAAAATAAAATTGATTATAAAGTTGTAAAAACTTTTCACATAGCAAGCAGCGGTGGCTGGGATTATATAGCAGTTAATGATAACAAAGTTTATGTTTCTCATGGCACACAAGTAAATATTTTGGACAAAAACACAGGCGATTCCGTTGGCATTATTCCCAATACAACAGGCGTTCACGGAATTGCTTTTGATAATGAACTCGGCAGGGGTTATACCAGCAATGGAAGATTGAATAACGTAACTGTATTCAATTTAAAAACTAATGTTGTGATAACGCAAATACCGGCAGGAGCAAATCCGGATGCGATTATGTATGAGCCTTTCACAAAAAAAATTATTACTAACAATGGCCGCAGTAAAAATCTTTCAATTATTGATCCTGTAAAAAACAAGCTGATTGATTCGGTTGCCTTGGATGGCAAGCCTGAAGAAGCCGTTTCGGATGGCAATGGAAAATTGTATGTAAATCTTGAAGATAAAAATGAAATAGCTGTGGTTGATTTAAAAACTTTTAAAGTTATTGCCCGCTGGCCTTTAGCGCCTGGCGAAGGGCCTTCGGGGCTTGCCATTGACACAAAAACAAAAAGGTTATTTTCCGGCTGCTCTGAAAGTAAATTATTGATTGTAATGGATGCAACTAATGGAAAAATCATTGCCAAACTTCCATTTGGCGAAGGCTCCGACGGAACGGCCTTTGACGCCAATAAAGACATCATCTTTGTGCCTAATGGAAGAGACGGAACAATTTCAGCATTTAAAGAAAAAAATGCAAATGAATTTATAAGCCTTGGGACTATAAAAACAAAAGCGGGAGCCAGAACAATAACAATTGATAAAAGTACAGGAGCTTTATTTTTACCTACGGCCGAGTTTGAAGCTGCAGACGCTGCCAATGCGAACGCAAGGCGAAAGATGATTGCAGGAACTTTCCAGGTATTGGTTGTAAATAATAATTAAAAGCTTTTCCATTTTTTTTATCAGGTTATGAAAAGATTAGTTGCGCTAAAATGGTGGTAAAATAATTTAATAGATTACTGATCAGAATTGTTTTATAAATTTTGATAAATAATCCGGTACCGGAATACTTCTTTAGAATAATCTTTGGAAAACGTATAACAATCTATATCGCGATTTTGGCTCAGCGCCTTTTGAACGTTGCCTTCGCCGCAATTGTACGCCGCAGTTATTGCTCTTTCCCAGTTGCTTTCAGAAAGAGAGTCTCTCCAGCCTTTTTTTTCTAAATAATTTTTCTTTCCATTTAAAACTGTTATTGCCATTTGAGCTGTTGCCAGCGGCTCAACCCATTTGCCTGAGTTTATAAAAACGGGAAAAGAATTTATATCAATTTGCCAAAAGCCAAATCCATGATATTGTTTTGCAATTTCTCCCGGCCGCTTTCCATAATCTCCTTTCATTAAGTTGCATATTTGTGCAAAAGGCATTTGCTGATTAACATAGCGGGTAAACAAAAAGCCGGTTTCACGTGCGCACATTCCGGCGAGCCAATCTTCAGAATAGGGAGTGTTAGCAACAGCATTGATAATTATTGGGCCAAGATTAACTTTAATCCACTGCATCATTTTATTATCATTGTTAATAAAAGGAGGAACTGGTTCATTATCGGGGTTGAAGCCGAGCTGGTATGCCTTTCCCAGTGTTAAGCTTCCTGCAAAGCCTGTTTGCTGAATGCCGTAATATTGCTGAAAAGCTTTTGTAGCGTCAAATGTTCTTGACCCAAATTTTCCATCGGGCTCATAAATAAAGAATCCCTGGAGCTGTAAAAATTGCTGCCATTTTTTTACCAGCGATCCTTTATCACTTAATTGAATTGCCATGTTAGTTTATTTAGAAGTAAAAGAAACATTCAAAAACATAGCGTTGTCCGAAGATTAGCATTGATGTAAGCTTTTCGTAAAAGCTTACATCAAATGTTGAAAATAATTACTATAATTCCAAGTAAATAAGATCTTTTGATTTTTAAAACTCTTGACAATATCAATATTTATAATAACATTTGTTTTTCCTGATTGCTTCCTTGTAAACATCTGCCTTAAGAAATACCTGCTATTCTTAATAAAAATTTTAAGATTAAAACTATCATGGAAAAGTTTGCTAAGAAAAATGGTGCCAGCGTAAGAGCTTATAAAGGCGATGCCATGACATTACTATGCTTTGACCTGGATAAAAAGAAGCTGCAGAATTTTACAGGCTTTAGCATTAAGGTAACGCCACCGGGTGCACGAAGACAATATTATCTGTATAACCGTATTTCTTATGCGCCGGATGTAATTGCAGCAAGTAAGCTTGATCCTAAAAAGATAAATATTTATAAGATGAATTATGCACCGCTTCAAAGATTTAGCTGGGTGCATGTTCCGGGCACTGATGAAGATACAAAGGAATATATTTATGGTGATTATAAATACGACGTAACACCACGTTATCTTATAGAAAATAAATTGCAGCCGATTGATAAAACTTTAACGGTTAGTGTTACCATAGACGTCGGCCCTTACGTATCCGGGAAAATGCAAATCAGCTTTACCAGGGGCTTTATTGAATCGCAGGCTTATTCAAGGCATTTTGGATTGAATAATAAAATAAGGCCAAACACAACGGATTTAATTTTTGATATAACACAAATTTCCGGGCCGCTGGCTAAGGATAAAAAAGTGAATCCGTTGCTTGGTGAATATACTTTTGGCGACCAGTATAAATGGCTTGGCTGGCAGGCCCGGGTTGCTTTAATAAATTTTTTAAATGAAATTATTAGTAATAAAAAGCTAAGCCTTGATGTTTTCGCATACGATTTAGATGAACCGTTAATTTGCCAGAAATTAATTGAATTGGCAAAACAAGGAAGAGTGAGAATTATTCTTGACGATTCGACCGATCACACTAAAGACGGCTGCTTTGAAATGCAATTTGATGCACTATTTAAACAAGAAGCTTCGGATAAAAATGCGTTGGTAAGAGGTAAGTATCTTTCGATTAGCCATTCAAAAATATTCATCCAGAAGTATTATAGTCAGCCAGTAAAAGTATTAACCGGCTCTACGAATTTTTCTACTAACGGTTTATACATAAACGCTAATCATACTATTATTTTTCATAGTGAAAAAGTGGCCACGGCTTATGAAGAAGTGTTTAATGAAAGCTTTGGCAATACAGATGGTGATACCGAATTAAAGATGAAGGGGTTTAAAACTGGAATTACGCAAGGAGAAGCATTTGACTTTAAAAACATAGATGGCCTGCCGGATATGACTATACGCTTTTCACCACACAGCAAAGAGGTAGCAACAGCTTTCTTTGCAGCCATAAACAAAAAAATATTAAATGCTGAAAGTGACGTTTTATTTGCAGTAATGAATGACAGAAGTGCAAGCAGTATTCTCGATGCGTTGCATTACCAGGTGAAAGCCGAAAAGATATTTACTTATGGAATTACTGATGTGATCGCTGATAAACAAAATGGTGTAATGCTTTATAAGCCTGGCAGTAAAAGAGGTGTGCTGGTTGCAGGCAAAGCCGGGGATTATATTTTGCCACCTCCTTTTGAGGCGGAGTCAAAAATACCGGGCATCAGCGTACATCATAAATTTATTGTTGTAGATTTTAAAGGAGCAAATCCGGTGGTGTATTGTGGCAGCAGCAATCTTGCTTTCGGTCCTGAACAACAGAACGGTGATAACCTGCTGGAGATACGCGACAGGAATGCGGTAACTGTTTTTGCAATTGAAGCCATTCGTCTTATCGATCATTTTGAATGGCGCAATGCGCTAAGTATAAAAGGAGTTAAAGTAAATAATTTACCTGCCGCTTCTCCTGCGTCTTTTGACACATTTTACTTACATGGAAGTGATGAAAGCAACTGGGTTAACAGGTATTACGATCCTAATGATTTGCGCAGCATGGAAAGAGAATTATTCATCAGGCCTTCATGATTAATCCGTTTCTTCTTTTTTTACGTCACTGATAACATCGAGCAAACCATTATTAAAAGTATCCTCAGCAAGTTGCCAGAACATTATTCCGTTTAGCTTATTTTTTATAACATATTCGGTTTTTAATTTTATCGATTCTGTATCATCGTAAGTAGCGAGCAACCTTCTCTCCCTGTTAAATGCATAAGGGGCTTTTGCTAATGTATCCCAATATTGAACGAAACCATTGTTTACATTGATTGTGTCTGAAAACCTGTTGAAAGATAAGCCGTGATAGAATTGCGCAGGCAAGTACAAACCATTATTGGTAGTGTCTGTTACTTTAAACAATCTTGCATAAAAAGCAGCGCCAATTACTATTTTATCGCGAGGCACACCCGCTTCAATCATTTTTTTTACGCCATTATCAACAGACTCTTTTTGTTTCAGTGTTGAATACAAGGGAGTATGATGGCCTGAAATAGTGCTAAAGCCTGATACTAGATCGTAACTCATTAGGTTAACACGATTAACGAGAGGCATTACTTTTTTCCATTCGATAGAAGAATCAATATAAGTTTCAAAGCCACCTGCGGCAAAACTTATCTCTTTTTCTTTGCCCAATTTTTTTCTTAGTTGTTTTACTAAAGCAGTAAAATTGGGTTTGTCTTCAGGGCTGTAAGCGTGCCCTGGAAAGCCTGATATTACAGGATATTCCCAATCAAGGTCTATTCCATCAGTTTTAAAATAATCAGTTAATTCCTTTGTTGTTTTGGCAAAAATTCTTCTTCCTCTCTTTGTCGAGAAAACCGGTGAGCATGTTTTGCAACCGCCCCATCCGCCAAGCGACAGTATTATTTTTAGTTTCGGATTTCTTTTTTTCAATTCCACCATATGAAAAATGGTTGCACTGTCACGTGCATTATTTACTGCAAAAGAATCTCCCCTCAAATGGCAAAAACAAAAAATAAGATGAGTAAGTTTTTCAATTTCAAAACTATCGATCATAGACGATCTTCCCGCATAATAAGCGATTACAGCAATATTATTTGACTCTTTATTTTTTTGTGCAATACAGGTACTGGTTATGATGCAAAAGAGCAGTAACGAAGCAATAGAACGAATCATATTTTTAGATTATTTTTTATGAATTATTTTAATTTTCAAAAGCGGTAATATTCCCCATCGCAATAACTTAATTTCATTGGATTATTTTCATAGCTGTTTTAATTAATACATTGAACAGAAATCGGTCATTTAAAAAATCAATAATAAATTTTATGTACCAAAGTAAAATTTTAAAATGGATTACAGTATATTTTTTTGTATGCTTATTTAGTATCTCAAAAGGCGAGGCTCAAAATAATTTAGCAAAGTTTAAAGTGATTACATTTTATACTGCGAAAAATGACCAGGCGCATATTAGCTTCGTTCATGAGGCT
>Ga0070679_100005244_pt1 | contig 11999 bp, 11 predicted proteins | sample KBSC63BmetaG_FD_65652 | JGI IMG/M metagenome (GOLD analysis project Ga0070679, IMG submission 65652) | Corn rhizosphere microbial communities from Kellogg Biological Station, Michigan, USA - KBS C6-3B metaG | ecosystem: Host-associated > Plants > Roots > Rhizosphere | place: USA: Michigan... | reverse complement strand
CGCGAGCATGAGGATAGCGAGTATGAGCGCGAGCAGGATGAGCGCGATTGCCGCCCAGGTCGTCACCGGGACCGCGGCGAGCTGCGCAGCAAGCGACGGGCTCGCTGCCGGTGCCACCGTAGTCTGCGTTTGCGCAGCCGGCACTATTGCCACCTGCGGCGTAGCAGGGAGCTCGGTGGTCTGGCTATTGACCGGAGCCACGCTCACGTCGGCCGGTGCGGCCGTCGTGTCAGTCGTGGTGATCCCCGACGACTGGGTCGCCTGGTCTTGCTGTGCCATGAGCGCAGCGCCGGAACCGTTGGCGAGTCCCTCGTGGTAGGTGTAGCCGGTCTGGTAACCGGTCACCATGGTGTCAGCAGCAAAAGCTGGTGCCACCAGTGCGAGGCTTCCTGCCGCAGCGCCCGCGATAGCGGCTGCAGCGATAGTAGAACGAACCATTGAGTACGTACTCTTCATAGGTGTTTCGTTTAGCTGGTAACGCCCTAATCATCCCAGAAGGGTAGTGAAGTGGATGTGAACCATGAGGGGCAAGCACCGTACCATGGTACTGTTGCGGTACCTATGCAACCGGTGTTACCAGATGCAGTTCAGAAAGCGGGGGAGGCCCTCAAGTTAACGCCCGAGTCCTGGCGGATAGTTGAAGGTGGGTATACGAATGCCTTAAAATATATTGTGACGTTCAGCGATGGATCGTCCTTCTTTGTAAAGTCTGCCGCTGATGATGAAACGGCGAAGTGGCTAAGAGCCGAGTATCAGATTTATAGTTCCCTCAGCGTTTCTTTCTTGCCGCACTGCATCGCGTGGATAGATCAGGGCCATCCGATTCTGGTCCTGGAAGACCTGAGCGCTGGAATGTGGCCGCCACCGTGGCGCGAAGACATGATTCAGCGGACCCTGTCACTACTGTCTGATTTGGCGCAGATTACCCCCGTGCTCCCGTTGCCGTCACTCGCGAGCATTCTCCCGCAGCTCAACGGCTGGAAACAGATCGCAACTGACCCGAAGGCCTTTTTGAACCTAGGATTCGTGACGTCCGCGTGGTGGGATCGGTCGTTCGCCTTTCTCTGCGCAACAGAACTGCATGTTTCACTTGAAGGCGATTCGCTGGTTCACACCGATATACGCAGCGACAATCTTTGCTTCCTCCCCGACAGAACCGTGCTCATCGATTGGAACTGGGCTGTGAAGGGCAATCCTGAGTTCGATAAAATATACTGGCTGGGTACTGCCTATGCTGAAAACGCATTGCTGCCTTGGGAATACGGAGTTACGCAGAAAGAACTCGTTGTTGCGCTCGCAGGCTTCTACGCGCACCAAGCATCTCTGCCTGCTCCCGCTGGAGCATTTGGGACGCATATCCGTGGTCTGCAGTCTTCGCTCGCAAAAGCATTCATTGACTGGGCTATCAAGGTCTATGATTTGCCTGTCGACTCGACAGGAGGGTAAGTGGACATACTTATAGTATCTGGTATTATCCCGTAGGACTAGCAATGGGTGTTAGTTCCAGCCATGTGGAGAAAACCAATGGACTTGAATACAGAGCCCGGACGCGGCTCAAACAAGCGCGTCCTTACGTTGTGTGGCACACAAGGCTGCTGCCCGACAGTCGAACTGGATCCCGACAACAACACTGTCACGATCAAGGACGACTTCGGCGGCACGGTGAAGCTGACGACTGACGAATGGCGCTCGGCAATGGAACAGATGAAAGCCTAATTCCTGCTGCCGGCCCTTGTCCCTGGGGCCTCTCTGGAAACAGAGGGGCCCTAATACTTTAGGAGGACACCATGAAAACGGAAATGCACGTCTCGACGTTTGCTCGAGCTTCATACCGTGATGGACTTGTCGCGGTATTCCATCAGCTCAGGCCGGTTGTCACATACTTGTCTGCGGCGCGATGGGAACAATACCTCACTTCACCTGAATCAGATGTCGGGCTCGATGCTCGGCTGATTGAAACAGGTATCCTGGTGCAGCATCAAGATGATGGCGGCGCGCTTACTCGATATCGAGACGACACGAAGCATCGACTAAGCCGACCTACCATTCTATATCTGATGCTCGCGCAGGGCTGCAACAACGTCTGTGTTGGCTGCCCGGTTCCGGTACTTGCAGCAAAGCATGGAAACAAACTGCTGACGCGTGAAAATGCGCTGGCAGGTGTGAAGTTCTGGCAGCGTCAACTTGCAGATTGGGATGACGGTGGATCGTTTCACTTGCTGTTCTACGGTGGTGAGCCATTGCTCAATCGATCAGTGCTCGAAGCCTCGATAGCGTATGTGGCAGACCAGCGTCTGAACGGGCACCTTCCTGCAAAAACTGAAATGTCGGTACCGACGAACGGCAGACTCATCGATGCGTCGCTCGCGAATCTTTTTGCGAGGAATCGAGTTTCCGTTGTTGTAGGAATGGACGGCCCTCCCGATCTCAATGATGCAGTCCGCGTCACGACAGAAGGATTAGGCACATCCGCTGAAATCGAGCGCAGTGTCAGGATTCTTCTGGAGAATAAAGTAAGTACCGGTGCGTCAGTTACGTTAACTCCCTCAAATGTTCGTGAGGCCACGCGTATACGAGAGTATATACGCAGTCTCGGAATCTATGACTTCGGATTTAACGTGTTGAAAGGTAGCGCCCTCGCCGTGCAGCTCGGTGAGATGACGGAGAAGGAATATTTCCATCTTGTCGCCGAGGCGGTACTGAGCGGCTACGATGAGAATGCCAACGTTCAGAATGAGTATCAGCTGCGAAAGCGACTCGATGCTCTCGACCAGCACCTTCCATTCGCTCTGGATTGCACATGTTTCGGCAACCAACTGGTCGTGCAGCCAGACGGCATGGTAAGTAACTGCCCGTTCGATAGGGTAGATGCGGGAAGCATCCAGACTCTTCCCAAGGACTTCACGATAGCTGACTCGCAGGTAGTTGCGGAGTGGAGAACCTCCATTCCGTTGCTCACTTCAAGCCAGCCGACCACGGCAAATACATTCATTCACGCCGGTTCGTGTGGTTTCGGTTCGCGTAGCGTATCACCAGGAACAGACGTAGCTCTATTTAACGAGGAGGTTATGCATGGACTTATCTGGAAGAGACTCCCGCCCGGAGCTACCGAAGGACTCCAGTCAGGAAGAGATTCCTATTGGAGTGATCGGCGGCTCGGGGCTCTGTAGCCTTCCGGGACTTGAGATAGAGGAATCGCTCGTTGTCGAGACAAAATATGGTCAGACATCGGATCGTCTGCTGCTTGGCAGGTATGGCGGCGCACGTGTCGCCTTCATACCTCGTCATGGAGCGGGTCACACGATTCCTCCTCACAAAGTTCCGTACCTTGCCAACCTGTCTGCACTGAGCCAGCTCGGTGTACGGCAGGTTCTGGCGACCTGTGTCGCTGGAAGCCTGAATCGAGACATTGAGCCGGGACAGTTTGTCGTCCCAGATCAGTTTATCGATAGGACATGGGGCAGAGATGCTCTATGGACACCTGGAGATTCGGTCAGGCATATCCCGATGGCTGAGCCGTACTGCAAACGACTGTCGAAGGTCCTCGCGTTATCGGCGCAGACCGAAGAGAGTCACTGTCGTGATCACGGCACGGTGGTCGTGATACAGGGTCCCCGGTTCTCAACGGTGGCCGAAAGCAGACTGTACAGCGCGTGGGGCGGCGACATCATAAACATGACGCAGTACCCAGAGTGTTACTTCGCGCGTGAACTGGGCATGTGCTACGCCGTCATCGCCAGCATTACCGACTACGACGTTGGCGTCAGCAGGGAACTGTCTATCGAAGCCGGTAGCTTTGAAAAGATCCTTCCCATCTTCCGGAAGAATGTTGAAAGGACCCAGCAGATCCTTGCGACGGTGCTACGGAATAGAAGTGACTTCACTACGTGCACTTGCGCACAAGAGAACGTGAAGCACTACTACGAAAACTAGACTCACTTCACCCCGCCATACGATCGGCGGGGTTTGCTTTTATCCTTACTAATTGTATAGTGATGCTGGAATGACTGATTGCATAATCAGTCCAGAACCAGGAGTAAATCATGGAACTCAAAGCTGAACGCATATCCAAATCCTATGGCCTCACGCCTGTCTTAGAAGAGGTCAGCTTGTCACTGCAGGACGGTGCGCGTGTCGGTTTGGTGGGCCAGAACGGCACGGGCAAGTCTACGCTTCTGCGAATCCTGGCAGGTCAAATCACACCAGACGCGGGTACGGTTTCCCGATCAAAAGGATGCCGGGTGGGCTACATGCCCCAAGATACGGCAATCGACGCTACGGAAACGGTAACTGACTACTTACGGGAAGTAAGTGGCTTTGCGGACTTAGAATCAAGACTTGACCACACTACAGGTCTCGAGGAATACGAACGCAGAGACGGTTACGCTTTCTATAGTCGCCTGGAAACGATACTAGACGGTTTCGGTCTCGAGAATTCTAAGGACCTGCCGCTATCGTCGTTCTCCACCGGCCAGAAGAGTAAAATCTTCATGACCGGAGTGCTGCTTTCGGATCCAGACTTCCTCTTGCTTGACGAGCCGACTAATAACTTAGACCTGTCGGCAATCATCTGGCTCGAGCGATTCCTCACCGATACACGGACTGCCTATATGATCGTCTCTCACGACCGTGTCTTCTTGGATAAGCTCGTGAACCGTATCATCGAACTCGACTCAATAACGCACGGGCTTGTCGTACAAAATGGCAATTACTCGGAATATCTTGAGCGAAAGGAGAAGGCCTTCTTGCGGCAAACCAGGGAGTACGACCAGCTACAGGACGAGAAGACCCGGCTACGTGAAGCTGCGCAAGCGAAACGTCAGCAGGCACAATCGGGCAGTGTTTACCGTGGTACCGACAATGACAAGTTTCAACGTGGCTTTAAGCGTGACCGAGCATCAACTTCCGCTCGGGCAGCGCGCGCCATAGAGAAGCGCATTAGTCATCTTCCTGAAGTTGAACGGCCTATCAGTAAAACACCCCTCCGCATCGACATCGCTGCGGCCGCAGGGGAAGGGTCAACGTTTATTGCGACCGCCCATGTCACCGCAGGGTATCCTGGCGGTATCGCGATACACGTGCCTGATTTATACCTCTCGCTTGGGAAGAGAATTGCCATCGTCGGTCTTAACGGTGCTGGCAAGTCTACGGTACTCAAGACCTTGTCGGGAGAGCTTCCTCCCGTGGAAGGGGAGGTATCGATTGGTCGCAATCTGGTCCTCGGTACATTCACCCAAGAGCACGAGCTGTTACCAAAAGAATGCACCGTCTATGAGTTTCTGAAAGAGAACTCGACTCTCGCGCAGGAGCAGGTGCATGCGCTTGGTATACGCTACGGCTTTTCTGAAGACCGGATGCGTACGGTAATTGGAAAGCTTTCCCCTGGTGCTAGGGCACGGCTTCTCTTCGCTCTCTTTGCAGCGAGAGGGGTGAATGCCTTGATCCTAGATGAGCCTACCAACCACCTCGATATTGAAGCGATGGCTGCGCTTCAGGAAATGCTGAGTTCTTACGAGGGCACGGTCATCGTAGTTTCGCATGACCGATACTTCCTGCATGGTCTGAAACCAGACGCTTTCTTCTTTGTTGAGAGTGGAGCCATGCGCGAAACCCCTGATCTGGAAGAATATGTCGAAGCTGCCGCGAAGCGTGCCATACGAATCTCGCGCCGGCTATAATCACTTGCACTTGAGAGTCCCGCCTTGCGGGACTCTTTTTATGTCCCCCAGTTGTCTACATTTCTCTGTCCCTCCGCACAATCTCGAAACTGCTTTATTGAGTTGAATTAAACAGCAGTTAGGAATTGTCACAAAGCTGTTTACATTTTTCTCCTCGTGAAATGTGAAAGTGTCACAAATTATTGACAGGTGTTTATAAATATATTGCAGTAAATTTTCCTCAGCTTAAGGTGGTGAATGACCGCTCGCCGGGATCCAGGCAGCGGTCCGTACGGAAGGCGTGCTCGCAGCTTTCCGCACGCAATCGCGGCCGCCGCCGATTACATAGGGTCGGCGGCGCCGTCGTTTACGGACGATTTGACTTCCATTTACTAAGGCATAGAGTAACGCCATCTCGCAATGAACCACCCAAGCTCGCCGGGCAGGGTATAGGTCACGCAGTACAATTTGGCCTAAGCAAGATAAGCGGTTATATTAGAACTACGCGAGCCTTTGTCACAACGGCTGTAAACAATGGGTATCAGGCAAAACTCGAAGCAGATGATGCGTTCGATACCATAAGAACTTACGACGCATCTTCCAATACGTTCGCATCGTTCTACGTAAATAAGGAGACACAAGCAATTACGCCAAGGACCATGTTCAAGCCAGATGATTTGCAAAAGTATTTTGACGATCAGATCGGTAAGTCTGTTGACCTGAAAAAATACTTCCACATAAGTAAATAATTATGGAATTTAAAAAAAATGAAAGTATCAAATCAGTATTAAGTAATTACTCTTCTTCGATTAGTTCTTCAGCCGTCGAGGATTTACTCGCGAGTTGGAAGTTAGTTGCAAATAGAGCGAAGGATGAATCTGAAGTTGATGAATATCTTAACGACTTAACTGTACGCAAGGTGCTCGGAGAGCTATGTCCAGTCGTCGAGCGAGCTGAATCCGAAGCTTTTGAAAGGGAACTGGCGAGCATAGATTCGCTCTTTAAAGAAAACACTCTTCCAATACCGAGAACGCTGTGGAGCGAAGAGGCCAATAAGAAATATTCTCAAGAAAAGGAGAAATACTGGTACTACTTTCGCGCACCAGAATCAATAGCAAAGTCTGTTGACCATTAAGGAGATATTACTCACTCCCATTTATCCAATATGGGAAATATCCATGTTCCAGTGCGGGTATACTTACTACATGATCGGATGGGTACGGAAGCACCATAGGAAGATAGGGGAGATCAGCACAGGCCTCTTCCTTTGGGAAGGACTCAATTTCCTTTACGATTTCATTTTCTATCCGCTTGCGCTCGCATATTGGGGCCTTGTGCTCGGCGGCGCAATCGTCGTCGGGCTATCGTTCATCATCAATGCGTTCGTGTTCTGGCTATACGAATACATGGCTGTGGATTGGCTTGGTGCGCATGCGTTGCGCGAACTTGAAGACGAAGAAAACAAGAGTAATCTCCAGAAGCTCGCCACGTGGCTCGGGAAGAAGAAGACGACTTGGTGGGAGAAATTCATGAGTCCGTTGGTATTTGTGGGACTACTCTTCCCGATCGACCCCGTCATTATCGCTATCCATTACCAGCGCCAGCACTTCAGTGGACTCGGGTGGCGTGATTGGGGCATCTTTCTTATTGCAACGGCGACTGCGAACGCCTGGTGGCTTCTTAAGGTAGGCCTCATAGTCGAGGTTGTTCTATACGTCTCGCACTTTGTACTTGGATAAGGAGTGCATATTGCCGGGTTTGCTTTTTGCAATAAAGTGATAGGGTAAGAATATCGTTCTGTATGTCTCCTGAAGTCAATACCTCTGCAGCTATTAATATTGAGGGCGTTCTCGCGGATCACGATGCATTCAACAGTCTCGTCTATACGCCCTGGGACGAGGCACTCCGGGAGCTTGAGAGACGCGAGCGTGATCCCGCTCTCGATGCATATCTCGCGCAGCTACTGCCGCGCGATATCCCAGAACCGATGCGTGGTAAAAAATCCATGGTACTTTTCCGCCATATCGCGACAAGCAACTACGAGATCCACCGATTCATAGCAGCAGCGGATTCACTCGACGTCCTCCAGCCGCTTGTACTCGAATACGTTGAAGACAAATTCAACGACCGTAATGAAGGGAAGTATTTTCTCGGCAAACTATCTTTCCATAAGGGAGTGAATAAGAAGGGTGAGAGCATGTGGGAAACCGTCCGCGTGATCGATTTCAATGGCAGCAATAATAAGCCGATTTCAGCGGTAACGACCGTGTGGGGGGAGTCGCTCGTGGAATTTCACCACGAGTTATTCCGCAAGAGTTTTCCACAGCACGCTAATTGCATGGCCGATATCTCCGACTGGCTTCGGGAATTCGGTCCTGCGGCCAAGGATTACTATAAGCAGTTCCTGGCGCTTTTCCTCCGAAGCGGCATCCTGTTTGAGAACTTCTTCATCGACGAGAAGGAGTTTGGATTCACGAAAGAGATCATCCTGCCGGCAATAACTGAAATCATGCGTGACTCCGGTCTAAAGCCGCTTATCGTGGCGCTCGCTCCTACCGAGATTGAAGGGGACCAGTTCTGGCATGCCCACCCTTATACCCAGAAAGCTGCGGTGGATGAGAAAATGCATGCGAACGGCATATAATGGCCATATGTTCTTACGCCCCGGATTTACCCTTACCATCCTCGTCCTTGCGATCGTGGGAATTGTCGCGTACCGCTACAATCAATACGTAGTTGATAAACAGTATGTGGTAGATGCTGCTGCGCCGTGCGATTCCTCGCAAAATAGCTGTTTTGTTGCCGACTGTTCCCCAGACGGAGATGCGAGTTGCGATACGACTCCGTACGAGAAAGTAGAGCTGCCTGGAGCCCTTGCTCCCGACTGCCTCCTTGAGAACTCCTGTGAGGACTTTGCTTGTAACGCCGAGAACGATTGCGCTATTACATACTGTTCCCCTGACCAGACAGAAGATGGCGAGGCCTGCACGACCGCACCAGCAGAGAATAGTGCGCTCGATGAGTCGGCCGCAGCGACATCTTCAGAGACGACTCCATAATCTATGCCTTCCGCACTCATCAATATTCACTACTGCTATGACTACCTGATAGGGCAGATACCCCTAGGGTTGCTCATCTATTCGCATATACCGACGGCGATACTTGCGCTCTTGTTTGGAAGCTTCGTATATTTCAATACTCGCCGCCTCAGCGGTTCGCTCCTCTTCCTTCTGTGTGTTGCGTTTGCGGCATGGTGCTTCGTCGATATTGGTTCCTGGTTCGCATTTCTTGGTGCGGGTAGCATGATGTTTACTTGGGGACTCACGGACTTTTTGAGCCTCGTCTTTTTTGCGTTCGCTTACTATTTCCTGTATGTATTCGTCAAAGATCAGGATTTGCCTTGGTGGCAGAAAGTCATTGGAGTCGTGGCTCTCGCTCCCTCAGCCTACTGGACCTTCCTCGGCGCTAATCTCACCGCGTATGATGCTATAAATTGCGAAGCCTTCGAGTCCTCGGTAGGGGCAGATTATGTTACTTATATACGTCTAGCTTTCATACTGGCAACCATCGCGTTTACTGTTATTGTGCACCGCCAATCTAAAGACAAGCAATTCAGAAGAAAAGCTGTACTTGCTGGAACAGGAGTCTCACTTTTCCTTTTTGCCTTCTTCCTTTTTTCATATCTCACAAATCTCGATGTTTTCTTAAATGCCTGGCAGTATGCGTACAATATCGAGATATACGGGTTGTTTGGCATGCCTGTCTTCCTTGCATACTTCAGCTATCTCATTGTGCGTTACCACGCATTCGACTTAAAGGTATTTGCCGCACAGGCGCTAACTGTTGCGCTCGCGGTACTTCTTGCTGCAGAGCTTGCCTTCGCCTCGAGTCCAACGGTTCGAGTCCTTATTGGAATAACTCTGCTTCTTACCGTTATCATCGGAATTGTGCTTATCCGTAGTGTGAAGCGTGAGATCGAGCAGCGTGAACGCATAGAGAAGCTCGCGCAAGAGCTCGAGCTTACGAACCAAAGGCAGGAGAGCCTGCTCCACTTCGTGGGGCACGAGGTTAAGGGATACCTGACCAAAGACATGAGCGCGTTTGCGGCACTTGCAGAGGGCGACTTCGGGCCGCTACCGGATACAGCAAAGACGCTTGTGCAGGGTGCGCTCGCGCAGAGTCGCGACGGCGCGAACTCCGTGATTGATATCCTCCATGCAAGCAATCAGAAGAAGGGTACTGTTGAGTACAAGAAAGAGCCGTTCGACCTTGCGGCGCTTGTGACCGAATGGCATGGGAAAGTGAAGCCAATCGCAGAGAAGAAGGGCCTCGTTCTCAACCTCTCAATAGACGAAGCGGGTAAACCGTATACGGTAGTAGGCGATGGCTCACAGACTGGGGAACACGTGCTGCGCAATCTTTTCGAGAACTCGGTGAACTACACGCCGACCGGCCACGTGGATATCTCGCTCAAGAAAGAGCAGGGCAAGGCCATACTCTCGATCAAAGATACTGGGGTCGGCATCACGCCGGAAGACAGGAAACGTCTCTTCACCGAGGGAGGTAAGGGTAAGGAGTCGATCAAGGTGAATGTGCACTCGACCGGCTACGGACTCTTCATCGCGAAGAATGTGGTGGAGGCAGAGGGAGGCACTGTCCGCGCAGAATCAGAAGGCGCTGGAAAGGGTTCGACCTTTATCGCAGAATTCCCGGTAGTTTGAGCACGGTTTGCCAAATAGGTAGGGTGGGTATAGATTTCGGCTATATGACGAAGTACCGCGCCCTTATAGCCATACTTAGTATTTCAGCCTTTGTGATGTCGACGATGCCAGTGCACGCTGCCGCTATCACAGTCGCTCCACACGCAGCTTCAACCCCTTCAACTTCCTCGGATGGTCAGAGTATTCGCGCGGGTGTAGAGATTGTAGCTGCTACGAGCACAGTAAGTCTTTCAGAAGATATAAATACTCCACGTGAACGCCTCATACTAGTCTCTGCGAAAAAGCCAACTCGGAATATCAATATGTTTACCTTCGATCTTAAAAACGAAGGGCCGGGCAGCACAGCTCTCGTCCAAAGTCTTAATCTTTCTGTTTCTACTACAACAGTTGCACAGAGCCCAGCGGCCAATATTACCGGTATTGTTTCGAAAGCAACTATTTTTGCGGGAGGACGACTTTATACAGGTACAATAAATTCGAACAACACCATATCCTTTTCGTTCTCACGTCCGGTGCAGGTTCCGAAGAACAATTCCCAAGCATTTATCGTTTCTATTGACGTCCTGGGCCAGAAGGGTAACTACTCAGATAGCGGCGAAAGTCTAACTTTCAACGAGGACTCGAATAGCATTGTGGCAACAGACTCAAAATCTGGAGGTCTGGACCATATAGTAGGGAGCGCCTACGGATATACTCAGTTTCTGACTTCCATTCCAGGAATTAACGTCTACGGTAAGGACTCGTCATCGGTCCTAACTTATAACAGCGCAAATCCGAGCCAGAGTTACGGGACATTCATAATCGACTACACGATAACTTCTGTAGGATCCGATATCTACATCCCTCGCACAGTTTCTTCCACTACCTCGGCTTCAAGTACTGCTGGAACGGTACTTAATTTGAATATGGATACTTTTGTTACCGGAACTAGTTCGGTCTCAATAGCGTCCACGGCCGATGTCTACAACCAATCATTCTGGGTGGTACAGGATGGAGATACGGCAACATTCACAGCCACGGTGTACATAGACCCAAATTCAACAGGTGATTTTGAGGTAGGACTTGACTTGGTTCGTTTTTCCACAGGCCCCGATATAAATCATTTGCAGACCTTGAATATAGACGAGCGCGATTCTCAATTCCACACCCCTCCACTCCATATCCCAAATTCATAATTTGGTGTCGGGCGTAAATGGCGGTATAAATAGGCGTATGCAAAACGCTAATAGGAACGTGCTGGTGACTATCGTAGTGGTGCTCGGGCTCCTTATACTCGTGGGCGCGTACTTCCTCTTCCAGGGCAAGTCGGCGTTCCCGAATGCTGGTATGGCGACCAGCACGGCTACTTCCACGAGCACTATCCTCGGTCAGACCACCGTCGGCGGCGCGACCGTGACGGTGTCAACTCCGACGGGAACCAACGGCGACTTCGGTATCACGGTTGATACCACGCACCTAGTCGTGGGCGGGACTATCCCGGCTATCAAGGTCCACCTCCCGCCTAATTCCGACGGCAAGGCGCTCGCATTCGCGCTCAAGCCGACGACGGCGACCTCCTCGTTCGCGACGATGGTGCTCTTCGCCTACATTATCAATGGCAACGCCACGAGCACGCAGGTCT
>Ga0070679_100005242_pt1 | contig 12004 bp, 10 predicted proteins | sample KBSC63BmetaG_FD_65652 | JGI IMG/M metagenome (GOLD analysis project Ga0070679, IMG submission 65652) | Corn rhizosphere microbial communities from Kellogg Biological Station, Michigan, USA - KBS C6-3B metaG | ecosystem: Host-associated > Plants > Roots > Rhizosphere | place: USA: Michigan... | reverse complement strand
GAAGCGATGCGCGCGATCGCGATGAGTCGCCGAGTGGAGCGTGATCGTCGGGCAGCCTTCGGCCCGGGCACGCGCCTCGAGCCACGCCAGCAGGGTCTTGCCGTAGCCGCGTGACCGCGTGGCTTCTGCGGTGACCAGATCCTCGACCTCGAGCCTCCGGCCGCAGTACGTCGTGTGGAACAGCCGCCACACCGCGAGCGCCCGGGGCTCTCCATCGTCGACCAGCTGAACGAGGCGCGCGCCCTCGCCGAACATTCGCTCGATCTGCGCGACGTAGTCCGCTTCGAGCAGCGGCCGTAGCTCGCGATGCAGCCCCTCGCCTCGCCCGATCGCGGCGCGCTGGTCGGTGACCGGGACAACGCCGCCGCTTGCATCGATCGTCTCGAACATGACCGGAGCGTAGTCGACGCGCGCGACCGGCAAGCAGTACAGATCAGCTCGCGATCACGTGCGGCACGAATCGCGCGGTGTTGTTCGTGATCCGCGAGGAGGTCTCGCGGATGCCGATGCCTGCGGGCACGTCACCGACGAGCCAGGACCCGATCACGGGGTGCATGCCGTCGTGATCGCCGAGGTCCGTGTAGCTCTGGTAGACGAAGCCGCGCTCGTCGTACGGACCGCTCGTCGCGTCCGCGACGCCCGGCGCCTGGATCGTCACGTTCGAGCCCTCGCGTCCGAGCAGCGGCTTCTTCACCCACGCGTCGCCGATCGCGGGGCCGAGCTCGCGTGCCGCCGGCAGGAGGTTCGGATGATCGGGGAACAGCTGCCACAGGATCGGCAGGATCGCCTTCGTCGACAGCACGAGCTTCCACGCGGGCTCGACCCACAGCGTCGGCAGCCTGACGAGTGCGGGTGCGAGCGCGTCGGTGACGAGGCCCTCCCATGGATAGAGCTTGAACAGCGACGTGATCGTCCGGCCTTCGAGGTCGATCAGCTGGCCGCGCGCGGGATCGAAGCCGAGCTCGGTCATCTCGATCGCCGCGGTCTCGAACCCGGCCTGCTGCGCGGTGTCGCGTAGGTAGCCGACGGTCATCTGGTCCTCGAGATCGGGGACGTATGCGAAGTGAACGCGCGGTCCCAGCCGGGCGCGGAGCGCACGCCAGCGCGCGATCAACTGCTCGTGCAACGCGTTCGCCTGGTCGCCCTTCGCGCACTCCTCGAACCACGTCCACTGGATCACCGCCGCCTCGAGGAGGCTCGTCGGTGTGTCGGCGTTGTACTCGAGTAGCTTCGGCACACCATCGGGACCGAACGCGAGATCCATCCGGCCGTAGAGCGCCGGATCGCGGCGGTTCCAGCTGCGCTCGACGAGCTGCGCCGACAGCGGATCGAGCCCGACCTCCGCATAGCGGCGATCGCGAATCACGCGGCCGACGGCGGCGATACACATCGCGTGGAGCTCGGCGGTCGCGGCGGCGATCGTGTCGGCCTCGGCGGCGGTCAGCTCGTAGTACGTGCCCTCGCCCCAGTACACGCCGGTGCTCTCGGTGGTGTGGAACACCAGGCCCTGCGCCTCGACGCGCGCCCGCCAATCCTCGCGCGCCGCGATCACGCGCCGCTTCACGCGATCACCCGCCGCCGATCCAGAAGTAGTGACCGAACCCGCCGTAGATCACGCCGCCGCGCACGTTGCATTCGGGGTGCGCATCCCAGTCCGGTTCGTTTGCGCAAGCGAGCGGCGGCGTCAACCCCGGCGGCGACAGCACCGGCTCGGTCATCCCCGGCGGCGACAGCGTCGTGTCGAACGCCGGCGACAGCTGATCGATTGCGCTCGCCGGCACCGTCGCTGGCGGTGCGTCATCCGCGGCCGCGACCGCGGCGGTCGCCAGCATCGGCAAGAGCGTGAGCCTTACGACCAGCGACCTCCGCACGCTTCGAGCATGCATGGCCGGCGCGAACGCCGATTATGAAGTTGCAATGAAGTTGCAGAATGCTCGGGGTTACCCGAGCTTCGCGATCACATCGGGCGGCGCCTGCACGAGCTCGATCAGCACGCCCTCGCCGGAGCGAGGCGAAGTGTCGTTGCCCTTCGGATGGATGAAGCAGACGTCGTGCCCCGCGGCGCCCTTGCGAATCCCGCCGGGCGTGAACCGCACCCCCTGCTGCGTCAACCACTCGACTGCGACAGCGAGGTTGTCGACCCACAGGCCGAGGTGATTGAGCCGCGGCTCGTGGACCTTCGGCGACTTGTCGGGATCGATCGGCTCCATCAGATCGATCTCGACGCCCGCGAGCGCGAGGATGTCCTCGTCGACGTTCTCGCGCTCGCTGCGAAAGCTCGACTGCGCTGCGACGCCGAGGAGGTCGACCCACAAGCCGCGGAGCGCCGCCTTCGAAGGGCCGCCGATCGCGATCTGCTGGACGCCGAGGATCTTGAACGGTCTCACTTCGCCGCCCGCACTTCCGCGAGCGTGCGCAGCCCGGGCCGCGGCGCGTTGACGAGGATCGCCATGTTGCCGCTCGGGTGCAGGTTGTCGCGCATCAGCTGGTGACACTCGGCTGTCTCGTCGAACTTGAACACCCGCGACAGGCACGGGTCGACCTTGCCGGCATCGACGAGCTTGTTGACGCCGATCGCTTGCTCGTCGTTCGCGAAGTGCGAGCCCTGCAGGCGCTTCTGGCGCATCCAGTGATAGCGAAGATCGAGCGTCGCGTTGTAGCCGGTGGTCCCGGCGCAGATCACGATCATCCCGCCCGTCTCGCACATGAAGCAGGACGTCGGCAGCGTGGTCTCGCCCGGGTGCTCGAACACGATCGCCGGGTTCGACTTCTCGCCGAGCGCATCCCAGAACGCCTTGCCGAACGAACGCGCGCCCTTCAGCCACACGGAGTACTCGAGCTCGTCGCTCCAGCGCGGGAGCTTGCCCCAGTGATCGAACTTGCGGCGATCGATCACGCCGACCGCGCCGAGCTTCTTGCAGAACTCGTTCTTCGAGTCGCCGGAGACGACCGCGACGGGCCGACCGCCCGCGGCCGCGATGATCTGGATCGCCATCGAGCCGAGCCCGCCGGCGCCGCCCCACACGAGCACCGGGTCGCCGGGCCGCACGTTGTTCGGCGGCCAGCCGTGGAGCATGCGATACGCGGTCGCCGCGACGAGCATGTACGACGCGGCTTCTTCCCAGGTCAGGCGCGCCGGCTTCGGCACGCACATGTGATCTTGAACGCGCGTGTACTGCGCGAAGCTGCCCCAGTTCGACTCGTAGCCCCAGATCCGCTGGGTCGGGCCGAGCATCGGATCCTTGCCGGCGAGCACGAACGGATCGTCGGCGTCCCACATGCCGCAGTGAACGACAACGTCGTCGCCGACCTTGACGTTCTTGACGTCCTTGCCGACCGCCCACACGACGCCGCTCGCATCGCTGCCGCCGACGTGGAAGTTCTCGACCTCGCCCTTCTTCTGGCGGGTCTTGATCACGTCGATCGGGATGCCCATCGCCGCCCACACGTTGTTGTAGTTGACGCCGGCGGCCATCACGTAGACGAGCACGTCGTGCGGTCCGAGCTCGGGAATCGCGAGCGGCTCCTGCTTGAACGCGTCGCGCGGCTCGCCGAACCGCTCGGCGCGGATCACCTGCGCGAGCATCTTCGCCGGGACGTGGCCGAGGTCCGGGACGTCGCCGAGGTCGTAGAGGTCGTTGGGAGTGGTCGGCAAGGCTTGTGACACCGTGCGTTAATCTACGCGATCGCGACGACGAATTAAAAGCTGAACGTCAGTCGGCGTTATCCGGCTCGATGAACGACCAACGGACCTCCGGGACGCGCAGCTTGAGCTGCCTTTCGAAGCTGTTGATGGCCTCGACCAGCTCCGCAGTTACCATCCCGGCCCGCATTTCGAGCTTCAGCGCCACAACGATCTCCCCGGGCCCCTGCTGGAGGGTGAGGACGCGCAACACGCGCTCGACGTTCGGATCGGCCGCCGCGAGCTCCTCGCAGGTCTTCGTCAGCGACGCGTCGGCCGCCTCGCCGACGAGCAGGCTCTTGACCTCGCGGCCGAGGAACGTCGCGACGCCGAGCAGGACCAGGCCGATGACGAGCGAGCCGACGCCGTCCCACCGGCCATCGCCCGTCTCCTTCGCGAGCACGAGCGCGATCATCGCGAAGATCAGGCCGATCACCGCGGCGCTGTTCTCGCCGAACACGACGATCAGGTCCGAATCGGTCGTGTCCTTCAGATAGCGGACGAACGCCTTCGCGCCACGCCGCTTGTTGATCTCCTTGATGTTGCCGTACAGCGACCAGCCCTCGAGCAAGAACGAGAACGCGAGGATCGCGGTCGCGAGCGTGATGCTCTCGACCGGCTCCGGGTGGCGGATCTTTTCCCAGCCCTCGCGCACCGAGAACACACCGCCGCCGAAGAACAGCAGCAGCGCGACGATGAACGAGTAGTAGTACATCGCGCGGCCGTAGCCGAGCGGATGCTTGTCGTCGGCCGGCCGCCTCGCCGAGCGCGCGCCGACGAGCAGCAGGATCTGATTGCCGCAATCGGCGAACGAGTGCAGCGTCTCGGCGAGCATCGCGCCCGATCCGGAGATCACCGCGGCGATGCCCTTCGCGACCGCGATCGCGACGTTCACCACCAGGGACTTGATAACTTCGCTGGTCGATCCGTGACTCACGAGCGGGGTACTATGCCTCAGTCCGCTACTTGATGGCTTTCGAGAGCAGCTTGAACTCGTCCGAGCCCGCTCGCTCGAGCAGATCGAACACGCAGACCTCGGTCGACGTCACGATCGCACCGGTGCGCTCGGCGAGGCCGAGGCCGATCTGCCAGTTGGCCTTCGTCCGCGAGCACACCGCATCCGCGACGACGTGCGCCTGGAAGCCGCGCGTCACGAGGCCGCGCAGCGTCTGGTACACGCAGACGTGGGTCTCCATTCCGGACACGATCCACTGATCGCGCTCGAGCTTCGGGACGAGCGCGGCGAAGCCGGGGGCGGCCTCGGCCGAGAACTCGAGCTTGTCGAAGCGATGCACCACGGCGCCGTCGAGCGCTTCTTCGATCGGAGCGATCGTGGCGCCGAGGCCCTTCGGGTACTGCTGCGAGACGACGATCGGCAGGTGCAGCGTGCGCGCGGCCGTGATCAGGATCCGGGTGTTCTTGATCAGCTTCGCGAGGACTTCCTCGGGCATTGCCGGCGCGAGGCGCTCCTGGATATCGACGACGAGCAGCGCGGCGCGCTTGTGCGACAGCGGCTGGATCACTGCGCGGCCTCGACGGTCTTGAGCGCCTCCATCAGCCGCTCGGCCCGGGACTTCTCCTCGGCGAGCCGCGCCTTCTGCTCGGCGACGACATCCTCGGGCGCCTTCGCGACGAAGTCGGCGTTGCCGAGCTTCTTCTCGAGCGTCCCGATCTCCTTCTGCGCCTTCTCGATCTCCTTCGCGATCCGGCTCTTCTCCGCCACTGGATCGATGAGGCCGCCGAGCGGCATCACGATCTCGAGATCCGAGCTGACGATCGCGCGCGCGACGCCATGCTTCGCACTCTGGAGACCCTTCTCGAGCGCATCGAGCCGGCGATGCACGAGCTTCGCGTTGATGCGCGCGATCTTCTCCATGAAGCCCTTGAACGTCGTGAGCGTCGCGACGGCGGCTTCGCTACCGACCTCGATCTCCACGTCGACATTCTGCGTCGGCGGCACGTTGTAGGTCTGGCGCAGCATCCGGCACGCGGTCACGACGTCCTGCAGCACCTTGATCTCGCCCTCGGCGGCCGCATCGCGCCACGCATCGTCGGCGCGCGGGAACACCGTGATCATCAGCGACTCCGGCAGCTGCTGCGGCTTCGGCAGCTTCTGCCAGATCTCCTCGGTCACGAACGGCGCGAACGGGTGCAGGAGCCGCATCGTGGTCTCCAGCGTCGTCGCGAGCACGCCCTGGACGATGTGCCGATACGCTGCCTTCTGTGGATCCTGGACGAGGTCATCCGACTGGCGAAGGTGCGGCTTCGCGATCTCGATGTACCAGTCGCACAGGTCGTCGTAGATGAAGTGCCAGATCGCGTTCGCGGCGTCTGCGAACTTGAACGCCTCGAGCGCCGCCTGGACGTCGCCGGTCGTCGCCTGCAGGCGCGCGAGCAGCCAGCGCTCCGGCACGCCGAGCGCGGCGCGCCCGGACGGTGCATTGATCTGTGCTTCGAACCGCTCGGGGTCGTAGCCATCGAAGTTCATCAGCGCGAACCGCGACGCGTTCCACAGCTTGTTGATGAAGTTGCGATAGATCGAGACGCGATCGATCGACAGCTTGATGTACGAGCCGCCGGTGTTGAGCGCCGCGAGCGCGAACCGCAGCGCGTCGGAGCCCATCGCCTCGATGCCCTTCGGCAGGTGCTTCTTGATCGACTTCTTGACGCCCTCGATGTCGGGCGGCTTCTCGATATCGACGCGATCGAGCAGGACCTCGAGCGTCGCGCCGTTGACGACGTCGAGCGGGTCGATGACGTTGCCCTTCGTCTTCGACATCTTCTTGCCGTTCTCGTCGGTGACCGTCGAGGTCAGGTACACCGTCTTGAACGGGACCTTCTTCATGAAGTGGAGGCCCATCATCATCATGCGGGCGACCCAGAAGAAGATGATGTCGGGCGCGGTCACGAGCACGTCGTTCGGATAGAACGCGCGCAGCGCCTTCGTCTTGTCGGGCCAGCCGAGCGTCGAGAACGGCCACAGCCCGGAGCTGAACCAGGTGTCGAGGATGTCGTCGTCCTGGCGCAGCGTCGCCGAGCCGCACTCCTTGCACGCGGTCGGCGTCTCGCGCGCGACGGTGACGTGGCCGTTGTCGCAGTAGAACGCGGGAATCTGGTGGCCCCACCACAGCTGGCGCGAGATGCACCAGTCCTGGATGTTCGTCATCCAGTGCAAGAACGTCTTCGTGTGGTGCTCGGGGACGAACTTGGTCTTGCCCTGCTCCACCGCGGCGAGCGCCTTGTCGGCGAGCGGCTTCGCCTTGACCCACCACTGCTCCATCAGCATCGGCTCGATCACGGCGCCCGAGCGCTGGCTGCGCCCGCGCGGCACCTTGTACGGCTTGGTCTCGACGAGCAGCTCGGCCGCTTCGAGATCCGCGACCACGGCCTTGCGCGCGGCCTCGACGGTCATGCCGATGTACTTCGCGGGAATCTCTCCCGCCATCTTGCCGGCGCGATCGATGACCTCGAGGATCGGCAGGTTCGCGATCTGGCTGACCTCGTAGTCGTTCGGATCGTGCGCGGGCGTGACCTTCACCGCGCCCGAGCCGAACGCCGGATCCGGCCACGCCTTGCCGTCGCGAATGATATCGATCGGCACGATCGGGATCCGCCGGCCCGTGAGGGGCAGCTCGATCTCCTTGCCGTGGAATGCGAGGTAGCGCTCGTCCTTCGCGTGGACCGCGACCGCGGTATCGCCGAGCATCGTCTCCGGGCGCGTGGTCGCGACGATGATCTCGCCGCCTCCGACGATCGGATACTTGATCGACCACAGCGAGCCGTTCTCCTCGGCCGTGTCGACCTCGAGATCCGACACCACGGTCTCGCTCGCGGGATCCCAGTTGATCATCCGCTTCGCGCGGAAGATCAGTCCCTCTTCGTAGAGCTGGACGAACGCCTCCTTCACGGCGCGGTTCGACGCTTCGTCCATCGTGAACCGCTCGCGCGGCCAGTCGAGCGAGAAGCCAATGAGCTTCTCCTGCTCGCTGATCCGGCTGCCGGCGCGCTCCTTCCACGCCCATGCGCGCCGCATGAACTCTTCGCGCCCGAGGTCGAACCGGGTCTTGTTCTCCCGCCGCTTGATGTCCTTCTCGAGCAGCACGTGGACCGCGATCGACGCGTGGTCGATGCCGGGCATCCACATCGCGTTGAAGCCCTGCATCCGCTTCCAGCGGATCATGATGTCCTGCATCGTCCCGCCCATCGCGTGGCCGATGTGCAACGAGCCCGTGACGTTTGGCGGGGGCAGCGTGATCGAGAATGGAACCGTCGGGCTCGTCTCGTCCGCGTGAAAGAACCCGTTCTCGATCCAATACCGGATCCAGCGAGCCTCCACCTCCGTGGGCTCGTACTGCTTCGAAAGCGCGGACGTCGACGTCATGACGTCGACAAATTAGCACGCCGCGTTATTGGCGCTTCGTCAGCGTGCCGAGGTTCTCGCGGATGATTTGCTCCGCGAGCTCCGGCACCACTTCCCACACGATGCGCTCGACCACTTCGGTCGAGAGCTTGAGCAGCGCGAGCAGCTCCGGCGACCCTGGCTCGATGCCTGCGGCCTCGGCGAGGCGAGCGGCCATCTTCGCGAGCGTGCGATCGACGAGCGCCGAGCGCTTCGTCGGGGTCCCGGAAACCATGGGCGCGCGATTCATACCTCCGATACCTCCGTTGCTGCTGGCGGGCATGCTGGTTGCGGGAGCCGCGGACGCGGCGGGGGTCGACTTGTTCGCGGGCGGGCGCAGACCCGGGCCCACCGCACCGGGCGCGGTCGCCGCGACCTCCGGTGCGATCGGCGGGACGGCCATCGCGGTGGTCTTGGTCGGGGTCGCCACCGAGACGGGTGGCGCGACGCCGGCCGGCATCTTGATCGTGGGCATGCCCATGATCGTCGCGGAGCGCGGCGGCTCCTGCTGGGCGGGCTTCGCGGCGGCGGCCGCGGCCGGCTTGGCGGCGGGAGTCGCAGCGGGCGCCGCAGCAGGTGCAGCGGCGGCCGCGCTCTGGCCCGGCTTCGCGGTCGCGCCCTTACCGACGAGCTCGGTCACCTTCTCGAGCATCGTCTGGGTATCCCAGGGCTTCGGAAGGTTCGCGTCGGCGCCCACCTGGGTGCCGCGAGCGGCGTCGTACGGGGCCCCGTTCCCGATCAGGATGACGACCGGCACGTCGCTGGTCGCCCCATCCTGCTTCAGGGACATGCACAAGTCGTAGCCGTTCTTGCCCGGCATCGCCGAATCGGCGAGGACGATCGCGGGCTTCTGCGCCTTCGCCTTCGAGATGGCTTCCTCGACGGTGCGTGCGCCGACGTATTGAAATTCCGTGCCGCGAAACGTGATGTCCGCGACCTGTTGCATCGTCTGGCTGTCATCGACGCAAAGAACGATCTTGCTCACTTGGGTCCTCCCAAAGGGCTCGACGTAACAGTAACAGTGGGTTCGCCGACACGTCAAACCAACTGCCGGAAATGAATGCTAGAACAGCGCGCCATGTCGCACCTCACGCCAGTCCACGCCAGCGCGGCCGAGGCGATCGCCGCGCACGCGGGTATCGCCGCCACCGACCTCAAAGTCGATGCGACGCCGCGTCCGGAGCTGGGCGACTTCGCGATCGGTGCGTTCGCGGCGGCGAAGGCCGCCGGGCAGAACCCGGCCGAGCTCGCGAAGCAGTGGGCAGCGGCGTTCGCGGCGACCGACCTGATCGCGTCGGCGACCGCGGCCGGTCCGTTCGTCAACCTGCGCGCGAATCGCCCCGCGGTGTTTCGCTGGCTGATCAGCGCCGCGATCGAGGGCACGCTCGTGCCGCGCGCGATCGGCGCGGGCCAGACGATCGTGATCGACTACTCGTCGCCGAACGTCTCGAAGCACCTCGCCTACCACCACATCCGGTCGACGATGCTCGGCCACGCGCTCGTCCAGATCTTCCGCGCGCTCGGCTACAAGGTCGTCGGCATCAACCACCTCGGCGACTGGGGCACGACCCACGGCAAGCTGATCGCGGCGTGGAAGAAGTGGACGCCGGAGGGCAACGTCGACATCGGCGTGCTCAACGATCTCTACGTCCGCTACTCGAAGGCGGCGAAGGAGGATCCCGCGCTCGAGGCCGAGGGCCGCGCGTGGTTCAAGAAGCTCGAGGACGGCGATGCCGAGGCGCACGCGCTGTGGTCGCGGTTCAAGGACATCTCGCTCGCCGAGTTCCAGACCGCGTACGACATCCTCGGCGTGAAGTTCGACGTCGTGAAGGGCGAGAGCGAGTACCTGCCCGAGGTGCCGCGCGTGCTCGCGGAGCTCGCGGCGAAGGGACTCTCGAGCGAGAGCGAAGGCGCACTCGTCGTGATGATGCCGGATCCGAAGATGCCGCCGTTGCTCCTGAAGAAGAGCGACGACGCGACGCTGTATGCCACCCGCGACATCCCGTCCGCGGAGTATCGGTGGAGCACGTGGCACTTCGCGCGGTCGCTCTACGTCGTCGATCGCGGCCAGTCGCTCCACTTCAAGCAGCTGTTCAAGACGCTCGAGCTGATGGGGCACGAGTGGGCCCGGCGCTGCGAGCACATCCCGTTCGGCCTCGTCCAGATCGGCGGCAAGAAGGGCTCGACGAAGGAAGGCAACGTCGTCCTCCTGAAGGAGGTCGTCAGCGAGGCCGAGAATCGGGTCAAGCAGCTCCTGCTCGACAAGGCCGCGGCCGCGCGCGGTGGCGGCGTCGAGAACGGCGAGCTCGCGACCGCGGCCGACTTCGATGCCGATGCGACGAGCGAGGCCGAGGCCGCACGGATCGCGGCGACCGTGGGCCGCGGCGCCGTCGTGTTCGCGAACCTCGTCGCCCAGCGCGACAAGGACGTCGCGTTCGAGTGGGACCGCGTGATCGCGCTGCAGGGCGACTCCGGCGTGTACTTGCAATACAGCCATGCGCGCTGCGCGTCGATCCTGCGCAAGGCGGGCGTCGAGACGCTCGGCCTCGCGTTCGTCGACTTCACGAAGCTGGCGACCGACGCCGAATGGGCGGTCGCGCGCCGCCTGCTCGAATTCCCGCAGGCGATCGTCGCGACGACGCCGAAGTGCGAGCCGCACATCATCTGCCACTACCTGCTCGAGCTCGCGGGCGAGTTCTCGCGCTGGTACACGGCGGGCAACGGCGATCCGTCGCTGCGCGTGCTGTGCGAGGACCCACCGACCCGCGACGCGCGGCTCGCGCTCGTCTCGGCGGTCAAGGCCGTGCTCGCCGAAGGCCTCACGCTGCTGGGCATCGCCGCGCCCGACGCGATGTGAGCGATTTCGATCGCCTCCAGGGCCGGTGGCGCCAGGTCGCGAGCTCGATCGACGGCGGCGCCGAACAGGCCGCGCCCGCCGGTGATGACTTCGCCGGCGGGCTCGTCACGGTGTTCGAAGGGGACGCGTTCGAGGTCCTCGGCGAAGGCGGCGCGGTGATGCTCGCGGGCCGCTTCGTGATCGACGAGGCCGCACATGCGATCGACTGGATCGATGCGTTCGGTCCCGATGCAGGAAGACCGCTGCCTGCGATGTACGAGCTCACGCCGACCACGCTCGCATTCGCCGCGGCGGATGCGGGTGCGCCTCGGCCGACCCGCGTCGCGCCCGCACCCGGGGTCGCGTTCCGCCGCTTCGTTCGCGTCAGCGGTTCCGCTTCTTGATCTCGTCGAGCAGCCGCTCCGCAGCGTCGAGTGCGTTCATCAGCCGATCGCGGAGCTGACGATCGCGCGCGATGTCCTCGAAGATCCGATCGCGGCGGTGGATCGAGCGGAGCAGCGTCGCGACATCCTCGGCGTAGCGCACATGGCGCTCCGGGTACGGCAGCTGTGCCGGCGAGTCCTGCGCGACGACGACCTGGCGCGCGAGCTCGCGCGCTTGCTGATCGACCGCGTTCTGCGCCTGTGCGGCCTTGCCGGACGGCGTGTTCGCGAACGCCGGGTTGGCCCGGTGCTCTGCGCCGACCGCCGTGCCCTTGCTCGGCATCGGCACGATCCGCGGGTTGTCGGGCATGCCGGGCGGCACGACCTTCTGCGGCACGTCGGCGATGCCGCCACTCCCCGTCACGAGGCGGGTGGCACCCGTGATCGCGCTGGTCCGCATCGTCGCGACGTCGAGCGGCTTGCCGATCCACTCGGTGTAGTGGAGGTCGAAGAGCGAGTGGTCGCCGACGCGCGGATCGCTGTCGCGCACGACGACGTGCTCGCGATCGCTCCCCGACTCGCCGCGCACGAGCGCGTACTTGCGCCCGCGCTCCTCGTGGATCGAGACCGTGTACGTGCTCTGCTCGGTCTGGATCCGATAGATGTCGTTCGGCAGCCCCTGGAGATCGCCGAACACCGTCTTC
>Ga0070679_100005239_pt1 | contig 12005 bp, 9 predicted proteins | sample KBSC63BmetaG_FD_65652 | JGI IMG/M metagenome (GOLD analysis project Ga0070679, IMG submission 65652) | Corn rhizosphere microbial communities from Kellogg Biological Station, Michigan, USA - KBS C6-3B metaG | ecosystem: Host-associated > Plants > Roots > Rhizosphere | place: USA: Michigan... | reverse complement strand
AACCCCACGCTGATCCCGACCACCAGCCCGCCCACCAGCGCGCGCCAGGTGTTGAAGATCCGGTTGTCGCCGGTGCCGCCGCAGGGCGCGGCGGACTTCACCCCCGATCCCTCGCTGGTGAACGAGACCCGCTGCGGTCCGGGCGACGACACCGAGCTACCCAAGTTGCTCTGCCGCGCGGAGGAGCCGACCATCGCCATCAGCTACGGTCCCAAGCTGCCGGCCATCTGGAGCCTGGACCCGGTCGAGCCGGACGGGCTGCGCTGCTTCGGCAACCAGTTCGACGCGTTCGCGAACCACATCGGCGGCACGTCGGCGGGCGGTGTCCTGCCGCCACCCGGCTGGGCCTGTATCGCGGTGCAGGCGACGGACAAGGTCGGCAATACCGGTGTCTCGGCGCCGCTGCGCGTGTGGATCGACTACAGCGGGCAGCAGGTGTGCCCGGCGTCCCAGGGCGGCGCCACCTCGCCGCCGCCCGACTGCACCGGGCGCTACGACATGCAAAGCGGCACTGTGAACACCAACCCCTGCGTCAGCCGTCGCTTCACGATGCCCGCCGCCGGACCCGAGCTGTGCCTGGACGGAAACTGCGGCTGAGGCCGTTGTTTACGAATCATTGACACAGGCGAAACGTCCCGGTGCGCGGGGCTGCGCTACCACTGTATCGAGATGAGCTTCGTCCTGGGCGCGCTGGGAGATCGTTCGTTCGATCCCGCGCGGCTACTCCATCGTGCGCTGCTGAAGCAGACCCAGGCCTGGCCTGACGCGAGCGCCGTGCTCAGCGGCTCGCGCGCGCTGACGTATGGGCAGCTAGGCCGCTACGCCCTGAACCTGGCCGCCCGCCTGCGCGCGCTGCCGGTGAAGCCTTCGGCGACCGTGGTGGTGGTGATGGAGCGCGGGTGGGAAGCGGTGGTGGGCGCGTACGGCGCGTTTCTGGCGGGCGCCTCGTACGCACCGATCGAGGTGTCCCCGGGGCGGGCGCCCGTCGATCTGCCTGCCGTCCTGGCCGACCTGGGCGCCGACGTGGTGATCACGCAACCGGCCCTGATCGGCAAGCTGGACTTCGGGCGGAAGCGGCAGGTCATGGTGGTCGATCGTTCTGTCGACGAGGCCGCGTTGGCACAGCCGGACGAAGCGAAGGTGAAGGGCAACAGCCTGGCCTGTGTGATGCTGCGGCCGGACCCCCGGGGCGAGCGCCGCCGCGTGAAGGTCACCCACGCGCAGCTGGCGGCGGTGGTGCGGGACTTCACGGCGCAGACCCGGCTGGACGGCCGGGATCGTCTGGTGACCCTGGATCCGTTCGACACCGAGGCGTTTACCTGCTGCGTCTGGGCGGCGCTGGCCGCCGGGGGAACGGTGGTGCTGCCGCTTGGCGACGAGCGCGACAGCCCGACGCACTGGCTGGAGCTGATCGACGACTACGACGTCACGGTGTGGAGTTCGCCGCCGGCCGCGATGCAGCGGCTGCTGGTGGAGCGGCAGTCCCGCCCGGCGTTCTCGCTGGCGACGTTGCGCCTGGCCGCGCTGGAGGGGGAGTGGATTCCGGTGCGCCTGCCCGGAGAGATCGAGCGGGTCATCGCGGGCGCGCGCGTGGCCGCTTTCCACACCGATCTGGATGATCGCGCGGAGGCTGCCCGGCGCCTGGCGGTGCTGGACCCGGTCTGGACGTCGGTGCCGTACCGGCAATCGCTCGGGCGCGGGGGCGATCCAGAGGCGATGCAGCGGTTTCATGTGCTGTCGGGCGCGATGAAGGACTGCGCGCCGCTGGTCCCCGGCGATCTGTACGTGGGGACGACCGCCGCGGGGCAAACGGACCGCGCCGCGACCCTGCGGCGGGCGGAAGGCGGCGAGGCGTTGTTGCGCACGGGCTATCGCGCGCGGCGCCGCCCCGACGGAGGGATCGAGTTCGCGCCGTGGCTGGACCGGCGGCCGTACGCGGCGCCGCCCGCCCCGCCGGTGTGGTGGGCGCGCGCCCGGGCCTGAGAGCGGCGGCGCCTTCGCGTTCGTTTTCGGTTCTGCCGGTCGGCTCACGCCGCCGTCGGGTTCGCCTTCGGTTTTTGTGCCGGTCGGCATATTCTCCGGCCGATGCCCCGGCTCGGCCTTCGCTCATGGACCATCGTCTCGTCGCCGGTCGCGTGGTGGCGGCGCGCCGCGATTGTCCTCAGCGCGCTGGGAGCGCTGGGGGCATCGGGCTGCCGGCGCAACACGCATCACTGGGGGCGGGACCGCAAGGGACCGTCGGCGGTCGCGTCGGCGCCGGTCGTGCAGGATCGCGTCGTGTTGCCGCCCGTTCCCCCGCCCGAGCCGCCGCCGCCCCCACCGCCACCGCCTCCGCGGCACAAGCCGCCCCAGGCGGGGCCACCGTCGACCTGTGGTCCGCGTGGACCGGGCGTTCACTACGTCGTTCGCAACGTCGATCCGTCCGACGTCCTGAACGTGCGAGAGAAGCCCGACTGGAAGAGCGCGACGCTGGGATCGCTGCCGCCCGACGCGACGGGCGTCCTGGGCGGCCCCACGCACACGCGCCCCGGCGCGGCGCCCTGGCGCCACGTCACCTGCGGCAAGGTCAGCGGCTGGGTCAATGAACGATTCCTGGCGGTCGAGATCGCCGGCGCGAACGACGAGCCCTGATCACGATGCCGTCCGCCGCCAAGGTGTGCAGACACCCTCTCTCCGAAAGCACGACCGAAGCATGCGTCGCGAGCCCGTCGCCTCGCGGCGCTTCGCGGCGAGAGGTCGGCGCGGGAGTGGCGGGAGAGGGGAAGGGCGTCACCGATCGGCGCGTCCCCTCTCCTCTATCCTCTCCCCGCTGGCGCGGGGCGAGGACGAACGGTTGGTTCAGGGGGACCGCTCTCGCTCGTTTCGCGCGTGGGGAGTTGGCGCATGACAGACGCGCTTCCGGTTGCTCACCTGGCGCCGGGAAGCGGGACCGGGTCGGCGCGGGAGTGGCGGGAGAGGGGAAGGGCGTCACCGATCGGCGCGTCCCCTCTCCTCTATCCTCTCCCCGCTGGCGCGGGGCGAGGACGAACAGTTGGTTCAGGGGGACCGCTCTCGCTGGTTTCGCGGGTGGGGAGTTGGCGCATGAAAGACGCGCTTCCGGTTGCTCACCTGGCGCCGGGAAGCGGGACCGGGTCGGCGCGGGAGTGGCGGGAGAGGGGAAGGGCGTCACCGATCGGCAGGTCCCCTCTCCTCTATCCTCTCCCCGCTGGCGCGGGGCGAGGACGAACGGTTGGTTCAGGGGGGCCGCTCCCGCTCATTTCCTGCGTGGGAAGGCGGCCACGGGAGGGCTGGCTGCTGGCGGAGGTTGGTTCACCTGCGAGGGCTCGATCGACGTCAGGTCCAGGGCGCGAGGCCCGCGGGCCCTCACCACACGCAACCGGCCCTAGGCGCGTTGCTCGACTGGATGTCGCTTCCCGTCGCGCCGTCGCGTCCGTTCGTGCCACCACGCTGGGCGGTGCTGGCGGTATTCGCGCTCGGTGTCCTGTTGCGCCTGCCTGCGTTCGGGCGACCGCTGCTGTCGGACGACGAGGCAATCTACGCGACGACGGCGGACGCGATGATGCGCGGCGACCTGCTGTACCGCGACGTCGTCGATCACAAGCCGCCGCTCATCTACCACGTTTATCAGGTCGGCTTCGCGGCGCTGGGCCGCTACCAGACCCACGGCGCGCACGCGCTGGTGCTGCTGGCCGTGCTGCTGACGGCGGCGCTGCTGCGGGCCGCGGTCCGCGCCGGCGACGCGCGCGATGGTCCGGCCACTGGCCTGGCGGCCGCGGCGCTGTTCCTGATCTTCTCGACGACGTGGCACGACTACGACGCGCTGGCCGCGAACTGCGAGCTGTTCCTGCTGGCGCCGCAAGCGGCGGCGGCGTGGCTGGTGCTGCGCGCCCCGGCCCGGGGCGGGCGGGCGCTGCTGACCCACGTGGCGATCGGCGCGCTGATCGGCACCTCGGCGCTGTTCAAGTACCAGGGGCTCACGTTTCTGGGCGCGTCGTTCGGGATGCTGCTGTGGGCGGTCCGGCGCGGCCTGTCCCCGTGGCCCTGGGCGGTGGCGTGCGGGGCCTGTCAGTTGATCGGCGCCGCGCTGCCGCCTGCCTTGTACCTGCTCGGCTGCGTCGTGGCCGGCAACGCGGCGGCGACGGTCTACTGGTTCCGCTTCAACTTCTCGTACGTGGGGGCGGGGCTGACCGGCGCCAGCGCGCTGGCGCGCGGGCTGCGCCGGCTGCTGTCGATCGGCGGCGTGGCGCTGGTGCCGTACGCCCTGGGCATCGCCGCCGCGTTCGGCACGGCGGTGGGCGTGGCGCGGGCCGTGCGGCGGCCGCAAGAAGGCGACGCGTCTCCCCCTCCGGTGATGTTGCTGGGCCTGCTGTGGCTGGCCACGTCGACCATCGCCCTGGCGGCCGGCGGGCGCTTCTTCGGACACTATTTTCATCTGGTGCTGGCGCCGCTGTGCCTGCTGGCGGCGCCAGGCTTCTGTCGCTGGTGGCGGGCCACTCGCCTGGCCCGAGCGGTGCTGCTGGGGCTGTGCGCGGGTCCGGCGCTGGCGTTCTTCGGCCTGGCGACGGTGGGGCGCAAGCTGGCGGCCCGGCTGGACGAGGGGGATCCGCCCTACGAACAGGTGGCCGCGCGCATCGCCGCCATCACGACGCCCGACGAGCGCGTGTTCGTGTGGGGCAACTCGCCGCAGCTGTATATCCTGGCGCGCCGGCCCATGGGGACGCGGTTCTCGTTCTGTAACTACATGACCGGCGAGAGCCCCGGCACGCCCACCGAGGACGGGCGGTGGAGCGCGGACGCCAACCAGCTACCGGCGTCGTGGGACATGCTGTTCGCCGATCTGGAGCGACGTCAGCCGGCGCTGCTGGTGGACGCCGCGGCTGCTGGCTGGGACGGCTACGACAAGTTCCCGCCGTCGCGCTATCCGCGCCTGCGCGCCTACGTCGACCAGCACTACGGACCGGTCGAGGTGGACGCGGGCGTGGTCCTGTACCGCCGGTTGCGGAACAGGTAGACGCCGGTCGCCACCAGCGCCACGGGGATGACGTGGCTGAGGTGATACGTCAGCGCGTAGGCCACGGCGATGTCGCGCGGGGCGCCGCACATCACCATCGCCATGGTGGCGCCGGCCTCGAACGTGCCGAAGTTTCCGGGCAGCGCCGGGATGACGATGGCGGCGTTGATCCCGACCAGGGTCAGCAGCGCCATGCGCACGCTGGGCGGGATGTCGAACGCGACCTGGAACAGCAACAACATCACCAGCTCGCTGGCCCAGCCGGCCAGCGACAGCGCCGCCATCGCGGCCACCCGGCGCGGCGTCGAGGCCTGTAGCCCTGCCGCCACCGCGCGCTGCACCCGGGGCCAGCGCGCGAGCCGCGGGACCAGCAGCCGCCCCGCGCCCAGCAGGGCCACGTATCCGGCCACCGCCGCGCCCGACAGCGCCACGGCCAGGGCCCCCAGACGCGCCACCAGCGCGGTGACGAACACCAGCGACGCCAGCGCCAGCACCTCGGCCCCGCGCTCGGCCCAGGTGCAGGCATAGTCGATGGTCAACTGCTGTTGCCCCTGGCGCAGCCGCGCCGCACGCACCACGTCGCCGCTGCCGAAGCCGATGGCGGCGTTGGCCAGCAAGCCTTCGAACGTGGCGGCCAAGATCTGCCGGAACGGCGGCGGATCGGTCAGCGCCACCCGCCACCGCGCCGCCTTCAACGGCAGGAACGCGATCAGGTTCAGCGCGATCGAGGCGGCCACGGCCCAGGGGGCGTGCGCCGCCAGGTGGATCGTCCACGGCTTCTCGCGCCACAGCACCGCCGCCAGCAGCAGCAACGGCAGGCTGCGCAGCGCCGTCTTCCAGCGCGGGGGGCGCGACCCGGTCACGCGCGATCCAGCGTGCAGAAGGCGAAGCCGCTGGCGCGCAGGCGATCGATGATACCGGGCAGCGCCGCCACCATCGCCGAGATGTCGGGCTGCAGCTCGTCGCCACGCCCGTCGTGCAGCAGCAGCACCATGCGCGAACGGGCGAAGCGGGTGGCGCGCTGGACCAGCGTCTGCGGATCGGGCCGGTCGGTGTCCCAGATGCCACGGCTCCACGCCCACGGCTGGCACTCCAGCTTCCGCGCCGCGCGCAGGGCGGCCGGGCTCTTCGAGCCGTGCGGCGGCCGGTACAGGCGCGCCGGGGGCACGCCCAGCGCCGTCAGCTCGTCGATCGCCGCCGACAGCTCGCGCTCGACGGCCTGCTGGCTGTCGTGATGAACCTTCCGGTGGGTCACGCCGTGGATAGCGACGGTGTGGCCGCGCGCCGCGATGTCGCGCAGCACGTTCGGGTGGCGGCGCGCGTTCGCCGCCAGCACGAAGAACGTCGCCTTCACCTGGTGGCGATCCAGCACGTCCAGCACGCGGGGCGTGTCTGGACCGGGGCCGTCATCGAACGTGATGGCGCAGGTCCGACGCGGCTGGCGCGGCAACCGCCAGCGCACGCGGCCCAGCGGCTCGAACGCGGGGAACTCGCGGTACGCGGCCACGCCGCCGCCGATCACCGCGATCGCCAGGATGATCGCCTTGCCGATCGCGCCGATCCCCGGCGCCGCGGCGATCAGCGCGAGCCCCAGCAAGATCGCCAGCGCGGCGATGCCCCGCTTGACCCAGGATCGCGCCGGCGCGCCCATCGCCCGTTACGCCGCGGCCTTCGAGCGCACGCCCGCCCGTTGCGCCTCGGGGGCGACCACACGCTCGAACACGTCGAGGATGCGGGTGCCGACACGCTCCCAGTCGAACGACTCGGCGATGGCGCGGCCGCGCGCGACGCGCTCGCCCTGGCTCTGGCACAGCGTCTCCAGGATGGCGTCGCCGAAGGCGGCGGCGCTGTTCTCCTTCGCCACCACCACGTTCGACCAGTGTTCACCGGCCTGATCGGTGCCCAGCGCCGGCAGCGCCACCACGGGCAGCCCGGCCGCGAAGGCCTCCAGCACCATGATCGAGAAGCCGACGGCGCGCGCCGGCAGCAGGAACAGCGACGACGACGCCAGCAGCGCCGGCCGCTCGTCGTACACGGCGCCCAGGAACTCGACGCGCGTGCGCAGCGGCGCGGGGATGCGCGCCTGCAGGCTGTCCCGCAACGGGCCGTCGCCCGCCATGATCAGACGGACGTCGGGCAGCGCGGGCGCGATGCGCGTGAACGCGTCGATGGCGACGTCGGGACCGTTTCGTTCCTCCAGCCGGCCCAGATACACCAGGTTCCGCGTCCCGGGGCGCAGATAGGGGAGCGCTGGCGAGGCCCGCCAGTAGCCGTTGTCGATGCCGTTCGGGATGATCGTCGACTGGAACTGGGCGTAGCGGGCCATGGCTTGCGACGTCGCCTCGGACACCGCGATGACGGCGGATGCCTTTCGCAACACCCACCGGTAATACCAGGCGACGCGGTGGCGCCAGGGCGCGTCCGGGAAGCACGAGTGCAGCGTCAGCACCTTGGGGCCGCGGAACAGCGTCAGCCCCCAGAACGCGAGGCCCAGATCGAACGCGCCGTGGATGTTCAGCACGTCGAAACGGCCCCGGCGAAGCGCGCGACGGAATCGATACACGGCCAGCGGACTGGGGGTGGCCTGGATGAACGTGCCGCCGGTGCCGAACGTGTGGGCCCGTCCCACGCGCACCACACCGCGCTCGGCGTCCGCCGGGCCCGGCGCGCCCGTAGCGTCCGGACGACCTGTCAAGATCGTCACCTCGGCGCCGTGACGAGACAGGAAGTTCCGCAGATGGCGGATGTGTTCCTGAATGCCCCCCAGATTGGGGAAGTAGCTCTCGGCTACGATACCGACGCGGAGAGGGCGCATGAAAAAACCGGGTGTGGCCTTAGCCCAGGGGCGGGGACCGGTCAAATCCGGCGGACCCGCGGGTTTGGGGTCCCGGAAGCTTACTTTTTAGGCCGTCCGACCGCGAGCACCGGGGTGTATAGAAATCATTCACTTCCGGTGATCAGTGTCACTGGGAGCTGGTTCCCGGGCATAAATCGTCAGCGCCCCGGCCTGAAAAGTGGGTCGATAGGCCGTGGGAACCAGCGCGCGGGCCTGATCCGTGATGCCCCACGTCAGCAGGTGCGTGAAGCGCGGGGTCGCCTCGCGCCAGAAGTTGGCCCAGAGCGCGCGCCAGGCCCCGGTGCAATCGGGGTCGTCGGAACGTTCTCCTTTCTCTTTGCAAAGGCGTGCCGGCGTGGCCTGACGTTCGGCGAACGATTCCAGCGCCGGGGGAATCAATTGCCGCGGTGGAAAATCCCGGTACGTGATGGGGTAGGAACGCTCGACCGCGAACACCAGCGGCGCGGAGGTGTTCTTGTCGATCACGTAGTACGCCCAGGCGTGGGTCAGGCTCTCGGTGAAGTCGCTGCGCGCGCTTTTCTTGAAGAGTAGCGGCAACAGGGTGGCGCCCGCCGGCACCGCGTCCATGCCGGCCGTGAAGGCGGCGCGATCGCGATCCAGCCGGACGTAGTCCGCGCCCGTGACGGCCGAGAAGGCCACCGCGCAGGCGAGCAGCGTGTTCGTCACGGCGCGCGGCAGGCGCGCCGGCAGTCGCAGCGCCAGCCCCGCCCACAGGAACGGCACCAGCCGGCAATGAAAGTAGGACCAGTTGCTCAGCGTCTCGGGGATGGCGACGTAGCCGATGGCCAGCGCCAGCCAGGCGGCGCGCGAGAAGAAAGGGCGCTCGACGTCGCGCCGGGGCCAGGCAAGAAAAGCCAGCAGCAGCAGGGGGACGATGGTGATGGCGCCCCAGCGTGTCAGCGCGCCCGAGGCGTCGAGCCACAGGTGCTCGATCATCTCGAGCGGGTTCAGGTACGAGAAGGACAGCGCCGTCGAGGCCGTCGTGTGCGCGTCCTTGACCAGGTGGCGCTCGGCCGCCACCGCCGACAGCACCATCGCGGGCAGCAGCGGCAGCAGCAGGGCGCGCGCCGCCGCGCGACGGGCGGGCCACGTCGATTCACGGGCGACCTGTAGCGCCGTCAGGGCGCCCACCAGCGCCAGCGGGAACGGATGCGCAAACCACAACAGGGCCGCCAGCGCGTCGATGCCCGCGGCGCCCAGCCAGGTCGGGCGCGCGCGCTGCCGATCCAGGACCGCCAGCAAGATCAGCGACAGGCCGAACGCAAACGCGAAGTTCAGCATCCCCATCACGAGGAAGAAGCCGTGCACCAGGGGCCAGACCAGCAACGCGGCGGCCACCACGTGCCGGCGCCCCGCGAAGCGCAGCACGAACAGCGGCCAGCCGAGCGCGTTCACCGCCAGGACCAGCGCGGTGAAGGCGCGCGCCGCGGGGAACAGGGCCCCGTCACCGAACAACGACGTCGCGGCCGCCAGCCAGGCGGTCAGCAGGCCGTTCGACTTGAAGAAGCCGTTGAACGCATACTGAGGGTACAGGTCCGGGTGCGCGATGATGTGCGCCGTCGCCAGGTGGTTGGGCAGATCCTGAAACGGCGGGACGGCGACCAGCAGCAGCGGCCAGGCCGCCAGCACGAACAAGATGGCGGCGACCATTCCCACCAGCTGCGCGTCGGTGCAGGCCCGCGGCGGCGCCGTCGCGTCCCAGCCGGCGTCGTTCGGCGCCGCGCGCGTCTGTGGCTGGCCGTCGAGCAAGGCGGCAGTGTACCGCGCGCGATGCGGCCGGCCGCGCGCTTGACAGTGAAAATCCTGCGTGATGGACTGCCGCCTTCTGGTGTCGCGCCGTGGTCTCGCAGCCGTCGTTCTGGTGCAGCTGGCGGCGCTGCTGGTCGTCTGCGTGGTGGTGGGCGACAACGGGTGGGACGATGGCGCGATCACGCTGGCGTTCTCGCGGACGTTCGCCCGTCACGGTGTGGTCGCGCTGACGGGGCGGTCGGAGGTCGTCGAGGGGTTCTCTTCCCTGTCGTGGTGGCTGCTGAACGCCGCGGTGGCGGTGGTCCGGCCGTCGTTCTCCGCGGCGATGCTGGCGTCGCAGCTCCTGGCGGCGCTGTGCATCTGCGGCGCCACGGTCTTGCTGGCCAGGACCTGCGCGCTGCTGGGGCTCGATCGCCGCTGGGCGGCGGGAACGGTGATCCTGTTCGCCGCCTGGGGCTGTTCGTTCTCCGAGGCCAGCAACGGCATGGAGATGGGGCTGCTGGCGGTCGCCGTCCTGTCCATGGTGAACGAGCTGCTATCGGCGCGGCCGCGCCTGGTGTGGCTGGCGGCGGGCGCCGTGCTGGCTGTGACCACGCGGTTCGAGGCGGCGCTGTACGTCGCGACGCTCGGCGCGGCGATGGTGACGGTGAGGGGGCGGCGGGCCTTCTGGACGCTGGTCATCAGCTCGGCGGCGGCCGTCCTGCTGCTGACGGTGTGGCGCCTGATGGTGTTCTCGGACGTCATGCCCAACACCGTCTGGGCCAAGCGCTGGCCCCCGTATGCCAGCTTCGGGGTGCTGGGCCGGCTGAAGGGGGCGCTGGAGTTGCCGATCTTCTTCCTGGCGCCGATGGTGGTGCTGGTGGGGGCGCGGCTGTCGGGCTTCGGGTTCGCAGAGCGTCTGTCCGGACGCGGGCGAGCTGTCTGCATCCTGCTTTGCCCCCTCGTGGGGGCGGTGCTGATGGGCGTGTTGACGGGCGAGCACTGGGGCTACGCCGGGCGGATGCCGTACTTCGCGTTCCCGCTGGGATTTGCGCTGTGCGCGCTGTTGTTCTCGTCATGGGTGAACGCGGGCGCCGGGCGCGGGCGCGCGGCGATCGTCGCAGGCGCCGCCCTGGTTTCGCTGGGGCTGTCGGTGCGCGGCTTTCCCATCGGCTCGCTGGCGGCGGCCCTGCACGGTGGCAGCTTCGGCGTCACGCCGCACACCTACGCCGAATCCGGGCGGATGTTCGCCCGCGTCGCCGGGGCCGCCGATTTGCCGAATGCGACCATCCTGACCCCGGACCTGGGTGGCCTGGCGCTGGCCCACGACGAGTTCAGGCTGGTCGACCTGGGCTTGCTGGCCAACCGCACGCTGGCGCACCGCGGGCCGGCGGCGCTTGGCGATGTGCTGGTCCAGGAATCACCGGAGCTGATCGAGGCGCACTGGGAGTGGGCTTCCGGACTGTACGGCCTGCCGTACTTCCAGGCGCACTACGTGCCCGCGTTCGATGGAGGCACGAAGATCTGGCTCCGACGCGACGTCGCCGGCGCGATCGAGCAAGCGGGGCGCGGCTGCCGTCTCCCCATCGCCGCAGAGCCGGTTCAGTCGGCGTTGCGCGCCCACCGGTACGCGGACCACGACTTGCCCGCCGACCGCCTGGCGTTCGAACGGCCGGGCGTGGTGCTGATGCTGAACCGGGTGGAGGCGACTGGCAGCAATCCGTGTCAGGGGGCCGGACGATAGAACAGCCCGTCGTCCGTGACGTAGCGGGCGTGAACGAAGTCGAGAAAGCGTGGCCCCAGCGCCTTCAGCTCGTCGTCGAGCGCGATGAGCGCGGGGCGGGCGCGGCCGCTCTCCAGCGCCGCGACGTAATCCGCCTTCTGTTGCGCCGACAGCATCGCCAGCAGCTCGCTGTGCATGAAGAAGTAGTGGAGCGGATTGGGACGAAACACGGCGGTGCCCAGCCAGCCGTCGAGCACCGGGTCGGAAGGGCGCGTGTGCTCGAACACGTAGCGCAGCCGCGCCTCTTGCTGTGGATCGTGATCGGTGGCGGACGACGCCAGCTCGACGAGGGGCAAGATCTGCAGCGGCAGGACGGCCAGCACCAGGAGGCGCGCGCGAAGGCGTTCCTTCGCCACGTCGATCAGGAAGCAAAGACCCCGGGCCGCCAGCAGGCAGGCCACCGTCAGCGGCATCAGCAGGTACTGGCGATAGGCCGCCGGCACCACCTGGATGCCGGCCACCAGCCCCGCGAACGTGCACAGCAGCAAAACGTCCCCGGCGGCCCGCGGCCGGTCGCGCACCCGGCGGCGTCCGGCCAGATAGGCGCCCAGCAGGCCCAGGGCGACGATGGGGGCGCTGCTCTCCAGCGTGGCCACCAGGTGGCGGTTCGCCCGGACCTTCCACTT
>Ga0070679_100005235_pt1 | contig 12008 bp, 13 predicted proteins | sample KBSC63BmetaG_FD_65652 | JGI IMG/M metagenome (GOLD analysis project Ga0070679, IMG submission 65652) | Corn rhizosphere microbial communities from Kellogg Biological Station, Michigan, USA - KBS C6-3B metaG | ecosystem: Host-associated > Plants > Roots > Rhizosphere | place: USA: Michigan... | reverse complement strand
ATACTTAATCGTTCGGTTCTTATAGGTCTGCGGGAGTCGGTTATCGTCAACACCCGCATTGTCCCTTGCGAACAAAAATCCAAGCAGTGAGAGGAAATACCCTGTGTTAATGATTCGTTTGGCGCGCGTTGGAGCGCGAAAACAGCCCCACTATCGCGTCGTTGTTATCGAGAAAGACCGTGCCCGCAATGGCCGCTCGGTCGAAGTTGTAGGCACCTACAACCCCCGCACCAACCCCGCCACCGTCGACCTCAAGCGCGACCGCATCGATTACTGGACCGGCAAGGGCGCACAGCTCTCCGACCGCGTCGGGAAATTGCTTGCAAAATACCAGCAGCAGGCAGAGCCAGAGACCATCGCTGCAGCATAGGTAACCATTTTGTTTACTCTTTAGGCATCAAATTCCGATGCCTAAAGAGTAGTCGATAGGTTCATCTCAGTGGCGTAAACTTGACACATAAGCGCAGTTATTTAGGTGTTTATGTGGTTTGCCAGATGTTTACTCATGAGTACTACTGGTAGCCACGCCAAACGAGCGGGCCAAAACTTTGCAAATTCCGGATCTAAATGGATACGGAAGTAATGACCAGGGCTCGTTTCAAGGCAACTTCTCTCGAGGTAGGCGAATGGCTGATGTAACGGGTACCAAGGCAGTGAATAACTCTGCCACAGATATGAAAGCATTGATGACCGAGATCGCGAAGGCGCTCTGCGATGAGCCCGAAGCGGTGCAGGTAGAAGCGATACAAGAGGGTGACGCGACACTGCTGCGTTTGCGCGTTGCTCCCAACGATATCGGCAAGGTAATCGGCAAACAGGGACGGACGGCGCGCTCGCTGCGCACGATCCTGGGGGCCGCCAGCATGAAACTGCAGCATCGTTACGGCCTCGATATCGTCGAAACCGACCACGATGGCGGGCGCGGCGAGTAATACTCGTCAGCCCGTCAGAGGCTTCTCTGCCCACAATCAACTGATGCGGTGGCAATCACCGAGACAGCCGCTACAATCGCTATTGTGTCGCATGAATCCCCTACCGCGTCTGCGTTCGTCGCACTAGCTCGCCTGCTGCGTCCCCAGGGCCGGCGTGGTGAACTGCTTGCAGACCTGCTGACGGACTTCCCCGAACAGTTGAGCAACGGCGCCGGCGTATACGTCGTCGCTGCCACCGCCGTCGCGCCCGAAGCTTCCGCGACACGCACTCTGGTCGAATCACAATGGATGCCCACCGGCAAAAACGCTGGTCGCATCGTTGTCAAGCTCGCGGGATGCGACAGCATCAACGACGCCGAACGCCTCGCCCATATGCAGTTGATGGTTCCGGCAACCGAACGCCCCGCGCTCGACGAGGACACGTTCTACGTCAGCGACCTCATCGGCTCGACGCTCTATAACCGGGAGGCGAATCAGGAAGCGCCCGGCGACGAAACCCCGGTCGGCGAAGTCGTCGATGTAGAGTTCGCAACCAGTCCCGACGGCAAAACCCGCCTCCCCGACGCTGCTCCTCTGCTCTGCGTCCGCCTGCCCTCCGACACTCCCGAAACCGAACCCACGCTCGTCCCCTTCGTCCGCGCTCAACTCATCTCCGTCGATACCGCCGCCCACCGCATCGTCATGCAAATCCCCGCCGGCCTCCTCGACCCCAATTAGCCTTTTCACTTCTCCTCTACGCTCTACCCATTGCTTTTATGCGTTTCGACATCGTCACCATTTTTCCGGATTTCTTCCGCGGGCCGTTCGAGTTCGGAGTGGTCCCGCGCGCCTTTCGCGACGGCATCGCCGAAGCGCACACCCACGACCTCCGCGCCTTTACGCATGATCGTCACCGCACGGTCGACGACCGCCCCTTCGGCGGCGGCGAGGGCATGGTCCTGAAGCCCGCGCCGATCTTCGAGTGCGTGGAGTCTCTCGGCGTCGCCCACAAATCCATCCGCAACGCCTCCCGCGAGTCGGTCATCCTGCTATCGGCGCAGGGCAAGAAATTTACCCAGGCCACCGCCCGCCGCCTCGCCGGCCTGGAGCGCGTCGTCCTGATCTGCGGCCGCTACGAAGGCGTCGACGAGCGCGTCAGCCAGCTTCTAGCGGACGAGGAGCTTTCCATCGGAGACTACGTGCTCTCCGGCGGAGAACTTGGCGCAGCGGTGATCGTCGATGCGGTCGTCCGCCTTCTCCCCGGCGTACTCGGCCACGCGGATAGCTCACGCTACGAAAGCTTCGGCGAAGGCGACCACAACGCTGACGAAAAAACGGAGGACGGCGTTCCACGCTCGACCAACGCGGCCGCTGGCCTGCTCGATTACCCTCACTACACCCGGCCCGCCGAGTTCCGCGGAACCCCCATCCCCGAAGTCCTGGGCGACGGCGATCACAGCCTCATCCGCAAATGGCGCCGCCAGGCCCAACTCGCCAAAACCCTGGCCAACCGCCCTGACCTATTGGCCAACGCCGACCTCAGCGACGATGACCGCGAATTCCTCGCACAACTCGACGAGGAATCTCAGTCATGAAAGCTGGCGGCTGGTAGCTCGTAGCTCGTAGCTCAAAAAACAAAACGTTCTCGTCAGACCAGGCTACCCGTTGTCTCCCTAACATTCAGGACAGCCGGAAGAAAGCGCTTACGCAAAGTTCGCCAGGAAGGGCGCAAAGCCCGCCACGGCATCTTCGCGAAATTTCGCCTTTTACGCGAGGGTCGAACTCCCCTGCAACTTCTCGCTTGCTTCGGGCGTACACTTTATGCATGAAGCGCCTTGTCGCCATCGCGCTACTTCTGACCGCCGCAGTCATCCCTGCGTCCGGGCAGCGCGGTGGAAGCCGTGGCGGATTCTCCGGACGTGGCCCTTCCGGCGTACCCACATTCCACGGCAGTCCAAGCTTCTCTTCTCCCTCGCATTTTTCCGGCATCTCCCGCGGCCCAATGCCAATGGCACGCCCAGCACCGAGCGCACGCCCCTCTTTCTACTCCGCCAATCGATATCCTGGCCGCCGCTATCCCGTCGGTCGTCCTTTCGGCAATCACTACCCGATGCGGCGCCCCGCCCACTTTCGCAGCTTCGTTTACGGATATCCCAGCGGCATCAGCTACATCCCCTACTCATTTCTGAACGCGCCTTTTGACGATGGCTACGACCTCAGCAACGACGATGCGCCCCCGATCCCCTACACTGCTGCCGCTCCGGGTCCCGGTTATGGCTACACCCAGCCGAACGAGCCCGCGAACCAGCCAACCGCCGAAATCACACGCCCCACCACTCGCAGCACGGACCGCCCCGATGCCTCTCCGGCCGCTACTACCACCCTCATCTTCAAAGATGGCCGCACTCCCGAGACGATCCGCGACTACATCGCCACGCGCTCGACCGTCACTGTCATCGATGGCCCGCGCCACCACGACATTCCCGTCGCGGACCTCGACCTTCCCGCCACCACCAAGGCCAATCGCGACTCCGGCAGTGGCTTCCAACTGCCGGCAATGCCCTGAAGGCGTTTCGTCACAAAAGCCGGACGCGTACTCTCTGGTGAATCTACTCTGTGTCCAACGGCAATCCTGATTCATTCCCGAGGCCTCTCTATGTCTGGAAGAAGTGTTCCCTGCGTGCTTTTGTGTTTTCTGCTCCCTTCCCTCGCGTCGGCGCAAGCCACACTCGCAACGCCAGCGCCCGAAGTATTCGCCCCGGGCGTGATTTCCGGTCCCGCCAACGATGGCTCTCCGACCTTCTCACCCGACGGCAACACTCTCTTCTTCACCCGCAGTACGGCGCGGTGGACGGTGATTCTGGAGTCGCACCGAATCAACGGGCAGCAGAACCGGTGGGTCCAGCCCGAGCTCGCGGCCTTCTCCGGCGAATGGCCCGACTCATCGCCGGCCATGTCTCCGGACGGCTCCTTCATCGTCTTCCAGTCCACCCGGCCAAAAGTTCCGCTTACCGAAGCCACTCGCCCGAAGCCAGGCCAGCCCATCTCCGGCATCATCTCCAACCTCTGGCGTGTGGACCGCACGGCTTCCGGCTGGAGCGAACCGCACCGCCTGCCCGACGCGGTCAACATTCCGGACTTGTCCATCTGGAAGCCAAGCATCGCCGCGGACGGCACGGTGTATCTGACCGGCATCGACACCAAGGGCAGCAAGCGGCTCTACGCTTCACGCTTCGTGGGCGGAACCTACCAGCCGGCTGAACCACTCTCCTTCAGCGACGGAACCAAGTCCGACGTCGACCCCGAGATCGCCCCAGATGGCTCGTTTCTGGTCTTCTGCAGTTCTGGCCGCGTCCCTGGCGACACCCGCGATCACCTGTTCCTGGTGCGCCGCACTGCCGATGGCTGGGGGCCGGTACTGGCTATCCACTATGCCGACGACCCCACCGGCAGCAACGATGACGAGCCCCACCTCGGCCCTGACCATCACACCCTCTATTTCAGCAGCGACCGCATCGTTCCCGTACACTTCCCCCGCACCCACGACCAGGCAAAGAAAGACCTGGATCGCCTCAACAGTTGGGACAACAGCAACTCCAACGTCTGGTACCTCCAACTCCCCGCCTAACATGCCTCTGCGCAAGGGGCGGTGATTGGTATCGGGCGAAGTCGGACAAATTCGCGAGGAAATAGCAAAGATAATCGGCGAGTACCACTCTCGCGGTAAAACAGCCGCACTCTAACTCGTCGCCACCTGCTCCACCGGCAAGGTCACCGCAAAAGCAGTCCCCGTCCTCGGTGCCTGGTTTCGGCTGCGCATGCGGATCGAGCCACCGTGCTTTTCGACAAGCTGCCTTGTGACCCAGAGACCAAGTCCCGTACCGTGATCGCCCTTGGTACTGAAGAATGGATCGAAGATCTTCGCATGCGCTTCCGGCGGGATACCAGGGCCGCTGTCCGCGAAGGTGACGCGCACCTGCGAAGCTTCTGGATGCCCAAGGGCCTTGACGCGGATCAGAATATCGCCACCAGGTGCCAGAGCATCCAGGCTATTCGATAGCAGGTTAGAAAACACCTGCCGCAGTTCGCCGGGAGCCGCCTTCACCTTGACTTCGCTGTCCCACTCCCGCTGTACGTGGATTTTCTTCAAAGCGACCTTGGCACGCAACAGGTCGATCGTGTCGTCGATCAATCTCGTGACCGACACCTCCGAGGGTCCGCTTGTGTCGCGATAGAACCCGAGAGACTGCCGTGTGATGTGCGCTACACGTTGCAGTTCTGCCGCTGCGAGGTCCAGATGCTCTTTCACTTCATCGGAAAGCCCTTCGCTGGTTTGCACCAGGTAGAGAAGGTTCGTTGTCGCCTCCAGAGGATTGTTAATCTCATGCGCGATTGACGCCGCGAGCCGTCCGAGAGTGGCCAGCTTTTCCGTACGCAACAGAGTCTCCTCAGCCTTCCTGCGGGCAGTGACGTCGATGGCGTACTCCGCAATCGTGCCATCGCCAAGGTCGCGTCCGGCGAATATCATCCATCGCCGGCTCCCGTCCTTCAGGATGTACTCCTTCTCGTACGGCCCGATCCGCCCCGTCCTGGCGAGGTTCTCCATTTGCTCTTCGCTGACCTTCACCCACTCCGGCGGAGTCATCGTCTTCCATGTCAATGTGCGAGCGTCGATCTCGGCTCTGGAGTAGCCAGTCATATCGATGAATACCTGGTTGGCGTCTACAACCGTGCCGGTGTAGTCGAAAAAGATCACACCCACGGCGTCCGTTTCCAGAACGCGGCGAAGGCGCTCGTCAGCACTCGATCTTGCCCGTTCAGCCACAACTTTCGCGGTCGTATCCACTCCAATGGCGAAGATGCCGGCGACTTCACCATGTGCCTCACGCACCGGATTGTAAGAGAGGTCGAACCACAGGTCCTCCACCTTCTCTTCGCGAACATATTGGTAGAGCTGATCCCGAAGGACAATCCGCTCTCCACTCAACACACGCTCGGCCATCGGCCGATATATTTCGCCGATTTCGGGGAATGCATCGAGCATCGGCATTCCCAACGCGCTTGCGTGGCGAGCGCCGATCAACGGAATATAAGCATCGTTGTAAAACAGGATGAGTTCTGGCCCCCATTGAAGGGTCGCCGGGAAAGCGCAGCTCAGCATCATGTCCAGCGCAAAGCGCAGACCGTCGGTCCACCCGGCAACCGGCCCAACTGCCGTAGAGGCCCAATCGAAGGTGCGGATTTGCTGCGCCATGGCGCCGTCCGCGAACGGCCATCGGATGCCGGACTTTGGTGCGAGTTCGTTGTCGCCCTTCACATGATCTCCAGACGGCGCTCCATGACCTTGTCTCGCCCGGCGACAGGTTTCACGGAACAGTATATCCATGCGCTTTGCGCCTCGGACCTGGGCGGAATCCATCGGCATGCCGTCAGTCTACGATGAGTCTTGACGCACCCAAATTATCGTGTAAAACTCCCTCCAATAGATCGCGATTGAGGCGTGATTCGTCTCTTCGCCACGCCGTCGGCTGGGTGAACACAAGTATGTCATCCGTGCCGAGGGGACGGGCAGTCGCGCACAACTCGGGCCTTTTGTTCTGCAAGCAGGAGGGACGCTGTGTTTGCTCCGCAGACCATCACACCACAGACGAAGACGGCTGGAAATTCCACCATTTTCGTGCGCCCACCTTCAACCGGCACCGAACAACGCCACAAATCGGATGGCCAGGCGCGACTCCTCCAAAGGATGATCGGAAATCAGGCAACACTCCGGTTACGAAACCATCGGCCACCGAAACCCGACCGTACGTCCCTACCGAGTTTCATGCAGGCGAAGCTCCTAGTCGGGGCCGTCAACGATCCTTTGGAGCACGAAGCAGACCGCGTTGCGGACCAGGTAATGACGATGCGACATCCTGCACCGGCCATCGCCGCTGCTCCTCCGCAGCTAAGCCGGAAGTGCGCCAAGTGTCAGGAGGAGGAACACGCGCTCCTGCAGGCTAAATCGTCGGGGGCGTCACCTTCAGGAGATTTTGCACCCGCCAGCGTGCACGCGACGCTCGCCACCTCAGGCCGCACCCTGGACGCTCCAGCGCGAGGCTTTCTGGAGCCACGCTTCGGGCGCAGCTTCGAGGGCGTCCGCATTCATGACGATGCACAGGCTTCTCAGTCAGCGGCGGCTGTGGGAGCACGGGCCTACACCGTCGGCCGGCACGTTGTGTTTGGCTCTTCGGAATACCGGCCCAGCGAACCCGCCGGCATGAGGTTGCTCGCGCACGAACTGGCCCATGTGGCCCAGCAAGGCGGTGCGGGATCCAGGACAACGGCCGCGAACAGATCAAGCGATGGTGTCGACGCACCTGCCGCCGCCCCTGCGCTTACTCCCGCGGTCAGGAGGCTTCAGCGGTACCACCACTCAAACTGTGTGCAGTCGGACCTCACCAACGTCATCTGGCCCGCGGACGGAATGGCCAAACAGATGGTGGACAAGGCCATTCGCGTGCTCTCGGCCAGCCCCGTCAACCCGGCGGTCACTCCTCTGTTCACGCGCTACTTCATGAGCGCCACGCCGAGCATCCCCTCCATCCTCGCTGTCTTCCGTGCCATCCAGGCGGTTTTCACGGGGGATTCCTATACCTACGAATGCAACAATGATTGCGATGACTGCGCCTATGTGCGGGCCAGGATGCGATACATCGGACTGAACCCAAACATACACATTTGCATGAACACGATCGGCGCGGCGGGCACGCAGTGTTATGCCTATGCCATGGTGCATGAGATGTCGCATTACTCCGCTCACACCTCCGACAACGCCTACTGCCATACGGGCTGTTGCAACACGACGAGCTGCCCCACCAGCCTCACCGGTACCCAGGCCCTGGACAACGCCGACTCCTACGGTGCTTTCGCTAACGACCTCTACACCATGAGCGTATGACTCTTCGCTCGCTGGCTGTCCTAAATTGAAGCGGAGATGCAACTCGAAGTCATTCCAATGAGAGGTTCGACCCGCCAGGATGTGCAGCGCGCTTACCTCTGCCTGTGGAATTCCTTCTGCAAATCACCCGTTTTGATGTAAACTAAATCCTGCGACTTCAAGCAAGGAATCACACAATGTCTATCCATCCAATCATGCAGAAGCTGGCCGACAAGCTCCAGCGCACCGACCTCCCGGCCTTCGCTCCTGGCGACACCGTCCGCGTGCAGGTAAAGATCAAAGAAGGCGAAAAAGAGCGTCTCCAGGCTTTTGAAGGCATGGTCATCGCCTGCAAGAAGGGCCCCGAGGGCAGCTTCACCGTTCGCAAGATGAGCTTCGGCCAGGGCGTCGAGCGCATTTTCCCCTACAACTCCAAGGTCGTCGACAAGGTCGAGAAGATCCGTTCCTACCAGGTTCGCCGGTCGAAGCTGTTCTATCTCCGCGGCCTCCGCGGCAAGGCAGCCCGTCTGCGCGAAGTCGAACGCGCTTCGTAAGCCTTTCGTATCAGCATCAAGCCACGGCGGCCTTCGGGTCGCCGTTTCGCTGTTGTGGAAAGCGCGCCGATGGACGCCGCGCAAAGGAATAAACTGTAGGTCAGCATGAAGCCCGCGCGCCCGACGAAGACGAACGTCACCAAGGCCACCGCCAAGCAGCGGATGCTGAAACAACTGCTCTGCTCCGACGCACCCGAGCAGGCGCTGCGTTACCACGGCTTCCGCTCCATCGCCGGAGTCGACGAGGTCGGCCGTGGCGCGCTGTTTGGCCCGGTCGTCGCGGCAGCTGTCATCCTCCCCACAAGCACCGCAGCCCTGGCCCGTGCTGGTCTTAAAGACTCCAAGCAGATGACGCGCGAAGACCGCGAGCGTCTCGACCGGCGTATCCGACGCCAAGCCATCTGCATCAGCATCGCGGCTGTCGACGCCGAGACCATCGACCGCGTCAACATCTATCAGGCCACGCGCATCGCCATGCTCGAAGCTGTCCTCGGCCTCTCAGTTGCACCCGACCACCTCATCATCGACGCCATGCGTCTCGACCACCCCTGCGCGCAGACCAAGCTGTTCTACGGCGATGCGCTCTGCATCTCCATCGCCGCCGCGTCCGTCATCGCGAAGGTGCACCGCGACGCCATGATGCGCGAGTTGCATGAGCAGTACCCGCAATACGGTCTTGCCTCGCACAAAGGCTACGCCACACCGGAACACCGCCGCGCCCTCACCGAACATGGCCCCTGTCCGCTCCATCGCCGCAGCTTCGCACCGGTGTGGAAGTCGGACAAGGAAGCGGCGATGGACGAAATTCTCGACAGCGGCGAGCTTTTCCCGGACGACTTGGTTCCGCTCGACGAATTAGCAATGGAGGAAACAGCTTGGGCCTGAGATTGATGTGCGTCATCGCACACCCCGACGACGAATGCTTCGCCTTTGGAGGCGCCCTCGCACTCGCCGCCGAGCGCGGCGTGGAGATTTACGCTCTCTGCCTCACCGACGGCCAGGCAGCCACCAATCGCGGCACCGCGGCCAGCGGCAAAGAACTCGGCAAGATGCGCCGCGACGAGTTCGTTGCGTCCTGCGAAGTCCTCGGCATCCAGAAGCACGAGCTGCTCGACTACCAGGACGCGCAGTTGGAGTTCTCCAACTTCTCGCAGCTTGCGGGAGACATCGTCGAGCGCATCCGCTCCTTCCGCCCGCACGTTGTGCTCACTTTCGGCTCGGACGGCGCGGCCAACACCCATGTCGACCACACCACGGTCTCCGCAGCCACCTCAGCCGCCTTCCACTGGGCCGGAAACCCCAAGCGCTACCTCGACCGCGGCCCTCTGCACCAGGCGCAGCGGCTCTATTACCAGACCACCAGTTTCTTCCTCCCCGATCGCCACAAACCTCTGCCCGCACCCTGGACGTTGACGCTCGACATCAGTTCCGTCTTCGAGAAAAAGATGGAGGCCTTCCGCAAGCACACATCGCAGGCGCAGGTGGAGCAGCAGGTGCGTGGCATATTCCTGACCCACGGCCAGAACGAGCACTACGTTCTTGCGGCGGCTGTCGTGCCCCAACCGGCGGCGCAGTCGACGGATATGTTCGAGGGTATTGGGGAGTGAGGCTGGCGGCTATTGCTAACCTGGGCTCGGCCGTAGGTGCAACCTCAGGAGAAAACCTTTCACGCAAGGTGCGCTAAGAAAGGCGCGAAGTTTCGCCACGGCGTCTTTGCGAAACCTGGCTCCCTTTGTCGGTGATGATTGCCGACGATCTGGAAGGCCTTTGCAATAGACATCGCCATTCGCTCTACACTGTTCCCATGACGCGCTTTGTCGCTTTCACCTGTCCGGCCGTCCTGGTATTCGCCTCTCTCTGCGCTGCCGCGCAGGAAGCGCCTGCGCCGCCCGATACATCGGAGACCCCCCAGGCTATTCAACCGGTGAAACCGCCGCCGCCACCACGCAATGCACGAATCACCGGCACCGTCCTCTGCGCGGACACCCGTCATCCCGCTCGAGGGGCGATGATCATGGTCATTCCACTTCCGCCCGAAAATGCGAGCGAGCAGCGCATGATATCCCTGCCATCCATCGTCCGCGCAGGCAGCGACGGCACCTACGTCGCCGAACATCTGGCTGCCGGGGAGTACACCGTCATTGCCTTGCTTCCCGGCTATCTCTCGCCGATCGATGATTTTACTGAATCGGACAGGGTAGACAATTCTGCGCAGAAACAGCGTGACTTTCTACTCAAATACGGCACGGTCGTTGTGGCCGCGCAGGAAACCGGACGATCCGATTTATCGTTGCAACGCGGGGCCGCAGTGAGCGGACATGTGTTGTACTCCGACGGCTCGCCGGCGTCTCAGATTAACATCGACATAGAGGACATCAATGCCAAGCCTTCAAGAACAAACTCACCGGGAAATAACGTTAGCGAAACTGTTTTCATGCGCACTTTAATGATGCACCAGAGCTCAGGGACGGACGATCAAGGCCATTTTCGCATCGCCGGGCTGCGGCCATGGGACGTACCGGGTCGCCGCTGCACAGCCGCCAACGGACCCAACGAACGGCGCAGGCGCGATTGAATTCTTCAACGGGATCGGCGCCAACTTCAAAGATCTTCATATCTACAGCGGCGATACCCTGCACAAAAAATCGGCGAAGACCTATGAGTTGCACTCCGGGGACGAAGTTTCGGGCATCGACATTACGATCCCTACGGAGGCGTTCCATCGCATCGAGGGCAGAGTGGCCGCCACCGATGGGCGACCGCTCAACTCGGGCCGCCTCACACTCACGGACACCGCCGACGACACTCTAGTTTTCCGGACCAATGTTCGAGGCGACGGCACTTTTGTCTTTGGGGCGGTGCCCGCGGGCGCCTACACACTGGCATCAACTGAGGCAAAAATCGGGAAGCTGCCCGAGGGATTTCCCGAAAATATGGATGTTCCTCCAGGCGTATTCGAAGCAACGAATACATTTGCCGACGGCAGCATCGCGGTCATCGTCAAGGATTCCGATGTTCCCGACGTGAACCTGACCTTGACGGAAGTTCCTTTGCCTCCAGCCGCACCGAAACCGGAAGTGCAGAACGGCAGCGAAGGCCCGCTGCCTTAACGGCAACTCCGGCGACTCGAGCAAATCTCCTGTAGGTGTACCCATGGCGGAGGGATGCATGGCCGTTTTCCCAGAAAAACGGTGCTGAAACCATTTATCCGGCTCATAGTAACAGGAGATTTGCTCTCATGATGACGAAACCTCTTGAAGGCCCGGTGAGCCCATCTGTAACCTCCTGAAATTGGGCCGGGCTACTCGATCGCACAAACTCAACTTTGTCACCTCGACCGGAGCATCGCGGCTTTATGCGATGCGCAGTGGAGAGACCTGCTTCCCGTTTGCACCACCTCAACCTGTGCCGCGGCGCTCACGGCACCGCATCGAGAGGAACCGTTCCAAGGCGCAGAGAGGGGCGCAGATGGGCCCGCCCAGACTTTTCTACTACGAACGATATGCAGGTCTCTTGTATCTGTAGTAGAGCAGCTTTCGTTTGCGACTGAAGCTGTTGCCCTTGACCGGATGGCCATCCGGTCAAGGGCGCGGTGGGAGCTCCCGTTGATCTCTCGGTTACGCA
>Ga0070679_100005234_pt1 | contig 12009 bp, 10 predicted proteins | sample KBSC63BmetaG_FD_65652 | JGI IMG/M metagenome (GOLD analysis project Ga0070679, IMG submission 65652) | Corn rhizosphere microbial communities from Kellogg Biological Station, Michigan, USA - KBS C6-3B metaG | ecosystem: Host-associated > Plants > Roots > Rhizosphere | place: USA: Michigan... | reverse complement strand
CAAGGAACTCCTCTCGCTCACACCGCGACCACCAGACATCGTCCATCTCCATAACCTGCACGGAGGCTATTTCGACCTGCGACTGCTCCCTCAACTGAGCCGGCAGGTTCCGCTGGTTGCGACGCTTCACGATGCCTGGCTACTGAGCGGGCATTGCGCCCATTCGTTGGATTGCGAGCGCTGGATGATTGGGTGCGGCTCGTGCCCCGATCTGACGATCTATCCATCGATTCGGCGCGACGCGACAGCTGGGAATTGGCGTCGCAAGCGCGATATTTACGCCCAAAGTCGCCTCTTTGTCGCCACTCCATCACACTGGTTGATGCGAAAGGTGGAGCAATCGATGCTGGCTCCGGCGGTTGAGGAAGCCCGCGTTATCCCCAACGGCGTCGATCTCTCCATCTTCCGGCCAGCCGACCGGCGGGCAGCGCGGATGGAGCTTGGCATCCCGCAGGATGCTCACGTCCTCCTCTTCACCGCGAATGTCATCCGCGACAACGTCTGGAAAGACTACCGAACGCTGCGCGAGGCCATTCGCCTGGCGGCTGAGTCGTCTCAGGAGCGGCAGATTCACTTGATTGGGCTGGGCGACGACGGAACTTCGGAGCGAATTGGGCGAGCGGAGATACGCTTCGTCCCTTACCAGGACGACCCCGCAATCGTGGCTCGCTACTACCATGCGGCTGACATCTACGTTCACGCAGCTCGCGCGGATACGTTTCCCACGAGCGTCGTCGAAGCGTTGGCGTGCGGAATCCCGGTCGTGGCGACGGCCGTCGGCGGAATCCCCGAACAGATCGACGATGGGCAGACCGGGCTGCTCGTTCCAGCGGCGGACGAGCATCTGCTGGCGAAGCGTATCGTGCAACTCCTGGACGATGACGCACTCAGGCAACGACTCGGGGAAGCGGCCGCGGCGACCGCGAGAGAGCGTTTTGACCTTGTTCGCCAGGTCGATACGTATCTTCACTGGTACCGCGAGCTTGTGGAGCGTCGAGCACCTGGGCACGTGGCAGAAAGGTCAGACTATGCGTTGTCCGAGCCTGGCTCAACTCCCGCCTCCCCCACCCGGTAAGACCGGCTGGCCCTGGACGGAGGAGGGCCCATCGATGACGGAGACGATGCCCGACGGACGGCCCTGGCCTCCAATCAGCATCGTGACCCCCTCCTATAACCAGGCATCGTTTCTCGAAGAGACGATCCGGTCGGTCTTGCTCCAGGGCTATCCGAATCTCGAGTACATCGTCATCGACGGTGGGAGTAGCGACGGGAGTGTCGAGGTCATCGAGCAGTATGAGACATGGCTGGCCTGCTGGGTCAGCGAACCGGACCGGGGCCAAGCGCACGCGATCAACAAAGGATTCGCACGTGCCTCAGGTCAGATCTTTGCCTGGTTGAATTCAGATGACGTCTATGAGCCGGAAGCCCTGCAGCAGATTGCGACAAAACTGGCGCGGAGCCCGGCCTGCAATCTGGTGTACGGGGACGGATCCTACATCGACCTGGATGGGTTGAAGACGGGCCGATGCGACTGGATTCAGCCGTATGACCGGGGGCGCTTCCGAACGTTCAACTTCATCCTCCAACCGGCGGCGTTCTGGCGTCGATCACTGTGGGAACGCGCCGGTCCACTCGACGCCCGCTACCATTACGCGATGGACTGGGAGTGGCTCCTGCGTGCGACCAGATTGACCGAGCCACACTACCTTCCGTTCGAGCTCGCGCGCTGGCGCATTGGCCCGGAGATCAAGACGCGATCGGGCGGTCGGGCGCGGCGAGCAGAAATCGCGGAAATCACCAGGCGATACGGCGGCATTCGACAACCGACCTACATCGTCTATCAACTTGACCGGATCACCTGGAACGTGACCGACCGTCTTGAAGGCAGAATCTCTGACCGAGGTTTGCGGATTCTCTCAGCACCGGCGCGCTGGATCGTGAAAGACACACTTTGGAAAGGCCGATATCTTTCTTAGAGCGGTTTGCATAACTACTGAGTAATGAGTAGGCTGTCGCGATGAAAGCCTACTCTCTTGATCTCCGCCACCGCATCGTCAATGCGCGCCGGGCGGGTCAGGCTTTTGACGCCGTCGCCGCGCTTCGATGTCAGCCGCAGCACCGTGCAACTCTTCGTTCAACTGGCCGAGGCGGATGACCTGACCGCCAAACCCAGCCCCGGTCGTCCGCGCCAGATTGGCCCGGACGACGAGCCGGCGCTCCGGGCCCAACTCGTCACGCATGCGGACGGCACCTTGGCCCAGCACTACCAGTTGTGGGCGGACGCCCACGAGGTCACCGTCGCGCTGCGCGACTTCCCAGTCGCGCTCGGTTGATTCCCAGAACTGCACGTAATCGGCGGCGTCATCTGCCGCGACTGGACACCTGTCCAACGAGACAGGGTCTCTTGACGCTCGGGAAGCTCCCAATTACTATGTACACGGTACGGTACCGTTTACTACGTCAGTTGACGCGATAAAGAGCGGACATGACGAACCAGAACACACAACCATCGCCCCGCGCACTGGATAAGCGACGGCAGATCCTCGTAGTCGCTCGGTCACTCTTCCTACAGCACGGCTTCGAGTCGACGTCGATGGACGCGATCACGACTGCGGCGGGCGTTTCGAAGCGCACGCTCTACAAGTACTACCCAAGCAAGGAGGCGCTGGTCGAAGATTTGGTCCACAAGTTGACGCTCGGACGGCCGGATAGTGAGCGGGAGCGAGTTCGTTCGGACGATCTCAGAATCGAGAGTCGCGACGATCTGGAGCGAGTGCTCTGCGGCATCGCGTCATCGATCGTGGCGAATCACCAACATTCGGACTACCTGTCGTTGGTCCGTCTGATCATTGCCGAAGGTCCGCGCATACCCAGCCTGATCGAGTCGTTTCAAAACGGCTCGACCCGTCCAGGAGTGCGCCAACTCACCGCCATCTTCGAGAGTGCTCGGCAGAGTGGCGTCGTCACCACGGACGAGACCGATGCGGCGATCCGGTTATTCCTGGGACCGATATGGCTTTCGTCCTCCGAAAACGCCTTCTTGTCGACCGGGGAGCCACACTGGCTGACCCCGGCTGAGATCGAGGCACAGGTGAAGTTGCTGGTGGCCGCCATCACCTAACAAACACACCGGCGCCCAAATGAAATCCCGCTAGCGGCGGAGCTGATGAGGTCGCGAAGTCCGTCATTGCAACGGAATGGAGTCGCCATGTCTGAAACAGGGCACCATCGATGAAGGTTTGCCGACGGCGACTTCAACGCAAAAGTGAGCGATCGCTCAGAGTCACGTCCAACGTTCGATGGCTACGCTGAATCAGGGCCATTCGACATCACGATTCCTCATGGAGGTACGCATGCTCGTCTTGACTCGCTGGGTGTTGAGTCACAAGCTCATTGTCACCATCTTCTGGATTACGATGACGGTTGTGGCGTTCGCGGCCGTCTCGCGCGCCACCAACGCGCTTTCGGTGAATTTCAACGCACCGGGACAGGAGGCTTACGAGACCAACCTGACTGTGGCGCGCAGCTACGGGCTCGACACGTCGAAGCCACCGATCGTCCTGGTTGCCACTGTCCCACCGGGGATGTCGATCGATTCTCCCGCTGTCAGTGGGCAACTGAGTGGCGTCATCGACCAGGTGGACACGGCCGTACCCGGGGCGCGCGTCGTTTCCTACCTTTCGACACACGATCCGAGCTTTATCTCACACGATGGCCGGACGACCTACATCCTTGTGTCGAGCCCAAGTGCGGCTCAGCCGACGGGGTTCGATTCCTCGCCCGCGCTTGACACGATCCAACACGCGGTCAGCGGCGTGCAGGTTGGCGGCGCGCCGGTTCACGTCTCCGGCATTGCCGCGCTCAGTAACAGTGAGCGCGGCGGTGGGGTAAGCGTGCTGGTCGAGGTGCTGATCGGCTCGGTCGGCGCCCTGATCGTGCTGGCCTTTGTGTTTGGTTCCTTCATCTCGCTTACGCCGCTGGTGATGGCCGCAGTGGCAATTCCCAACACCTTCCTCCTCGTCTGGGGTCTGACCACCATCACCGAAATATCAGTCATCGTCGAGTTCCTGGTCGCGCTGATCGGTCTCGGGGTGGCGATCGATTACTCGCTGCTGATCGTCGTGCGCTGGCGCGAAGAGCGTGCCGCAGGCTATGCCAATGCCGAAGCGGTCGAGCGCGCCATGGAGACGGCCGGGCATTCGGTGGTCTTCAGCGGCACGACCGTCGCGATTGGCTTGCTGGCGATGGTGACGCTTCCGATTCCGGCTCTGCGCAGCATCGGCTACGGCGGCATGCTCATCCCAGTCGTGAGTGTGCTGGTGGCCCTGACGTTGTTGCCGGTGATCCTGGCGACCATCGGCCCGCGCCTCGACTGGCCGCGGTTCCGCTCCGAGGCGCACGTCAGCCGCGCATGGAGCAACTGGGCGCACTTCGTCGTGCGTCGTCGCTGGCTTGCACTTCTGGCCTCCGTGCTGGTGCTCGGCGCGCTCCTCATCCCGGCGGCGCGCTTGAATCCGGGAAACCCATCGGTCGACTCGCTGGCAACCACCGGAGACGCGTACGACGGATTAGTCGCTTTGGAGCGATCGGGGATCGGCACAGGTCCGTTGACACCAATCGAGGTGTTAGTCACGGAGGGCAGTCCGCCTGCCCTGGAGACGCGTCTCGCGTCGATCGATGGCGTCCGCACGGTCGTGCCGCAGCTGCAGGCCTCCCGACCTGGCGGTAGCTCGTCCCTGTTGACCGTGATCCCGTCGACCGATGTCAATTCCGATGGCGGTCGCGCGATCCTGAGCCGCGTCGATCAGGTGGCACACCAGGGGCCGGAACTGGCAAGCGTAGGTGGCGCGGCCGCCGCCAATCGCGATTCCACCGACGCCATCTATGGCAATTTCCCGCTGATGATCGCGGTACTGACCGTCATCACCTTCCTGCTGCTGGTGCGTGCCTTCCGCTCGATCATCTTGCCGCTCAAGGCGGTCGTGCTCAACCTCGTCTCGGTCGGCGCCACCTGGGGCATTCTCTCTCTCGTCTGGCAGAGCGGCTACGGCTCAAGAGAGATCTGGGGCGTCCAGGCGACGGGCGCCGTGACCTCCTGGGTGCCGCTGATGGTCTTCGCCTTCCTCTTTGGGCTCTCGATGGACTACGAGGTCTTCATTCTGGCCCGCATGCGGGAGGAGTATGACCGAACCAACCGCACCGACGAAGCGGTCATCGAAGGAATTGGTCGCACCGGCCGGCTGGTCACCGGTGGAGCGCTGATTCTCTTCCTCTCTTTCATCTCGTTGTCGACCGCGCCGTCCAACGACGTCAAGATGGTGGCAACCGGCCTCGCCGCCGGGATCCTGCTCGACGCGACGGTCGTGCGCGCATTGCTTGTTCCCGCGGCGGTGTCACTGATGGGCGCGTGGAACTGGTGGTTGCCGAAACCGATGGTCCGGCTGTTGCGCGTGGCCCACGCCCCGACGCGTGACGAGGTGATGCCGGCTGTGGTGGGCGTAGAGACGGAGTAACGCTGATGGATCGAATATCACAGGCAGCAACGAGCACGGACAACAAGGAGCACCGTATGAGCGCGCCGTTGGGACGTATCTATCAAGGGCTGGCCGGGCTCATCCTGTTCGGCCTGCTCGTCCAGTTCTACTTCGCCGGGGTTGGATTGTTCGGCGCCGGGCCGATGACGTATCACCGAGCCCTGGGAAACCTCCTCTGGCTCCTCACCGTGCTCCCTGTGCTGGTGGCACTGGCGGGACGGCTCGGCCGACGACGCATCGGGCACGCGGTGCTCTTGCTCGCGTTGATGACCCTGCAGATCGCCTTGCCGTCGCTGCGAGACAGCGCATCGCTGGTCGCCGCGCTCCATCCGGTCAACGCACTGGCGCTATTGGCCATTAGCTACGTCATGGTGCGGCCGCGGGCGAGCACCAGATCCGAGCCGAGCGCCATGTCGCGCACTCCTGTGTCGCACGCGGCCACCGGGCACGACTAGGAGCGCGTGGAATCGGAGCAGATCGTTGATCCACGCTCTGGGGTGGATCAACGATCTGCTCGGTAGCGATGTGATGCGGTTTGACCAGCCGGTGTCGCGTCGCCCGCGTCACGCCCAGAGTCTCGCACATGTCACAGAATGTGGATCGCCGGATTGGGTGCAGCAATCGACAACGGAGGATCGACACGTCGCGCGTGCCTCGTCTGCACGTGTGAGCGCCGCAAGCGAAGAGGACGATGCATCCTCTGGTCTAGCACGGATGTAGATGGAGATGAATGTATGGCGACGACAAGTGTCTGCTATATCGTGAATGATGTCGATGCAGCAGTCGCGTTTTACACCCGGCAGCTCGGATTCCAGATCGACCGGAATTCGGGATATGGGTTCGCGCGGATCACCCGCGGAGACCTTGCCCTGCTGCTGAACACGCCGGGAGGCGGTGGTGACACTGACCAAGGGATGCCAGACGGTCGACGTCCTGAACCAGGAGGATGGAATCGGATCCAGCTCGAGGTCGAGGATCTCGTCTCGGTGGTCGACCGACTAAAACGGGAGGGAGCGCGATTTCGCAACGATGTTGTGTTCGGTAAAGGTGGGAAGCAAATCCTTGTTGACGACCCTGCCGGCAATCCGATCGAGCTGTTCACGCCACGCCAGGTGATCCGGCACACCAACGTGCGGTTCACGTGCGAGAAAACGCGAGAAATTCAGCAGGAGCGGCGCGATGATGACGGCGAAGAGCCTAATCAGAACAACGAATCAACCAGGAAGAGTCCTGTCACCGACGCGCTCGTCCTTGCCGCTGAACGTGCAGATAGGTGTCAACCACCATTTGGCGAGGTATGAGCTGTTCGAACCGCATCGTGGCTAAGCGACGGTTGGACCGCGATCGTCGGCCGTCGCCATGGTCGCGGTCGATCCGGGTTATACGGAGCACTTTCGCTTCACGGGGTGTCGGAAAGCTTGAGGAATAAGAAACGGAGATGGAGCATGCAGACTGAAGTAGGGACCGTACGTTACATGATCGACGACGTACCTGCCGCGATTGCCTTCTACACCGAATACCTCGGGTTCACGCTGCAAGTCAACGCCTCGCCGGCCTTCGCGGCGGTGACACGGGGGCCACTGCGGTTGTTGCTCAGCGGCCCGGGAAGCTCCGGGGCGCTGCCGATGCGCGACGGCCGCCAGCCGGTACCGGGCGGTTGGACACGCATCCAGGTGTTCGTCGACGACATCGAGCGCGTGGTGGCGCGCCTCAGCGACGCTGGGCTGACGTTCCGAAACGAAATCGTTCGGGGCGTCGGCGGAGCGCAGGCGATTGTCGACGACCCGTCCGGTAACCCCGTGGAACTCTTCCAACGAGCATAGACCTCTTGATCGTTCCGTGGTCTTCACAGCCGAGGGCAATGCGAGGCTTGCGGAGTTCGAGCACACGGACGCCTGGACCGGCGGCGACGGAGCTGTAGTTGAAAGACGAGGTGACACCATGGTGACTCCCATCTCCGAGCGTGGCTACGAGAGACCCGAGCTCCTTGCGGAAACAGAGTGGCTCGCGGGTCGGCTGGCAGACCCGCGTATCCGCGTGGTGGATGCCCGCAATAAGGGTGCGTACGCAGCGGGACACATTCCCGGCGCCGTTCACTTGGATGGCTTCGCCACCTTTGCACCGCTGGGCGGGATCCTCTCCCGCGCCAGGAATGGTGACATGGGATCGCCAGAGGACTTCGCCCGCCTCGTCGGCGGACTGGGAATCGCCAACGACGCGACGGTCATCGTGTACGACACGCCGAGCCAGCGCATGGGCATGGTGGCGTGGGCTTTCCTCTACTACGGGCACGCGGATATCCGCATCCTCGACGGTGGCATGACGAAATGGCTCGTGGAAGGCCGAGCGCTCGACGTGCAGCCCGCAAACTTGCCGTCGGTCGCGTACGTAGCGCATCCGAGGACGGCGGTTCACTGCACGCTTGAGCAAGCGAAGGCCGGGGTGGGACGTGATGACTTCGTGTTCTGGGATACCCGATCGGCCGATGAATATGCTGGGAAGGAGACGGCGGGCTTCGGCTCGGTGCCTCGCCCGGGGCGCATCCCGGGCGCTGTCCATCTGGAGTGGACCGAGTTGCTCGATCCGGATAGCCGGACGTTGAAGTCGGCCGAGGAGCTCCGGCAGTTGTTGGCGGTGCGGGGAATCACGCCGGACAAGCAGGTGGCCAGCTATTGTCAGGGCGGTGCCCGGGGAGCACTTGGCGCGTTCGTTCTGCAGGTACTTGGCTACAGCCAGGCGCAGGCGTACGCGGGCTCCTTCGAGCAATGGTCGAACCAACCGGACACGGATGTGGAGACCTAGACACGCGACCCAGTTGAAGATTTTGCTCCAGTCGTCACCTGCGGGCGGGCTGAGGCGGCACACCTGGAATCGTCCGTGACTCGAACTGGAGCGGGTCGATCGGACGACGACCATCAGCAGGGCCATCATCGTGCTAACGGCGAGCATGCTGATAGTCAGGACAGACCACTGTTTCCCGTCCTCATTACCTCACACGTAATTGAGCTGCCGCGGCAACCATCTGTCATGCATTCCGAACTAAAAGGCGTCAGTAATTGGTATTCAGGCACGTCAGAGCGGTCGAGGTCGGTGGTGCAGCGAACACAGTGAGCGACGAGTGTCGACGCGATAACGGACTGACCTGGGTAAACAACGACCCGGGCCGGTTCGATGGAAGACTGCGGCTCGACTCCAATATCGTCGGCAAGACGTTCCGATCTATCCCAAGTCTCATGCTGTGTGAGGGAGATCTGCTGTCGATCACGAATTTCAACACCAGTCACAACGTTCACTCGATCCATCTACATGGACATCACATGCTGGTGCTCAGCCAGCATGACCGCTCGATCAAAGGCGTGTGCACGCCATATGACGTCGGCCCCACGACCGGAAACCAGCCCTCACCAGGAAAAAGGGAACGTTGGTGAAACAGAGACTTGCCTTCAAGAACACCGCGCGGCCGCGGAGTCTGTTTCTGCTCACGGTGGTGATCGCCGCGATGGGCGCCGCGGCGATTTACCTCGTCGCGCTGCCAACACTCTGGCGCGTGTCGTTGCCGTATGCACTCCTGTTCGCTGCACTCGGAGTGGTTCAGATCGGCACGAGTGTCGCGGTGCTCGCTCGCTCCACCGTCATCAGGATCCTGGTCGCAGCGGCGGGCGCGCTCACTGTGATTATGGTGTGGCTCTTGGGGCGTGTTGCCGGGGTCTTACCGGCACCCGACCCATGGGTAGCTGTGAATACCGTTGTCGGACTCACCGGCGACATCTGTGTCGGTCTTGAGATCATCGCCGTCGTGGGACTTGCTGCTATTGCCGCGCGAGGCCCGCGTAAGCATCCTACCCGACGGCGACGAGCACTCGTCGCCGTCGCTCTCACACCGTTAGTGATGATCGTGCTGCTGGGCACTGCGCTCGGAGTTATCGCCAGTAGTGACGGATTCGTCGGGGCGGGATTGCCTGCCAGCACGCGTACCCCGGGGAATCTCCCGGCGGGTCGGGTGACGACCGTCGAGTACTGCCGGCCGGATGGCGTGCCGCTCGCCATGGATCTCTATACCCCGCTTGACGGCTCCGGCCACAGCGGGCCAGCACCGATCGTGATGTACGTGCATGGCGGAGGGTTCAGTCTCGGTGATCGAAAGCTGCATGGATTGGGCGCCAAATTGGCTGCCCACGATGGTGCGTTGTTCACCCCGTTGCAGGAGCAACTGAACTCCCGAGGATTCGTGGTCGCCTCGATCGACTACCGGCTCGCGCCCGGCACACCCTGGCCGGCACAGATCGCAGACGTCAAATGCGCCGTGCGATTCCTGCGCGCCCACGCCACTGACCTGCACATCGACCCGGATCGTATCGGCGTATGGGGAAGCAGCGCGGGCGGGACACTTTCATCCCTTCTGGGTCTCGCGAGACCAGAAGCTGGATTCGACCATGGCCAATACATGGACCAGTCCAGCGCCGTGCAGACTGTGGTCGATATGTTCGGCCCTCCCGACCTCACCGACTTTGCCGAGTCGGACCTCTTCGCCCGGTTCCTGCTGCGCGTCGACTTCGGTGCCTCTTCCGCGGTGCGCCGCTCGGCCAGCCCGATCACCTACGTCGCGCCAGGCGCACCACCCTTCTTGATTCTGCAAGGCACTGACGATGCCTCACTCCGTCAATCGCAACGATTCGCACAACGCCTACAGAGCGCCACAGTGCCCGTGACCTTGGTTGAAGTCCAGGGCGCTGGACACTCCCTGATCACTCCGGGCGAACGACCATCTGCGGACGAGTTGACTGGGAGAGTCGTCGATTTCTTCACGGCAACGTTGCGATGAGTGTGAGCCGCAGAAGAGGTAGGCAGCTGCAGGCCCATGTCTCCCCTCGTCAAGTAAGTCAGCAAGCTGCCCGACCGGATGAATCATCAGACGCACGCGTACTAGAAATATCTGAAATCACGTTAGCGCTATCCAGGAATATAGCCTGCACAGAGCGCTAGCGTTCGGCCGGCGATACGTTCGGACTCGACTGTGCCTGACATCGATGCAGCCGGCGGCCCTGCGTCGACCATCATGGTCGTAGTGAGGTGAAGGGCGGTCAGGAGAATCGGGTGGTGGCGCTCAATCCCGTTTCGGTCGGCTTTCGGCCCGCGACCTTCTCTGCCGTAATGGGACCGCCTGGGCCCACGGAAGTATCTTGCTCCAGGGCGAGAGGAATTGAAGTAGAGAACCGCGTACGTACGCACGTTAACTGGGTGCCGAAGGGGGGAGTCGAACCCACCTGAGGTTGCCCTCAACGGTTCTTGAGTCTGGCCACCTGCAGTTCATGGTCTCCCACCATATGCATAACGCCCCTGCCGATACGGATTGCATTACCTATCTGTCCATTGCCTTCTGCAAGCAGGGCAGCGGCCCGGGGCTGCCGATTGCGCGGGCGCTGGTCGAGCTGCACGGCGGGCGGCTCTGGGTGGAGAGCACACCGGGCGCGGGTGCTACCTGCCTGATCGCGATACCCGCCGGCCAGCTTGCAGGAGGACCGCAGGGAAGACGGTTACCACATCCGGGCTGACACACCTTTTTTCAGATCGTTAAGGGAAAGGTATGCCGGTGTCGGGAGCGAAACGCTGCTCCGGAGACCGGCAACGTCACCGCTCTGCTCGAACCAAGATGCACAGTTCATCATCCGTGAACTGGTAGTCATTCAGACCATCGACGCCGCACGCAGGGAGCGTTTAAGCATGACCGCCACGACACAGCACAGCAACCGTTACCCCTGGCCGCTGGCGACGACGGGCGATCTCAGCCGCAAGCGAGGCACGCGGCGTGCGGGCGTCACGGTGAAGTCTCGACGACAAGCAAGTCAGTCCTCAGTATCGACGAATCCGAGCGGTGAACCTGGTGAGTCTTCGAGGCGCTTCAGGGCGCTCCAGAGGCGTAACCCGACAGTCTGCAGCGATGGAGTCATGAACGATGAATGCCAGACTAATCTCCCGCGGGTTTCGTGGACGGCGACAGGAGCCGAGGGAAGGTGCAAACGTTCCTCCTGGCCAATATGTGGTAGAAGACTTCCCCGTGCTCTCCGCCGGTCCAACGCCGCACACGCCACTGGCGCAATGGACGTTCTCGATCGACGGAGAGGTTGATGAGCCCAAGCGCTGGACCTGGGAGGAGTTCCAGGCCCTGCCGCGCGAGACCATCACCACCGACATTCATTGTGTGACCCACTGGTCCAAGCTCGGCACGGTTTGGGAGGGCGTCTCGATCGACACGCTCCTGGACAGTGTGGAGACGGCTGCCTCCTACATTGTCGCTTACAGCGACGGTGGCTACACCTCAAACCTTCCGCTGGAAGACGTGACGGACGGCCAGGCGTGGATCGCCTATGCGTTCGACGGCGAGCCTCTGGAACCCCAGCATGGTGGTCCAGCGCGCCTACTCGTCCCGCACCTCTACTTTTGGAAGAGCGCCAAGTGGGTGCGCGGCTTGCGGCTG